>JADMIO010803716.1_pt1 | contig 17741 bp, 22 predicted proteins | sample 8958161 | NCBI WGS metagenome assembly JADMIO01 (sample SAMN16585339, study PRJNA669376) | soil metagenome | isolation source: Crop rotation soil | place: USA: Cullars Rotation, Alabama | collected 2011
CTTTCCCGGCTGCACTCGCACCTGCGCCGGACGTTCGACGACCTCGTGGCCGGCGGCGGCTCGCACACCGGCGCGCTGCAGGCGCACCGCACGCCCGATGGCCGGTGCCCGAAGGACGGGACGCCGCTGCTGCGACGCACGGTCGGCGGTCGCACGACCTTCTCCTGTCCTCGACACCAGGTCTGAAGCCCCTATCGTCCGGCGCAATGTCGCGCCGGTGGGCTGTCGTCGCGCTCGCCGCGCTCGGACTGCTGCTCGCCGCACGCGCGCCCGCCGGCGCGCAGATCTTCACGACGACGACGACCGAGTCGACCACGACGACGGAAGCGACGACGACCACGTTCCTCCCGACGATCACCACCGAACCGTCGACGACGACGACGGAGCCGACGGTCACGACGTCGCGGCCGACGTCATCGACCACGAGCGGCTCGTCCACCACCCGGCCGGGGCAGACGACGACGACGGGTCCGGTCCTCGATCAGGTCCCGTCGACGACGGTGTTCGCGCCGACGACGTCGGTGCCGCCGGCCGCGTCGAGCGACGACGGTCTCAGCACCGACACCGTCGTGCGACTGCTCATCGGCGCGCTGCTGCTGATCGCCGTGGTGCTGGCCGGCGTCACGTGGTGGATCTGGCGGGCGACCGATCCGCGGACGAAGGTCGCGCGATGACGCCGAGCAGCACGGCGCCCGCCAGGCACATCGTCGCCGGCACCGCGTAGGCCGCGCCGAACCCGGCCGCGTCGGCGACCGCGCCGACGAGGTACGCACCACCGCCGACGCCGACGTCGAGGAACGCGGTGAAGGAGCCGAGGACCTCACCGCGCTCGTGGTCGGGCACGCGCGCGACCGTGAACGCCATCAGCGCCGGATAGACGAGCGCGAACCCGATGCCGAACAGGCACACGCCGATGACGGCGGGCGCCGGCGACTGGAAGATCGCCATCACGCCGAGCCCGACGCTGCACACGACCAGACCCGGCAGCGCCACGCCGATGGCGCCTCGCGCGTCGGCCAGCGCGCCCGACACGATCCGCACGGCGATGACGGTCGCCGCGAACACGGCGTACAGCAGGCCGTCGTCGACGCCGACGTGCCGGGCGTAGAGGCTGCCGAACCCGGTGATCGACGCGTAGCCGACGCCACCCGCCAGGAGCACGAGGCCGGGACCGATCGCGGCGCGGTGGAGCAGCCGCCGCTTCGTGCGTCCGAGCTCGGCGCGCCGCGCCATCGCCTCGCCGCCCGACTCGGGGGTGCGAGCCGCCAGCGCCAGCCCGATGACCGCGAACGCGGATGCCAGCCACCACACCGCGTCGTAGGTGACGTGGTGGATCAGCTGCGACGCGATCGTCGGACCCAGCGCGATGCCTGCGTACTGGAACAGCGACATGCGCGCGATGGCCGATGCGCGCTTGTCGAGCGGTGCGAAGTCCGTCGCCATCGACGCGACGCACGTGTACACGCACGCCCCGTTCACGCCCTGCACGAGCCGAAGCGCGACCACGCCGGTGACCGACGACACGACGAGGAAGCCGACCGACGACACGAGCAGGAGGGCAAGGCCGACGTACAGGAACGGCTTGCGGCCCCGCACGTCGACGCCGCGCCCGACGATCGGGCGCACGAGCACCGCGGTGATGGAGAACGCGCCGACCGCGAGCCCGACCGAGGCCTTGCTCGCGCCGAGCTCGTCCTTCACGTACAGCTGGATGCCGGTGAGGAACATGCCGATGGCCGCGAACTGGCAGAACGTGATGCCGTAGACCAGGCGCAGTGGCCGCACCGCTACGTTCTAGTCATGGCTGACTCGCTCGATGTCGACGCGATGATCAAGCGCTTCCAGGAGCGCGCCAAGGCCGTGCACGATCGACCGCTGCCGCCCATCGCCGGCGACGAGCGGGCGCTGTTCCTCGAGCAGGCCAAGCGGGACTTCATGGACTTCGCCATCATCGGCGACGCCACCGCCACACTCGAGGGCGGGATCCTCACGTTGACCGTCGACCTGCGACCGAAGGACTGAGCGACGGAGCAGCGGTCCTGGCTCCTGATCGCACTCGTGAGCGTGGCGATCGTGGCGGGTGGCATCGCCGCGGCCGTCCCCACGCAGCACGTCGATCGGCCCGGTCTGTTCGTGAACCTCGGCAGGGCCGGGAACGTCGGCAACCCCGGCTTCGGACCACGCGCCGCCGGGATGGATCTCAGCGTCGGCGACCACCACCTCACGCTGCAACCCCCGCCGGGCTACTCGATCGTGCAGGTCCGGGAAGGCAGCTCATCGCAGGCGCAGGTCACGATGGCGCCGAACGGACCCGGCGACACGATCGAGGTGCACTTCGAGGTGCCTGACTTCGTGAACGAAGGCGACGTCGTCGGCAGCCACAACGGGTCACCCGTGTACGAGACGCGCTTCGGGCTGCTGTGGCGCTCGCCGACCGGTCTCGAGGTGCTCGTCTCCGGTGCCGGTCAGCCGGCGCAGCTCGAGGTGATCGACGGCCTCACCGTCGCGTCGTGAGCGACGCGCTCGACGCCGCGTTCGCGGCCATCGACGCCGAGAACGCCGACGACCCCGTCGGCAAGGAGCTCGACCACGCCCGCCGCGCCGTGGAATGGGTCGGGAAGCTGCGGCCCGACGCGCCCGACGAGCTGCTGCTCGCCGCGCGCGGGCACCATGTCCGCCGCTGGGAGATCCCGCGCTCGTCGGAGCCCGAGGGCCGCGCCGGCTACCTGCGCTGGAAGCGTCGCCTGCAGCAGCATCACGCCGACGTGCTCGGACGGGTGCTCGAGGGACGTGGCTTCGACGTCGCACGCGTGCAGTCGATCGTGCAGAAGGAGAAGCTGCGCACCGACCCCGACGTGCAGACGCTCGAGGACACGCTCGCGCTCGTGTTCCTCGAGACCCAGCTGGCGGAGCTGAACGAGAAGCTCGACGACGACCACCTCGTCGACGTGCTCGCCAAGACGCTGCGCAAGATGACGCCCGACGGCCGAGCCGCGGCCGCCGCGCTCGCCTACGACGAGCACGGCGCGTCGCTGGTGCAGCGCGCGGTCGCGTCGATCTAGAAGGGAACCGCCGTCGACGTCGGACCCCAGAGCACGGGGTCGTGGTTCGCGTTCGAGGTCACGCGGTCGATGCGCAACGTGCGGATGCCCTGCGGGTAGCCGACGGCGTCACCGCGCCACGCGTGGTACGCCATCCAGAGCTTGCCGTCGCTCGTGCGGAAGAACTCCTGGCCGCCGGGACCGGCGACGTCGCGGGTCGAGCTGACCCACGGCCCGAGGTTCTTGGTGCACGGCCCCGCCATGCCGGCGCAGTGCGCCCAGTTGATGCCGTAGCTGCCGTCCTGCCAACGGCCGCCGGAGTAGAAGAGCAGCAGCTTGCCGCCCGCCCACGTCATCGACGGGTTCTCGATGATCGGGCCCTCCCATGCCTGGTCGGTGTGCAGCAGCTCGAACTGCGGGCCCTCGAAGTCGAGGCCGTCGTAGCGCAGCGGGCGCGACCAGATGCGCGTCGGCTCGCGACCGGCGGTGCCCTCCGACTTCCAGAGCAGCCACGGGCGGCCGTAGGGATCGCGGAACGGGCTCGGGTCGATGGACCCGCGCTGCACGCCGCCCTGGCAGACCAGCGGACCGGGCGCGGTGTCGCTGAAGGGGCCGACGGGCGTCATCGCGTGGGCGCGCCCGATGCAGCTGAGACCCGTGCCGCGATCGTGCGCCGTGTAGTACATGACGTAGTCGGTCCGGCTGATCTTGATCACCGACGGCGCCCACGTCTTGCCGGCCACGGCCCACGGCGGCAGCTGCGGGAGCGCATCGCGGTACAGCACCCAGTGCAGGAGGTCGGCCGAGCTGAGGACCTGGATGTTCGGGCCGTTCGCGTTGGTGGCGTAGGCGAAGTACTTGCCGTCGTCGGCGAGGACGAACGGGTCCGGGAAGTCGGATCCGACGATCGGGTTCCGGTACGTGCCGACGGGACCGGCGACCGGGACGGCCTGTGACGTGCCCGGGCGCGCGACGGTCAGGGCCGCGACGAGGGCGGCGAGGACCAAGGGGAGGAGGAGCCCTCTCCGCGGCATCGACGGAGAAGTTCTCCCCACCCGGGCCAGACCCTTGTTGCGGAATCGTGAACTTCGAGAAGAGACTGCCGGTCGTGAAGCGATTGACCGGGTTGGACGCCAGCTTCCTCTACCTCGAGACGCCGACGTCGCACATGCACGTCGCCGGGACGAACATCTACGACCCGTCGGGGATGACCGACCGCTGGGACGCCGAGCGCATCAAGTACGAGATCGACCGGCGGCTCCACCTGGTGCCGCCGTTCCGGCAGCGGCTCGTCGAGGTGCCCTTCCAGCTGCACCACCCCATCTGGATCGAGGACCCCGACTTCGACCTCGACAACCACGTCCACCAGCTCTCGCTGCGGCACGGGACGCGGGAGGAGCTGGCGGCCGTCGCCGGCGACCTCATGGGACGCCCGATGGACCGGCGCCGGCCGCTGTGGGACATGACGGTGATCGAGGGCCTCGAGGGCGACAACATCGCCGTCGTCACCCGCACGCACCACGCCGCCATCGACGGCGCGTCGGGCATGGACATCACCGTGAACCTGCTCGACCTCGCGCCCGAGGAGCAGCCGGTGGCGCCGCCGGAGACCGAGTGGGCCCCCGACAAGATCCCGAGCGACGCCGAGCTCGTCGGCTACGCCATGCAATCGCTGGCGCGCCAGCCGCTCGCGGCGCTCAAGGCGATGCGGCGCACGACCGAAGCCGCGCTCAACATCCGCGCTCGCAACCGCCAGCCCGACGTCAACCCGCCGCCCGCACCGTTCGCGGCGCCGCGCACGCCGTTCAACGGCTCGATCACGGCGCGCCGCTCCTTCGGCATGGCCGACGTGCCGCTCGACGACATCAAGGCGATCCGCGCGACGGTCGGCGGGACGGTGAACGACATCGTGCTCGCCGTCTGTGCGGGCGCGCTGCGCACGTACCTCGACGAGAAGGGTGCGCTGCCCGACGATCCGCTCGTCGCCATGTGCCCGATCTCGGTGCGGTCCGAGGCCGACAAGAGCGCGATGGGCAACCAGGTGAGCTCGATGCTGGTGTCGCTGGCGTCGAACCTGTCCGACCCGGTGGCGCGCGTGCGCATCATCCAGGAGAGCACGAAGGACGCCAAGGAGCAGGCGAACGCCATCGGTGCCGACACGCTCATGAACTGGGCGGAGTTCGCGGCGCCCGCCGTCGCGTCGTCGGCGATGCGCCTGTACTCGCGCATGAAGGTCGCCGACCGGCACCGGCCGCTGTACAACACGGTGATCTCGAACGTGCCCGGTCCGCAGTTCCCGCTGTACATGTCGGGGGCGAAGATGCTGGCGATGTACCCGATGGGCCCGCTCAACGACGGCGCCGGCCTGAACATGACGCTCATCAGCTACATGGGCCAGGTCCACTTCGGGCTCGTCGCCTGCCCCGACATGATCCCCGACATCGAGCACCTCGCCGAGCTGATCCCCGAATCCCTCGCCGAGCTGAAGAAGGCGGCGGGCGTCTAGTCCCAGAGGTCGGTGCTCAGGTACTTGAGCCCGGAGTCGCAGGCGAGGAACGCGATGGTGGCGCCGCGCTCGCGCGTGCGCAGCAGCTCGATGGCGGCCGCGAGGTTGGCGCCGGTCGAGAAGCCGGCGAACACGCCCTCGGTCCGGGCGAGCTCGCGTGCGCAGGCGATGGCCTCGTCGTCGGTGACGACGAGGCGACCGTCGACGAGGGACTCGTCGAGCAGCGCGAGGTGCTCGATCGAGTAGCCGCCGCCCTGGATGCGGTGCTGCGGGCTCGACGGGTCGACGACGTAGGCGCGCGCGCTCGGCTTCCGACGCTTGAGGTGACGGGCGACCCCGGTGAACGAGCCGCCGCTGCCGATGAAGTCGACGAACACGTCGACCGTCCCGTTCGTCTGCGCCCAGAGCTCGGGGCCGGTGTGCCGCTCGTGGGCGAGCACGCTCGACTCGAGCGTGAACTGGTCGGCGCGGAACGCGCCCCGCTCGGCGACGAGCTCGGAGGCGCGCCGGTCGACCAGCGCGAGGTCGTCGCCGCTCACCTCGCCGTGCTTGCTTCCCGGCGCCTGGTCGACGAGCTCGACCTGGGCGCCGAGCGCCCGCATCATGCGCGCCCGTTCGACGCTGTTGCCGCGCGACATGACGGCGACGAACGGATGCCCGAGCGCGGCGCACACGATGGCGAGGCCGGTGCCGGTGTTGCCCGACGTGAGCTCGACGACGGTCTGGCCGGGGGAGAGGTGACCGTCGGCCTTGGCGTCGCGCACCATCTCGAGGGCGATGCGGTCCTTCTTCGAGAACCCCGGGTTCAGGTGCTCGAGCTTGCAGAGCAGGCGGCCGTCGAGCCCGTGCGCGGCGACGATCCTCGACAGCTCGACGCACGGCGTGTCGCCGATCACGTCGACGATCGACGCCGCAACGCCCTCGTCCCGACCCACGCCCGCCATTCTGGGGAATCTCAGGACCTCCAGGAGGTCGTGAACGCACCCAGAACGTCTGCGGCTATCCTCGACCGCTCACGCGGACGTGGCTCAGCTGGTAGAGCATCACCTTGCCAAGGTGAGGGTCGCGGGTTCGAATCCCGTCGTCCGCTCCACACGAACCCCTGCCTCAGGCAGGGGTTTTGTGCTTCTGAGCAGGGGATTCGCGCCTTCCGCTGTGCTCTCGCTGTCGTCCACGCAGTCCAGGCAGTTCGCTCCCGTGACGGCCAATATGGCTGAGTTTTGTGCCCAAGATTGTGCCCCGGTCTCGCTCAAAGACGGGCCCGTGGTCGCGCTAGGCCGAGTCGCGCTAGGCGCGGGCGCGTCCCTTGAATCACCATCCGCCGGGCACGGGGACCACTGCAGCAATCTGGTGCGGAAAGCGGGAGGTCCCATGATTGAGCGATGCGCCTTGGGGGTGATCCTGAAGCGCGGTTCACACGTCATCGATCCGGTCGTGAATGTCCTCAGCAAAGAGGAGGACGACTATCTCAGCCGACACGTCGCCGAGCTGAGGAAGGCGCACGAGGACGACGGTGCGATCCGAGCGAAGTTCCGAGTCGCATCGACGACACACGCCGACCTTCGACGGGCCCAGTCGGGCTCCGATGATGAGTTCCTCGAGGTCGCTGTCCGGATGGTGCACTCCCTGGCAGCGACCATGCGCAGCAGCCCGCGGGCGAAGGAGGACTGCGTCGTCGCACTGGTAACGGAGCCGAACGGCGCCAAGAAGCCGTCGGTCACGTTCCTCAAGCTCGATGCACGGATCGAGGCGGCACACCTTGAGCGCGTAAAGAGCGGCGGGATTCGGCTGCACGTGTTCCAGGACTTGCTGCCAGCGCCCGGCGATATGCAAAAGGGGATCTCATGGCCGGATCCACGGAGCCCCGAGTCTGACCTGATACTCGTCGACACGAATCGTGGCGATGCTGCGCTCTACTTCTCAAACGCGTTCTCACTTGACATCTCCAGCCGCGCTCAGACGACCGAGACGCAGCTTGTTGATGAGCTCGTTCGGCAGCTCGGACCGGCAAGAGCGTCCAAGGCTGCAGCGCTCGCCCGGGAGGGAGGTAAGGCCGACGAGATCGTCGCGAAGATTAAGACCGAGTACCCCGAGTTCGAGGCGACAGCCCGCTCGATTGGAGGGCCGGGGGGCTTGCCCGGCGTAGTGCGGCCCGGGGCGCTCGACGATCGCAAGCGAGTGTTCACTGCCGACGGCATCGAGCTGCGTTTGCCATTGGCGCGCTTCGATGTCGTGTCGACGCGACGGGATGGAGCCGACTTCGTGACCAGTATTCGAACGTCGACACCGCTGTTCCCGTTGGCGGACTCCGACGATTGAACCTCGCTTCGATGCGAGCGCACGGTGCCGGTAGCTCACCATGAGCGGTTCAGGTCTGTCGACGGCAGCGCACGCCACCTCGGTGGCACTGGACTGCGCAGACGCGCTCCGAGAGCAAGGGTGGGACCGCGTCGACACGCGTCCGACTTTTGCGCTGAGTCGCACATACGTCGGACAGGGCACCGACCTTGCGAGTCGACTCTCGTCGTTGGTTCCACTTGCAGCGAGCGCCGTGCTCAGCGCGACCTGGGGCACCGACACGATCCGCCTTGAGCTGCGGGACGATGGTCAGTTCACGATCACTGAATCACTGCATGGCGACCTTCGTGACACCTTCTCTGATGACGAGATGTCCACGGCTCGCGACGCCTTCAACGGTGATGTCTCGGCTGCGTTGCGGCTCGAAGGTGAATGGCGCGCGGAGGTAAACGTCGATCCCGCCCGAAGGCTCAAGGGTGAACTACCGACGACGAACTGGTTCGTCGTCGAGGATTCCTCAGGCGCGGCGTCCCTCATCTCCGCCGTGCCGTGGTGGGAACTTCGCTCGATGATTCCTGATGATCGTCGGACGGTGATCGCCGTACGAACTGCCCCGAGCGACTTTATGGTCTCGAGTGAGCGCGTCACGATCTGCCGGCTCTCGGAGGTCCGAGACGAGTCGGCATCGGTGATCCAGGGCTCGACACTCGACCGACGCCACGTACCGGCGCTGACCCCAGATCCGCGTTCGATCCATCCGACAGAGGTCACCGCCACTGGGATCGAGGCACTGATCCGAAAGGCCTTGGATGAGGTGACGAGCGCGGCCTGTTGGGCGCTGATGTCAACCCGAACAGAGGTCGGCGGCTCCGAGGCTTCGCTCGAGTACTTCGGCCTGCAGCGTCAGGTGTGGAAGTTGGACAAACGCGGCCCGCAGTTAGATGCGGACGAACACGCCGCGGTGTTCAGTCTCTGGCAGCGCTGCAACGAAACTCTGAATCCAGATCGAGTACTCGCGACTCGTCAAGTCGTGAGCCTGTTCCGCGAGACGCCATGGCGCCACGCCAGTGATGTTGACCGCGCTTCGGAGCCGCTCTTTCTTGCCTTGCGTTCCGAAGCCACTGCCGAGGCGCTGCGCATGCATCGAGACAGTCGCGCGCTCGCGTTGTCAGTCGCGCGACAGACGGCCGAGTCGACCGCGGCGCTTGCCAAGACGGCCGTCGAACGTTGCCTAGGCGTGCTGCTAGCGATCGGGGGCATCATTGTTGCGAAGTCCAGCGACACCCTCACTGACGCACAAGCAGCCGACCTTCGTCACCTTCTCGGGTGGTTCCTCATCGCCCTGGCAGCCTGGTCAGCGTTGATCGAGGGACGCGTTGTCACCCTTGGGACTGCAAGTTTCAAGAACGACCTTGCGACGTTCAACGAGCTGCTGTCCGAAGCGGATCAGCAACAGATACTGAAGATGGACGGGCTCAAGAGGGCTCGCCGTCAGGCCGTGCTAACGAGGGTTGCAGTTCCGCTTGTGTATCTCGGCGCAGCCGTGGCGGCGTTTCTCGTCCGAGGGTGAGAACCTGGCACCTGTGAGCATGCGCCGCATCGCGCTTCGTTCATGACGCGACTCGCTTGTGGGCTTCGCAAGCACCATCGGCGTCTGTTACCGATCGGGCCTCGACTTGTTCCTCGGCTACGAGATCAACGATCGGGTCATCTGCATCCGGCGTCTGGAGCAGGCGGAGGAGTGCGGCGAGCGGAACCACGAGACGACGGCCGAGCTTGATGCTCGGGATCTCGTTCTTCCGGACGAGCTCATAGGCGAAGGCGCGGGAGATGCCGAGCATCTGCGCGGACTCCTCGACCGAGACCGTGAGGCGCTTCATCGGGTGCTCCCGTCGACGGCGTGGATCCCGACCTCGAGGCGTCGACCGCACACCAGGCTCATGTGGACCTCCCGAAGTGAGGCTGTCGAACGTCGAAGCTCGCGGGCGGGAAGGGGAGGGGCGTCGACGAACACGGTCACCTCGTCGCGGGTGGGACGGTCGATGAAGCCGAGCCTCTCCAGGCGCGACAGTGTCCGGTGCATTCGTCGGACCGCGTCAGAACCCGTGATGCCGAGATCGCGAGCGACATCGACCAGGTCGATGGTCGGATGGCTCGACTCGGAGAACAGCAAGGCAGCGCGACGGAGAAGGGCGACGCCCGTCGGCCCGACGACCGAGGTCCAGCAGCGCTCGACGTAGGGATGGTCCAGGGGGAACCACACCGCATCGGTTGCGCCGTCCAGGCGAGAGACGGGCCGGAGCGTGATCAGCTGCGAGTAGCGGTTCGACACGGTCATGCGACCGCCTCGGCGACGTCGGCGAGCGCTGCCTCGGCGCGGTTCCTGTACTTGCGAACGGACGCCGCGTCCTTGCCCTCAGCGGCGGCGACCTCTGCGGTGGACAGTCCCTGGATCCGGTGGAGGACGATGAGCCGCGCACCTCGGCGAGTGATCGCGCCGGAGCGGACGCCTTCGCCGACGAGGCCCAGCAGCTCCTCGCCGGCGGACCGGCGCTCGAGCATCGGGAGGTCATCGTCGAGCGCGACCTGCTCACCGAGGATGAGGTCCCGCGTCTCCTCGCGGAGCCGCCGCTCGAAGAGGTCGTGACGAACGCCGAGGACGATGTTCACGGGCGGGCGTACGCCCTCTCGTTCGCCGAAGGCGACGATCCGCTCGAGGGCGCTCGCCACGACCATCGACTCGGTCTCGTTCCATCCCCAGCGCGGCGCGTAGGTCTGCATGACCTGCATCAGCCCGGGCGCGAGCACGTGGAGCATCGCCAGCCGGGCATCGCGGTCGTCGACGGCGAGCCGCAGCAACGCTCGCTGGACTTCGTCGCGAGCATCAGCGTCGACGCCCGCTGCGCCTTCGCCCCGGGCAGCCTCGGTCAGCGATCGGAGCGATTCGAACTGCGAGAGCGTCGGCTCTGAACGGCGCCACCGATCGAGGGCGCCCTCGGCGCCGATGCCCGTCCACGAGCGGGACAGGTCGTTGAGCAGAGCGGACATGTGGGCCTCCTCCACAGGCACGGGGAACCGGGGGAGCGTCCGCGTGAGCCCTGACCGGAAACCGGACCAGTGGCGCGTTCTCGCTGGTCAGGTGGCGCGAGGCCACCGTGGTCAGGTCCCGCGGTCAGGTCTGCGGTCAGGAGGAATTGGGAGAAATCGGGCGAAGTGGTCCACAGGCCACGGGGGGTGGTCGCGATCAGCCGGAGGGTGGAAGCCACGAACCGCGGGGTTCTGGTGCGCGTCGGAGGCGACGCCGACGGGTCGACCGTCGGCCGGTCGGACGCGCTCGGCCGGAAATCCCGATGTCGCGATCGAGGGTCCTCAAGGCACGTAGTACGAGCGATGACCACTTCTCGCCTTCTCGCCGCCGGGTTCCTGACCGTCCTGCTCCTCGGATGCTCGGGAGACGACGACGGCGCGAGCCCGACGACGACCGAGCCGGCCGTCGAGTCGACGACCACGACGGCTGCCGCCGATGCCGACGTCCTCGACGCTTACCGAGGCTTCTGGGACGCGTATCTGGTGGCCGCCGACCCGATGGACCCTGCGCATCCCGACCTCGAGCGGTTCGCCACCGGCGCGTCACTCGAGGCCGTTCGGGGCGCCTTCGCCGACCACTTCGCGAGAGGTGAGGTCATCAGGGGGAGCGTCGACCTCTCGCCGGAGCTGGAGCAGCTTGACGACGCGAGCGCCACGGTCAGGGACTGCTACCTCGACCAGACCCACATCTTCGACAGCGTGTCGGGGGCGCAGGTCGACCCGCCCGAGGACGCGACGTTCGAGGTGCTCGCGACGCTCGTCCTCGAAGACGGGTCGTGGAAGGTGTCGACCCTCGACAAGGTCTCGGACGGATGCGAGCGCTGAGCCGCATCGCCGCGCTGGTCGCCACCGCGGCCATCACGACGACCCTGACCGCCGCGCCCGCGCATGGGGTCGGCACGGGCGGGGCGTGGACCAACGGCGAGGACGTCGGTGCCGGTGCACGCGACGACGGCGACAGCTCTGGGAGCCGTTCCGGCTCGGGCGCGGTCACCTGCCGAAGCGAGCGGTTGAGCGACGAAGAGGCGCAGGTCGTCGTCGACATGGTTGCGATCGGGTTCGTGCCTCCCTCCGACGGCGAGGGTGCGTGGTACCGGCGCCGCTGCTGGACCGACGACGGCACGATCGTCTCTGCGGACATCGTCTGGCGCCCGATCGCGGTCAGTGCGTCAGCGCTTGCAAGCGACGCGTGGGATGTCTCCCGCATCCCCCTGCCCGACATCAACCTCAACCCCGGCGAGGATCGCGACCAGGTCGTCAACGTCGAGACGTGGATGTGGGTCGACGGCTGGGCGCCAGTCAGTGCGTCTGCGAGCGCCGGCGGAGTGACCGTGACCGTGACCGCATCACCGACCCACGTCGAGTGGGTCATGGGTGACGGAGCCGTCGTCGACTGCTCGGGTCCCGGCAGTCCGTATGACGAGAGCCGTCCCGCTGACGGTCAGGTGACGGACTGCTCGCACACCTACCGGCGCAGCTCGGCGTCACAGCCCGACGAGCGATACCGCATCGACGCGACCAGCTATTGGCACGTCACGTGGACATCGAGCACCGGCGAGAGCGGCGACCTCGGCGTCGTCGGTCGGACCAGCTCGGTCAGCGTGCGCGTGGCCGAGATCCAAGCCGTGAACGGCTGAAGGGGGAGACGTGGCAGCACCGACGACCACCAACGACAGCAGTCGACGGGCAGCGCTGCGGTCGCCCGCACCGCTGTCGGTCTCACCGGCACGACGCAACCGGACTCGCATCGCCCTCGGCGCCGCGCTCATGGTCGTCGCCGCGTTCGCCGCCGCGGTCCTGTACGCCGACGCCGGAGAGCGCGAGGCCTACCTCGTCGTCAGCAAGCGTGTCGCAGCCGGTCAGGTGATCGGTGCCGACGACCTCGGTGAGACGCTGGCGGCCATCGACGGCGCCTCGGCCGTGCCAGCGAGCCAGCAGTCGTCCATCGTCGGGAGGATCGCAGCGGTCGAGCTCGTGCCGGGGTCGCTGCTCTCCGCGGCCCACGTCTCGGACGCTCGAACCGACGTCGTCGACGAAGCAGTGATCGCAGCCCGACTGGACGAGGGACGGGCACCGTCCGATCTCGCGGTCGGCGACGCCGTGCTGCTCTTCGAGGTTCCGGGCGAGGGCGACGAGGAACCGACCGCGGCACCCGTCGCAGGTCGCGTCGTCTCGATCGAGACAGCGGCCGACGGCTCGTCCGACGTGGTGTCGGTGGCGGTCGCGCCCGCCGACGCTCGTCGCGCTGCAGTCGCAGCCGCACGGGGTCGCCTGACGCTCGTGCTTGCTGCCCGATGACCGTCATCGGCTTGCACGGCTGCAAGCAAGCCCCCGGGGTGACCACCCTGGCGCTCGCCCTCGCGTGCGCCCTCGACCCCGACGGCGGCGCGGTCCTCGTCGAGGCGGACTCGCAGGGCGGCGACCTCAGCGCCCTCCTGGGACGACCGCCGACGCCCGGTTGGGTCTCGCTCGCAGCCGCCGGGCGACACGGAGGCCCCGTCGATCTCGACGTCCATCTCCAGCCGCTGCCGGGCGGTGGCAGTGCGCTGCTCGCACCCGCGGAGCCGGCACAGGCCGACGTCGCGTTCCGCGCCATGGGTGATCGGATCGTCAGCCTCGCCGCCAGCGGTGCGCGCCACGCCGTGTTCGACATGGGCCGCGGCACCGAACCGGTCCCCGGTGCCGATGCCGTCGTCCTGGTCTGCCATCCGACGGTCGCCGGTGTCGAGCAGGCCCGCGTCCGGGTCGAGCACCTCGACGGCCTGACCAGCTCGATCGCGATCGTCGTCTCCGCTTCGGGCCCGTACCGACCTGACGAGGTCAGCCACGCGCTCGGCCGTCCGGTGATCGGTCCGATCCCACGCGATGCCCGCGGCGTCGCCGGCCTGTCGGGCGGACGGCGCGGGCTCCAGCGCTCGCCGCTCGTCCGCTTCGCCGCCACCCTTGCCGAGGACCTCCGGAGCCGGTTCGGGAGCCGGGAGCTCACGTGGTAGGCGGGCCGGAGGACGAAGCGCTGGTCCGCTCGATCCGCGCCAGCGTGGCGACCGAGCTGAGCAAGCGCTCGAGCGACGCCCAGCTGACGCGCGCGCGACGGCTCGATCGCGACGACCAGGCCGTGCTGGCCCGCCAGCTCATCAACGACGCGCTCGAGGCGCACGCGCGGGACTGCGTCGAGCGGGGCGAGCCCGTCCTCGCCGAGGAGGCCGAGTCGTCGATCGCACAGGCGATCTTCGACCGGCTCTTTCAGCTCGGCCGGCTGCAGCCGCTCATCGACGACGAGCGGATCATGAACATCATGGCCAACGGCTACGACGACGTCTTCATCGAGTACGAGGACGGCACGAAGGTGCCCGGTCCGCCGATTGCCCACAGCGACGGCGAGCTGATCGACCTGATCCGCGAGATCGGCCGCCGGTTCGGTCTCTCCGAGCGCGAGTTCAACCCGTCGCGCCCGGAGCTGAACCTCCAGCTGCCGGATGGCTCGCGCCTGTTCGCGGCGGCGTGGGTCTGCGAGCGACCGTGCCTCGCAATCCGCCGTCACCGATTCATGAAGGTCACGCTCGACGATCTGGTGCGCCTCGGTACCGTCGACCGAGGGCTTGCGTCCTTTCTGCGCGCCGCCGTGCGAGCGCGCAAGCAGCTGATGATCGCCGGCGCGACGGGCGCCGGGAAGACGACGATGTTGCGGGCGCTCGCCTCGGAGATCCCTCCCGAAGAGCGGATCATCACGATCGAGAGCGAGCTCGAGCTCGGGCTCAACCGGTTCCCCGACCTTCATCCCGATTGCGTCGCGCTCGAGGCGCGCGAGGCGAACGTGGAGGGCGTCGGCGAGGTCACCCCGGCGCAGCTCGTTCGCATGTCGCTCCGGATGAACCCGGACCGGGTCATCGTCGGCGAGGTTCGCGGCGCCGAGGTGATCCCGATGCTGAACGCGATGAGCCAGGGCAACGACGGCTCGATGTGCACGATCCACGCCGACTCGTCGGGCACGGTGTTCAACAAGCTGGCGCTGTACGCGTTGCAGTCCCCGGAGCGCCTGCCGATGGAGGCGACCAATCTCCTCGCCTCGGCTGCCATCAACCTCCTGGTGTTCATCACGAAGTCGCGCGACGGTCGGTACGTCTCCTCCGTCCGTCAGGTCGTCAGCGCAGACGGACCGCGTGTCGTCACCAACGAGATCTTCCGGCCCGGACCCGACGGCCGGGCACGACCCGGGATCCCGATCCCGACCGACTTGCTCGACGACCTGACCGCGAGCGGCTACGACCCGGCGCTCTACCGAGACGGTCTCTGGGCGGATCGGTGACCGCTCTCGTCGCGCTGCTTGCCGCGCTCGCGGTGGCTGGTGCGCACCTAATGGTCACCGGCGCTGCGATCGAGGTGCGTCGAGCGGTGCGCCCATCGCGCGGCGCTGCCATGCGCACTCGGGCCGCCGGGGCGATGACCGCCGCGCTTGCCGGAGGGGTGCTCACCCGCTGGCCCCTCGCGATGGTCGGGTGCGCTGCGCTGGCGTGGTTCGCTCGCGACCTCTTCGGCGCGCACTCCATCCGCGAGCGCGAGACGCGCCGCACCGAAGCGATCGCGTCGTGGACCGAGATGCTCCGCGACACCATCGCCGGAGCACACGGTCTGGAAGAGGCGATCGTCTCGACGGCCGCCGTGGCGCCCGAGCCCATCCGTCCCGAAGTCGTCGCGCTCGCGATCCGCCTCGACCGCGAGCCGCTCGGCGACGCGCTCGCGGCCTTCGCTGACGATCTCGACCATCCGATCGGTGATCTCGTCGTCGCGTCCCTCGGACTGTCGGCGAGGGGAGCGGTCGGCGACCTGGTCGAGCTCCTCGGCACGCTCGCCGTCGCAGCTCGCGACGAGGCAGGCATGCGGCTCCGTGTCGAGGCCGCGCGCGCACGCCTGCGCACCGCGGTGCGGGTGATCAGTGCGTGCACGCTGCTGATGGCGATCGGCCTCATCGTCCTGAACCCGTCGTACCTCGCGGTCTACGACTCGGTAATCGGTCAGGTCGTGCTGGCGGCCGTGCTGAGCCTGTGGGCCGTCGGGCTCTGGTGGCTGAACAAGATGGGTCGCTTCGTCGCGCCCGAGCGGTTCCTCGCCGTCGATCCGAGGACTGCGGCGTGACCGCAGCGGTGCTCGTCGGGATCGCGTTCGCAGGCGGTCTCTCTCTCGTACTGACCGGTCTCCGTCCCGCGCCGGCACCGCTGCACCGCGCCCTCGCGGCACTCCGGCCGACGACCGTCGTCCACCCGGAGCTGGCCGAGGGTTCCGGCCCACTCGGGCGGATCATGGGGACCTCCCTGGTGCGCACGACCTTCGGCGAGCGGGTGCTGATGCGGGCCCGTGCGGATCTGCGAGTCACCGGCGTGACCGCCGCTGACCACCTCGCGGCTCGCGCCGCGTTCGCGGTCACGGGTCTTGCGTGGGCACCGATCGTCTACGGCATCGCCGCCCTCGGCGGCGTGGCGCTACCGATCGTGATCCCGATCTGGCTCTCCCTCGCGCTCGCCCCGATCGGCTTCCTTCTGCCGACGCTCACGCTTCGGGCCGCGGCCGTCGAACGACGGCGCGACTTCCGCCACGCGCTGAGCGCGTTCCTCGACGTCGTGTCCATCAGCCTGGCCGGTGGTCGTGGCGTCGAGACCGCATTGCACGATGCGGCCGGCGCCGGTCGCGGCTGGGCGTTCGACGAGATCCGTCGATCGCTGCTGGAGGCACAGCTCCTCGGCGACACGCCCTGGGCTGGGATCGCCCGGCTCGGTACCGAGCTCGACGTGCCCGAGCTCGGGGAGCTCGCCGCCTCGGCCTCGCTCGCCGGCGCTGAGGGCGCGCGAGTGCGTGCGTCGCTCGCCGCGAAGGCCAAGGCGCTGCGGCTGCAGGGGCTGACGGAGGTCGAAGCCGCCGCGCAGTCAGCGAGCGAGCGCATGTCCCTGCCGATCGTCGCCCTGATGGTCGGCTTCATCGTCTTCATCGCCTATCCCGCCGTCGACAAGGTCCTTCACGGGGTCTGAATCAACACCGGAGGTATCCGTGGCAACCGTCCAACTGATCCAACTCATGACGCTGTGGGCTCGTGTCGAAGTCGACCGCGTCCGCCGCGACGAGCGAGGCATGACGACCGAGACCGTCATCATCACGGCGATCCTCGCCGCCCTCGCGCTCGCCGTCGGGGCGATCATCGTCGTGAAGGTCACGAGCAAGGCCGAGAGCATCCCGACGGAGTGACGCTCGCGCGGCGCGCCGAAGGCGGGTACGTCACGACCGAGGTCGTTCTGCTCACGCCCGTCTTGCTGCTCCTCGTGATGCTGGTCGTGCAGTTCGGACTGTGGCTGCACGCCCAGCACGTCGCCCAAGCGGCAGCGGACGAGGGGCTCCGCGACGCGCGCACCGCCTCGGTGTCACTTGCCGATGCCGAAGCGCGAGCGTCGGCCTTCCTCGACCAGACGGCGTCGTCCGTGATCGAGGATCGCTCTCTCACCGTCGAACGGGACGGAGACATCGCTCGTGTGGTCGTCGTGGGGCATGCGCCCGCGGTCGTGCCGGGCTTCGAGCTGGGCATTCGAGCGGTCGCCGCGGCACCAGTCGAGCGGTTCAGGGCGGACGAGTGACCGCGACCCGCGATCAGCGCGGCGGGGCGTCGCTGGAGCTCGTTCTCCTCGTGCCGGTCCTCCTCCTGTTGCTCCTCCTCGTCGTCAACGGCGGCCGTCTCGTGCAGGCGCGCGGCGACGTGGATGCGATGGCGCGCGATGCGGCTCGCGCGGCATCGGTCGCGCGGTCGCCGAGTGAGGCGACCGGGAAAG
>JADMIO010930511.1_pt1 | contig 17741 bp, 15 predicted proteins | sample 8958161 | NCBI WGS metagenome assembly JADMIO01 (sample SAMN16585339, study PRJNA669376) | soil metagenome | isolation source: Crop rotation soil | place: USA: Cullars Rotation, Alabama | collected 2011
GCCGAGCCGCTCGCCCGACGCGCCGCCTATCTCAAGCGACTGTCGATCGAGCTGGTCGGCGGCTCGGCCGCGCTCGCGCTGGTGCTGGGGCTGATCGTCGCCCGCCGGGTGCGCGGCGAATTCCGCCGCGCCCGCGCGATCATCGACGCACGCGGTGGCCCTCGCGCCGAACAGCCGCTGGCGATCCGCGAGGTGCGCGACCTCGCCGACGCGGTCCACCTTATCGACGCCAATGTGACCAGCGAGTTGCAACGGCTCGGCGGCAATCGCGAGGGCGATCCCGCGATCGGCATCGCCGCGGCGCAGGCCCGGCATTTCCCGGACCTGTCCGTGGAACATGGCGGAATCGAACTTTCGATCCGCCTGGTCGCCAACGCGCCGGCAGGCATCTTCTATGCCCATGCGCTCGAAGAAGACGGCGTGATGATCGCCGTCGGGCAAGTGCGGGGAGATTCGGCCGCAGCGTTGGCTTCAGCGGTCGCCGTGAAGGGCTATTTGGCTGCCGGCCCGTCCGGCGAGTTCATGCAGCGCGTCGCGCTTGCCGCGCCGGTCTTTGGTGCAAGGATTGCGAGTAGCGGACTCTATGCCGGGACCGGCGGCTTCGTGAGCCTTAGCCTCCATGACAATGCACAGGCCATGCGCGACTATGCCGCGCGGAATCCGAATCTCGATCCCGATTCGCTGACCGCCGATTTGGCAGCCCTGTTTCCCGACGCCGGGATCATCGCCGCCGCCCGCGAACGAACGAGAGACACGATCGAGCCTTAGGGAGACGCCCATGCCTGTCACCGATCAGCCGAAACCCGATTTCAACCCCGCCCTGTGGGTTTGGGGCAGCGAGGACAGCGCCCCGCGCGTCCTCCACACGATGATCCGGGTCAAGGAGTGGGAGCCGGCGCTGCGCTTCTATATCGATGGCCTGGGCATGAAGATGCTCGACCGTTTCACCGTCGAAGTGCGCCGCACCGATCTGATGTTCATCGGCTTCGGCGATTACAGCCAGGGCGGCGTCATCGAGCTGGTGCGGTTGTGGGACGATGAGGGCGAGCCGACCCACGGCACCGGCTATGGCCATGTCGCGATCGGCGCCCCCGACGTGGTCGGCGCGGTCGCGAAACTGGAGGCGATGGGGGCCGAGATCGTCACCCCGCCGACCGTGCTGATCCCCGGGGGCCCGCATGTCGCCTTCGTGAAAGATTTCAATGGCTATATGGTCGAGCTGATCCAGACCTCGCGCATGTGAATCCTGTTCGCCGGGGCGCAAAGCTGTCGTATAGTTTCACCCGCGTTCTGTACCGATACCGATGTTTGGATTTCAGTCTGATATTGGGAGGGCATGCAAAATGGGGAATATCGAACTCGAGGCCGATCTCGGCAGGGTGATTTCGGCGCTCGACGCGCCGGTCACCGACAAGGAAAAGGGCGAGGGCTGGAACGCCGACCTCAAGCGGAAATGGCACGACCGGCTCAATCTCTACCTCGGCGGGATCAAGCGCGACGAGATCGTCGAGCCGCTATCCTCCTATGTGCGGGAGATGAAGACCGACGGGGTCGATCCCAGCACGATCGCGGATCAGGTCAGCCGGGTTGTATTCACCCACGGCCTGACGCGCAGATAAGCTAGCCCAGCGCCGCGAGGGCAGCGTCGACATCGGCCTCGATGGTGAAGATCTTCGAGAAGCCGCTGATATCGAACACCTCGCGCACCGCTGGCGAGAGGCCGGTGATGACCAGCGTGTTGCCGGCCGCCTTCGCGGCCTTGGCGCCGATCAGCAGGACGCGCAGCCCCGCCGAGCTGACATAGGGGACGTCGGAGAGGCTGAGCACCACCGCCTTCTGCTCCTTCACACGCGCCGGCAGCACGGCTTCGAGTTGCCCGGCGGTGCTGCTGTCGATCCGGCCGGAAGCGGTGATCACGAGCGCGCCATCGCGGCTATTTTCGCTGATGTTCATATCGTCTAGTCTCTACTTCCGGGCGGGCTGTTACGGCTGGCTGCATATCAGGAGTGGGTGGCGGTGATCCACATGATTGTCGATACACCGATCGCCCCCGCCGCCCGCACCCTTCGCATGGCCGAAGCCGATGAACGCTGAGTTCGCGCGCTCTGCGCCGGCCGAGGCCGATCGCCTTCCCGCCATGCTCGACGCGATCGAGATCTGGCTAGCCGATGCCGGCGTGCCGATGGACCAGACCGCCCGGCTGATGATCGCCTTCGACGAGCTGCTCAGCAACATCGTCAACCATGGCGGCGGGACGATCGACCTGCGGATCAGCCTCGCCGGGCCCGTGCTGGTCGCGACGATCGCCGATGACGGCCCACCCTTCGATCCGCTCGCCCGCGCGGCGCCCGACACCGATCTCGGCATCGACGAACGCGCGGTCGGCGGCCTCGGCATCCATCTCGTTCGCGAGATGATGGACGAGGTCAGCTATGCGCGCGAAAATGGCCGAAATCTGCTAAAATTAACCAAGACATTCTAGGCGGTTGAGCGTAGATTCATTCCGCGAAAGGTCATGGCGATGACGTCCGCTGCGGACAGGGCAAGCAGGTTTCCGGAGGATGACGAGGCGCTCGAGGTGGTGCGGCTGGGCGAGCATCACGGCCTCGGCGTCCGGGCGCGCCGCGCCTTTGCCCCGGGCGCGGTCATGCACCGCTTCGCCGGCGTGGTCGGCGAACGGATCTGCCAGCACAGCCTCCAGGTCGATGCCGGCCGGCACATCAGCGGCACCCGCTTTATCGGCTATCTCAGCCATGGCTGCGCGCCCAATGCCGGGCTCGATATGGCCGCCTTCACCCTGGTCGCGCGCCGCGACATCGCCGCCGGCGAGGTGGTGACGATCGACTATGCCGAGACCGAGGACCGGCTCCACCGCCAGTTCGCCTGCCATTGCGGCGCTGCCGACTGCCGCGGCTGGATCACCGGTCGCGCCGAGCAACCCAATGACGAAGGCCGCGCCTGGCTCGAAGAGCATGACCGCCGCTGAGTGGTGGGCCCGCGACGACCTGCATTATGAGAATGGCAGGCTGATCTTCGCCGGCGAGGATACCGCGGAGCTGGCCGGCCGCTATCATCGCCCGCTGTTCGTCTATGGCGCCGAACGCATCCGCGCCAACCTTGCGCGGCTTCGGCGCGCGCTCGCCGCGACCGGCTGCGATCATCGCCTCTATTATGCGATGAAGTGCAATCGCTACGCGCCGATCCTGCGCCTGCTCGCGCGCGAAGGCATCGGCGTCGACATCTGCTCGCCCGACGAGATGGATCTGGCGCTCGACTGCGGCTTCGCCGCCGCCGACATCAGCTTCACCGGCACCGGCGTCGCCGATCGCGATCTCGAGCGGCTGCTCGTCCAGCCCGCACTCCACATCAATTGCGACTCGCTCAGCCAGATCCGCCGGATCGGCGAGCGGATGCCGGGTCGGACGATCGGGATCCGCGTCAATCCCGGCTTCGGCACCGGCTATGGCGATAATGCGCGGCTGACCTATGCCGGCAGCCGCACCACCAAGTTCGGCATCTATCGCGAGCAATGGGCCGAGGCGCTGGCGCTGGCCGACAAGCATGACCTGACCGTGACGACGCTCCATTTCCATGTCGGCTGCGGCTATCTCTCGCAGCAGCTCGACGCCTGGGAACAGGCGGTCGGCGCCGCGGCCGACTTCCTCGCCGACCTGCCCGACGTCACCACCGTCAACCTCGGCGGCGGCCTCGGCCTGCCCCACCGCGCCGGCGAAGCGCCGCTGGACCTCGACCGATGGTCGGCGATCGTCGCCCGCCATTTCGCCAAAGGAGCAAACCGCCGTGGACTGACCGTGGCTGCCGAGCCGGGCGATTATCTGGTCAAGGACGCCGGCCTGCTGCTGCTCAGCGTGGTCGGCGTCGAGATGAAGCGCGACACGCTGTTCGTCTCGGTCGACGGCGGCTTCAATCTCCATCCCGAGCCGGCCCATTATGAGCTGCCCTGCGAGCCCGTCGCTTGTGTGGCCCGCGATACCAATCGCACGCGATGGCCACCCGTCACCGTCGCCGGCAACATCAACGAAGCACTCGATCTGTGGATGGAGGATCACCCGATGCCCCCGCTAGAGGAGGGCGACCGGATCGCGCTGATCAACGCCGGTGGCTATGGCTCGGCGATGGCCTCGAACCACTGCATGCGCGGCGCGTTCACCGAGCTATTGATCTGAAAGAAAAGCGGCCGACCCGTTTCCGGGTCGGCCGCTGCAAGGTGGTGGTGGCGAGCCGCCACCACCGATCAGATCAATATTTGATTTCGATCGTCCCGCCGACGAGGCGCGGATTGCCCGGCACCTCGAACGAGCTGAGCGCGCTCGACGAGCCGAACACGAAGTAACGCTTGTCGAACAGATTGTTGACGAACAGATAGGCGGCGACCTTGTCGTTGATGGTAGCAAGGCCAAGCCGCAGGTTGACGGTGGAATAGCCGTTTTGGTCGGCGGTCCGATTCTCGTCGGTCGTGAAATAATGGTGGCTGATGTAGGAGAACAGAATGTTGCCCTTCAGCCGGTAATTGTCACTGATCGGATTGTCATAGCTGAGCTGCGCGCCACCCTGCCAGTGCGGCGCGAGGATCATCTGGTTGCCGCTCGCATTGCGCGGCAGCAGCAAGGCGTTGCCCGGGAAGAAGGCGTTCTGATATTTGGCGTTGAGATAGCCAAGGTTCGCCGACGCCGTCAGCGCCGACGAAACGCGCCAGTTCACCGACGCTTCCGCACCGTAGGTCCGGGCCGAGCCCAGGTTGATCAGAGCGTTGGAAATGTCGGTATTGCCGACCGTTCCCGACGTGGTGACATGGATTCCCTTGTACTTATTGTAGAAGATCGCGCTGGTGAACTGCACCTTGCGGTCGAACAGCATTGCCTTGTAGCCGGCCTCGTAGGTGTCGACATTCTCCGGCTTGAGGATCAGGCCGACGCCGCGCTGGGCCGGCGGCAGGGCGTTGAGGCGGTCGGGACGAACCAGCGGGTTCGGGCCGCCCGTCTTGAAGCCCTTGGCGTAGCGGATGTAGATGGTGCCGCCGTCGACCTTGTAACTCAGCGTCGCCGCCGGAATCCACTTGTGCTGCTTGGTCTCGCTCTGGACCGCGGGTGCCGCGCCGGCAGCGGGGAAGTCGACGGTCTTGGTCTCATGCGCGTAGCGCACCGAAGCCTGGAACGTCAGTTTGTCGGTGAAGTCGTACGAGCCCTGCACATAGGCGGAGTAGTTCTTCGTGTTGATGTCCGACGTGGTCGGCGTGCCGGGAATGCCGAGGGTCAGACCAACGATGTAAGCGTCGACATGGTCCTTGAAATAGGTCGCACCCCCCAGCCAGCGGAACGGACCGTCGCCGGCCGAAACCGCGCGCAGCTCCTGATAGAAGAAGTGGCGCTTGAAGTTGGTGGTGAAGCCGGCGATCGGCACCGCGCCGGCGCCGATGTCGCCCTGGAACTGCGAATGGTTGCCGCGATAGGCGGTGATCGAGGTCAGGTCGACGGCTTGGAGCGAGGCTTCGATCTTGCCGGTGAAGCCCCAGTCCTTGGTCCAGGACTTGCTGGGGATGCCGTAGGATTTGTTGTCGTTGATCGAGAGAGTCGGCCAGGGGGCGACCGGGGTGATACCGAACAGGCCGGCAAGGAAGGCATAGGTGCCGTAGGTCAGCGCCGGCGTGGTATTGATCCAGCCATTGCCGTCGGCGTCCTTCTTGTTGGTGAGATCGCCACCCACCGTAAGCTTCACGTCATCGGTGAGATTCACGCGGAGCTTGCCGTCGACCGCCCAGACATTCTGGTTCTGCAGCTTGCCGCCCTGGGCGAACTTGTTGAACGGATTGGCGGCGCCGCCCGGATAGGGATTAATATAGGCGACGTTCTTGCGGTAAGGCCCATGATAGTTGCGCGTCACCGAGAGATTGGCGGCGACGCGATCGCCCCACGGCACGTTGAGATAGGCTGACGCCTGATAGGTCCTGCGGGTCGCGCCGGTGCCCCGGAATTGCGCCGCGAGTTCGTCGCCCGGCTGACGGGTGATGATGTTCACGACGCCGCCGCTGGCGTTACGGCCATAGAGACCGCCCTGCGCGCCCTTCAGGATTTCGACGCGCTCGACGTTGACGAGATCGTCGACAAGGCTGCCGTAGACGTGCGGCACGTCGTCGATGAAGGTTGCGACCGACGGATCGGCGCCGACGAAGACGCCGTTGCCGATGCCGCGGATGTAGATCTGGGTGTAGCCGGTGCCCGACTGGGCGATGAAGCCCGGCGTGTTGAAGCGGACCGCGGTCAGGTCCTTGATACCCGAAGCCAGCAGTTGCACGCCGGTCGAGGCGCTGATCGCCAGCGGCACCGACATCACCTTTTCCGCGCGACGCTGGGCGGTGACGACGATTTCCTCGATGCCGCCCGACTGATCGGCCGCCGCCTGCGGCTGGGCCTGAGCATGGGCTGTGGCAGAAATGGCCAGCGCGCTGGTGGCCAGCAGCATCCGAGAACCGAGCTTCATGATAACCCTCCCATCAATGCGAATATCGCAGATTCCCAACCCTTTTCGGGTCTTGTGCGCGAGAGATTAGACAGCGAGTCGCAGGGGAGTATTGTCCTGGTAGGCCACATCGCCGATCACGGCGCACCGTTGCATTAGTGCCACGCTGTGGCCGATCGGCCAGATCGACAGATCCGATTTGGTTTCCGTTGCGACTTGCTAGCTCGCCGCAGGTTCGGAAGTGATGCTGAAACGCTTCTCGATCTCGGCCGCGGCAAGCGGCTCGCACAGCAGGAATCCTTGCAGGACATCGCAGCCGATGCTGGTCAGGAACAGCCTCTGCTGTTCGGTCTCGACGCCCTCGGCCGTGGTCTGCAACCCACTCGTTCGCGCCAGGTCGACGATCGCCTTGATCACCGGGCTGCCGCCCTGTCCGAACTGGATGGTGGACACGAAGCTGTGATCGATCTTCACCCGATCGACCTCGAACCCGCGCAGATGCTTGAACGACGAATAGCCGGTACCGAAATCGTCCAGTGCGATCTGCACACCAATGTCGCTCAGCCAGCCGAGGCTCGAGCGGCAGCGGTCATTGCTTTCGAGGAAGCTCGTTTCGGTGATCTCGAGCTCGAGCCGGTCAGGCGACAGCCGGGTTCGCTTGAGGATCGCGAAAACCCGCTCGGCGAGCGTCGCATTGCGCAACTGCACCGCCGAAAGATTGACCGAGATCATCCCCGACGGCCAGCGCGCCGCGGTGGAGCAGGCCTGCTCGAGCACCCATTCGTTGAGCGTCTCGATCAGCCCGCATTCCTCGGCGATCGGGATGAACTGCTCGGGCAGGGTCGGCCCGCGGGTCGGATGGTCCCAGCGGATCAGCGCCTCGGCGCCGACGATCGCCCCCGATCTGGCGTTGAAGAAGGGCTGGTAGACGACGCTCAGGCCGTCGCCGGTCCGCATCGCCTCGCGCAGATCGGCCTCGATCTCGCTGCGTTCGCGGATCCGGTCGCCCATCGCCTCGATGTAGAAGCTGTGACGGCGGCGGCCGGTCAGCTTGGCGTCGTAGAGCGCGATATCGGCCTTGCGGACCAGTTCGACCGGCTCGGTCGCATCCTGCGGGGCGATCGCGATGCCGATGCTGGCGCCGACCAGCACCTCGCCATCGCCGAGATCGATCGGCCGGGCCAGCGCGCGATGGATCTTACGGGCGAGCTTCTCGGCCGAGGCGACGGCATCGTCGGCGACATGGATGATCGCGAACTCGTCGCCGCCAAGGCGCGCCACCACGTCGTCGGGCGCCAGCTCCGCCAAAATGCGCGACAGCGCGACGATTAGCAGATCGCCGGTCGGATGGCCGAGATGATCGTTAACATTCTTGAAGTGGTCGAGATCGACATAGAAGAGCGCCACCTTGCGGCCGGTCAGCCAGAGCTGGCCGAGCCGCTCGCCCAGCTCCTTGTCGAACAGCGCCCGGTTGGCGAGGCTGGTCAGCGGATCATGATCGGCGAGATGCTGGGCGTGCCGCCTGGCCGCGCTCAGCCGCAGCGTGCTGTTGCTGATCTGCCGAAGCAGGAAGCCGACCACCGAGAGGACTATCAGCAGCAGCGCGACCAGAATCGGCGCGACCGACCGCAGCATCGCCGAACCCGGCCGGAACGGCTTCCAGACGATATAGCCGATCACCCCGCCTTTGCGGTCGCGCAGCGCGACGCTGCCGAAGTCCTGATCGGCGGGCACGGATTTCGCGAAACGGCCCTGCTCGAGCTGATAATGCTGAGCCAGATCGGCGATGAAATTGCCGTCGAGATAGCGAATGCTGACATGCACATTTTCGGTGCCGGGCGCCTGGCTGATCCGGTCGGTCTCCGGCACGATCGGCTTCACGCTGATGATGGCCGGATGGCCGTGGACGATGCCGATATCGATCGCGCCCGGACTGCGGATGGTGTCGTCGGTCACGGCGCCGGCGTCGCGCAGCCTGCCGCGAAGCTCGGCGATGAGCGATTTTCCGGCGTCGCCCAGGCCGACCTGATAGGCCGCCGGATTGCCGCGCACGCCGCCTTGCATGGCGTAGAAGATCTGATTGCTCGGGTTGACGAGAAAGACCTCGTCATGCCGGTAATATTGGTTGAACCAGATGCCCAGATTATTGTCGATCCAGATATTGTCGCGGACCGGCGATTGCATCCTGATCACCGCATCGTCCCACACCGTCGACGCTTCCTGGTCCTTGGCGATCGTCTTGAAGCTCTGGGCGATATAGGTGGACACGATGTTCTGCTGGCGCGCCATGGCCAGTTCGTCCGCCTTCGTGGCGGCAATCCACATCGATGCGACGAACAGTCCGGCGATCAGGACGATGATCGTCACGGTCCACATGGCCAGCCGAGGCAGCACCTCCTCGCGATCGGGCGGCACGACGGACGCCATCCCGCGTTGAATACGCGCGATCAGCACCGCAACCGTCCGACGCTCAGCAACATCACTGCCATGGCCCCTTTGGCAGCGCTCCCGAAGGCGGGAGTGCTCTGGTAGACACTTAGCGGAATCTCAGAGCTGTGAAAACCTATCCATCCGTCGAAGAAGTGGCCGCTTGCGGCGCGAGGAAGCGCTTTTCGAGCTCGGCGGCGGCGAGCGGCTCGCACAGCAGGAAACCCTGCAGGACATCGCAGCCGATGCTGGTCAGGAACAGGCGCTGCTGCTCGGTCTCGACGCCCTCGGCGGTGGTCTGCAAGCCGCTCGCGCGGGCGAGGTCGACGATCGCCTTGATCACCGGACTGCCGCTCTGGCCAAAGGCAATGGTCGCGACGAAGCTCTGATCGATCTTCACCCGATCGACCTCGAAGCCGCGCAGATGCTTGAACGAGGAATAGCCGGTGCCGAAATCGTCGAGCGCGATCTGCACGCCGATGTCGCTCAGCCAACCGAGATTGGAGCGGCTGCGGCCATTGCCCTCGACGAAGCTCGTCTCGGTGATCTCCAGCTCGAGCCGGTCGGGCGACAGCCGGGTTCGCTTGAGGATCGCGAACACGCGCTCGGCAAGCGTGGCGTTGCGGAGTTGCACCCCCGACAGATTGACCGATACGATCCCCGAGGGCCAGCGCGCCGCAGTGAAGCAGGCCTGCTCGAGGACCCATTCGTTGAGCGTCTCGATCAACCCGCATTCCTCGGCGATCGGGATGAACTGTTCGGGCAGGGTCTCGCCGCGGGTCGGATGATCCCAGCGGATCAGTGCCTCGGCGCCCACCATCGCGCCGGACCGCGCCTCGAAGAAGGGTTGATAGACGACGCTCAGACCTTGCCCGGTGCGCATCGCCTCGCGCAGATCCGCCTCGATCTCGCCGCGCTCGCGGATCCGGTTGCCCATCGACTCCGTGTACAGGCTGTGGCGCCGCCGCCCGGTCAGCTTGGCGTCGTAGAGGGCGATATCCGCCTTGCGGACCAGCTCGACCGGGTCGGCGGCGTCCTGCGGCGCGATCGCGATGCCGATGCTGGCGCCGATCAGCACCTCGCCGTCGCCGAGATCGATCGGCCGGGCGAGCGCGCGATGGATATTGCGGCAAAGCTTGCCGGCCGAGACCGCTGCATCCCCGGCGACGTGGATGATCGCGAACTCGTCGCCGCCCAGCCGCGCGACAACATCGTCCGGCGCCAGCTCCGCCAAAATGCGCGACAGGGCGACGATCAGCAAATCGCCGGTCGGATGGCCGAGATGGTCGTTCACATTCTTGAAGTGGTCGAGATCGACGTACAGCAAGGCGAGCGTCCGCCCGGACGCGGCGATCTCGGCCAGGCGAAGGTTCAGCTCCTTGTCGAACAGCGCCCGGTTGGCGAGGCTGGTCAGCGGATCATGATCGGCGAGATGCTGGGCCTGCGATCGCGCAGCGCTGAGCTGGATGCTGCTCATGCTGATCCGGTAGAGCAGCCAGGCGACGATCCCGAAGACCAGGAACAGCGCACCGAGCAGCGCGGGCGCGAGCTGGCCGAGCATCGCCGCGCCCGGCCGGAACGGATCCCACACGAAATAGCCGATCAAGCGGCCGCCGCGGGTCCGCAGGGTGACGCTGCTCGCGTCGCCCTTGTCGGGGGGCACATGCGCGAAATGGCCGTTGGCGAGCTGATAGCGCTGGGCGAGATCCTCCACGAAACTGCCGTCCAGATAGCGGATGCTGATATGGAAGGCTTCGCTGCCCGGCCGCTGCACGATATCCCCGGTGTCGGAGACGATCGGCTTGACGCTGATGATCGCGGGATGGCCGTGCACCGTGCCGAGGTCGATCGCGCCCGGGGTCAGGATCGAGCTCGCCTTGCGGACACGAATGCCGCGGCGCATCGTCGCGCGCAGCTCGGCGATCAGCGACGCGGCCGCCGGCCCCAATGTCCGGACATAGGCTTCGAGGTCGGCGCGCTTGCCGCCGCTCATCGCGTAGACGGGCGTGTCGCGGTCATCGACGATGATGATCTCGTCATGACCGTAATAGGTGTAGAACCAGATGCCCAGATTGTCGTCGAGCCATTGCAGGTCGTACGGCCGCCGGCGCATCTCGACGACGCTGTCGTCCCAGACCGTCGAGGATTCCTGGTCGTGCGCGATCGCGCGGAAATTCTGCTCGAGGACGATCGCGATCAGATGCTGCTGCCGGTCGATTGACAGCTCGTCGGCCTTGCGCGCGGCGATCCAGACGAACGCGGCCAGCAAGGCGGCCATCAGCAGGACGATGAGCAGCGCGCGGGCGACGATCTGCGAGACGAATCCCTCGCGTCCGTCCTTCACGGAAAGAAATCCGCCGCGCCGCAAGCGGTCGATCAGCACAGCAACGCACCTGAACGCAGCAACATCACAAGCACGGGTCCCCTTCCCCGGCCGGCCTTTTAGCGGCAAATCTCACCTTTGGCCACCGCGACGAGGGTCGCACGGCGGCGGGCGCGTTCCGTAACATCGCGGCTATTTCCGGCCGCGCAGCGCCTCGTCGATGGCCGTGGCCTCGCGTTCGAACATCGCCGCCATCGCGCCGAGCCGTTCGCGTTCCGCCTCGTCTTCGGTGTTGTGGGCCAGGAGGCGCGCCTTGCTCGCCTCCCGCCGCAGTCTCGCCGCGCTTCCCTTGGACGCATCCGCCATGGAGGTCAGAAGATCTCGTCGAAAAAGGCCAGCATTTCCGCCCAGCTCCGCTCGTCGGCGGCTTTGTCGTAGCGGGCGAAGTCGGGCATGCCCATCTTGTCGGCCTCGGTGTTGGTGTAGCTGTGGACGACACCGCCATAGAGCTTCATCTGCCAGTCGACCTTGCCGTCGCGCATCTCGGTCTCGAACGCGGCGCGCGCATCGGGGCCGATGCCGGGATCGTCGGCGCCGATCAGGACCAGCACCTTGCCCTTGATGTTCTTCGCCGCCTCGGGGCGCGCGGTGCCCAGGCCGCTGTGGAAGCCGACCACGCCGGCGACATTGTTGCCGCCGCGCGCCAGCTCGAGCGACATGGTGCCGCCGAAGCAGAAACCGATCGAGGCGACCTTCGATGCATCGACCTTGCCGGTGCCGAGCAGCGCGTCGAGCCCGGCCTTGGCGCGCGCCTCGATCCGCGTCGGCGCCTGCGACAGCTCGCCGAGCACCGCCATCATCGCCGGCATGTCGGTCATGATCGTGCCTTCGCCATGGAGATCGCAGGCGAGTGCGACATAGCCTTTTTCGGCGAGGCGCTTGGCCTTGCCCTTGGCATGATCGCCGAGGCCCATCGCTTCGGGGAACACCAGCACGCCGGGGCGCGGGCCGGACACGCTCTTGTCGACATAGAGATGGCTCTTCATCTGCAGGCCGTCGACCTCGTAGCTCAGAACTTCGCTCTCCATGATTCTCCCCTTTGCGATCACCGTGCTGACACGCTGTTAAGCTTGTCGACAAGCCGACACAATCGCTGCTTTTCGTCCATTCTGGACCGGAAATCGCCCTGCCCCTCGTCACGCCCCTGTAACTGCGCTCGGCCAGACTGCCCTCAAACCGTTTGAGGGGCCTTCACCATGTCTCCGTTCGAATCCGCACAGGTCGACCGCATCCGGCAGGAGCTTGCCGACAGCTTCGACGAGGAACTGGAAATGGAGATCGACGAGGGCCGCCTCGAGACGATGCTCGCCGACATGGAGGAGCATCCCGATCGCGAGCAGCTCGAACGGCGCACCTATTTCTGCGAGCTGTTCCGCCTCCAGCATGAGCTCGTCCGTCTGCAGGACTGGGTCCAGCACAAGGGACTGAAGGTCGTCGTGATCTTCGAAGGCCGCGATTCGGCGGGCAAGGGCGGCGCGATCAAGCGGATCACCCAGCGGCTGAACCCGCGCATCTGCCGCGTCGCGGCGCTGCCGGCGCCCAACGAGCGCGAGCGCACCCAATGGTATTTCCAGCGCTACGTCCAGCACCTGCCGGCGGCCGGCGAGATCGTCCTGTTCGACCGGAGCTGGTACAACCGCGCCGGCGTCGAGCGGGTGATGGGCTTCTGCGACGAGGACGATGTCGAGGAGTTCTTCCGCTCCGTGCCCGAGTTCGAGCGCATGCTGGTCCGCTCGGGCATCATCCTGCTCAAATATTGGTTCTCGATCACCGACGAGGAGCAGCAGTTCCGCTTTCAAATGCGCATCCAGGATCCGTTGAAGCAGTGGAAGCTGTCGCCGATGGACGTCGAGTCACGCCGCCGCTGGGAGGATTATACCCGCGCCAAGGAGGCGATGCTCGATCGCACCCACATCCCCGAGGCGCGCTGGTGGGTGGTCGCGGCCGACGACAAGAAGCGGGCACGGCTCAATTGCATCGCCCACCTGCTCGAGCAGATCCCCTATGAGGATGTACCCAAGCCGCAGGTCGTGCTGCCCGAGCGGGTCCGCCATGACGATTATGAACGCCACATCGTCCCGCCGGAGCTCTACGTCCCGGAACGGCACTAACGCCGCGTGAAGCCCATCCGGTGCAGCATGACGTAGGTGATGCCGGCGGTGCTGAACGCCAGCAGCGTCGCCCATAGCGTGCCGTGCGGCGAGTGCCCCCAGGGAAAGCCGCCGGTGTTCATCCCGAACAGCCCGGTGATGAAGGTCGCGGGCAGCATCAGCCCGGTCATGATCGACAGGAAATAGAGGTTCTGGTTGGTCCGCTGATCGTTCTGGTGGTCGATTTCCTCGCGAAGCTGCCGGATCTGGCGGTGCGTCGCGAGCGAGTCCGCCCCGAGCGCCTGGACCCGTTGGGAAAGCCCCTCGATCGCGGCGATCATATTCTCGGGCACATCCTCGTCGCCTTCGAGCCGGCGGAACACCGCGCGCAGGCCATCGAGCATCCGGTGGACGCGCGAATGGCGCCGCCTCATCTCGATCATCCCGCGCGATGTCGGCGCATCCCGGCCGTCGAGAAAGGCGTCCTCGGCATTCTGTACGGTGATCGACTGCTCGCGCACCCGCGTTGCGATGCCTTCGGTGATGGTTCCGATCAGCAGTTCCAGCGCCTCGGCGGGATCTTCCATCCCGCGGCTGCGCGAGAGCTTGTTGCGGATGACGTCGGCCGACCGGATCGGGTGAAGCCGGGCGGTGATCATCATCGTCGACGTCAGGGCGAAGCGCAGCGCACCGATCGGCGGATCCTCGCTCTGCTCGAAGTCGCGCTCGAAATCATGAAGGACGCAGCCGATCACCCCATCCTGGACCATCGCCTGCTGGTGGCTATCCTGGGATAGCATCATGTCCTTGACGTCGTCGGGCAGCTCCTCCAGGCCTTCGATCCAGGTCTGGGTGCGCCGGTGCGCAAGGCTGAGATGGAGCCAGCGGAAATGCGGCCCCTCGGAGTCGCAACGATCGGTAGGTTTCGCTCGCTCGGGTCCCAGCTCGAAGGCCCAAATAAGCCCTGGCGTTCCGCCCACCGACGTGGACCGAACGGTCGCGACACCCCACTCGTCCTTGTCAGCGCCCGTGGCCCTTCCCCCCCGAAAAATGGTTGAGCAAGAGTCGTATAGCACGCCGATCAGCCGACCGAAATGGACAGCGTGACTGGCGCTGAAGCGTGAAATCGATAGAAGGCCCGCAACGATGAACGCGCGGCGCCAGACTCTCCGAAACCACCCGCTGACGGCGCTGCTGCCGATCCTGCTGCTCGCCCTGATGCTGCGCATCGCGGCGGCGCGCGGCGACTATTGGCTCGACGAGGCATGGTCGGCGCTGTTCGCCCGCGAGGCCGGCACCCCGGGCCGCATCTTCTTCGCAATCAACCACGACAATAATCATTTCCTGAACACGCTGTGGCTGCAATTGGTCGGCTGGGGCTCGCCGTCGATGCTCGGCCGAGCCTTGTCGATCGTCAGCGGAACGGCGACGGTCGCGGTCGCCTGGCTGATCGGCGCGCGGCGGGGCGGCCGGCCGGCGATCGTCACCGCACTGCTGTTCGCGATATCGCCGATCCTCGTCACCTATGGCTCGGAAGCGCGCGGCTATGCGCCGATGCTGCTCGCGCTGATGACGGCGATCTGGATCGTCGATCGCGATCTGAACGGTGCCCCCGTCGGCCATGGCGCCATCTGGCTCGGCCTCGCAGGCCTGCTCGGCATGCTCGCACATGTCTCGATGCTGCTCGGTATCGCCGCCTTGGCCGGATGGGTCGCGATCCAGTCGTGGCGTCAATCAGGGCCCCGAGCCGCCGCCATCGCGACGCTGCGCCTGATGGGCCGGCCGATCGCCGCCGCCGTCGCCGTGCTGGTGCTCATCGCCGTGGCGGCGTCGGCGTCCCCGGAAGGTTACCGGATGGGGATCAGAACCGGCTTCGGCTGGGCGCCCTTTATCGATGCGCTTGCGCACATGATCGCCTTCACGATCGGCTGGCCGTTCAGGATCGGCTTCTGGCTTCTTCCGGTCCTGCTCGTCCCGGCGGTGATGGCGATACGCGGCCGCGCCCTATTCTATTTCATCGCCATTCTCGGCCTGCCCCTTGCCGTCGCGATCCTCCAACCCGACAACGCCGCCATCCCCCGCTATTATCTGCTGAGCGCGGCCGCGCTTCTGCTGCTGCTCGCCGATCTCCTCGCCGGCCGCAGCCGGCCGGCCTGGCTGCCGCTCGCGGCGCTCGTCGCCGGCAGTCTCACCGTCGATGGCTGGATCATCGCCAATCTGCGCGGTCAACCGGGAGCCGCGATCGTGGCGATGAAGGAACGCGGTCCATCGGCCAGCGTGATCCCCGACGAGCCGAAGGACAGCGCGGTGATCGAGGCGGCCGCCGCATCGCGCCGATATCCGGTGACGGTCCTCGAGGGCTGCACCGCCTCTCCCGCCTTCCTGTTCGCCGAGAATAACGGAACGGTCGCCCTGCCGCCGGTCCGGAAGCGCTGCGGGATCACGTTCCGCGCGGTCCAGTCGGGCCGGAGCTACGGCCTATCCGGATCATATTGGCAGCTTTACGAACGCGTGCGATGAGCGCGGACGAACCGACCTCATGGTGGCGGCGACGCGCCGTTCTGGCCGCGCTTCTGGCCGTGGCGGTGGTGCCGCTGATCTGGCCGCCGCTACCCCCGCTCACCGATCTGCCGGGCCATATCGGCCGCTGGCACATCGCGATGGCCGGGCCGGAGTCCCCGCTTCACCATTATTACGCGATCCACTGGGCGCTGATGGGCAATCTCGGCATCGACCTGCTGGCGATTCCGCTCGCGCATCTGATCGGCCTCCTTCCGGCCGCCAAGATCGTCGTCGCCCTGATCGTGCCGATGAGCATGGCCGCGATGCTGTGGCTGGCGCACGAGGTGCACGGCCGCATTCCGCCGACCGCGCTGTTCGCATTGCCCTTCGCTTATGCCTGGCCGTTCCAGATGGGCTTCGTCAATTTCGCGCTGGCGCAAGGATTGGGCTTCGCGGCGCTGGCGCTGTGGCTGCGGCTCGGGCGTTCGCACCGGCTCGCGCTGCGCGCCAGCTTGTTCGCTCCCATCGGCTTTATCCTGTGGGTCGCGCACAGCGCGGGTTGGGGGCTGTTCGGACTGATGGCGTTCGGCGCCGAGCTCGCCCGGCTACGCGAGGATGGACGGAGCTGGCGAAGCGCGATCGGGGGGGCGATCCTTGCCTGCCTCCCGCTCGCCCTGCCGATCGTCGTGATGCTGGTCGTGCGCTCGGGCGCCGCGCGGGCCAACGAAACCGGGGATTGGTTCAATTTCCCGGCCAAGCTGCTCTGGATCATCGCCTCGCTGCGCGACCGCTGGCAATGGTTCGACGTCGGCTCGCTGCTGGCCCTGCTGCTCGTCCTCTACATCGGTGCGCGCGAACGGCGGCTCGGCTATGCGCGGCTGCTCGGCTGGCCCGCTCTCTTCTGCATCGCCGGCTTCCTGCTGCTTCCCCGCCTGCTGCTCGGCGGCTCCTATGTCGACATGCGGATGATGCCGGCGATCTGGATCCTGGCCTTGCTGGCGATACGCCCGCCGCCGCCGGGCCGCCTCGCCAACATCCTTGCCATCGCCGGACTGCTTTTTTTCGGAATCCGAACCGCGGCGACGACGCTGAGCTTCATGCTGATCACCGCGGAGCAACGCGCCGAACTGGCGGCGGTCGACCACATCCCGCGCGGAGCGGCGGTCCTCGCGCTCGTCTCCCGCCCCTGCCTCACGCCCTGGTCGGATATGCGGCCCGAGCATCTCGCCGCCCACGCGATCATCGACCGCGACGCCTTCGTCAACGAGCAATGGGCCATTCCCGGCCAGCATTATCTGACCATCCGTCATGCCGGGGCGATGCCGTTCGTCGCCGATCCGAGCCAGCTCGTTTACCCGGTCGGCTGCAAGGACCAGGGACGCAACCTGCCTCATTCGATCGCGACCTTCCCGCGTGCGGCGTTCAGCCATGTCTGGATCATCGGAAATCGCCTGTCGGATCCAAGGCATTTTGGACTTTTCCCCGTCTGGACCAATGGTCACTCGGCAATCTACGAAGTGGTTGGCGGGGCGGGGGTCAGGCGTGTAGAGCGCAGCCCCTGAGACCGAGGCAGAGGGTAAGCGAGCGGGTTAATGAGCAGCACCGGCCTTGAGGCCGTCTTCCTGTCGAATCGCGACCGGCTGCTCGCCTTCCTCCGCGCGCATGGCGCCGGCGACGCGGCCGAGGACCTTTTGCAGGAGCTGTGGCTCAAGATCGCGGCCGCCCCGACCGGGCCGATCGCGCAGCCATTGTCCTATCTCTACCGATCGGCCAACAATCTGATGCTCGATCGCTACCGCTCGAACCAGCAGGCATCCAAGCGCGATCAGGACTGGACCGAGGCCGCGACAACCATCCCGGGC
>JADMIO011135867.1_pt1 | contig 17740 bp, 15 predicted proteins | sample 8958161 | NCBI WGS metagenome assembly JADMIO01 (sample SAMN16585339, study PRJNA669376) | soil metagenome | isolation source: Crop rotation soil | place: USA: Cullars Rotation, Alabama | collected 2011
GCGACAACTTGTCCACGTGGAATTCTAAGCTTAGGATCCCAATGTGCTGGAAAGGTTCATGCGTTGGGTGGGAGAAAAATGCTATCCGCGGCGCGTGAGGCTGTCCCACCGGGATCCGCGAAGCTCATTGCCGTAACCCTGCTTACCAGCATGGGACGCAGTGATTTGAATGATGTAGGTTTGAGCGGAGAGCCGGGCGACGTGGTGCGGCGTCTGGCCGTGCTTGCCCATGATTGCGCCCTGGATGGAGTCGTAAGTTCCGCACTGGAAGCCATGGAACTCAGGAAAACCATGGGTGAACGTTTTTGTCTTGTTACGCCTGGAATACGTCCGGCTGGCGCGTCCCTGGATGAGCAAAAGCGTGTGACCACCCCGCTTCAGGCGATCAGGAACGGCGCGAGTTATTTGGTAATCGGCAGGCCGATCACGCAGGCGAGCGATCCGGCATTGCTGGTGCAGCAATTGAACGATGAAATCGCGAATGGATGAAATCGCGGCCTTGCCGGAGCGGTTCCTTAAGTCTTAAGAGGGCATTGTTAGATAAATCGATACTTCCCTTTTCTATATCCAGTCGATTTTTCCGCATGAATTTGTGAATCTCAGAGCTTGGGTAAAGCGCAGTCTCTTCATTAAAGAAATTTCATGGCTGAGTATAGCCATTTCATCTTAAAAGGGTTTTACCGCCAATTTGTTTAAACCTTTTCAGCTTCTGAAATAATCGCTAAGACAAGAAACGAGAACCAGCCGGTGTGCGCTCTCAACGTAGTCGGCAATTTCCTCAAGGTCGAGCTCAGCCAGGATTGAGAAAATCCATCGCACTCAGCTTGCGAATTCCCCTACTTGCGGGTAGGGTTAATTGCGAGTAGAGTTAAGTAAGGAAGCTGTTTGCATTTCAAATATCCACCCACAAACGCTGGAGGATAATATGCCCGACTATCACATTCTTCCGGCACAGAGCCTGACGGGCGCTGTCCGGGTAGCGTTTCCCGCTCCGCCTAAATCCGTAACCCTGGCATCGCCCGCGCTTGAGGTTATGACTGATTTGCGGCACGTCCATGCGGGGGTTACCGAACCCCAGATGACCATGGAGGCTGCTAACGTATATATGATGCACCGAGGCATACGCTCATTGCTTGTGCTGGATCAGGACAAGCTTCTCTGCGGCATCCTCACCGCAACCGATATTCTGGGCGAGAAACCGCTACGTTTTATTCAGCAGCGCCAGGTAAAGCACAATGAGATTCTGGTCTCGGATATCATGACTCCGCTTGACCGGCTGGAGGCCATTCCCATTCATATAGTTCAGAACGCCAGGGTGGGCGATGTTATTGCCAGTCTGCGTGATAGCGGACGTCAACATACCTGGGTAATAGAGAATGATGCGGACGGCAAACCCGTGGTATGCGGCATTTTTTCCTTGACCCAAATCGAGAAACAGCTCGGAGCGGCGATTCCACCTACTGAAGTTGCAAAAACTTTTGTTGAAATTGAGGAAACATTGATTGCGGGTTAGCACTCCCGAATAAGCCGCGATCATGCCCTTGCTAATTCACCATGGGTGAGCCTGTGGGCGTGCTTAGCAACTCTCAGCTAGCAACTCTCAGTTATCAATCAAGTGCTCGGAAGGCTTGACCCAGAGGCTCTCGATACTCTTTCATGCTCCGGCCTTAATCTGCCGCCGTCTTTGGCCCCGTATCCTCGCGCCTGCGTTCAATGCACACACCCAGTTTTTTCACGCCGCGTATCGCGCTGAGCTTGGCCACGCTGATCTTTGTCCAGGGTGATTTGAATTCCGTCAGGATGATTTGAGCGATATGCTCGGCCAGGGCCTCAAGCAAGGAAAAATGTCTTTGTGAAAGCGTTTCATTGATACGCTGAACGATAAGCGCATAATCCAGCGCATCCTCGAAGTTATCCGTCAGGCAGGCCCGGCTTGTCGGGAGGGCGATTTCAAGATCAAGCTGTATAGTTTGAGCAGCAGCGCGTTCCCATGGATAAATTCCAATCAAGGTTTTGACCTTGAGCTCGTGCAAAAAAATAATATCCATCGGGGGAATTCGGCCAGGTCATGCGCGTCCATACGCGCTTTGTTGGACGCTTTTATAGCCTGTTTTTCAAGTAGAATCAGCGATTTTATTCTATTTGCAAGAATGGCGCTAATAAGATGATGCTGGCGGTTTCCATACTTCTTGCTTATTTGCTGGGGTCCATTTCCTTTGGCGTCCTGGCAAGCTGGGCCTTTAAGCTGCCTGATCCGCGTACTTATGGTTCGAAGAATCCCGGAGCTACAAACGTGCTGCGCAGCGGAAAGAAGGCCGCCGCTGTGCTCACCCTGCTGGGCGATGCAGGTAAAGGTTGGCTATCCGTAGCACTGGCACAGCATTTTGCTCCTGTACTTGGATTCGGCGGCGGGGCGATTGCGGCAGTGGCGCTGGCAGTTTTTTTAGGCCATCTATTTCCCGTTTTTTTGCGTTTTCAGGGGGGGAAAGGTGTTGCCACCGCGCTCGGTATACTCTTGGGTTTCAATCCATGGATGGGGTTGCTGGCCGCTGCGATCTGGATTACCGTTGCCACAATCTGGCGCATTTCATCGCTCTCAGCTCTGGCGGCGGCGGCATTGGCCCCGATTTATGCGGTATTTTTTCTGGGTTTTGACGCCCGCACGCTTGCAATCCTTGCGATATCTTTATTGCTCATCTGGCGGCACAAGTCGAATATCGGTAAGTTGATTGCAGGCACGGAAGCGAGAATTGGAAGGCGTTGAGTGCCAAAAATAAGCGGATCAAGTTCCAGCGTCTGTTAACAGACCCTAGGATAATCTCTGCACCTCAAGATTCCACCGCGCGTTTATCGTAAACGGATCGGTCTTTTTAACCCTGCCAACCCTGCCTTGTGTCTCCCGCAGTCGCATGGCTCCTGCAAATGCAATCATGGCGCCGTTATCAGTGCAGAATTCGAGCTCGGGGAAAAAAACTGTCGCACCAATTTCCTCGGCCTTCTGGCGGAGATTGTTGCGCAGTTGACGATTGGCTCCCACCCCGCCTGCGACGACGAGTTGAGTCAGTCCTGTCTTTGCAAGCGCCGCAACCGATTTTTCCGTCAGAACATCCGCCACCGCCTCCTGGAAGGCAAAAGCAATTGCGGCTCGGGTTTCAGGCGTCATTTCATGCTTGTGGATCAGCGTCAGGACCGCGGTTTTCAAACCGCTGAAGCTGAAATTGAGATCGCCGCTATGCAGCATGGGACGGGGAAGTTCAAAACAGCTCGGCCGGCCTGAGCCCGAAAATTCATCGGCAAGTTTCGAGAGCGCTGGCCCTCCCGGATAGCCCAGCCCCAACAGTTTGGCAGTCTTGTCGAAGGCTTCGCCCGCTGCGTCGTCGACCGTTTCGCCCAGTAACTTGTACAGCCCTAGGCCATTCACTTCCATCAATTGTGTATGCCCTCCTGATACCAGCAGGGCCACGAACGGAAAGGCAGGCGCAGGCGTGGATAGCAGTGGTGACAGCAGGTGGCCTTCAAGATGATGAATACCCAGCACGGGGATATCCAATGCGAAACCGAGCGCGGCGGCGATGCTTGCGCCTACCAGCAGCGCCCCTGCCAGGCCCGGACCTTGAGTGTAGGCGATGGCATCGAGGTTTCGCAGATGGACGCCGGCGGAGCCCAAAGTTTGCCTGACGAGGGGCAATACGCGCCGTATGTGGTCGCGGGAGGCGAGCTCCGGCACTACCCCGCCGTATTCGCTATGCATTTCGCTTTGCGAATAGAGCGCGTGGCTCAGCAGGCCACGCCCGCTGTCGTAAAGCGCGACGCCAGTTTCGTCGCAGGAGGTTTCAATACCAAGAACAAGTAATCGATGCGGAGACAAGAAGAAAAAGCAACTCTTTTTAAATGTATTTGGAAGGACTTGCTATAGTATAATAATAAGCTTTTTATACCGAGCTGCTACGGGCCAAGTGTAATAAAAACAGGTAATGCTAACAGGTAGGATTAACAGGAACACAAACAGACAGCATCGCAAACAGCAACCCCAAGCATTCTAGATTACCAAGGGGCATCCTGTTTGTCTGCCAATTCATTATTATTTTAAAAGGAACCCCATCTTCATGACCACTATTAAAGTTAAGGAAAACGAACCATTTGAAGTTGCCATGCGTCGCTTTAAGCGAACCATAGAAAAAACCGGTCTGCTCACTGAACTGCGCGCCCGGGAATTTTATGAAAAACCTACTGCTGAGCGCAAGCGCAAGCTGGCCGCAGCCGTAAAACGCACGTACAAGCGCCTGCGCAGTCAATTGCTTCCACCGAAACTTTATTAGTCACAATCAGTCGAAGGGCTCTACGTCACTCCCGCAGGCTCTATGTCACTCCCGCAAATTCTCGCTAACTTTCGCTAATTTTCGCTTACGGCTCTATTTTGAACCTGAAACAACAAATTACCGACGACATGAAGGCTGCGATGCGCGCAGGTGATACCAAGCGGCGCGACGCAATCCGTTTGTTGCAGGCGGCGATCAAGCAGCGGGAAGTGGACGAACGCATAACGCTGGATGATGCGGCGGTAATCTCCGTGATAGAGAAAATGCTGAAGCAGCGCCGGGATTCCATTATCCAGTACGAATCGGCAAATCGTCATGACCTGGCTGATGCGGAAAAATACGAAGTGAGTGTGTTGCAGGCCTATATGCCTCAGGCATTAAGCGATAGCGAGGTGGATGGCGCTGTAAGCGAAGCAATTAGCGCCATCGGAGCCAAAGGGCAACAGGATATCGGCCGGGTAATGGCCGTGCTCAAGCCCAGACTTTCCGGCCGCGCCGATATGGGAAAAGTCTCTTCGCTTGTCAAAGCGCGACTTTCAACCTGACACCATCTTTGCTATTGCGGAAAATCGAATCGATGGTTGTCTCCCAGTTTGTTAAACCTATCCCATATGTTTTGAAGCATCTATTTCAGACGTTGTTTTGTCGGGTTTGATTTTACCGAGTGGCAGCGTCTGAGCTGGATCGATTTCCATTATAGATGATTTCGCAATCATTCATACAGGACGTGCTCAGCCGTGTAGACGTTGTTGATGTCATCGAACGTGAAGTGCCGCTCAAGAAGGCCGGCGCAAATTTTGCCGCCTGCTGCCCATTCCACAGTGAAAAAACTCCCTCATTCACGGTCAGCCCTACCAAGCAGTTTTACCACTGTTTTGGTTGCGGGGCACACGGCAGCGCCATTGGCTTTCTGATGGATTATAGCGGTATGAACTTTGTCGAAGCAGTGAATGATCTCGCGGCCCGTGTAGGGATGCAAGTTCCTGTTCAACAAGCCGAAGCCCGGTCAGGAGCGGCAGAAGGGGGATTTTTACCTGGCTCGCCTCAAAACCAGCCCCAGGACGAGAGCTCTTTTCAGGATCTGGTTGAGGTAATGAATGCGGCTGGCCGGTTTTACCGGCAGCAGCTCAAATCTTCGAAGGACGCGATTGCTTACCTCAAAAAACGGGGCTTAACGGGTGAGACGGCAGCCCGTTTTGGCATCGGCTATGCTCCAGCAGGCTGGCAAAACCTGGATGCAGCGTTTTCCGGCATGGGAACGGGGGTGCGAACAAATGTGTTGATAAAGGCCGGGCTGTTAATCAGGAACGAGGACGGAAATTGTTATAGCCGCTTTCGCGATCGCATCATGTTTCCCATCCTGAACCTCAAAGGAATGCTCGTGGGTTTTGGCGGCCGCGTGCTGGAACACGGAGAGCCTAAATACCTCAATTCTCCGGAAACGCCTCTGTTTCAGAAAGGCCGCGAACTCTACAATCTCTTCAACGCTCGCAGGGCAATACGCGAAGCGGGCCGTGTTATTGTGGTGGAAGGCTATATGGATGTGGTGGCGCTTGCCCAGCATGGAGTCGAATATGCGGTTGCCACCTTGGGCACCGCCATCACGCCTTTCCACATCCAAAAACTATTGCGCCAGTCTGACGACGTAGTGTTTTGTTTCGATGGCGATGACGCGGGGCGGAAGGCCGCTTGGCGAGCTTTGGAAAACGCCCTTGCACACCTTGCCGATGGCAAGAATGTCAGTTTTCTTTTTTTGCCGGAAAATGAGGATCCCGACAGCTATATCCGTAATTTCGGCAAAGAGGCGTTTGAAGAATTATCCAGGCAATCCCTGCCGTTATCTATTTTCTTATTCAGGGAACTGTCTGCACGAGTTGATCTCAAAACCAGCGAAGGGCGCGCCGGACTGGTGCAGGAGGCAAAACCCCTGCTGTCAAAAATCGCAGCGCCCGGGTTGGCGTTAATGATGTTGAAACAATTGGTGGAGATCAGCGGTTTCACCCAGAGAGAGCTGGAGGATTTACTAAAGATCAAGCGGGCGCCGTCCGGTCGGGCTCGCGAAAAAGCGCAGCGCCCAAAACCTGCCTCGCCTTACCGTTGGCTGATGCAGATATTGCTGCACGATCCCGGTCATATCCATGAACTGGACAGGCAACTGCTCACGCAGGATCCTGAATATGCCGAGGAAATAGAAGCGCTGGCGGCGCTGGTTGAATTTATCGATACCCATCCCCATGTTAAGGAGAATACGGCAATCCCATCGGCTATCGCGTATTTCAGCACCAGTCCTCATCGTACTGTGCTGGAAAAGGCTGAGAGCGAAACGCTTACATGGGATAGCGATATCGACCTGAGCGCGGAGTTTGCCGGAGCGATAGCGCGCTTGCGGGATATGAAACGTAAACAGCGCATGACAAATCTGCAGAACAAGTCCTTGAGCGCGCTCACTCCCGAGGAAAAACAGGAACTCCAGCGGCTGGCCGTCTCGTGAGCTCGGGACGCGCTCAGCCCGCGCCGGTTTAGCTTTAGTACAAATAAAGCTTGATATAATAGGAAAATTTTAGGTTTCAACTGCCATCATTGGAAAACGACATGGTAAAGCCAAAAACGCAAATCAAAGCGGCGGTAAAAGGAAAATCGAAGACTGAAATTTCATCCGAGGCAATCGCTAGCCGTCCAATCGAGAAAGCTGTCATCGAAAGACAGGAATCAAATGATATCTTGAAGCCATCGAGAGGATCGGCACAAGCGGAACAGCTGGAAGCACAGGAAAAAATCGAGGTGGAAACGTTGGAAAACAAGATCAGGATGGTTGGGAAATCAAATGGCAAGACTTCCGTCGGCGTGAACGAAATCGCGAAGGCTGTTATGGCGGCTAAGGACTCTAATCCGCTTTCCGCAAAAATTACCAGGGTCAAGGCGGTGAAGGAGGGTAAACCGGCCCAGCCTAAGGACTCGGATAAAGCTTCGCTTGCGCCGCAAGATATCGAAGCGCGCCGCTTGCGCCTGAAGAATTTGATCGTGCAGGGAAAGGAGCGCGGCTACCTGACCTACGCCGAGATCAATGATCACCTTCCCGACGACATGCTGGATGCGGAGCAGATCGAAAACATCATCAGCATGATTAATGATGTCGGCATTTCGGTTTATGACGAGGCGCCCGATGCGGAAACGCTGCTCATGTCGGAAACGGCTCCAACGGTAGCGGACGAGGACGTGGTGGAGGAAGCCGAAGCCGCGCTTTCTACCGTGGATTCGGAGTTTGGCCGAACCACCGATCCGGTACGCATGTACATGCGGGAAATGGGTTCAGTGGAATTGCTTACTCGCGAAAGCGAGATCGAGATCGCCAAACGTATCGAGGATGGGCTGAAGCATATGATTCAGGCGATTTCCGCCTGCCCCACCACTATTGCCGGGATTCTCGAGCTTGCGGACAAAGTTGCAAAAGATGAGATGCGTATTGATGAGCTCATCGATGGTTTGCTGGATCCGGACGCCGATCAGATAGTCAGTGAAGACATTTCCGAAGAAACACTGGAACAGGAACTGAGTGCTGAAAATGCGGAAGATGAGGATATCACTGCAATAGCCAACGCCAATTTGCTCAAATTGAAGAACGACGCCTTGGAGCGCTTCACGGTGATTCAGGAAGCTTATGCCGAGATGCAGAAAGCGCTTGAGAAAAAAGGTTCTTCAAACAAGGTATACAAAGACATCCAGGAAAAAATTTCTGCGGAGCTGATGGCCATACGTTTTTCGGCCAAGATGGTTGAAAGACTTTGTGACACCCAACGCGGGTTGGTGGATGAAATGCGCGGGTACGAACGCAGGATTATGGAACTGTGCGTTACGAAGGCTGGCATGCCGCGCAATCATTTCATCAAGGTATTTCCGGGCAACGAGGGTAATCTGGACTGGGTAACGCAGGAGATCGCGCTCGGCAAGCCTTATGCTCAGGCCCTGGAGCGTTACCTGGCCGCCATCCTGGAGCAGCAGCAAAACCTGGTAACGTTACAGAAGCAGGTCGGGATTCCCCTGAAGGATCTCAAGGAAATCAATCGCCGCATGTCGACCGGCGAGGCCAAGGCGCGCCGGGCCAAGCGCGAAATGACCGAAGCCAATTTACGGCTGGTTATTTCCATCGCGAAAAAATACACCAATCGCGGCTTGCAATTCCTCGATCTTATCCAGGAAGGCAACATAGGCCTCATGAAGGCGGTGGATAAATTCGAATACCGGCGCGGCTACAAGTTTTCGACCTATGCAACCTGGTGGATTCGCCAGGCGATTACCCGGTCAATTGCCGATCAGGCGCGCACCATACGCATTCCGGTTCATATGATCGAGACGATCAACAAGATGAACCGTATTTCGCGCCAGATTCTGCAGGAAACGGGCCAGGAACCTGAGCCAGCCCTATTGGCGCTGAAAATGGAAATGCCGGAAGAAAAGATCCGCAAAATCCTCAAGATTTCCAAGGAGCCGATTTCCATGGAAACGCCGATTGGGGATGATGAAGATTCCCATCTTGGAGACTTCATCGAGGATTCCGCTACCATGGCGCCGGCAGATGCTGCGGTTTACGCCAGCCTGAGGGACGTGACCAAGGATATATTGGACTCGCTGACGCCGCGCGAGGCGAAAGTGCTGCGCATGCGTTTCGGTATAGAAATGAATACCGACCATACTCTGGAAGAAGTCGGAAAACAGTTCGATGTGACTCGGGAGCGTATCCGGCAGATCGAAGCCAAGGCGTTGCGCAAGCTGCGCCATCCTTCACGTTCCGAGCGTCTGCGCAGTTTTCTCGATACCGAAGGCTGACGGGCTTCTGCAACTGTTATACTTCCAGTCATTGCGGGGGTCTGTAGCTCAGTCGGTTAGAGCAGGGGACTCATAATCCCTTGGTCGTTGGTTCGAGTCCAACCAGACCCACCAGTAAAACAAGGAGTTATAAGCGAAGGCTTGTAGCTCCTTTTTGTTTGCACAAGAAATGTAACCAGTTTGTAACCGCTATATCTTAAGCAGCACAACCAGCCGCAATAAATAGGTTAACAACTGTAGTGGAAGATAAGAACTTTATGCAGAGGGAACTAAAGTCGCTTGCCCCTCCACTTCTAGATTCCCTTCCATCGGAGTTTGAGAAAACATTCAATATCCTAGAAAGACTCCCAAAATACAAGAGAAGGCGGTGGCTAAGAGCAAAACGGCCCGAATATCCGCGTTTTGTTTATCGATACTTGGGCCACGAAATGCCGGAAGCGTTTTTGTCGGACTATTTTTTGGAGTCCCATTTCTATCTGAGTTCGGTAGCGAAATTTAACGATCCGTTCGACATGAATGCACATGTAACAGACAGTAACGATTGGAAAAAAAAGAGACAGAGGTATGAGGTGGCTGTTAAAGAACGCTATCCCCAGTTGAACTGGAAGGGGAGACAGGAGACCGTAAATAAAATGATGTGCGCCCCCGATCAATTGGCAACTATCCGAGCATCATACGAGAAAAGCGTGAAGGATACAGGTGCAATTTGCTTTACGACCGACCCTTGTAATTTATTGATGTGGAGTCACTATGCAGCCCATCATCGAGGTTTCGTATTGCAATTTCAGCCTGCAAACGACCTGCGAAAGCTAGGCCTATTAATAAAAGTCGATTATTCCAATGACTATCCTCGAGTTGACTGGTTTGATGACGACTTCTATGGGGCTTTAGAAAAGGTCGTACGGACAAAACATAAGGGCTGGGAATACGAACAGGAGTTTCGAATGTTCATAGTGGATGGAGCAGATACTTATCTCCCTTTTAAGCCCGAAGCTCTTACGGGGCTTATTTTTGGTTGTCGTACAGACATGGAATTAAAGAAAAGGGTATTGAATGTTCTGGAGCAAAGGACATCGAAAAACCTTAGTCCGCTTAAGGTATATAAAGCGGTAAAACATCGCGAACAATACAAAGTGACGATAAAAAGAGATCGATCGTTAAATTGGCCTTCTTAATAATCCCAACTCCACCACAAGCCCTACAATCCATTATTTTTAGCTGGTTGATCTCACTGCCGCACCCTTGATTTAAATTCACTGTAGGGCTTACGGTAGAGCGGCCCGTAACGAAAAATGAAGGAAACGTTACAGCTGGCTAATCCTGCAACTGTAGTCTGCTCTATACTTCCGCCAAGCACTACCGTAACCAAGCTGTGACAGGGGTTCGGAACGTCTTATTCTGCATATCGCCGCAATCCACGTGACACATGCACATCTAACAAGCCGTTCGCTCATCGTCCTTTTTTTGTCCCTGTTGGCTTTGCCAGTATGGGCAGAAAACTATGGCTCTTTTATTGGACGAGTAGTGGCTGAGTGGGGCGCCGATGGACGCACAATGACTCTGATGGAACCATTCGCTTATATCGATCCAACTAATCATAGGTGGGAAGCACCGTCTGGATCAAAAATTGATGGAGCCTCTATTCCACAGATCGCATGGTCTTTAATTGGTGGTCCCTTCGAAGGCAAATACCGCGCCGCATCCGTTATCCACGACGTCGCGTGTGCCGAGAAGACCAGATACTGGAGAGACGTACACCGAGCTTTCTACACAGGTATGCTTGCGTCCGGCGTCGACGTGACAAAGGCAAAGATTATGTACGCTGCGGTATACCACTTTGGGCCACGTTGGGAAATGCCTCGTATTAGCGTTTTTAACCAAAGAACTAGGAATTTCAAGGTTATAACCGAGGACTTCGAGGTCGACGAACGTGATCGGGTGGTCACACAGTGGCCATCCATGAATGCCTTGCTTAGCCCCGAAAGCCGTGAACCGGAATCTATTATTATCTTTGTAGAAGTTAATCCAGAACCTCCTTCTTTATCTACCAGCGATTTTGAAGAACTTAAGTACCTGATACGAGAACGAGGCCTTTCCATTGATACCATTGAAAATTTCAAGCTAGGGCAGCAATTGCCTTGAAAGGTACAAATTAACTATAACGTTGGCGAACTACCTTTACAGCCAGTTACGTTATATTGGGTGCAACCCCAAAATGCTTTCCATGAATCAGTTGGGCGTGGCTTAACCACTTTCATCGCCGATCCGCATTTTTGGCAAAGGGGGGCAGTTTTTTCTGTTTCAAGCTTTTCTTTATGGAGCTTTCTCTTCTCGGATATTGGCTGACTGCTCCATACTCCCCAAATAGCTCCCTTTCTTTCTGCAAGCATCTCCCATCTGGCATTCCATCTTCCCTTGTTTTGTGTAATCAACAGAATTTCGCCAAGCCTCGGTCCGCTTTCTTCGGTGAGTTGTTGCGCACCCTCCGTGGATTTGCCACATGTAGGACATTCTGCTCTGATTATGTTTCTGTTGCTAAACAAGGTAAATTCGAGCTTTGTTTCGCCGCAATCAGGGCAACAAAATCCGTATGTTTTTTTTAACTCGCGTAATTCGTCTAACGTGACGAGCTGAAGTCGCCTCAGGTGCGCTTGAACAGCATGCGTTCCATTACCTGCTCGGTTGCTTCTTTTGTGGTCACAAACAAGCGTGAAGTACCTCGTCTTGATGTTTGCCCATATTCTTTCATGCCCTTTTTCAGGTTCAAGTGCGTGATGAAAATCGCATAGGGAAACCAAATTGTCTGGTGTGTGCGTTCCTCCTTCTGCGACAGCGCGCATGTGATGAACATGAAGCTCTAGCCGTGATGGGCAACCTGTGACTTGGCAACGATTGGAATCCCTGCTCAAAACTATTGATCGAAGATATTTCCAAAACGGTGGGTAGCCAGGCCAGTGGTTGAATATCTTGAGGATTAACCGGTCTTTCTCCGACAAATAGGCGTTTGGATCATGAAAGTGCTTTAGCTCTGGCTCTCTCGGCTCCGGATTGGCCAGTTCCCAGGTCGATTTGCGATTAAACCATTCCTCTGTCTTGCGTTTATTTGTGCGGTTTTTTTTATATCCAATCACAAGGAGAATGGCCGTCAGTATCGCGAACGCCGGATTCGCCAGCGCCAGAGGAAGCGACGCCCACCCAAAGAACATCAGACTGCTTTCCTCTGATTTGTGCTCAAACTTTTCTTTGAAACTTTCCCATGCCAGTCGCCTTGCTTCTCGTGCAATTACGAACTGCCTTCGAAGCGCTTCATATCTCTCTGGGTAAGAGATCATTGCAACTTCGGAGTAACACTGCTGGCACAGGAAGGACTTGTCATTCAGAAGAATGCCGCGACCAGACACCTTTTCGCAAAAAATGCAGGGCGATCTTGCGTCAACGACAGAACTCTCGTTGTATGCTTCATTCCGTTCAATGAGCTGTGCCAAGCTCACACGACTAAGGAATTTCTGAGGGTTGAATTCGGTGTGCCAGGTCTCTGTAGCCATTTGCAACAGCTAACTTTATTATCGGGGGACAATTTTGGAATATGGCGTCATTGGGGTCAATGGATGGGGTCGTCACCCTGAGCCGACCCCATCGATCCGCGCGCCCCATTGATCGCACGTAAGGTGCTGGTGGCAGGGCGTCGGTATGATTATACTTACTGATATATTATTTCCATAACGCTGAAGCCGGGCTAATTATCTGTGCGGCGTATTGAATTTATGCACTTTTCCATCATGGCTTTAGTACTCTATTCACTTTTGACATTTCCGCGCTACTAACTCTGAAATGAACGAAACGACACGACCCGATCTCATCCCTCCCGGCGGCCACAAGAAGGTGTTGCTGCATTCGTGCTGCGCGCCTTGCTCCGGGGAGGTTATGGAGGCCATGCTGGCCTCCGGCATCGACTACACCATCTTTTTTTACAATCCGAACATCCATCCCGAGCGGGAGTACCTCCTGCGGAAAGATGAAAATGTCCGGTTTGCGGAAAAGCATGGGATTGAATTCATAGACGCCGACTACGACAAGGAAAACTGGTTCGATCGCGCCAAGGGCATGGAATGGGAGCCTGAACGCGGTATTCGATGCACCATGTGCTTCGATATGCGTTTTGAGCGTACGGCGCTATACGCGTTCGAGAATGGCTTTCCCGTGATGACGAGTTCCCTCGGCATCTCGCGCTGGAAGAATATGGAGCAGATCAACGATTGCGGCCGCCGCGCCGCGGGACGCTATGACGGGCTGACCTATTGGGATTACAACTGGAGAAAGGGCGGCGGCTCGGCGCGCATGATAGAAATCAGCAAGCGCGAGGAGTTTTATCAGCAGGAATATTGCGGCTGTGTTTATTCCCTGCGTGATACCAACCGGCACCGGAGAAGCCAGGGCCGCCCCCTGATCGAGCTCGGCACCCAGTTTTATCGACCGTCGGCTGCAAAGGACGAGTCTGAAAAGTAGCGATTCGCCGAGCTTGTCCGTATCCATGGCGCGAGCCCGACGGTCGATGGGGATTTACGGTATAGCTCTGCAATCGAGAGAGGCAGGAGACAAGCTGCTCTTTCCCCCCAAAACCCGCTAAACCTTGCCTGCCACTCCTTCTTGCGTCAGGGCCATATCCGCTTGCAGGATTGGACAAGACACGATTTGACATGAAATCCCTGGCAATTTTTCTTTCGATATTTCCGGTGGGACATAATGGGCCATAAATGAAAAGAATATTGCTGACGAACATGATTGCGGCGGGGATGGCAATTTTCTGTCTCCATGTCGTTGCCACGCCTGCCGACCAAAGGGACCAAAGGGACCAAAGGGGGGAGCAGGTCACCACCGCCCTGGATCAAAAAGAGCTGGCGGTCACGATCTATAACAACGATCTCGCCCTGGTGAAGGATACGCGCAGGGTTAACCTCGAACGTGAGTTCAACAAGCTTGCCTGGCGTGGGGTTTCCGCCCAGATGCGGCCGGAGACGGCGCTTTTGCGCAATATTGGTCATCCCGCCGGATTCCGGTTGCAGGAACAGAATTTCGATTTCGACCTGCTTACCCCGGAGAAACTGCTCGAGAAGAACCTGAACAAGACGGTGACGGTAATTCGAACTAATCCGGCCACGGGCGCGGAGACCAGAGAGGCAGCCACGGTACTTGCCACTAGCGGAGGCACGGTGCTCAAATTTGCGGATCGCATCGAAACTGGCATTCCCGGCCGCCTGGCATTTTCCGGCGTGCCGGAGAACCTTCGTGATAAGCCGACGCTGGTGATTTCGCTCATCAATACGGTTGCGGGAGAACAGAATCTCGAACTTTCCTATCTGACCGCGGGAATGTCATGGCGCGCCGACTATGTGGCTGAACTGAATGAACGTGATGACCGTCTCGATCTTAATGGATGGGTTACGTTGACCAATCAGAGTGGCGCCGCCTACCCGAATGCCAGATTACAGCTCGTAGCCGGCGACCTGAACCGGGTGCGCAGCCGGCCTCCCATGCCTCGCGGGGCGACGGCGATGGCGGCAAAAATGGCGGATGTGGAGGACTTGAAGCAGGAAGCGCTGTTCGAATATCACCTCTACACGCTGCAACGTCCCACCACGTTATCGGAGAATCAGACCAAGCAGGTTGCTCTGCTCTCCGCAACAAATGTTTCCATTCAAAAAGAATTTCTGCTGGCTGGAGCGAGTCATTATTATTTTGGTCAATACGGCGATGTTGGCCAGAAGCTGAAAGTGGCGGTATTTGTCGAATTCCAGAATAAGGGAGATGGACTGGGTATCCCGTTACCCAAGGGGATAGTCAGGGTTTACAAAAAAGATACCCAAGGTAATGCTCAATTCGTGGGGGAAGATCAAATCGACCATATCCCCAGGAATGAGACCGTTCGCCTTAAACTGGGAGATGCATTCGATGTGACCGCTGACAGAAGGCAGACCGATTTCAAGAGACTGGCGGAGGAAAGCCGCCATGTCGTCATATTCGAAACCGCATATCGGCTGGTATTGAAGAATGCCAAGAAAGAGGCAGTCACGGTCGTGGTACGGGAGCCGGTTCCGGGTGACTGGACCATGATATCGGAATCACAGCCGCACACCAAGGCTGCTTCAGGTATCGCGGAATGGAAAATACGGGTGCCTGCTGACGGAGAATCCACGCTGATTTATCGCGTGAGAGCCAGGCAAAAAGGCTAGCAGGCCCCGGACTAAGCTCTTTTTGAGGTATATCGAGCAAGCGGCCAAACTTGTCCTGCTTCTTTTTATAGTGAAAGTCGTACCCGTACCGCTCCAATCCGCGGTAGATTCCAGGTGGAGATATGGCAACCCATGTGTGTCAGCATCTCCTATCCATCTGTGCAGCTTCCTTGAGGTATTCTCCATCATCGTCCTGTAGCTTCGATTCCCTTTTATCGCGAGCAGCAACGGGTTTTTGAATGATAACGAAAGCGGAAGGCAAACCGAGTAAATGTCGAAAGCTTCAGCCCCCTGCTTTGGACGCCGCCAGGAGGAAAACCTGGAGTTTTGTGCTATAAATACACTTGGAAGTGGCTGCAGTAGCCGCTCGAAGGTAATTGGAACACTTTTGCCAGATGCGAAAAATATATTAATAATAATAAAAAGGATAATGCTTATTGGCTGTCCAGTGCGACGTACTGCTTCTTCCAAGTGAGAAATGGCGGGCACAGGTGATGGTCGACGTGGGCTAACCCAGCCTCGTTCGAACACCGGCCGTGCTGGAATTCTTGAAACGACCGCCGCCGAAGAGGATTGCCAGCGTGAAACATCACCTCGCACTCTCCAAACCAGTCACCTTCATAGGGCTCTGTCTACCCATCGAGGATTCGTCATGGCGCAGCGCATCGACTACCAGAAGCAATCCCCCGAGCTGTTCAAGAAATTCGCCGATTTCAGCATGGCCCTCAGGCACTCAACGGTCGAGGAGTCGATTCGCGATCTCGTGAATATCAGGGCCTCGCAGATCAACGGCTGCGCGTTCTGCGTGGACATGCATGTCAAGGAAGCCACAATCCACGGCGAACGGCCGCTCCGCCTGCACCATGTGGCCATCTGGCGCGAGTCCCCGCTGTTCAGTCCGCGCGAGCGCGCCGCCTTGACATGGACCGAAATCCTGACCCAGCTCCCCGCTCAAGGCGTGGCGGATGACGTCTACGAACACGTTCGCGCGCAGCTGTCCGAGAAGGAATTGTCAGACCTGACCTTCCTGGTGATGGCAATCAATGCCTGGAATCGCGTCAGCGTCGGTTTCCAGACCGTACCCGGCAGCTACGACAAGGCATACGGCCTGGACAAATCCGGTCTGTCCTGAGTATGCATCGCTGCGATCGGGTGAGGGTACGCCGTTACGCCGAATCCACCCACGACTGACAGGCCGCTCGCGACCCGACAATGAGGAGAAACAAGCCGTGACTATTTTCAGAGCTGCTGCCGCGCTGCTGCTGTTGGCAGCCGGTACCGCCGGGGCGCAGGAGGCGCCATCGGCACGCGTGACACCCTTGATGACCCAGGCACTGGCCGATTATCCGGGCAAGGAAACCCTGATGCTCACCGTCGACTATCCGCCAGGTGCCGTCGACCCCGTGCATCGCCACGATGCGCACGGTTTCATCTACGTGCTGGAGGGTTCGATCGTGATGGGGGTGAAGGGAGGAAAGGAGGTGACGCTGACGCCGGGCCAAACCTTCTACGAAGGCCCGAACGATGTGCACACCGTTGGGCGCAACGCCAGCCTCACCAAGCCCGCCAGGTTTCTGGTCTTCCTGTTGAAGAACAGTGATCAGCCTGTCCTTACGCCGGTGCACTGACGCCCCCGCACGGCTTCAGAATGGGCCTGCCCCACTACGATTATCCCGACAGAGATAGTTCGTACGTGGATAATGGATGAGGAATATATGTAATGACGCTGTTCACTTGACGGTGCGGCGAATAGTACGAACCGAGCTACCTTTCACAGTGCGAGCGCTCGGCTGCCCTTGTCTGTTTGCTTATACCCCTGAGCGTGCAAAAACCAGCATTTACCCGTGCATGAGAAAGGAAATCAACAGGGATGAAGTGCCTGAAGGACCGTTGAAAAGTGGATGACATTTCAGCCGAGACAGGGATTTTCCATTGCCGCCAAGCCTGGCGTCGCGCCGCGACCAGATGTTTCCCAAGCTCGCCCCAAGTGAGATTGCCCGGTTACGTCGTTTTGGTACGGTGCGCACATGGCAGCCTGGCGAAGTCCTATTCGAGCCCGGCAGGCCCGGACCCGGCATGATCGTTTTGCTGCGCGGGCACATCCTGACCACACGCAAAAATGGCCTCGGCATTGAGATTCCCGTAGTAGAAAGCGGGACGGGCAACTTCACGGGCGAAGTCGGCCAGCTTTCGGGGCGTCCTCCTCTTGCCTATGCACGCGCCCTTGAAGTGGTCGAAGCATTGGTGATAGATCCTCCTTCGCTGCGCGCGGTGGTCGTGGTCGAGGCTGAGCTCGGGGAACGCATTATGAGGGCCCTGATACTGCGGCGTGTGGCACTGATCGAAACCGGCGCAGGCGGGCCGCTT
>JADMIO010817204.1_pt1 | contig 17739 bp, 14 predicted proteins | sample 8958161 | NCBI WGS metagenome assembly JADMIO01 (sample SAMN16585339, study PRJNA669376) | soil metagenome | isolation source: Crop rotation soil | place: USA: Cullars Rotation, Alabama | collected 2011
CTTTCCCCGCGATACCGCGTCGGTGGAGAGTGAAGTCACATGCGCGCCACTGCCACGCTTACGATCGAACGGACCCCTGAATGGTTTGCCTCCTGGTTTGACTCGGAGCACTACCACCGCCTTTATTCCAACCGCGACCAGCGGGAAGCGACAGCGTTCGTCGAGCGCCTGATCGGCCACCTCGATCCCGATCCCGGCGTCGCGATGCTGGATCTCGGCTGCGGCAGCGGCCGCCACTCACGATCGCTCGCGGCCCACGGTTATCGCGTGACCGGCATCGACTTATCGCCGGCGAGCCTGGCCAGGGCGCGCCAGCTCCCGGGCCCGCGCGTGCGCTTCGTCGAGCAGGACATGCGGACGCCGTTCGGGCGCAACGAGTTCGATTACGTCTTCAGTCTGTTCACGAGCCTCGGCTACTTCGAGGACTACGGCGATAACGCGAGCGTCGTCCGCAACATCGCGCGGTCTCTGGTGACGGGCGGCACGCTCGTGATCGATTACCTCAATGTCCAGAGCGCCGAACGGAACCTGGTTGCGAATGAGATTGCGGTGCGCGGCGAGTTTCGTTACGGGATCTCACGCTGGACCACCGACGCCGCGTTCTTCAAGCGCATCATCCTGCTGGATCCACCGTCGTCGTCGCCGGTCGAGCACGTCGAGCGGGTGTCGAAGCTGACGCTGCAGGATTTCCAGCGCCTGCTCGCGGCCAGTGGCCTGACCATCGACGGCGTGTTCGGAAGTTACGCCCTCGACGACTTCGACGAGACGCAATCACCGCGGCTGATCATCATCGCGAGAAAGACGACCGCGCTCGTCGGACGGTTACCGGCGCGCGAGGCTCTTGCGGATCCGGCTGAGCGTTTCGGGCGTCATGCCGAGATAGGACGCGAGCATGGTCTGCGGGACGCGCTGCACGATCGACGGGTAGGTGCGCTGGAACTCGAGATACCGCTCCTCGGCGGTGGCGCTCAGCGAGCTGACGATGCGCTCGTCCTTGGCGGCGTTGTGCCGCTGCAGGCCGGCCCGGAAGGCGGCGGCGTAGCTGGGCACGCCCTCGACGATGCGTTGATGGGAAGGGCCATCAATCAGCAGCACTTCGGAGTCCTCGATCGCCTCGATGAAGTATTGGGACGGCGTCCGGTTGTTCAGGCTTTGCGAGTCGGCGAGCCACCACGTCTCGGGCGCGAACTGGACGATGTGCTCCTTGCCTTTCGCGTCGATGACGAAATTGCGCAGGCAACCGATGGCAACAAACGCGGCATGGCGGCTCACGTCGCCGGCACGCTGGAGGAACTCGCCGGCCGCGAGGCGTTTTTGCGAAAAGGGGGCGCGCACGACGTCGAAATCGGCGTCGGTGAAGACGGCGCGCGCCTCGAGGTAGGCGCGCAGGACGCCGAACGCTGACGAATCACTCATTTTGGACACGGGTTTCGGTGAATTACATCAATGGAGAACGGTCATGACAACAGGAATCAAGGCAGCGGGAATGAAAATGTTAATGGTGACGGCCCTGGCGGCGCTGTTTGCACCGTCCGCGGCGGAGGCGCAATCAGCCGTCGAGCAGAACAAGACCACGGCGAGACGATGGAGCGAGGAATTGTGGAGCCGCGGCAACCTCGAGGTGGCCGACGAAATCATCGCGAAGGACTACGTGCGTCACGACCCGGGCGATCCGTTTCCGGCGCAGGGGCCGGACGACGTGAAACGGATCGTGAAGATGCTGCGATCGATGCTGCCGGACTTTCACATCGAGGTCGAGGCCATCATCGCGGAGGGCGACTTCGTCGTCAGCCGCTACGTCGCGACGGCGACGGACACGGTCGGCTACATGGGGATGCCGCCCACCGGCAAGGCCATCAAGACAGCGGCGATCCAGATTTTCCGGTTCGCCGACGGCAAGATCGTCGAGAGCTGGGCGGCGCGTGACGACCTGGGGACGCTCAGGCAACTGGGTCATCTGCCGTCGCCTGGAACGAAGCGCTGAAAGCGTCAGATGACGGCGCGCCAGCTGCAGATGGCGGGCCGTCGCGAATCACGTCGACTGGCCCACTGATGGCACGACAATAATGTGGGTATGGCGCTCGAGTGGTTTTCCAAAGTTTCGGCGACGAAGGTGCCGCGCGCGCTGCTCGTCGTGCCGCTGCTCATGATCTGCTCGACGATTGCCGCCGCGCAGACGGGCAGTATCGCCGGAACTGTGATGACGACGGCAAAGAGTAGCGGTGCGGTGCGGGTGACGATCGATCAGAAGGTTTGCGGCAATGAACTGGCGGACGAGACGATCAGCGTCGATGCGCAAGGGCATCTTGCCAACGCGGTGGTGATTCTGACCGGCGTCAAGCGGCCGGGGAATGCCGAGACGACCGTCACCAATGAGAAGTGCCGCTTTGGTCCGCGCGTGCAGATCGTGCGTCCGAACGCGACGGTGAAGACGACCAGCAAGGATGCCGTGCTGCACACGACGCAGGCGCAGCTGGAGACGGGCAAGATCGTGTTCAACGTCGCATTGCCGGTGCCGGGCATCACGCTCGGCAAGCCGATTGGCGCGACCGGGCCGGTGCGATTGAGCTGCAACACGCATCCATGGATGCGCGGCTGGATGATCGTCACCGACGAGGCGGGGGCGGTCACGTCCGCCGATGGCAAGTTCCGCATCGACAACGTCCCGCCCGGCACCTACGAGCTGCGCGTCTGGCACGAGGCGCTCAAGGGCGCGCCGAAGAAGGTGACGGTGGTGGCGGGCAAGCCGGCGCTGGTCACGTTCGATTTGTCACGATGATTTGTCTCGGATTTGTCTCGGGGTCTGACCCCTTTACATGCCGAAACGTTTCAGTTTCTGCGTCCTGTGCAGAAACTGAAACAAAAGGGCATGTTAAGGGGTCAGACCCCGAGACAAATGATTATCGGATCGCGCGGAGCGTCGTCGCCGTGCGCCAATACCACGTGCCGTCGACGAGCGCCGGCGAGGCCAGCGTCTGTTCCCCGAGCTCATTGACGTGCAGCAGCTTGAACTGCCGCCCCGCCTGGACGACGAATGTCTGGCCCTCGTCGTTGGTGAAAAATACCTTGTCGCCGACGGTGACCGGCGACGCCGAAAAGCCCTCGCGCATCGCCATGCCGAGCCGATCCTGGTAGACCAGCTTGCCGGTCGGCGCTTCATACACGGTCAGCACGCTGTTCATGTCGTTGATCAGATACAGCAGGTCGCCGACGACGATACCGCTCGGCACAAACGGCGAGCCGCGCGGCGAGCTCCAGGCGACGTGCGTGCTCGTCACATCGCCGCTGCCGCCAGGACGAATGGCGATCGTCGGACCGGCGCGACCCGATGATGCGAAGATCAGGCCGTGGCCGACGACCGGGGTGGGGATCACCTCGTAGGTGTTGCCGCGCACCGTCCACAGCTCCTTGCCGGTGTCGGGATCATAGGCGGCGACGCGATACTGGCTGCTGACGATCAGCTCGTCGCGCTCGCCGGTGTTGATGACGACCGCCGTGCCCCAGCCGACAGACTCGCGGCGCGCCACTTGCCAAATCGTCTTGCCGGTGGCCTTGTCAAACGCGCCGACGAAGGCGGATTGCTCACGCCCCGGCTCGGCATCCTGGTAGATAAAGACGCGATCCTTGTAGAGCACCGGTGACCCGGCAGGCCCGTGATAGTTGTTGATGCGGCCGAACTTGTGCTGCCAGGCGATCTTGCCGTTGAAGTCGAACGCGTAGAGGCCGTGACTGCCAAACGACGCGTAGATTAACTGTCCATCGGTGGCCGGAGTCGCCGAGGCGTAGCCGTTCTTGTCGTGCGCGTAATCACCACCACCCTGCGGGATGCTCGTCTCCCACAACTTCTTGCCATCAGCCCGTGAGTAGGCGAGCATCGACAGCTTGTCGCCATTGCCATATGCGGTGGTGAGAAAAAGGCGATCGCCCCACACGATCGGCGACGAGTTGCCTCGGCCCGGCACGGTTACTTTCCAGACGCTGGATTTGGCGGTCCACGTGTCGGTGTATGGGCCCGGCGACACAAGACCCTGGCCCGAAGGACCACGCCAGCGCGGCCAGTATTTCGCCCCTTCCCCGGCGACTTCGAGCATCCGCACATCGGCCGACCGGGCCACCGCGACGGCGCATGCAAAAGCGGCACATATCACCACGAGCAAGGCACGCTTCATACCGCTCATTATGCGTACAATGCGCAGATGCGCATTCGAATTCTGGCCGCGGTGTGCGCGGCGTTCGTCCTGTCGTTGAGCTCATTTGCAGCGTCGGAGGAGCAGGCCGCCGCGGGCGCGCAGGAACGCACCTTTCTGAGCCGCGTCCGCCGCCTCACCGTCGAAGGCAAGCGCGCCGGCGAAGGCTACTGGTCGCCCGACGGCAAGCGGCTCGTCTTTCAAAGCGAGCGCGAGCCCGGCAACCCGTTCTACCAGATCTACATCCTGGATTTCGCGACCGGCGAAACGAAGCGCATCTCGCCCGGTTACGGCAAGACCACGTGCGCGTTCTTCCGTCCGAACAGCACCGAGCTCGAGTTCGCATCCACGCATCTCGATCCGAAATCGAAGCAGTACCAGCAGGACGAGCTCGACTTCCGCGCGTCAGGAAAAGAGCGGCGCTATTCGTGGGACTACGACCCGTCGATGGACATCTTCTCCTATGACGAAGCCACCGGCGCGATGAAGCAGCTCACCACGGCAAAGGGTTATGACGCCGAGGCCGGCTATTCGCCCGATGGGCAGTGGATCGCGTTTTCGTCGATGCGCGACGCCTACAATCGCACGCTGACGCCGGCCGAACAAAAGCAGCTCGAGACCGACGCCTCGTACTTCGCCGAGGTCTACATCATGAAGGCGGATGGCTCCGGCCAGAAGCGCCTCACCGAGTGGCCCGGCTACGACGGCGGGACGTTCTTCACCAAAGACGGCCGCATCGTGTGGCGCCACTTCGAGGAGAACGGCCTCATCGCCAACGTCTACACGATGAAACCGGACGGCACCGATCGCAAGCAGCTCACCGACTTCGGCGCGATGAGCTGGGCGCCGTACGAGCATCCGTCGGGCGAGTACTTCCTGTTTGCGTCGAACAAGCTCGGCTTCGAGAACTTCGAAGTCTTCATGGTCGACAAGGCGGGCCTGAAGGAACCGGTGCGGATCACCTATTCGGATGGATTCGACGGTCTTCCGGTGCCTTCGCCGGACGGCACGCAAATGGCGTGGACGTCGAGCCGCGGCGGTGGCCAGGGCGCGCCCGGGCAGATTTACCTGGCGCAGTGGAATCACGAAGCGGCGATGGCGGCGTTGAAGGCCGCGCCGTTGCGGCAGGCAAACAAGAAGTAAGTTCACAGTTACGGACGTTCGCCACGGAGACACGGAGGACACGGAGCCTCTCTTTTATGGTTCTCAAGACACATCGTCTCGCGATTGTTGCTGCCTGCCTGCTCGTCAGTGCTTCAGCGTTTTCACAAACAGCAACAGCGACCGCGTCGCGGACCAAGACGCATGTGCAGACGCTCGCGTCAGACAAGTTCGAAGGTCGGTTGACCGGATCGCCCGGCGAGAAACTGGCCGGCGACTACTTGATCAGCGAGCTCAAGCGCATGGGCGCGAAACCACTACCGGGGCTCACTGACTTTCGCATGCCGTTTTCGTTCACCGCCGGGTCGAAGGACGGCGGCTCGAAGCTGACGATCGACAAACAGGCGTTCAGCGGCAGCGACAAGGTGATCGCATTGTCGTTTTCCGACAATGGCGAGGTGTCGGCACCCGTCGCCTTCGCCGGCTACGGCATCGTCGTGCCCGAGTCACAGGGCTTCGGCTACGACAGCTACCAGGGCCTCGACGTGAAGGACAAGATCGTCGTGGTGCTGCGCTATTTCCCCGAGGATGCCGACCAGAAGACGCGCGCGATCGTGTCGCGGTATGCCGACCTGCGCTACAAGGCACAAGCGGCGCGCCAGCGCGGCGCCAAGGGCATGATCGTCGTCACCGGTCCGCGTTCGCCGAACGCCGGCGAGGTGGTGCCGATGAGTTTCGACACGGCAATCGCGGGCTCGGGTCTCGTCGCCGCAAGCATCAGCGGCGATGCCGCGGCGCCGATCTTCACCGCTGCCGGCAAGAAGCTGGACGATGTGCAGAAGGAACTTGATAGCGGTAACCCGCACGTCGCCGGCTTTGCGATCACCAACCTCACCATCACGCTGCAAGCCAACGTGGTGCGGCAGCAGCAGACGGGCAACAACGTGGTCGCCTACCTGCCGGCGACGACGCCGACAACGGGCGTGGTGAAGCCGTGGGTCGCCATCGGCGCGCACTACGATCATCTCGGCCGCGGCACGACCGGCGGATCGCTGGCGGGCAAGGACGAAGTCAACCAGATTCATCACGGCGCCGACGACAACGCGTCGGGCACGGCCACAGTGCTGAACATCGCCGACGCACTCGCCACTCAGCCGCGCAAGCGCAACCTGCTAATCGCGTTCTGGTCGGGTGAGGAGCTCGGTCTCCTCGGCTCGAATGCGTTCGTCACCAAGCCGCCGCTGCAGCTCGACCAGCTCGATTCGTACCTCAATTTCGACATGGTGGGCCGCGTCGCCGACAACAAGCTCACCGTGCAGGCCACCGGGACCGCCGCGATGTGGCCGAAGCTGCTCGAGCAGGCCAACATCGCCGCGGGCTTCGACCTCGTCCTGCAGGAGGATCCGTATCAGCCGACCGACGTCGGCAGCTTTAACACCGCGGGCGTGGCGTGCCTGACCTTCTTCACCGGCGCGCACGAGCAGTACCACAAACCGAGCGACACTGCGGACAAAATCAATTATGAAGACCTCGATCGCGTCGGCGCATTCGCAACGGCGATCGTCAAGCGATTGATGGACGCGCCCGATGCGCCGCAGTTCACCAAGGTCGAGCAGAAGACGGACACCGGCGGCCGCGCCGGCCTGCGCATCTTCACCGGGACCATCCCGGACTACGCCTCCGACGTCAAGGGCCTGTTGCTCGGCGGCGTGATCGGCGGCGGCCCGGCGGAACAAGCGGGCCTGCAGAAGGGCGACGTGATCATCGAGATCGCCGGCCAGTCGATCACCAACATCTACGACTACACCTACGCGCTCGAGCTGCTGAAGATCGGACAGCCGGCCAAGGTGGTCTACATGCGCGGCGGGGAGAAGAAAGAGGCGATGCTGACGCCGGCGGCGAGGAAGTGATTAGGTGACACTCGAAGTTGACGGTTGGCAGTTGGCGGTTACCAGTTGAGTTGAGGGTTCACAGTTGACAACCAATGCCAACTGGAACTGTCAATTCAACTGGAACTGTCAACTCAACTGGTAACCGTCAACCGCCAACTGCCAACTACTTCTTCTTCCCCGTAAAATCCGCCTGCCCCATGCCAAAGTCGATCATGCCCTTCATGCTGGCGCCGTCGACTTCTCCCGTGACCTTGATGTCGATTGGACCCTGCGGGCTCTGAATCTGGAAGCTCATGGCCAGCGCCTTGCCCTTCATGGTGCCGTTCAATTCGACGGTGCCCTGCGGGCTTTCGATGGTGCCGGTGATTTTTTCGCCATCCTGTTTCAGGTTGGCGGTGGCGCTGATCGGGCCTTCGGGCCCGTTGATGGACAGGTCCCATGCGCCGGCGGCGTTTTCCTGCGCCAGCACACCGGATCCAACAGCGAGTGCGAGAGCCGCCGCAATTGCAAGAGTTCGAAGCATCACTACCTCCAGCTGAACAGTATACGGTGCGCGGTGACCGATATTATTTCTGCTGCGTGAAGCCCGCCGGCACTGCCACCGCTGCAGCATCCACGTCGCTCGTCAGCTTTACCACTTCCGCGGTGGTGGTCATGATGATGGCGCGCTCCGGCTTCGCCTCACCACCGCTCTTCTGATTCTTCTCCGCTTCATCGGCGATCTTCTTCAGGCCGCTAATCATGCCGCCGAGCCCCTTCTTCTTCGGTTCTTCTGGCGCCGGCGCCGGCATCGCCTTCGAGGTCTGGTTGGCGGTACCCGGTGGCACCGATTCCATGCGCATCTCGGTCAGGATGGCGGTGCCGTCGATCTTCGTGCCTTCAGCGCGCATCTTGTCGAGCGCGGGTTTGACCTGGGGATACATCGCCATCGCCATCGCCATGTCCTGCGCCGAGGCGCCGACGACGACGGGACCGTAGAGCTTTTCGGCGTACTTGCGCTCGAATTCCATCAGGTCCTTGGTCGACGGCGCATTGGCGGCCATCCACATGTCGGTCGTCATCACCAGGCCGCCGGACTGATCGAGCGTCTTGCCCTTCTCGCGGACGGTGATGGTCATCACCGACTTCTTGGTGTTGAAGCCGTTGATGGCGCGGGTCTCGGCGGTGTTCTTGATATCGAAGTCGACCTCGAACTCCTTCTCGTTCGGGTCCTTCTCTTTCTGCTTGGTCTGCGATGGCTCGCTCTCCTTCGCCTGGGCACTGGCTTTTTCGGCATCGGCGCGCGCCTTTTCCATTTGCTGCCGCAGTTCGGCGAAGGTCGTGACCTTGTAGGTCTTCTTCTTCATATCGAGGTCGTAGACCTTCTCTTCGGCGAGGTCCACGATCTGCCCGGTGGTGTCGGACATCATCGCCTTGCGGTCGCCCTTGACGGCGACCATGGTCGTGACGCCTTCGCGCGCGCCCTTGCCGCCGAACATGTTGACGAGTTTGCCGATCGCACCGCCCAGTTGAAACTGGACTTTCTGATCGGTCCGCACATCAGCCGACACCGCCGCGCTCAGCGCGACACACAGGGAAGTAATCAGCACACAACGACGCATTACAAGCCTCCGAGGGGGAATGCTACACGAGAACACTTGAGAAAGTTGGCAGTTCAGGGTTCGCAGTTGGCAGTTTCAGGGAACAGTTTAAAGGACAGTTCACGGTTCACAGTTACGGTTCCAGATACGCAGACTGCAGTTCGTGGCCGAGCTTGAGGCTGCTCAATAACGCACCAGATTTCTCGCCGCGTCGAGCGTTTCCTCTTCGCTGACGAGGAAGAATTCCTCGAGCGGCGGTGAGTACGGGACCGGCGCATCGAGGGCGCCGAGGATGCGGATTGGGGCGTCCAGCGACTCGAACGCTTCTTCCTGGATGATGGCCGCGAGGCTCTCTCCGATGCCGCCGGTGCGCGAGTCCTCGTGGACGATGAGGACGCGGTTGCAGTGGCGGGTCACAGCGAGGACGGCGTCTTTGTCGAGCGGTTGGAGGCTTCGCAGATCCAGGACGGCGGCCTCGATGCCTTCGGCCGACAACTTGTCGGCCACGCGCATGCAGTGATGCACGTAGGCGCCGTAGGAGATCATTGCCAGATCGTCACCGGCGCGGCGCAAAGCCGCCCGGCCGATCGCCGCCGGCGCTGGCGCCTCCGGTGCGAGCACCTGCTTCACGCGCGGATCGCGGTAGAGCGCGATGTGCTCGTAGAACAGCACGGGATCCGGATCGGCCACGGCCGCCGCCATCAGCGCTCGCGCGTCTTGCGGCGTGGATGGGACGACGATCTTCAAGCCTGGTGTGCGATAGAACCACGCTTCCGTGTTCTGGCTGTGATATGGCCCGGCGTGCCGCAAGCCGCCCCACGGCATGCGCACGACCATCGGCACCTCGCCGCCCCACCGGTAACGAATCTTCGCGGCGTTGTTGACGAGCTGATTGAATCCGGTCGCGACGAAGTCGTTGAACTGCATCTCACCGATCGGACGAAGACCGGCCAGCGCGGCGCCGACGCAGACGCCGAGGACGGCGCCCTCGGCCAGCGTCGAATTCAAGATGCGATGGCCGTAGTCCTTGAGCAGCGGACGCAGCAGCAGGAACGCGTTGCCGTACTGGCCGCCGACATCTTCACCGTAGACGAAGACACGCGGATCGGCCTGCAACGCGTCGCCAACACCGAGCATCACCGCATCGAGGAAGGTATTGCCCTTCTTGTCGAACGGCAATCCCGGCTCGAGCGGCGGCAGTTCGGCGTCGATCGGCTGCTTGAGCCGATGCGCCGGATCGAGTAGTTCGATTCGGACGCGCGGCGCTTCGCCCTTGAAGACACCGACGCCGGCTTGCGCCGGCTCGGGCCACGACTCGTTGATGACGAGCTGCGCCTGGCGGTCGACAATTTCGTCGGCCCACTTCTTGATTTCGTCGAGATGACCGGCGTCGATGACGCCGTCTTCCTCGAGACGACGGGCGTACATGGGAATCGGATCGCGCTTCGCCCAGAACTCGTAGAGGGCGCGATTGGCGTAGCCGGTGTCGTGCAGCTGGTGATAATCCCACGACGGCGGCTGATCCTTGCCGAGATACAGCATGTCGTCGTGATGCGCGTGGCCGCACATACGCATGGCGATGACTTCGATCAGCGTCGGCCCGTCGCCGGCACGGGCGCGCTCGGCCGCCCACGTGAACGCCGCCGCCACTTCGTCCGGGTCGGTGCCGTCGATGGTGATGCCGGGAATGCCGTAGCCGGCCGCCTTGTCGGCAAACACGCGCGTCGCCGAGTTGTCGCGGACCGGCGTCGACAACGCCGTCTGGTTGTTCTGCAGGCAGAAGATCGCCGGCGCCTTGGCGACCGCGCACGCGTTGATGGCCTCGTGCCATTCACCGAGCGACGAGCCGCCCTCGCCGATGAAGGACAGCGCGACGCGATCGCTCTTCTGGATCGAGAACGCGATGGCCATGCCGGCCATCGACAGCGAGCCGACGGCCAGCGGCGCCGCGGCCGGCAGCACGCCCCACGCAAAGTCGCCGGTGTGCAAGTCCTTGCCCGACATCGGCGGTCCGGCCTTTCCCATCTGCGCGCGCAGGATCATCGCGATGGCGTCCTCGTCGTGACGCATCGCCAGCGTCATGCCGAGGTCCCGGATTACCGGCGCCATCGCGTCGCCCTGCCACGTGCCATCGTCGCGCCGATAGCCCGGACCGCGCTTCAGTCGAATCGCGCCGGCATAGATCGCTTCCTGGCCGAGCGAACGAAAGCCCTTGCCCTGGAACGCCATGTCGCCCCAACGCACTTCGCCGCCCATGAAGAACTGCTTGAGGCGGTTGTCGACGCTGCGCGTCAGGCACATGCCCTTGAGGATTTCGCGCCGCTCCGCCTTAGTGAGCGACGCTTCGATGGCAGCGCGGCGCACGAAACCGTCGACCGCGTCGACGACCTCCGCACGTGCTTGTTCGAGCCGCTTCAACGCGGTCGTGCCGGGCGTCGGGTCAGCCACACCATCCGGGGCCGTGACGTTGTCGTAGAGCAGTTTCGCGAGTGCGCGACGGAGCGCGGGCCTGGCGGCGTCGATCTTGCCGGCGTCGCGGGCCTTGAGTGCGGCGAGCCCGGAGCTTTCAAACGCGGTCAGCGCGTGCGTCAGCGCCAACGGATGCCGCTCCGCAACAAAGGCGGCGAACCGGCTTCCGAGACCGGACAACTTGACGGCGTCGAACGTGCGAGACATCACTGTCGATTATAGGTTGAGGTGCTTACGGACGAGGTGACCAAGACGCCGTTTCGGGCATCAAAGCAGTGTGAGGATTTATTACGCGCTGATCGGCGCGCTCGCGCTGACGGCGTGTACCGCAACATCCTATGCGGTCGGCCATGGCGCCACGATGCCGGCCACTGTGCCTGCCACCAATTGCAGCGCTCGTGAGGCTGCGCCGTTGATTGACTGGCGCAGCAGCGACAAATCTGACGACGTCGAGCTGGCGCGATGGTGCCGTGCCGTTGGCGCGCCCGTGATGGTAAACGCAACGAGATCGGCGGCGGCACCTTCGCTGGATGACCTCATCGTCCTGCAATGGAACGCGCATCTTGCCGCGGGAGAGTTACCTCGACTCGTGCGTGAACTGCAGAGCGGCGAATTGACCGGCACACCGGTGCAGCACTTCGTCATCACGGTGCAGGAGTTGTATCGCCGCGGTGATGCGGTGCCTCCATTCGATCCCCGCGATCGCACGGCGCACGCGATTGTCGCTCGCGATCCGGATTCCCCCGACGTCGACGACTTCGCGGCATCACTGGGCCTGTCGATTTACTACGTGCCGTCGATGCGCAACGGCGCATCGCTGCTCGAAGATCGCGGCAACGCGATCGTGTCGACGGAACCGTTGCTCGATCCGATCGCGCTCGAATTGCCGCTGGCCCGGCAGCGACGCGTCGCGCTCGCGGCCGCCGTCGAGGTGCGCACGCCGGAGGGTCCTCGCCGCCTGCAGATTGTCGATGCCCATCTTGAACCGCTCAGTTCGCCGCAAACGCTGTGGGTGCTGAAAGACCCGCGGCCGACACAGGTTCGCGCGGTGCTGAGCCTGCTCGACGAACCACGGTTCACCGATCCTGCCAACGCCGGCGTGATCCTCGGCGGCGACTTCAACACCGTCCGGGGCGGCGATCACGAGCTCGCGTATCGCCTCGCCCGTGACTGGGGCACGAGCCACGGCACCGAAGACGCCCGCAGCACCCACATGATGGGGCGGCTCGATTACCTGTTCTTCCGCCTCGCCGACGGATGGACGGCCTCCACACGCCGCCTTGACGACCGCTTCGGATCGGACCATTACCCGGTAATTGGCGCCTTTTCCCGATAATGGCCTGACGGCCCGAAGCCCGCTGGCCCGATGGCCTGATAGCCCGATGGCCCGATAGCCCGATGGCCTGATTCCCCCGCCCCTTGTCTCCGGGTCCCGGGTCGGGTACGGTGGTAGGTACGTTGCGATTTCGCTCGAAACCGCTCGCCGCACTGTCAATCGTTCTCGTCCTGGCAAGCGCGCTGGGCGGTTGGCACGCGCCCGACGACCGCGACGAATACGCCTCGCCGGCGGTGCATCAGCACGCCGATCACGACGCCCGCTTCACGGCCCAGACGCAGCCGACCGCACCTGAACACTGCGCCCTGTGCCACTGGCTGCGCGCGATGGGCAATGGTGCTCCCGTCGCCACGCAAGTGTTTGCGGCGGAACCGGTCCAGTTCATTCGCATCCACGCACTTGCCGGCCGCGTCCGCAGCACGTCCCAGCTCTGTCTTCCCTCTCGCGCGCCTCCGCTCGCCTGATCCACTTTCCGTTTTTTTAGCGAAGTGAAATGACGCCTCCGGTGTAGCCGGGGCGATCGGCGCGTGGCCTCACACAGGCGCACGTGCCATTGGAGATCAGAATGCGAGCAATCCCCTCGGTATGCCTGGCGGCCGTGGCCGCTGGACTGCTGTTGCTGCCGCGAAGCGCTGCTGCCCAGGCGCAGCCGGACGCCAGCGCGCTGCAGCAGCAGATCGATCAGTTGAAGAAAGAGTTTGGCGAGCGCATCGCCGCGCTCGAAGCGAAGCTCGCCGAGGCCCAGGCAGCCCCGGCGACGCCACCGTCAGCGCCGGCCCCAGAGCCGGCCGCTCCCGCGCAGGCAGCAGCCGCGTCGGGTGCGAAGTTCTTCAATCCCGACACCGCCGTGATCGGCGACTTCCTCGGCGCCGCCGGCCACAACGAAGCCAACCCGAGCCCGGCGCTCGAGATGCATGAATCGGAAGTCTCGTTCCAGGCGGTGGTGGACCCATACATGCGCGCCGACTTCTTCATCTCGTTCGGCGAAGAAGGTGTTGAGCTGGAGGAAGGCTTCGCCACCATCACCGAACTGCCGGGTGACCTGCAAGTCAAGGTCGGCAAGATGCGCGCGGCGTTTGGCAAAGTCAACGCGCTCCACAACCACGTGCTGCCGTGGGCCGATCGCCCGCTCGTCATCAACAACCTGGTCGGCGGCGAAGAAGGTATCAGCGACGCCGGCGTGTCCGTGGCGCGGCTGATTCCGGTCGGTAATCTCTTCTTCGAGGCCACCGGCCAGGTGTTCCGGGGAGATACCGCTGAGGGTGTGCTCTACAAGTCGAGCAAGCCCGGCGATCTGAGTTACGTCGGACACCTGCGCGGTTATCACGACCTGACCGAATCGACGAATCTCGACTTTGGCGCGTCCTACTCGTACGGCCACAACGCCGCCGGAATCGTGAACGATGTGGATGTCGGACGTTTTACGACGCAGCTGTTCGGCGTCGACGCCACCTTTCGGTGGCGCCCGTTGACGCGCGCGATCTACCACCAGTTCGTGGCGCGCACCGAATACATCCACAGCCAGCGCGACCAGTTCGACGGCCTGCAGAAGGCCGGCGGCTTCTACGTCTCGGGCGACTATCAGTTCGCGCGCCGCTGGTGGATGGGCGGGCGCTTCGACCAGTCCGACCGCGCCGAGAACGCGTCGCTGCTCGACCGCGGCCAGTCGTTCCTGCTGACCTACATGCCGAGCGAATTCAGCCAGTTGCGCGGGCAATACCGCCACACGGCCTACGGCGACGGGCCAACTGCCCACGAGTTCCTGATGCAATTCCAGTTTGCGATCGGTGCGCATGGCGCGCATCCGTTCTGAGGTGAATCATGTTGAGGCGATCATTCGCATTCCTGTTCCTGATGCTGCTGGCGCCGGCGATTGCCAGCGCCCAGCTGAAAGTCGTCACCACGACGGAAGACCTCGGGTCGCTGGCCACCGAAATTGGCGGCGACAAGGTGTCGGTCACGCCGCTCGCCAAGGGCTACCAGGATCCGCACTTCGTTGATCCCAAGCCCAGCTTCATCCTCGCCGTCAGCCGCGCCGACCTGCTGATCGTGGTCGGCCGCGAGCTGGAGATCGGCTGGCTGCCGCCGCTCTTGAACAGCAGCCGCAACTCGAAGATCCAGCCCGGCAACAAGGGCTACCTCGACGCGTCGACGAACGTGAAGATCCTCGAGATCCCGACCGGCCAGCTCACCCGCGCGATGGGCGACGTGCATCCGCTCGGCAATCCGCACTACTGGCTCGAACCGGGCAACGGCCGGCGCATCGCGCAGGCGATTCGCGACAAGCTGATCGAACTGTCACCCAACGACAAGGCGGTGTTCGACCAGCGCTACGCGGACTTCGATCAGCGGCTGGCCGCGGCCGAAAAGCGCTGGGATGCGGCGATGGCGCCCTACAAGGGAACGAAGATCGTCACCTATCATCGCTCGTGGCCGAACTTCATGGAGCGCTTCGGCCTAGACGTGATGGGCTACGTCGAACCCAAGCCAGGCATTCCACCGTCGCCGTCGCACACCATCGAGTTGATCGAAGACATGAAGAAGCAAGGCGCCAAGCTGATCGTGGTTGAACCGTACTTCGATCTGAAGACGCCGCAGGCCATCGCGAACCAGACCGGCGGCAAGGTCCTCGTCATGGCGCCGTCGGTCGGCGGCACGAAAGAGGCCGTCGACTACATCAAACTGTTCGACTACAACATCGGCCTGCTGTCCAGCACGCTGAAGCAACTGACTGGAAAGTAGGCACAGTGGACTGGAGCATTCTGCAATTCCTGGCGCCGGCGATCGCGGCGAGCTTGATCATCGCCGGCATACACGCCTACCTCGGTCTGCACGTCGTCGAGCGAGGGGTCATCTTCGTCGACCTCTCGCTCGCGCAAATCGCCTCACTCGGCGCCGCCATCGCGGTGTGGCAGGGCTACGATCCGCACACCGATCCGCAGATCTACTGGATGAGCCTCGGCTTCACGCTGATTGGCGCGCTGATCTTCGCGATGGTCAAGGGACACGAAGCGAGAATTCCACAGGAAGCCATCATCGGCATCTCCTACGCGGTGGCATCGGCCGCGGTCATCCTGACGATGAGCAAGGCGACCGGTGAGGCAGAACATCTGAAGGACATGCTGGTCGGCAACATACTGTCGGTGCAGTGGCCCGAGGTCTGGGCAACGGCCGCCATCTACGCGGCGATCGGGATCTTTCACTTCATTTTCAGAAAACGGTTCCTGGAGATTTCGGTCGACGCGCACGGTGCGGCCGCCAGGGGCGTCTCGGTGCGCTTCTGGGATTTTCTGTTCTACGCTTCTTTCGGCATCGTCGTCACCCGCTCGGTCGCGATTGCCGGCGTGCTGCTGGTGTTCTGCTACCTGATCGTTCCCTCCGTCGGCGGCATGCTGTTCTCCTCGCGCATCGGTCCGCGGCTGGCGATCGGCTGGGTGATGGGAACCATCGTGTCGATGCTCGGCATGTACCTGTCGGTGCTGTTCGATTTGCCGACGGGCGCGGCGATCGTCTGTACTTTTGGCGCGGCGTTGATCGCCATGGCCGCGATGCGGCCGCTCGTCGTCCGGAGGGCCGCGTAACCGGCGCGCCCGCGCTACGTGGCGCGGGTGCGCTCTTCAGGCGGCGTCACCGCGCGGAACGCCCGGAACAACGCGAGGTCATACGCAATCTTCAGCAGACCGGCGATATAGAACGGCACGTTGATAAGCGACGGGTGCGCGAACAGCATTCCGGCAAACAGTGGACTGAGCGCAGCGCCGGTGGTCCGCGCCACGCCGGTAATGCCCGACGCGGCGGCGCGCTCTTCCGGCACCACCACGGCCATGGTGTAGGACTGTCTCGTTGGCACATCCATCTGGCTGATGCTGAACCGCAGCAGCAGCACGGCCATGGCGAGCGGCAGCGTTGGCATCAACGGGATGAGCATCAACAACACGTTGGACGGCAGGTGCGTGACAACCATCGTGTTGACCAGCCCGATGCGATTGGCCAGGCGCGAGGCCACCAGCGCGGATAAACCGGCAAAGACGTTCGCGGCAAAGAACAGCGTCCCGAGCGTCTTCGGGTCGACGCCGAATCGCAAGTAGAACCAATAGGCAGCAAAGCTCTGGACGACGAAGCCGCCGCCGAACGAGTCGAGCGCGAATAACGCCGACAGGCGCAGAACGACGTCATGCGACCGGTGCAGGCCGGAGAAACGCGCCAAGACGGATGGCGCCGCGACCGATCGCGCGAGGCCGGGCGCTTCGACGGCCGCGGATGCGCGCAGCAGCACAATGCACAGCACTCCGCCGATGCAGGCATACAGCACGACAATCGCTCGATAACTCTCAACCGGCGCCCACGCGCTTTTCTCGAGCGCGTCGGTGAGGAACCCCGCCGCAAGGGCACCCAGCGCTGTCGCGATTGAACCCGCGAGCGTGTACCACGCGAAGACGTCCGTTCGCACGCGATCCGGGACGACTTGTGACAACGCGGCCTGTTCGATCGGCAGGAACGGTCCGACTTCCTGCCCGCTGGGACTGATGACGCCGATGGTGCCCGCGATGACGAGCAGCCAGAACTGGCGGGTGAACGCGAAGGCCAGGCCTGCAGCGGCCATCAAGGCCGCGCCAATCATCAGCATGCGGCGGCGGCCGATGCGGTCCGCCCGGGTGGTGAGGTACAGGGATACGAGCGTATCGCCCAGCAGCGTCGCCGTCAGCAGCAGCCCGATGTCCGTCTCCGAGAGGCCGAGGCTGACCAGGTACAACACGAGCACGACGGACAACGCGCCGTAGGCGAACAGCCGCACAAATCGCGTCGCGAAGAGCAAGCGGCCGTCGACGGTCAGCGACTGGAGCGCATCGAACACGTCAGTCTCATTGTCGGTCAGCTGAATCCGCCTGAGCCCCGTCATCTGCAGCCGACTCTCTGTTAGTCTGTGCGGCATGCGAATCAGGCTGACTGTTGTTCTCGGCACCGTTCTTCTGGCGTGCACCGTCGGCGCCCAGGACTTCAAGGCGCGCGCGATTGCCCTGCACAAGCAGACGCCGGTCATCGACGGCCACAACGACTATCCCTGGGCGCTGCGCGACCTCGATCCCGGCCGCGACTTCAGCAACGCCGACATCGCCGAACCGGTCCCGAAGCTGATGACCGACATTCCCCGCCTTCGCCAGGGTGGGGTGAGC
>JADMIO012727083.1_pt1 | contig 17738 bp, 19 predicted proteins | sample 8958161 | NCBI WGS metagenome assembly JADMIO01 (sample SAMN16585339, study PRJNA669376) | soil metagenome | isolation source: Crop rotation soil | place: USA: Cullars Rotation, Alabama | collected 2011
CTTTCCCGACGCTGCGTGTTACGCGAAGGCGAAGTGGCGCGCGCGACTAACTTCTGTTCCGGCTTGCGCGCATGATGCGCGACCGTCTTCGGCGCCGAAAAAATGCCTTTGCCGGTGCGGCCTTCGATCTCGCTGGTGCGAGCCAGTTCAGAACTCGATCCGCCGCTGATGTCCTGAGTGAACGCGCTCGCAATCAGCGCAAGCGGAGAAACACTCAGAGCCAAAACGAGAGAGATGATTCGAGAAGAAAGCCGAGAAGCGATCATGCGCATATTCTAACTCATTCCTTTGGTCGAACGTTCAAAACTGTCGGACTTGCGGCGCGACCAGGAATTAGAGGACGCGAGGCGCGTCTTGCGTTTGCCTTGCTCGCGACATCTAATAGTCGAGATGATCAACTTCGGCCGCAGAATTCTGTGGTTTTCTGCCATTCTGTTAGCGGTGAACGCGCCTTCAGTCGCGACCGGCCAGGAGGTTCTGCCCGCGCCGCCGGCTGATCGAACTCTGGTTTACACGCTGGACGAAGCGAACAAGCTGGTGGCGCTGCCTTTTGAAGTCGGCACGACGCCGCTAAAAACGGAGGCAATTGCGAAGAATACCAAAGCCAGTTACGTGGAAATCAAAGGCGAACATGCCGAAACGGTTTTGCCCTCGTCGCCGCGGATTTTTCTGTTTACAACGCAGCGTACGGGAACGCATCCTCCTTTCATAGTTTGGTTGACTCCGAAGCACGGCACGCGTCGCGTGACCGCGGTGGCCCAGGCCGGGATGGCGGGATTTGCTATTTCGTCCGCAGAGATCGTCAAACCAATCTTGCGGGTGCTGAATAAGTTTGAAGGTGATGAAGTCTTTATGGAGTTGCGGCCACGCATTTCGCTTGATCCGGGCGAATATGCGATTATTGGCGACGACTTGAAACGGATCGCGACCTTTCGCGTAACTACAGTCGCGATACCGTGACGCGGAGTTGATTTGATGAATTCAGAACCATTGGATAACAGCATTGAGGTGAAGCAGGTTTTTTGGACGCCGATGCGCATCGTCGCCATTTGTGTGATCCTTGGAGTCGCCATCGCTGTTTGGTTGTCGAGTCGCGGGCCCAGCGATCAGACGAAGCAGCCCGGCGTGGCTTCTACTAATCCGGCCACGACCACTGTAAATCCTGGGCTCGCAAACCCGAACACCGCCGCGAGGAATGCAGCAGCGCCTCCGGTAACGCCACCGCTCACGGAAGATATTCAGCAGACCCGGGTGAAGACGATTGACGGCGGCAGTCTGAAACTTGCGGACTATAAGAACAAAGTTGTGGTGCTAAATATTTGGGCCACGTGGTGCGGGCCGTGCCGTCTGGAGATGCCGGAACTCATCAAGATGAGTAACGAATACAAATCGCGCGGGCTGGTCGTGCTCGGCTTAGCGAGCGCGTATCGCGAGACCGAAGAGCAGGTAAAGGCTTACGTACAGACGCAAAAAGTTCCATACAAAATTCTTTGGGACGGCGGCACCCTGGAAGCTCCGCTGGTTGAATTGGTCCAGGGACAGTCGGTCATTCCGCAGAGCTTTGTGATTTCGCGCGACGGAAAAATTATCAAGCACTTCCAGGGCTTCAGTCCGATGTCCACGCCCGCTCTCATGCGTCAGGCTGTGGAAGAAGCTTTGGAGGACAAAGGCAAAGCGTAAACGTACGCTCAATCACTTTCAGCCACCTGCGCTGGCAGGTGGTTTTCTTTTTTTACTTAACCAAACATGACTGACGTAAAAGAAAAACTTCAAAAGGAGCTCGATGAGCTGGAATCCGAGCTGCGCGTACACCTGCCGAAAGAGATCAAACGCGCGCGCGAGTTTGGTGACCTGCGCGAGAACTCGGAATATCAAACCGCGTTGCAGCGACAGACCATGGTCAAGGCGCGCATTCGCGAGCTGCGCCAACGCATGAGCGAGGTTTCTTCGATTGACCTTTCACGAATTCCGCACGGCAAAGTCGGTTACGGATCGGAAGTGGTGTTGTATGACGGCGAGCGTGATGAAGAAGTGACTTACCGGCTGGTCACGCCCGAGGAGACCGATCCAGGCGCCGGCTTAATCTCGACCGTTTCGCCCGTGGGACGCAGCTTGATGGGCAAAGAAGAAGGAGATGAAGTGACCGTCACGACGCCCGCGGGTTCGCGCCGGTTTGAAATTAAGCGGTTAACCACACTGCACGACCAGCCGAAGCAATAATTCTTGCTAATTGGACGCCTTTAGCACTTTAAAAATTGTGAGATGTCAGGCTAATTGATAATTGAAGTGCTGGGCAAAACCGTCTACACTGTACGTCCTCAGTTTGCGCAAATCACCCGACGCCCCCGCCCGCCTGGTGAGTAGGAGAATTAAGAATGTCAGTTTCACGAAGAATCTTTATGAAGGCCGGCACGATTGCGGCAATCGCCGCCGGTCTTTCCATAAGGCCTTCGGGGATGGCAATCGCGCAAGCAATCAGCAGCCTCCCGACACAAAACGATCCGCTTTCCTTTTACACGCAGTCAACTTTTCTTCAATACGTCAATTCCGTTTTCCGATTGCACGGTCCAGCTATCATTGATGTCACATTAGAAAAAGTCGAAGATACCTTGCCCGCTACTGTTTCTCGAGCTAATGGTCGTGAATCGTTCATTTTGTTTTTTCGGGGCGGCAATCAAGAACTATCGCAGAATACCTACACGGTGGATCATCCCGCCCTCGGAACATTTCAATTGTTCTTAGTTCCCAGCGGCCCTGATGAATATGGCGCGCAGGGTTACACGGCGACCATCAACCGTTTAGCTTTCACGGCTACACCTGAAAAGGGTCCGCGTAAGTCGACGGGAACAAAATCCACGGGCACGAAGACGCCTCAAGCCACGCCGGCGGGGCGGCCTGTCGATTCGCCAGACGCGCAGCCGGCGGCGCCCACACAGACGCCCAAGCCAGAGACACCAGTTAAGCAGCCAAAGAAAAAGACGACTCCCGATAGATTCGGCGAGATCGGGCCGGGCAAAGATGACTGAGGCTTAGCTACTTTTCCGCCATGATCGCAGTAACGCCCTGAGCATTGACACTGCGGGTGTGCCTTCCTATGATCGGCTTCTGAGGTTTCCTTTCCACTTGGTGCGTACAATCATCGGTAGGCCGCGATCGGGCAGGGAATAGAATGTTTGGTGCGAGCATTGGACGCGCGGGACAGCGAATCATCGATGCGATGGTCCGCTGGCTGGCGCGCGGCCATATCAGTCCGAACTTTCTGACGTTTGTTGGCGTAGCAATAAACGTCGGATCAGGTTTGCTGTTTGGTTTCGGGCAATTTTTTTGGGCCGGCATCGTCTTAATCGTAGCGAACCTGTTTGACATGCTCGACGGCCAGGTCGCGCGGCTTTCAGGTCGAGTTACCAGGTTTGGCGGATTTCTTGATTCGTCGCTCGATCGGCTCTCTGACATGGTCGTGTTCGTCGGTCTGATGGTTTTTTACGCGCGCGACACTGAGTTTCATTCCACACTCAACGTTTTTTTGGCGGGGACCGGAATGATGGGCTCAGTCATGGTGAGTTATGCGAGTGCGCGCGCGGAAAGCCTGATTCCCAAGTGTGATGTGGGATTTCTGCGTCGGCCTGAGCGCGTCGTGCTATTTATCATCGGCGCGTTGACGACGCATCGGGGATCGCACAATTTCTTTCTTAATCGAATGCCGGCGGTACTTTGGGTGCTGGCGGTGGGGTCCTATTGGACGTTCGCGCACCGGATGTATCATACGTGGACAGAACTGAATCGAGCGAAGCGCGAAGCCGCGCAAAACGAACGATTGGAGTCGTCTGTTCCGCAATCGCACACGCCGGATCGGCGGCCGGAACCGACCTTGGCAGCCAAAACTGGTTAGCGGAAAGAAATTCCACAATTTAACCGCGGATTATTCTTGACGAAGCTTTCGTCTCAGTCTAATTTATTCCGCGCATTATTTTTAGAGGTAACGAACTTGATCATCTGCCCCGCTTGCGGCTCTCGTGTCGAGGTTGAACTTTCTGTCGGCTGCCCATCCTGTGGCGCGCGCGCTGTCGGTCCACCCTTAGCCAAGGCCGAACACCAACTCATTTCCTACGGTCCCGCGATGGTTGCATCAATCGGCGGGTTCCTACTCCTGGCTGGCTTCCTGGCCTCGATCATTGTTACGTGGATTATCAGCAAGGGAGCGTCACTCCGCATCGGTACGGTTATGAATGCAGGAGAGATCGCGGCCTGGCAGTTAAAGTGGATCGCACTGCCGGTTACGATGATCGTTGTGTGGGGCGGTATCCGTCTCGTGCGCACGATTAAGGATGCGCCGGCAACCTTCGGAGGATTGCGAATCGCGCGCGCAGGCTTCACCAGCGCGATGATTGCGACCGCTTTGGTTGCTGTGCTGATCGGAATCACGGTTCCTGAAAGATTGCGGCGTCATCAATGGGCGTTGGAAGCAGCGGAAAACGCGCACGCGTACACACTGAACCGAGCGCTCCTCGAATACCGTGAGCTGCACGGGACGTTACCGCCGCAGGAAGATCTCATAAACCAACTCAAGACCTTGCCCGATCCAGATGGAGCCATCGCTGAGGCGCTCAACTTTGTTGACGCCAACGGATATCAGGCGAGCACGGTGGTGGCCGCCGCTGCGCCGAAGACAAAAGCTTTAGCGAAGGGCGCCGCGCTGCGAAACGCTTCTTTGAATACGACACCAGATCCACCTTCCGTGTCCTTTACGAACTACGAATTGCGTCTGCCCGGGGCGGACAAAAAATTGGACACCCCGGATGACCTTATCGTGCGCGATGGATTGATAATGACCGTTGCTGAGTTCCAGGCCTATCGCTCGCCGCGCTCTGCCACGCCTTAAAGGGTCATGTCTTTTCTGACCCGTTTTCGCAACCCCCAAGAAGATCCTGAAGTCGCGCGTCGACGCACGTTGATGCGCGCCGGCCGTCTTGGCGAAGCCACTGTCCTCGGCACCGATGCTGACGCGGACGGCAAGGTGATGCTTTCTTATTGTTACGAAATTGCCGGCGTCGATTACGAAACTGTTCAGCAGCTGGATGAGCAACAATTGCTGCGCAAGTCAGATTATTTGCCCGGCTCCCGAGTTCAGATGAGATACGATCCCCATCGTCCCGCGAATTCATTCGTGGTTTGAAGCGGCGAGTTGTCAGTGGTCAGTGGTCAGTTGCTTGTGGTACATCTAAATTTGAGAACGAGCAACGGACGAACGACTGACAACTGACAATCCTTCCATGTTTCGCAAAATCCTGATCGCAAATCGTGGTGAGATCGCCGTGCGGATGATTCGTGCGTGTCGCGATTTGAACATCTCGCCGGTTGCCGTCTACTCGGAACCTGACGCCGGCGCTTTGCACGTTCGTCTTTCCGACGAGGCCTATTGCATCGGGCCGGCGGCTTCACTCGAAAGCTATCTCAACATTAAATCGATCATCGAAGCGGCGCAGCAGTCAGGCGCGGAAGCAATTCATCCCGGCTATGGTTTTCTGGCTGAGAACGCTGGCTTTGCGCGAGCGGTTAACCAGTCTGGTCTAACCTTCATTGGCCCAACGCCCGAAGCGATGGAGGTGATGGGATCGAAGACCAGCGCGCGGCGGGCAGCGATGGCCGCGGGCGCGCCGGTGGTTCCGGGAACGACCGAAGCTTTGAAGAATTACGAAGAGGCGCGGGAAGTCGCAGCGAAATACGGTTATCCCGTAATGCTCAAGGCTGCCGCCGGCGGTGGCGGGAAGGGAATGCGGCAGGTTGCATCGGAAACTGACCTGCGATCCGCTCTCGAAGCAGCGCAGTCAGAAGCTGCCTCCGCTTTCGGAAATGCTGACGTTTACCTTGAGAAGGTCGTCGAGAAACCGCGCCACATCGAGATTCAAATATTCGCTGACAGTCAGGGAAACTTTGTTCATCTCGGCGAACGCGAATGTTCAATTCAGCGCCGGCATCAGAAGGTCATCGAAGAATGCCCATCGCCAATTAACGATTCTGATCTACGACAGCGCATGGGCGATGCGGCGATCAAGATCGCCCATGCAGTAGATTACGTGGGCGCCGGCACGGTCGAGTTCCTTTTCTCAGATGTGACGCGCGAATTCTATTTTCTCGAAATGAATACGCGCTTGCAGGTTGAGCATCCCGTGACCGAGCTCGTAACTGGATTCGATCTGGTGCGCGAACAAATCAATGTAGCTGCCGGTCGGCAGCTCTCTTTCAAACAGGGCGACGTGCAATGGAATGGTCACGCGATCGAATGCCGCGTCTACGCTGAAGACCCTGACAACAATTTCCTTCCATCGCCCGGCAAAATCATTTTCATGCGTGTGCCTAACGGGCCTGGAGTTCGCGACGACAGCGGCGTCACAGCAGGCGACGAAGTTTCCATTCATTACGATCCGATGATTTCCAAGCTGGCGGCGTGGGGGCGCACACGTGCGGAAGCGATCGATCGAATGCGACGCGCGCTGGACGAATATGCAGTCGGAGGGATCAAGACGACGCTGCCGTTCTTCCGTGAAGTGATTCGCGATCAGGAATTCATTGACGCAAAGTTGGACACCGGTTTCATTCCGCGATTCAACGAGCGCCGCGAGCTGCCCCTGCATTCTGTCCCGACGAGTCGAGATCCTCAGGCTTCCAGCCGGCAACGCGACATCGCTATCGTTGCTGCCGCGCTCGCTTACGCTGATGCTCAGCACACAGTTCGCTCGAACCACCAGCCGGCTTCGTCGAGCAAATGGAAAATCGCCGGACGCGCCGCCGGTGTTAATCAAACGAGAATAGATCGCGAAGCTCTCAAAAGATGAAACTCCGAGCCGCAGTCGATGAATTCAGCACCGCCGTCACTCTTCATCGTGATGGCTCTCGAGTCGTCGCGACGCTTGGAGAGCGCGAATACGAGCTTCAGCTGCAGGCATCCGCACCTAACGAATTTTTATTAAGCTTAGACGGTCAGGTTTTCAACTGCCGCGTCGAAGGCGAGCCTGCATCAGGTCGTACGATTGAAGTCGTCGTCGGCACGAACCGGTACGCCGTAGCGCTGACTGATCCGAAGCGTTTGCGCGGCGCAGAGATGCCCGGCGCGCACGCCGGCGGCGCGGCCACTGTCATAGCGCCAATGCCCGGCAAAGTTGTGCGCATTCTGGTTGAGGCCGGCGCCGCAGTTGAGGCTGGCGCGGCACTGATCGTGGTGGAAGCGATGAAGATGCAAAATGAATTGAAGTCACCAAAAGCGGGCACTGTCGCCGCTTTGAAGGTGGACGTTGGCGCGACTGTGAACGGCGGTGATGTGCTGGCGGTAATCGAATAGGAACATGACACGTGGACACGGCGAGGGAGAAATGAGGAAACAAGTACACAACGACGAAGATCCCCCCGTCCCCGTGTCTCCCCATCTCCGCGTCTTGCTTTGGGATCTCGACGGCACGCTGGTTCGCGGCAAGCGCCTCGGCAGTTACAAAGACTACACGGCGCCGATGCTCGAATCGATCTTTGGGACCTCCGGCTCTTTACATCAGATGGTCGTATCCGGGATGACGGACTTGCAGATTGTCGAAGAAGCTCTGCGCTCTGAAGGCATCACGCGCGAACACATCAGCTCGCGCAAAGACGAGTTGAAACGGTCTTACATCGAGCAGATGAAACTCGCCGTTGGTAATGGCGCGCACGTGATCGAAGTCATCCCGGGCGCGCGGGAAGCCTTGCAGGCCGCGCACGATCATCCGCGTTACCGGTCGGCATTGCTCACCGGCAATATCGAACCTGCTGCTTACCTGAAAGTGGAAGTTACCGGTCTCGCGAAATTCTTTACACTGCCGGGCGCGTTCGGGGACGAATCTTTCGATCGGCGCGATCTGCCGGCGCTCGCCGCCGCGCGCATCAACAAAGCACTCGGCGAAGAGCTAGCGCCGCAGCAGTTCATCGTGATTGGTGACACGCCGAACGACGTCGCGTGCGCTCGGCACTTTGGGGCCCGCGTGCTTGGCATCGGCACGGGCCGCATTCATTCCATTGAAGAACTGCGAGCTTGCAAGCCCGACGCTTTTCTTCCAGATTTGCTGGACGTTGATCGATTTATGCGAACTCTCGATGCATTGTAAGAGCACGCCCAACGGGCGATAATAGCTCACCCCCCCGAAGTTAAATCCCAAACCGAAACTTTAAGGAGAGACTATGCTAGTTGACTGGATCAAAGACGCCGACGCCGCGCTCGATCAAGCGAAGAATGACTCAAAGCCATTGCTAATCGATTTCTCTGCCGCGCCGGCTTGAGGTGCTTGTGCTCAGCTGGAAGCTGAGTCCTATTCTGACGAAGGTATCGCTAACTTCATTAACCAAACCTTCGTTCCTCTCGAAGCTCACATCAAGGAACATCCGGCTTACTTCAAACGATTCGAGGCAGTCTGGACGCCGACCATCCTCGTGATGGATTCGGAAGGCGTCGAGCGCTATCGCATCGAAGGTTATCTGCCGAAGGATTGGTTTCGCGCGCACTTGGAAATGGCGCGGGCTCGCGTCTTGTTCATGCACAAGAAATTCTCCGACGCCCAGAAGATTTATGAGGATATGGTCGATAAGTTCGGCAACTTAGCGTTAGCGGCGGAAGCGATCTATTACCGCGACGTGTGTCACTACAAAGCGACAAACGATCACACATCGTTAGGCGCGGCCGCGAAAGAGTTAGCTGAAAAATTTCCGAATGACGAGTGGCGTTTGAAGAGTCTGCCGTGGGCGCACTGAGAATCGAGGGTCGCGGATTTCCACAGATTCCCACGGATAAGAATCAAAAATTCCTTTTTTGACTCGCTGTCATCTGTGTTTATCTGTGGCAATTAGATCCTGTGAAAGCCTTTCAGAATGTCCTGCGTCGCCAGGCGCAGAATCACCGGCCGTCCATGCGGGCACGTCGTTGGTGAAGAGGTGAGCAGCAGTCGATCGATCAGCCAACGCATCTTTTCCGGCGCGAGAGGCATGTTCACTTTGATCGCCGCATGACACGCCAGCGAAGCCGCGATCTCGTCTCGCAGAGTTGCGCGCGCGGCGCCACGCTTCTCGGTATCTACCGTCTCGAGTACTTCGGACAAAACGTTCCGCGCTTCGCTGGCGGGCAAGTCAGCGGGCGCTGATTTGATCGCCACGGTGCGTCCGGACAATCTCATCAATTCAAATCCGTAAGCTTCGAGTTCTTCCGCGACCGCATCGAATGCCGACGCCTGAGCCGGCGTCAGATCGAACGTTTCCGGAATCAGCAGTTGCTGAGATTCAGGTTTGCGCGACGATTCAAGCGCGCGATATTTGTCGAACAGCACGCGCTCATGCGCCACATGCTGATCAATCAGAAGCAAGCCTTCGTCGTCGGTAGCGATGATGAAACTTTCGTCCAGTTGGCCCAGCGGCCGGATGTTGGTTGAGAGTGGCTCAACTGGAACTTTCTTGACGAACTTTGTAGCCGAGTCAAGCGGCGGTAGTGGCGGTGTCGCAGGTTGAGCACGCGAAACTTCCGCTTCCGAATAGTGTTCGACGGGCTTGGGAGCCGGCGATTGCATTGAAGCGACCGGCGCAGGCGTGTCTTGAATGGCCGCGGGTGCGGCTTGTGACAACTGTGATTGCGCTGCAGTCGCAAAGCCGAATCCGATGCGCTCCTGCTGGGGCTCGGGTCGAAAAGTGTACGGCGCGGCCGGCGTCTGCACAGCGTGACGCTCGCTTTCGACAACGTCGCTCGCCGTGATCCTGCCATCTTCAGAAGCGCTCTCGGTTTCTTCGTTTGAAAGTTGTGAGGCGGGAGCTTCAGGCGCAGGTGCATAGCCCGCGCTTGCTAAAGTTGCCCGGACAGCTTCTCGAACTGAATCGGCGACCGCAGCCGCGCGGCGAAATCGCACTTCCGTTTTTGCCGGATGTACGTTGACATCGACTTCTTCCAGAGGAACGTCGATGAATAAGAGCGCGACTGGATAGACGCCGTGCGGCAGAATCGATCGATAGCCTTCCGAAAGCGCGCGCCCGATCAGACGATCGCGAACAAACCTTCCATTGACGAAGAGAAACTGCGCATCGCGCGACGTGCGTCGATCGCGCGGAGCAGAAACAAAACCGCGCACTCGCGCGAGCCTGTTTCCGGTCGCTCCGCTTTCTGAACCGGGGTTTACTTCCAACAAGCCATCCAGGAATTGCGCGCCGAAAATTTGATAAGCGCGCTCGCCCAGGTCCTTCGCCGGCGCGACTCGAATCGTTTCACGTCCGTTGTTCGTTAAGGTGAAAGCGATTTCCGGATGCGCCAGCGCGTAATGCGTGACCAGATTCGTTAGGTGGTAACTCTCGGTCGCTTCCGATCGCAAAAACTTTCGCCGCGCGGGCGTGTTGAAGAACAGGTCGCGCACGCCGATGGTCGTGCCCCGCGGGTGTGCAGCATCTTTCACATCGCGCATGCGGCCACCTTCGATCACTACGCGAGTTCCCGCGCTGTCATTTTCCGTGTGCGTGATTAACTCGACGCGCGCGACTGAGGCGATGGAGGCCAGCGCCTCTCCACGAAAACCGAGGGTGGCGATCCCATTCAAGTCCTCGGCTTTGCTGATCTTCGAAGTTGCATGTCTTTCAAAAGCGAGCACGGCGTCATCGCGCGTCATGCCCTCGCCATCATCAGTAATCTTCAGCAGGCGCCGGCCACCCGATTCAACGTCGATGATAACGCGCTGCGCGCCCGCGTCGATGGCGTTCTCGACCAGTTCCTTTGCGACTGAGGCAGGTCGCTCGACGACTTCACCGGCCGCGATTAGATTGGAAATGTGATCGGGGAGAACGCGAATCTTGGACATGGTCGCTAGTCTTGTGAATTGTCTGATATGAAACCGATTTGTTTGCGTTCACTTGGAGTTGGCGGCCCCATTAACTTGCGTATCGCGTCGAATACTACTTTGAATTGGGTATCATATTTCGTCTCTAACTGCGCCAGCTTAATCGCCAGCGCTTTGTGGCCGGCAAGCATTTCCCGCAGTCGCACGAAAGCGCGCATGATGGCGATGTTGACCTGAACTGCCTGCTTGCTACGCAAGACGCTCGACAACATGGCAACGCCTTGTTCAGTAAATGCGTATGGGCGGGCGCGCCTGGCACCTCCCCAACTTGAAATCACAATTTGTGATTTCAAGATTTCAAATTCATGCGCAGTTAACTGAAACATGAAATCATTTGGGAATCTATCGAGGTTTCTTTTTACGGCCTGAACGAGCACGCGTGGCTCAACATCATAGAGTTCAGCCAAATCTGTGCTTAGCATGACTTTGTGTCCCCGCAGAATAAGAATTCGATTGTCGATAATCTTATTAAGATTGTTTTGGTGAGGAGTCGCCATAGAAGCTCACAAATAGACAACCGCATGTTCATTCACTTCCAAATCGATCGCATCAAAAATCCAATCAACAAAATATCGACCGTGGCGCGCGATGAAGGACAAGACGTTGATGCTACGCTCCTGCAGATTCTTTTCGGGATAAAGTAAATCGAACGCGTGGTCCAACTGACGGTTAACCGCCTGGTCGCGAGCGACCTGTGCTCGATTAAAGCGCGTGCGCAAACCATCGAGCTGATAGTTGATCTTCCGGCGTCCTTTATCGAGCGCCTCTGCCAGCGTCGGATCGACGCGCCGAAGTTGCTCCTGCAACGCGTCCAGCTCTTTCCCGAAAGTTTCAGTCGTATGCTCGAACGCGGTCGCTGTATCTTTCCCGAGATATTCCGAAACGACGCGTGCCACGACATGATCGCGGCCAGAGAAAAAATCATTTAAACAAATCTGGTAACGTTCGAGGGATCGCGACGTATGCTTCTCGATAAAAGTTAAGCTGGCGCGCGGAAGAATCGGCGTCACCGGACGATCGAGCAGGCGATACACTTCCGACGTTTGCGCAAAGTACGCAATCTCTGCCGCGCCGCCATAATACGCAATCGTTGGCAAAAGAAAGTCCTGCACGACGGCGCGCAGAGTCACGTTCGGACTAAATCGTTCTGGCTCGTGCAGCGCCCACGCGGACAACTCATCCGCCGATCTCTCAACGGGCTCGCTTTTGGTCTTGTACTTTCCTTCCTTCGTTTTCGTCAGCGCGTGTCGCGCTCCCTGCTCGTCGTGCAAAAATAGTGGAAACGCATCTTCCGACGGAGTGACCTGCGCGTGATAGCCGTCCGCTTCAAGTTCGCGACTGCGATTAACGATCGCTTTCGCAATCTCAGGCGCGTGTTGCGCGGCGGCGGAATACATCGGCGCCGCGAGCCGCTTCAGGCCAGCATCCAGCGGATCGAGCAGAATCAGACCGCGCGCGCCGACCAGTTTTGTCAGCAAACGCGCGAACGCGTCGCCAAATTTCTGGCCAGGTTCATACGAACCTCGCAGTAATTCTTTCAGGTCAGTAGTGAATTCGTTCTGCGGCAGCGCCTGGAGCAGTTCATTAATCGTTTGTTCGATTGATTGATCAAGCACTGACTGGCCCACCGGCAAACCGTCCGCGTGAATAACTGCGGGAGCGGAGACACTGGCGAGATTGCAATCGCGGTTGATGAAGTGCGCGGTCGCGACTTCAGCGAAGTCGTGATCTTCGGTGGCGATCCAGAAAACCGGAACTGATTTGATGCCGCGCAGGTTCAGACATTCTGAAAGTTTTACCGCCGAAAGTGCCTTGTAGATCGTGTAAAGCGGCCCGCCGAGTAGTCCAGCTTGTTGGCCGCTCACCACTGCGATGCAATCAGATTCCTGCAGCGTCTCGATATGCTTGAGTGTCTGCTCGCTCGCGCGCCACGCGCGGTTCATTCGCTCCAGCGCATCGCACAGGGCTTTTCGATCCGTTCTGAAATTACTGAGAACGCGGTCGCGGCGTGCCGGCAGATCGTTTTGACGCTTGACCGCTTCAGGATAGAACTTTCGCAACGCCGTCGGATCTCGCAGATAGTCAAGAAACAACTTGCTTTGGCCTGGAATCTGATCGAAGGCGAGTTTCTCTACGCGAAGCCCGGCTTGTTCGGGGGTGGCGTGACAGGCGGTTTCGGCGATGCTCAAAGTTGGGGATGCTCCTGTCGGAGCATTTTACGCGGTGAGTGTGACGAGTGCTAGGTGGGATTGCAGCTTGACTTGCCGTTTACACCTTGGCGCCGTGCGATTCTGCAAACGAGGCCGGTTGCGCTCCAGTCATGGCATTGCGCATGAGCGTTTGGATTTCGCCGATCGCCTCCGGGCTTGGTCTTCGCAAAGGTGCGCGCACTTCGCCGCCGATGTATCCCGCGATTTTCAGCGCCGCTTTTAATCCGCCGACGCCGTAGGTCTTGGTCACAGCGCGCGCGAGCGGCGTCAATTTGTTCTGCAAAGCATTCGCGCGATCGTTTTCTCCGGCTTGAACAGCGCGGTAAATTTCGAGGCACAGTTCGGGAGCGCAGCAGCCAACGGCGAGAATTCCACCGCGCGCGCCAGCTTGCAGCGTTTCGCTGAACACGGTGCCGTTGCCAATCATCATCGCGAAATCTTTCGCGACCATGCGTCGCGCCTCGCGAAACTTCTCGACATCGTTCGAGCTGTCTTTCATGCCAATAATGTTCTGATGCTCGCTCAGACGCGCCGCGGTTTCCGGCTCAATCTTGATTCCTGTGAGATCGGGCATGCTATAAAGAATGATCGGAGTTGGTGATGCGTCCGCGGCGGCGCGGTAGTGCTCGATCAAAGCTTCCTGCGTGATCGCAGAGCGATAAAAGTGCGGCGTGATTACAAGGGCGCATCGCGCTCCAGCCTTCGCTGCGCGCGAAATCTCTTCAATCGTGGCGCGTGTGCTTTGCTGTCCCGCGCCGACGATGAAGGTCATTGTCTCGGGTACAGCCGCGCGCGTGGCTTCGATCACTTGAAGGTACTCGCGTTCATCGAGATTAACGCGCTCACCGGTCGAGCCGAGAATTACGTAACCGGTAACGCCTGCCGCATTCCATGTTTTGATGTTTGAGACGAGCCCCGCCGAATCGATGTCGCCGTCTGGCGTGAATGGTGTCGTAATAGGGAGTAAGAGGCCGTTAAGATCGATGGTTTCCATGTGACGCGAATTATATCGGCGCGCATTAGCCGCCGCAAAAGCTATTCGGTTGCTCGCGTCGGATGCCTCACCTATAATTTCAAAGGTTTCCGACCACCCTTCGAGAGAGCGACGCATGCCATATCTCAAACCTGAACGTCCGGAAAAAGTCAGCGCGCCATCGCTGCGAGCCAGCAAAGAACGCGGTGAAAGATTAGTTTGCCTGACGGCCTACGATTATCCGACTGCGCGCATCGTCGATGAAGCGGGCATCGATATCATTCTCGTTGGGGACAGTCTCGGCAATGTCGTGCTGGGTTACGGCAACACTGTGCCGGTGACGCTTGATGAGATTCTTATTCACGTCAAGGCCGTGCGGCGTGGAGTTGAGCGCGCGTTGCTCGTCGCGGACATGCCTTACGGATCGTTTCACACGGGCGCGGACGATACCGTGCGCGCCGCGCTGCGTTTGGTAAAAGAAGGTGAAGCTGAGGCGGTAAAGCTCGAAGGTGGGTTGAAGCGAGTTAAGCTGGTCAAGCGCCTTGTTAACGAAGAAATTTCCGTGATGGGCCACATCGGCCTGACCCCGCAGTCGATCAATCAACTCGGCGCGTATCGTGTGCAAGGCAAGACTGCTGACGCCGCGCGACGTTTGCTCGATGATGCTTATGCGCTCGAAGACGCAGGCGCGTTTTCGATCGTGCTCGAATTAGTGCCACGCGAGATTGCCCAAATGATTACTGAGAGCGTGAAGGTCCCGACGATCGGCATCGGCGCCGGCTCGCATTGCGACATTCAAGTCCTGGTCTTTCATGATTTACTCGGCATGGCTTTCGGAAAGCTGCCGCGATTTGTGCGCGAGTACGCGAACCTGCGCGAGACGATCACTGACGCGGTCACGCGTTGGGCCGAAGACGTGCGCAACGGAAGTTATCCGGCTGATGCAGAGTCGTACGGCTTGCCGGCTGCCGCCGCGGCTGAACTCGAGATTGGAAAAGCCGTGAATGGTAAATCGTGAATCGTAAATAGAAGCGAACAGTTTCATAGCGAGTCATGATTGAACTTTCACGGCTTTTTTCTATTCAGGATTTACCACTAACTGTTCTCTGGTAGATGGAAATTATCGCGAGCCGCGAAGAGATGATTTCGATCGCGCGTGAAGTTCAGCGCGGCGGGCGCACTATCGGTTTTGTGCCAACGATGGGCGCGCTGCATGAAGGTCATCTCAGCTTGATGCGCGAGGCGCGCGCCCTGTGCGATGTGCTGGTAGTTTCGATCTTTGTTAACCCGACCCAGTTTGGTCCCGCCGAAGATTTCGAAAAGTATCCGCGCGATTTGAACAGCGATGCAGCGCTTTTGACCAGCGAAAACGTCGACTATCTTTTTGCGCCGACGGTAGCGGACATCTATCCGGCTGGCTTCTCAACTTACGTCACCGTCGAGGGATTGTCGGAACAACTCGAAGGCGCGTCGCGGCAAGGTCATTTTCGCGGCGTGGCTACCGTAGTCGCGATTCTGCTCAACACCGTGCGGCCGGACGTCGCGTTCTTTGGTCAGAAGGATGCGCAGCAGGCAGCAGTGCTCAAGCGAATGGTGCGCGACCTGGCTTTCGACACGAAAGTAGTCGTATTGCCGATCGTGCGCGAAGAATCCGGTTTGGCGTTTTCCTCTCGCAACGCGTATCTCACTGAGGAACAGAAGCGAGCAGCGACAGTTTTGCATCGCGGACTTTCACAGGCAAAGTCGGCATATGAAAATGGCGAGCGTGATGGCGAGCATTTGATTGCACTCGTGCGCGCAACGGTCGCGGCTGAACCGCTGACGCGCGTTGACTACGTGAGCCTGAACGACGCTGAGACGCTTGAACCGCTTGCGCAAATTGCAGAGCGTCCGGCGTTGCTTTCGCTCGCGGTTTATCTCGGCAAGACGCGTTTGATTGATAACATGTTGCTGGGTCAGGCTGAGAAGCAGGATGCTGCCCGCGCGTGGCAATAGCCCGACTGTCGAAGGAGGGTGCGGTTCAATCGGAAACCCGACCGCAAGCGAGGGTGCTGGCTTAATGACGAACGCGACTAAACAAAAAGCCCACATCAGTTTCGTGCTCAACGGCGAGCCAGCCGAGGTTGCCTTCGCACCGCACAAGACTTTGCTTGAAGTGCTGCGCGAAGATCTTGCTTTGACAGGCACGAAGCACGGATGCGAGTTAGGCGAGTGCGGAACCTGCACAGTTCTGGTTGATGGGCGATCAATTCTTTCTTGCCTGATGCTCGGTGTGGACGCAGAGGGGCGGGACGTCGAAACCATCGAAGGAATGGCCGAAGGCGCGGCCTTGCATCCGTTGCAGGAAACATTCGCCGACACGGGAGCAGCGCAGTGCGGCTATTGCTCGCCGGGTTTTATGTTGGCAGCGAAAGAGCTGATTCAAAAATCGCCAAAGCCTTCGCGCGAAGAAATCAAAGAGGCTCTATCAGGAAATCTTTGTCGCTGCACCGGCTATATCAAAATTTACGAAGCGGTCGAGCTGGCGGCGGCAAAAATGCGCGGCGAGCCAATGGAGTTGCCGCGTGAGAGCGTGTTTGGACTGGAATGAACGTGGTCAGTACCATCTCGTGAGCAGATGGGAGGAAGATGCAGGATTGAATTATCAGGCCTCCTGAATCCATCCGCTTGCGCGGATGGTACTGACGTCATGCGTCAAATCTAATTAATTAATGAGTAGCAACGAAAAACTCCACGTAGTCGGCAAGCCTTTTCGCAAGGTCGATGCACGGGCCAAGTGTACCGGCCAGACAAAGTTCGCTGACGACATCGTTCTGCCGCGCATGCTGGCGTGCAAGATTCTCCGCAGTCATGAACCTCATGCGCTGATAAAAAATATCGATCTATCGAAAGCGCTGGCGCTGCCGGGAGTCATTGCTATCATCACGGGCCGCGACCTGCCGATTTCTTACGGCATTCTGCCGGTGAGTCAGGACGAGCACGCGCTCTGCATCGACAAGGTTCGTTTCATCGGCGATCCCGTCGCTGCTGTCGCCGCGATTGATGAAGACGTCGCCTTCGACGCGATGAACCTGATCGAAGTTGAGTACGAGCGATTGCAGACCATAACTTCGATCGAAGAAGGCCTGATGATCGACGAGCCGCGCATTCATGAATATGGCGACGGCGGCAACGTTCACAAAAAAGTCAGCCTGGAATTCGGCGATGTTGACGAAGGATTCGCAGAAGCGGACCTGGTTCGCGAAGACACTTTCTTCTACGAAGGCAACACGCATCTGCCCATGGAGCAGCATGCAGCCGTCGCTTATTTCGATACTGACGAGAAGCTGACGCTTTGGAGTTCCACGCAGACACCTCATTATGTGCATCGCGCCTTAACCAAAGTTCTCGAAATTCCTGCTAGTCACATTCGCGTCATTGCCACGCCAAACGGCGGCGGCTTCGGGGGCAAGAGCGATCCTTTCAATCATGAAGTCGTTGTTAGCAAGCTCTCAATGATCACTGGCCGTCCCGTCAAATGCACGCTTACTCGTGAAGAAGTTTTTTATTGTCATCGCGGACGCCATCCGGTCCTAATGCAGGTGAAGACCGGCGTGAAGAAAGACGGCGCGATCACTGCGATGCATTTCCAAACGTTTCTCGACGGAGGAGCGTACGGCAGTTACGGCGGGAAAG
>JADMIO011482860.1_pt1 | contig 17735 bp, 12 predicted proteins | sample 8958161 | NCBI WGS metagenome assembly JADMIO01 (sample SAMN16585339, study PRJNA669376) | soil metagenome | isolation source: Crop rotation soil | place: USA: Cullars Rotation, Alabama | collected 2011
CGACAACTTGTCCACGTGGAATTCTAAGCTTAGGATCCCAATGTGCTGGAAAGGAGCGCGACGACGCAGCCGACAGCGACGCCGCCGACGTCGACGTGCCTGACTCCTGATCCGTTCGTGGCGTTCGGCGGCGGCACGTGCTACTACGGCGGCTGGCTGCCGCCGGGCATGGCCATTCCGCAGTCGACTCCGGTGACGTCGTCCGTTACGCCGGCGCCCGCGCCGGTCACGTCGCCTGTGGCGTCCGTCGGATGTGTGACGAGCGATCCGTTCGTCGCGCTTGGCGGCGGCACGTGCGTCAACGGCGGGTGGCTGCCGCCGGGCATGACGGTCCCGGGGGCGACGTCGAGCACACCGGCTTCCGCGCCGACCGCCCCGACGGCTGGAGGCTGCACGTCGCCGGATCCATTCGTCGCCCTGGGTGGCGGCACGTGCGTCAACGGCGGATGGCTGCCGCCGGGCATGAGTACGTCCCCGACGATCGTCACGACATCCTCCAGCAGCACGCCGAAGGCCGGCGACGTCGGTTGCTCGACGCCGGACCCGTTCATCAACACTCCAGGACGCATTGGCGCCTGCGTCAACGGCGCCTGGATCCCGGTGGTTCGGTCCGGCGGTCAGTAATCTGATCAGAACGGCACTCTGCCCGGGCGGCGACTTCAGTCGTCTCCTGGGCAGCTTGCTGTACGGGCGCCTCTGAAACTGGCCGTAAATCGAGGTGCCCACCGGGCGCGCCGTTCGCATACGTACGGCCACCCAGATGACGCCGCCGCGAGCTCAGGCCACCCCGTACCCGCGTCCGGCGTTGCCGCGGGTACCTGATCGGGTGCCTGATCTGCGCGACAGCCAAGATCCGCTCGAGCAATTCGAGTCTGAAGCGCCGCCGATTCAGCCCGTGGTCGTGATGAATCCGGCGCCGACGCCAGCTCCGCTGCCGCCGGCGGCCGCTCCACCGGCGCGCGCCGCACAGCTCGTCGGTTCACGATCGCGATTCACGCTCTCCCATGCTGTGTTCGCGCTCGCCGTCGTTCTCGCGCTTGCTGCGGTGTCGTTCGGCGTCATCGCGTATCGAAACCGGCAGACGCCGAGTGTGGCCGAGCCGATCACGCCTCCCCCGCCGCCGGCCCCGACGGAAGGCGAGGCCGTGATCGAATCGCGGCCCGCCGGCGCCATCGTGTTCGTCGACGGCGTGCAGCGCGGCCTGACGCCATTGCGCGTGACACTGCCGACGGGCACGCACGACCTCGATCTCCAGATCGCCGGCGTGAAACGATCGCTGCACCTGGCGATCGATCCGCGCACGATCGCCTCGCAGTACGTCGAATTCGCCCCGTTGAGTCAACCCGCGCCGGCCGCCACTCAAGCCTCGGTCGCGAGATCGACGCCGACAACCGCAGCAGGGTGGATCGCCATCTCCATGCCGTTCGAAGTGCAGCTCATCGAAGACGGCAGAGTCATCGGCACGAGCGCGGCGGAACGGATCATGGTGGCATCAGGTCTTCATCACTTCGAGCTGGCGAATCGCGCCCTCGAATTCCGGTCACCGGTTGACCTGACGGTCGCGCCGGGAAAAGTGGCGACCACCACGCCGGTGGTGCCGGATGGAAAACTCTCGATCAATGCGATCCCGTGGGCTGAGGTGTGGATAGACGGCCGGCCGTACGGCGCGACACCGCTCGCCAACGTCAGCATCCCCATCGGCAACCACGACGTCGTCTGGAGACACCCACGGCTGGGTGAGCTTCGCCGCTCGGTCGCCGTAACGGCAGTGACGCCGGTCAAACTCGGGATCGATTTCGGGAAGTAGTCAATCGCGCCAGCCACGCGCCGAGCGCAGAGCCCAGAACCGCCGCCAGCCATTCGACCGCATTCATTTCCGCCAATCCGAAACGCCGCGGCAGCCAGCCGAAGATGATTGCAAGACCGGCGATCACGATCGCCCCTAGTATCAGCGGCGTGCGGGCGCCGGCTGAAGACGCCTGTGCGTAGAAGCCGAGCGGCAGCGCAAGCGCGATCAGCCACAGCGTCGAGCCCAGTGGAAACCAGGGGCCAACGGGCAGTTCGTTCGGCAGCAGAAGAATCCAGCCGGCGCCCGCGGTGAGTCGCAACATGAGCGAGTGCTCGCCGGCCGGTGTTCTCACGCGCAGCGCGATCGCCTTCCGGCCTGCCTCTGACGACGCCTGCAGTTCGTCTCCCGCACGCAACGCGACCGGCAGTTCGAGCCGCAGGTTCTGCAACCCATGCGGTGTGCCGCTGCTGCGGACGCCGAGCAGCACCCCTCGATGCGTCTGCGAAATCCCCAGCACGTCGTCAACCGACGCGACGAGTGCCGCCATCGCCGCGTGACCGTCGTGCGGCGGCGCGCCGCTCCTCGCTTTGACCACGAGCACGGCGGGATCGCGCTCGAGCTCCGTGCGAAACGACGCCTGATCCGCGACACGATCGTTCGGCACGGTCAGCGGCCCGAGCCGCACGTCTTCAATCGTGCCCGTGAACCGCGGCGCCCAATCGCGAACCGGCGATCGCTGTCCGAAAATGTCGCCGGCCGGGACGTCAGGTCTGAGCCACCACGCGGTCGCGATCACAATGGCCGCGAGCGCGAACATCCACGCGACGAGGCACGCGCGTGCGATCGATCCGGATGGCCTCAGCCAGACTCGCAGCCGGTGGATCAGGAGCGCGCCAGTCGCGCAGCCGATCGTGTTCGCCACGACGTCGCGCAGCTCCGCGTAGCGACCCGGAATGACGGCGTATTGCAAAAGTTCGATCAAGGCTGATGAACCGGCCCCAATCGCGACGGCGGCGCCGAGCGACCAGCCGCTCGAGACGAGCGCGGCGCCCAGCGGCAGAAACCCGACGACGTTGTACAGGACGTCGAGCGTGTGCGGGCCGTTACAGGTGAGGCACCAGATGAAAAGACGCGGCTGCCCCGTTTCCGCCTGCGGCCACAGCGTGGCAATCGCAATGAGCGTCAGCACGAGCGCGGGCGGCCATTGAGGGTGGCGATCGATCATCGACCGAATCCCGCGCGGCGCGCCGCGCGCCGCATTCGCGCGCCCGCCGATCGCAGATGCTGAGCCGCGCGGCGCGGGATGCCGGCCAGGCCCGGCGGAATCAGCTTTGCCAGGCCCACCGCGACCTGCCCGACGCCGAGCCGCGCGAAGCGCGCGTCGAACGCATGCTGATACAGCGACACCCGGCCCTTGTGGCTGATGCAATAGACAATCGCCGCGGTCGTGTTCTCGACACACAGCGCGTGCAATCGAAGACGACGCGTGGCGAGAAGATTCGCCGTCGCGAGATCGTGGAAGCTCCTGAGCGCGGGCCGGCCGAATGCCGCGGAACCGCCGCGCCCGCGCCACCGCCGCATGAAATCACGCCGATGGTGCGACGACAACGATCGGAGATACGACGGCCAGGAGCGATTTGCGATGCGCACGAGCGGCGATTCGCCAAACGGCCGCTGAAACACCGTCCAGTTGAGTTCCCTCAGCGCATCGCACACGCGCTGGATAGCGTGCGCGTCACTCAGCGCCGAGAACACGAGACTGCACCGTCGTCGGTGCCACTCCTGCGCAAGTGCTCGCGCCGCAATCTCCTCGAGGCTGGGCCGGATGATGATGTCGCAGCCATCCGACGCCAGATCGGATTCGCCGGCGAGTTCGAAGGCCGGTGACTGGCCAAACGGCCGTCGGCCAGCGCGGGTGAGTGCAGCAAACGCGATGATCTGCCGATGATTGCGAACAATGAAGCACGCGAGACGGGCCGAGCCCAGCACGCGCGCCCAGGGGTCCAGCCATTCGCGCATGACGAATGGCGACCGGCAATCGCTCGCCTCGACGAGCCCATCCCACAATCGCCGGAAATCAGCGATCGACGCCGGGGCGGTGACCAGTTCGACAGCAACGGACATGGGAAATGCGCGGCGCGATGGCGAGTATGATTTTCCCGCCAATCGCGAACATCGGGCGATTCTTACTCTCCGCGAACAGAAAACTGCGCGCACCGCTGCGGAGAACCGCGCAAATCCGGCGGATCGCGAACGGCCAACATATTGCACCGACGACCGGGTCATGCCTCGCTCAACTGAGGCGTACGGTCATGCAGACCGCACGGTTGCCGCACCGCCGGGACCAGCTGCATCGAACGGTCCGGCGCAGGACGGGATCCTGAACGAGCCCGTTCACGCCGATCGGTTGTTTCAGCTGCTCGATGGACGTCGACTCGTGCTGTTCGGCCACAGGTGGCGTGTGCACGTCTACAGCGTCTGTGACTGCCCCGATTGTCGCTTCGTGCAGGTTGGGATGGACGGCCCCTCCGCGTCGTCCGGCCTCACGCTACGATTGGCTCCCGGTGCGGGCGTTGCCCTCGTCGTACAGGCGCTGGCTTCCTGGTTCGCCAGCTCGATGGAAGCCGAGCGCGTTCACGACGTCGCCTGACCGTCCGGTATCATCGCCTCCCTGCTCCGACAAGATGATTCTGCGCGTTTTTCAGCGGTGAGCAGAGTAATGTCAACTGTCAGGGCGACAAACGACTCAAGGACGTTGCAAATCCGTCATCCCAATCGGGAATGCCGATTGCTATGCCTATGCGTCGTTGAACATCCAGTTCACGTCGACGCTCACAGCCGAGGATGAACACGAGATCGCTCCGGCGATCATGACCGCTTTGTCGGCGATCCTCGACTTGCTCCCCATCGCCTATCGAGTTCGCATCGAAACGCGCGACTCGCAGGTGTACCAACTGAGCGGACCCAGTCCCCGGCGTTCGGAACCCATCGCAATCGACTCTTCTCGCGCGCCCCGGGCTTTGTTCGGCAAGACGCCGGAGCCATCCCGGCTCAGAATCGGCGACTGACGTTCGCTTTCCGCCCTCATTCCTCGAGAATTGTCAGAGAAGGAGTCTGTCAGCGCAGCTGACACGCTCCTTTCTCTACCGACGCAGGCCCCTGTCGCTCGGAGCCGATAGATCGGGCAAGAAGAGGTGTGTTGAGAATGCGGCGCTGGCGGCGACTCGGATGGACAGGTTTGCTCATGATTGCACTCGCATCATGTCGCAAACCAACGGCGGAAGAGCACATCAAGAAAGGCGACGACTTTCTCGCGAAGAGCTCGCTGCAGGAAGCGATTCTCGAATACCGCCTCGCCGTGCAGGCCGATCCCAAGCGCGCTGACGCGCACACGAAGCTGGCCGACGCATATCTTGCCTCCAATACGCCCACCTCGGCGCTGCAGGAGTACGTCCGCGCCGCGGACCTGCTGCCGAATGACGCCGCGGCGCAGATCCGCGCCGGCACGTTCCTGCTGGCGGCCAGCGCGTTCGAAGACGCGAAGAGCCGCGCCGATCGCGCGCTGACGATCGCGCCAAGCGACACCAACGCGCAGATCCTGCGCGGCAATGCGCTCGCCGGTTTGCACGACCTCGACGGCGCGCTTGCGGAATTCCAGGAAGCGATCTCGCTCAATCCGAATGCCGAAGCGGCCTACACCAGTCTCGGCACTCTGCAGTACACCAAGGGCGAAAAAGCCGAGGCGGAAACGGCGTTTCGGAAGGCCGTCTCCGTCGCGCCGAAATCCGTTGCCGCGAGGCTCGCGTTGGGGAACTTTCTCTGGTCGAGCGGACGACTCGCCGACGCCGAGTCCGTCTTCAAGGAAGCCCTCACGCTCGAACCGTCGAACACCACCGCGAATCGCGTCCTCGGCCTGTTCCTGGTGCGCGCCGGCCGTGCGCCCGAGGCGGAGCTGTATTTCAAGACGATCGCGGCGAGCACGAAGGACGCGCAGGCGCAGCTGTCGCTCTCCGACTACTACGTGCTGATGAAGCGCTATGACGAGGCGCGGAAGATCCTCGACCGCATGGCGGCCCAGAAGGAGACGTTTGGGATCGCGAACACCCGACTTGCCGCGCTCGACGCGACGCAAGGCAATCTGCCATCCGCGCTCGCGCGGGCGGCGGACGTGATCAAGCGCGACCCGTCAAATCTGTCGGCGCGCCTGCTCAACACACGGCTCCTGCTACTCGACGGCAAGCGGGATGCGGCGTTGACCGAAGCCAACGGCATCGTCGCGCGCGATCCGAATGGCCGCGAGGCGCCGCACGCGCATGAGATCATGGGCGGCATCTACGCGACGATCGGCCGCCGTGACGACGCGATTCACGAATACGAAGAGGCGCTCAAGGGCGAGTCGCAGCCGGTGGCCGTGCTCCTTGCACTCGCGCAGCTGCATCTGAGCGCCGGCCGCGCCGATCGCGCCGGCGATGCCGTGCAGCAGGCCCTGTCGATTGCGCCCGACGACCTGGGGACCCGTGCGATGAGCGTGCGCGTGTCGATGCTGCGCGGCGACACGGTCAGAACGCGCGCCGATCTCGCCAAGCTCCAGCGGGACTTTCCGCATTCGCCGACCGTCATGAATCTCGTCGCGGCCGACGCGATGAACGCGAATCAGCCGGCCGACGCGCGCGCCGCCTATCAGAAATCGATGGCGGCGGATCCGAACAACCTCGAAGCGCTCGTCGGGCTGACGCAGCTCGACGTCGCCGCCGGCCGGGCCGACGACGCCGTCGCGCGCCTCGACGCGGCCTTGAAGACCACTACCAAGCCGACCGCGGAGTTCCTCATCGTCGCCGGGCAGGCGTACGCGGAGGCGCGGCAGCCGGATCGCGCCGAAGCGCTGCTGCAGCAGGCGATCGATCTCGACCCGTCACGGCTGCAGGGCTACGCGTCGCTCGGCACGCTCTACATCCGCCAGAACCGTCTGGCCGATGCCGTCTCACGCTTCCAGCAGATTGTCGATCGCGATCCGCGATCCGTGTCCGGGAACACCATGCTCGGCATGCTGTTCGACATGCAAAGCAAGACCGCCGAGGCGCAAAAGCAGTACGAGAAGACGCTGACGATCAATCCGCGCGCGGCGGTGGCGGCCAACAACCTCGCGTGGATTCTCGTGTCGTCCGACGGCAACCTCGACCTGGCGTTGCAGTACGCGCAAACGGCCCTTCAGCAGATGCCGGATGAGCCCAACGTCAACGACACCATTGGCTGGATCTACTTCAAGAAGGGATTCGCGCCGCAGGCCGTGCGGTATTTCGAACACGGCATCAGCCGCGGCGGACGGAGCGCGGACGCCTATTACCACCTTGGCCTCGCGTATGCGGCGACCGGCGAGGTCGCAAAGGCCAAGACGCAGCTCAGGCACGCACTCGAGCTCGGCAAATCCGCGCCGTGGGCGGCCGATGCGGAGAAGGCTCTGAGCTCGCTGAAGTGATGGCGCGCCGCCGCGCTTGAGCGCTGCGCGCCGAAATTGTCATTTCACTATGGAGTTTTTCCGAGTCAGCCTCAACCGTGAATCCCGTATCTGCCTGTAGATAACGCGCTTAGCGCACGCCTGTGAAATTGTCAGCACTTTGGTATGGCCCTTGCTCCAAGTCCCGTCGGGAGTGTTGACGTTCTTGCGAGGTAATCCCGCAGCAACGTGAACACTGGCGGTGAGGTCCATGAGCAAGACAGTACGCTCCTTCCTTCTGGCCGTGGTCTGCGGCATCACCATCAGCGGATTCTCGAGCACGCTCTACGCGTTCGCGTTCCGCACGGGCACCGTGGCCATCGACCTGTCGCCCACGTCAACGATTGCGGTCACCCCGGGACGTGCAGCGTCCGGACAGGTCACGCTGTCCGCGACGGCCACCAGCACGGCCGATTTAGTCGGGTTGCAGTTTCAAATCAACGGCGGGAACCTCGGCAACGAGATCACGAGCGGAACGTGCGCGGCCATCTGGGATACCACCACGGGCGCGGACGGCGTGTTCGCGATCACGGCGGTCGGTCGCGATTCGACCGGCACGTATGTGATGTCGCCCTCGATCTCCGTGCTGGTCGAGAACCATCCGCCGCAGATTTCATCCGTTTCCGTGTCCGGTGTGACGTCTTCCGGCGCGACTATTTCCTGGGCTACGTCACAAACGTCCGACAGCCAAATCACGTACGGTCTGACGAGCTACAACAGCACGACGTCGCTTGACGGCAACCTCGTCAGCACGCACGCGCAGACGCTGGGCGGTCTGCAACCGAAGACGACGTATCACGCACAGGCGCTTTCCAAGAACGCGCTCGGGATGATCGGCGCGTCGACGGACATCGTCTTCACGACGCCGGACGTCACGACGACGGGCGGAACGACGACGACGGGCGGAACAACGACCACCGGCGGAACAACGACCACCGGCGGCGGCGACGGCGCCGGCACGACGACGGGTGGCACGACGACCACGACGGGTGGCACGACCACCGGCGGCACCACGACGAGCGGCGGCACCGGCGGCACGGTGATCGTGCCCGACATGTTCATGATCAGCGGCACGAAGATCACAGTGGCGCCGACGGCAGTGACGTTCGTGGAACTCGATCTGACGAAGTCACTGAAGTCGAACGCGTTCTTCACCGTCAAGAGCTCACACGCGTCGCAGATCGTTCCGCTGATTGACCTGACGACGATCACGTCCGTGAGCAAGCCGCCGACGAAGGTGACGGGCAAGCTGTGGCTGAAAATCAAACGGGGCGACGGCGCGGCCACGACAAAGGAGTTCTGGATCTTCGACGACAAGATCGTGCGTGACGCGAACGTGTCGTCCGTGTGGTATCTCACGAAGACTGGATTCCTGCAGTTCGTGTCCGGACTGCGGTAGCCGGCGCTTCGCGGTTCTGCACACCGTTCCTCACGGCTGCTCTCTTCGACGACGCTGAAGCGATCGACACGATCGCTTCGGCGTCCTCCACGCACGCGACGTCAAATCCCCGCCATATATCGGGTGTATTCTGGAATTCTGTGTCCTGGATTCGCACGCTCGCCATCGCCGCGTGCTGCGTCTGGTTGCCGGTGACGGCGGCCGCGCAGAGCGCCGCCAACGTCCTCCTCGTGATCAACGATCAGAGTCCGGCGTCGGTACAGATTGGCGAGCACTACGCCGCTGTCCGTCATCTCGCGGCGGATCACGTCATGCGGATCACGGCGCCGATGGCCGACGTCATCAGCCGTGCGGAGTACGAGCGGACGATTGAAGCGCCCGTCGCGTCGTGGCTCACCGGGCATGGCCTGCAGGACGAAATTCTCTACGTGGTTCTGACGAAGGACGTGCCGCTGCGCATTGCCGGAACGGAGGGCCGCGACGGCACGCGAGCGAGCGTCGACTCGGAGCTGACGCTGCTCTATCGAAGGATGATCGGCGCAGCGCCTGTTCTGCTTGGCCAGGTCGACAACCCGTACTATCTCGGTGACGCATCGATCACGCAGGCGCGTCCGTTCGGTCACGTGACGTACGACATCTATCTCGTGACGCGACTCGACGGTTACTCGGTGGACGACGTCCTCCATTTGATCGATCGAAGCGTCGCGCCGGCGACCACCGGGCGCATCGTGCTCGACGCGCGAGCTGCGCCCGCCGATTCGATCGGCGATCAGTGGCTCTCGGCTGCGGCCGATCGAATCCGCCAGGTGCCGGGATCGGACGCCGATCGCGCGCTGCTCGAGACGACGCGCCAATCAGCCGTCACGAACGACGCCGTGATGGGCTACGCCTCCTGGGGATCGAACGACTTGGCGAACCGGCAACGGCACCTGTCTCTGCGGTTCGCAAACGGCGCCGTCGCTACGACGTTCGTCAGCAGCGACGGCCGCACGTTCCGCGAGCCGCCGCCCGAATGGCTGCCGGGAGTACCGGAGAAGCCGCTGGCGGCGAGCACGGACTCACTCGTGGGCGACCTGATTCGCGACGGCGTCTCCGGCGTCTCCGCGAATGTCACCGAGCCGTACTTCGACGCGATGGTGCGTCCGCAGATTCTGTTTCCGGCCTACCTCTCGGGCATGACGCTCGGCGAGGCGTTCTATCTGTCCATGCCGTATCTCAGCTGGCAGTCGATCGTGATTGGCGACCCGCTGTGCACCCCGTTTCCCCGGCCGGCCGTGGCGGCCGATCAGCTCTCGAAGGGCGTCGATCCAGACACCGAACTGCCGGCGTTGTTCAGCGCGCGTCGCGCCGCGCTGATCACGAAGACCGGCATCTCACTCGAGGCGGCCAAGCTCAGTCTGAAGGCCGAGGTTCGCCTTCGCAGCGGCGACCGGACGGAAGCGAAGCTGCTGCTCGCGCGGGCCGTGTCGACGGATCGCAGGTTCATCGGCGCGGCGTTCGTGCTCGGCAGCCTGTACGAGCAGGATGCGGCGTATGACGACGCGATCGGCGTGTACCGCGGCATCCTCACCGTCGACGCGTCGAACGTCGTCGCGTTGAACAACCTCGCGTATGCCCTCGCCGTTCACAAAGCGCAACCACGAGACGCGGTGGCGTATGCGGAACGGGCGTATCAGCTGGCGCACGTCCCTGACATCGCGGATACGCTGGGCTGGATTTATCATCTGATGGGAGACGATCGTCGCGCACAGGCCTTGGTAGAGGAAGCCTCGACCGCGGCCCGTGACTCGGCGGAAGTCCAACTGCATGCGGCGTTCGTGCATGCCGCGCTTGGTCAGCGCGACAAGGCGCAAGTGGAGCTCGCCGCCGCGATGAAGCTCGACCCGAACCTGATCACCCGAGAAGACGTGAAGGCACTGCGCGAGCGGATCAAGGACTCATGACGGCTGACGTCCACGCCGAACCGGCCCTCGTCTCGTTCGTGATCCCGGTCCGTGATGACGCCGTCCGCCTCGAGCGGTGTCTGGCGAGCATTCGCGCGAATCGCTATCCGGCCGATCGCGTGCAGATCATCGTCGCGGACAACGGTTCCAGCGACGACTCGGTGGCGGTCGCATCCCGTCATGGCGCGACGATTCTGTCGCTGCCGGACGTGCGGCTCGGCGCGCTGCGGAATGCGGCGGCCGCGCGCGCGCAAGGCACGATCATCGCGTTCGTCGACGCCGACCACGCGATCGACGCCGACTGGATCAGCCGCGCGGTGGCAGCGCTCCAACACGACGGCGTCGTCGGCGTCGGCGCGGCGTGCCATCCGCCGGAAGACGGCACCTGGGTGCAGGAGACATACGATTGGCTCCGCAGCCACCGGCCCGGCGTGCGGCCCACGGACTGGCTCGGCACGGGGAACCTCGCCATCCGTCGCAGTGCGTTCGAGCAATCGGGCGGATTCGACGTGACGCTCGAGACGTGCGAGGACGTCGATCTCTGCCGCCGGCTCCGACAGCGGGGCGGCACGCTGATGGCGGACGGCGCGCTGCGCAACATCCACTACGGCGATCCCGGCACGATACGGCAGGTGTTCGTCGGCGAGATGTGGCGTGGCCGCGACAACCTGCGCGTAAGCGTGCGCAGTCCGCTGGCGGCCCGCATGGTGGCCAGCGCCATCGCGCCGATCGTGCTGCTGCTGGCCCTTGCCGCGATTCCGCTGGGGCTCGTGCTGCCGCACGGCCTGCTCGTATCGAGCATCGGCGCCGGCGTCGTCGCCGGCACGATCGTCATCCGCGCACTGCTCATGCTGCGCCGCGCCGGGCCGACGCTTCCCCACTTCGGTCGCGCGATCGTCGTCGCGGCGGCGTACGAGTCAGGACGCGCGCTCGCCGTCATCGGACGACTCGGCTACGGGCGCCGGCGACGCGTCTCGCCGGGCGCGGAATCGCGCGGCAGCGCGGGGTCCACAGCGCTCCTCGCGCTCGTCCTCGTCGCGCTTGGCGCGTTGTACTGGAACGTCGGTCGTGAACTGGTACACGCGTGGATCGTCGACGGCAACTATTCGCACGGGTTCTTGATCGTACCGGTCGCCGCGTATTTCGTCTGGGAACGCCGCGCGGCGCTGGCGCGCGCGCCGCTACAGCCGTCGCCGCTCGGCCTCGCGGTGCTGGCATTCGGGGTGATGCTGCTGTTGGCGGGGCTCGTCGGCGCCGAGCTGTTCCTCAGCCGCATCTCGCTGCTCTTCGTGCTGGCCGGCGCCGTGCTGTTCGTCTACGGCTGGAAACATCTGCGGATTCTGGCGTTCCCCCTCGCGTTTCTGATTCTGATGATCCCGATTCCGGCGATCATCTTCAACCAGATCGCATTTCCACTTCAGCTCTTCGCCTCGCGCGTCGGCGAGACGGCGATCAGTGCCGCCAACATCCCCGTCCTGCGCGAGGGCAACGTCCTCGTGCTGGCGAACACGAGCCTCGAAGTGGCAGAAGCCTGCAGCGGCATTCGATCGCTCGTGTCCCTGATCACGCTGGGCATTGTCTACGGCTACATCGTGGATTCCCGGGGTTGGGTGCGAACGGTGCTGACGCTGTCGACAATTCCGATCGCGATCATCGCGAACGGCGGCCGGGTGGCGGGGACCGGGATCGCGGCCCACGTCTGGGGCCCGGCGGCGGCTGAAGGCTTCTTCCATGAGTTCTCGGGGTGGGTGGTGTTCGTCGCCGCCTTCGCGCTGCTGCTCGCCGTGCACCAGATCATCCGCTGGATTGCGCCGCGGCAGCCGGCGCTCTCGGCGACCACGGCGGTGGCGTCGTGACAAGACGACTCGCGCTCGTGCTCGCGTTTCTGATTGTGGCGATTGCAGGCGTCGCGGCGACCAACCGGCCGGAGCGAATTGTCGCCCGTGAGTCGCTGGCGGCGTTCCCGATGACCGTGAACACCTGGCGCGGGGCGCCCACGGCGCCGTTCTCGGACGACGTGCTGGCGGTGCTGGGTGTAGACGATTATTTGACACGCGTCTACACGGAGGCCGGTCAGCCCGGCGGAGTCGGTCTGTACATCGGCTACTGGAACAGCCAGCGGCAAGGCGACACGATCCACTCGCCCTTGAACTGCCTGCCGGGCGCCGGCTGGGAACCGCTCGCGCAGAATCGCATCGCTGTTCCCGATTCACGCGCGGCCGGCGCGACGCCGGCGTCGATCAACCACCTCATCGTGATGAAAGGCCTCGAACGGCAGCTGGTGCTCTACTGGTACCAAAGCCACGGACGCGTGGTCGCGAGCGAGTACTGGAACAAGCTGTATCTGATTTCCGACGCGGTCCGCATGAATCGATCCGACGGCGCCATCGTTCGCGTGACGTCACCGATTCTTGGTGAAGGGCCGGCGGCAATCGACGTCGCCGAGCGTGATGCTGTTCGCTTCGTGCAGGATTTGATGCCTCACCTCTCGCCATTTCTTCCGAACTGATCCGGAAAAAAGTGCAACTGATTGCTGAATAGACGTTTACAGCGTCTCATTCTGAGTTACACTTTTGCTCGGGTCTGATCTTTGAAAGCACCACTTTCGGCAAACCAGTTCGTACTCGCTCTTGGTGTAGGCGTTTTCGTCGGGATCTTCTGTTCGCAGACGCCCACCCTTTTCGCTGCTACCCGCGCACCGCGCGTGACGTTGACGTCGCCGACGAGCGGATCGACGGTGTCAGGCACCGTTGATGTCACCGCCGTCTCGGACGATCCGTCTGTCGTCGCGCTGCAGTTCCGTGTGAACGGCGCGAATCTCGGTCCCGAGATCGTGGCAGGCGCGTGCACCGCGCTCTGGAACACCGACGCGGGCGTGGATGGCAGCTACACAGTCGATGCGGTCGTTCGCGACAACACGGGGACGGTCTCTGTGGTGCCCGCGGTGGCGGTGTCGGTCAACAATCACTCCGCGCCGTCGATCAACGGGTCGCTGTGCGCGACGCCCGATCCTTTCGTGGCCCTCGGCGGCGGAACGTGCGTCAACGGCGGCTGGTATCCACCGGGGATCGTGCCAAACACGTTGACGACGTTGGTGCCGCGGCCTACGGAAGGCGTTCCGCGCGTCGATGGGTGTTCTACGCCCGATCCCTTCGTGTCGCTTGGTGGCGGCACGTGCTTCAATGGCGGCTGGTATCCTCCAGGGCTTTTGACTGCTAGCACTCCCACGACGCCGACGGCAGGTGTGCCCACCGAAGGCGTCCGGCGTGTGGACGGCTGTTCCACACCCGATCCGTTCGTATTGCTGGGCGGCGGCACGTGCGCCAACGGCGGCTGGCAGCCTCCGGTTGCCGCGCCGCAAATCATCTTGGTGGGCGCGACGGTTGCCTGTTCGGGACCCGATCCGTTCGCGGCCATCCCGGGCCTGAAGGGTGTCTGCGAGGGGGGCGGCTGGGTGCCGGTCCGGCGCGATGGAGGCGGTTTTTAGCCTTCGAAGTTCGCCGTACTTCGCTACTTAGCCATCTTTCAGGATGAAAGTCTGCGTGTGAGATGTCTCTTGGGCGGCCGTCCGAATCGTCGGGCGGCCGTAGACCAAAGTCCTCGCTGACCTAAGCGGCTCATCCGATAGCATTTATCTTTCGAGTTGGCTCCAGTTACCACAGACGATCGTAGCCCGCGCGGTCGGCCGGGAGCTTGCATTAGTGCGGGCCGCAACTTCAACTCCCCGAGTTGCGGAGGGCGGAATGAGATTCAGAGTTCTTGTGTCCCTGGCCGGCGCGCTCGCGTTGACCGTGGTGATGGCCAAGCCCGCGCAGGCGGCGTTCATCCTCCGGCTCGACACCGGCGCCAGCCACGTCGAAATCACCGACAACGGAGCAGGCGACAGCAGTGCCTTACCCGGCACGATCAGCTTCTCCGGGTCCATCGGTGGCTTCCTCGTCTCGGTGAACACAGGACTCTCCAAGGGCACGATTGGCGGCGTGACCGACCCAATCATCCATCTGGATTCGGTCGATGTGGCCACCGGAGCGGGCGGAGGCACACTGACCATTACGCTCGCTGACACCGACTTCTCGTATGGCGGCACCGCGGTCGCCGCTACCGGCATGGTCGGCGGCGTTCTGACCGGCCCCGCCGGCAGTTCCGTCGTGTTCCAGTCCTGGGGGAACGCGAGCAATCTGTCGCCGCTGACAGGGCTGAACCCGGCGGGCCCTGTCACGATTCCAGCGGGCAGCTCGCGGGTGTTCACGCCGACGGCCTTTACCGCGAACGGTGGCGCGTTCTCGGCCACCGCGTTCTCGACGGCGTTCAACCCGGCGTTGTTCTCCCTGTTCACGCAGGCGACCCTGACGCTGACCGGCCCCGGCAGCGCGAGCTTCAACTCGGTCGTTCAGGTCGTGCCTGAGCCTGGTTCCCTCGCACTTCTGGGCACCGGCCTGGTCGGCCTCGTGGCGGCGGTCCGCCGTCGCAAGCGCAGCAAGCTGAGCGCGTAAGTCGCACGGCTCCAGGCACTTCCCGAGGCGAAGGCGGTTCCCCGCTTTCGCCTCTTTTCCTGTACGCTTGAGCCCGATACCTCGATCCGATGTCCACACGAGGGATTCTTTCTACCTTCTTAATAGTGGCCGCCATCGCAGGGCCGGCGTGCCGCAAAGACCCTCAGCAGGAAAAAGCCCGACACATGCAGGCCGGCGACGGCTTCTTTCAAAAGAAGCAGTACGCGAATGCCATCCTCGAGTACAAGCAGGCCGGCAACATCGACCAGCGCGACGTCGCGATCCACAAGAAGCTCGCTGAAGCCTATGTCGCCAACGAAGACGCCGCCAACGCCTATCGGGAGTACCTGCGCATCGCGGATCTGCAGCCCGACGACGTCCGCGCGCAGTTGACGGCCGGGCAGATTCTGCTGCTCACCGGGCAGTACGAGGACGCGCGCGGCTACGCGAACAAGGTGATTGCAAAGGATTCCTCGAACGTCGATGCGCAGATTCTGCTCGGCAACGCGCTCGCCGGGCTGCACGATTTGGACGCCGCGCTGTCCACGATCGAATCGGCCATCCAGCTCCATCCCGGCGACGCGTCGCCGTATGCGACGCTCGGCGCCCTGCAACTCGCGCGCGGCGCGAACAAGGACGCGGAAGCCGCGTTCAAGAACGCCGTTCGCCTGTCGCCGACGTCTGCCAGCGCCCAACTCGCGCTGGCGAACTACTACTGGTCCCTCAATCGACGCGCGGAAGCCGAGGCGTCGCTGCGAAAGGCGTTCGATCTCGAGCCGAACAACGTGATCGTCAATCGCGCGCTCGCGATGTTCCTGTTGACGTCGGGCCGCGCCGACGAAGGCGAGAAGCACCTCAAACTGCTGGTGCAGATCGGCGGCCAGGCCCGCGGTCCGCGGCTCGCGCTGGCCGATTACTACATGGGCGTGCGCCGTTACGCCGAGGCGCGGGCGCTGCTGAACGACGTCGCGCGCGAGAAGGACGGCGTGGCCGCAGCCAAGGTGCGGCTGGCCAGCATCACGAGAAGCGAAGGACATCCGCAGGAAGCGATGGCGCTGATCGACGACGTGCTCAAAGCACAGCCGACCGATCTGTTTGCGCTCGTCGTGAAGGGCCAGTTCCTGCTGGCGGATCAAAAGCCTGAGGAAGCCGTCACCCTCCTGCGCCAGGCCGTCCTCGCCTACCCGCGCTCGATCCCCGCGCAGTTCTCGCTCGGGGTCGCGCTGTCGACGCTCGGCGACACCGACGCCGCGATCCAGGCGTTCAACGAAGTGCTGAAACTCAACCCTTCGGCGTCCGACGCGGCGCTCCAGCTGGGGCGGCTGTTTCTCGCCGCCGGCCGCTCGAATGAAGCCGTTCAGTTCGCGCGGCAGGCCGAAGACGCGAATCCGCAGAGTGCGGACGCCGCACTCCTGACGCTGTCGGCGCTCGTCTCCGCGCGCCAGTTATCCGCGGCCGACGAGAAAGTGCGGATGATTCTGGCGGCGTATCCCACCCTCGCGGCGGCGCACGCGCAAGCGGGCGTCTTCTTTCTCGCCAAGCACGACAATGCGCGCGCGCGCGCCGAGTTCGACCGGACGCTCGCGCTCGACCCGCGATCGATCGACGCCCTCAACGGTCTCGTGTCGCTCGACCTGGCGGAACGCAAACCGCAGGCCGCTGTGGCCCGCGTGAACGCCGCGCTCGGCACCGGCACGCCGTCGGCGGCGCTTCTGCTCGTCGCCGCGCGCGCACACGCCGCCACCGGCAACTCGGCACGCGCCGAAGCGCTCTTGAAGCAGGCGATCGACGCCGACCCGAAGAACTTCGAAGCGTTCGTGACGCTCGGACAGCTCTACGCCGAACAGCATCGCCTTCCCGAAGCGGAGGCGGAATTCTCCAAGCTGGCCGACGCTCGGCCCAAATCCGTCTCCGCGCGGACGATGCTCGGCATCGTGATGCAGCTGGAAAACAAGATGGACGCGGCGAAGGCGGCATACGAGAAAGCGGTCTCGATCGATTCGTCCGCCGCGGTCGCGGCCAACAACCTTGCGTTCATGCTCGTCGAGCAATCCGGGAATCTCGACCAGGCGCTGCAGCTCGCGCAGGCGGCCAAGGTACGCATGCCGGACGATCCGGATGTGAACGATACGCTCGGCTGGGTGTACTGCAAACGCAATCTGCCGTCGCTGGCGATCGCGCCGTTGAAGGCCGCGGTCGCGAAGAATCCGAAGCACTATCTCTATCAGTACCATCTCGGCGTCGCCTACGCGGGTTTGAACGACAAGGTGAACAGCCAGCGCGCGCTCGGCGAGGCGCTGCGGCTCAATCCGAACTTCGACGGCGCCGCACACGCCAAGGAACTCCTGGCCCAGTGGCGGGACTGACCACAACGCCCGTGCGCGTCGCCTTCGTCGTGCACGTGATGCAGGTGGCCGGAGCCGAGGTGCTCGTCTCGGAGACGATCACGCGCCTCGGCCCTCGCATCGATCCGGCCATCTACTGCCTCGATCAGGTGGGCCCAATCGGCGAGCGCCTGCGGGCGCAGGGCGTCCCGGTCCAGTCGTTCGATCGGCGGCCCGGCTTCGACTTCTCCGTGTCGCGCCGGATGGCCCGGGCGATCGACGCGCAGCACGTC
>JADMIO010972857.1_pt1 | contig 17731 bp, 17 predicted proteins | sample 8958161 | NCBI WGS metagenome assembly JADMIO01 (sample SAMN16585339, study PRJNA669376) | soil metagenome | isolation source: Crop rotation soil | place: USA: Cullars Rotation, Alabama | collected 2011
TTGGCGGGATTGGTCGCGGCCATGGCTCAGTAGGTGAACGCCGCGGCCGCCGTGGCGAGGCCGTAGGAAAGCAGGACGGCGCCGACGAGGCGCGGGCGCGATGGCCGTTGGAACAGCCATTCAAAGAAGTCGCGCAGGCGGTAAGGCGCGGCGGCAAGGTAGATGGCGAGGGCGAAGCCGATATAGATGGCCGTCACCATCAGGAGGCGCTGGGGATGCGCATATTCCATGTAAGCCGCCTGGCGGAAACTTTCCCCGCCGACCAGCATGAGGATGCACATTCCCCGCACGGCGAGAAAATCAGGGGTATAAATGAAGGCCAGGGCCGCGAGCACGCCGAAGCCGAGCATCACCGGCGTGGGGGTTTTGAAGAAAATGAGGTCCGACTCGTTCAATTGGGAAACCGTCCACACAAACCAAACCGCGCCCGCCCCGAAGAACAGCCAGGCCGCGCGGTTGGAACGCGGCAGCGCCTTGGCGGTGGAAGCCACCACCGAGTTATTGGCCAGCAGGATGCCGCCGAGCAGGGCGAGGATGAGGCCGCAGAGAAGCGTGGCGAGGAAGAGGGACATTGGAGAAGCTGAGAGTCTGGAGCAGAGAGCTGAGAGTCAAAGTCGGAGATATAAGCGGCTTTAGCCCCTGGTCTCCGGACTTTCGACGCCAGCGAGTTCGAGCGAGCCATAGAGCACGGCCGTTGAGGCGCGCTCGATTTTGACGGGCACCAGTTCGCCGACGAGGCGCGGGTCGGCATCGAAGTGCACGATGCGGTTGCCGCGGGTGCGGCCCATGAACTTCAGGCCTTTCTTGTCCGGGCCCTCGACCAGCACTTCCTGCGTGGTGCCGAGCAAAGTGGCATTGCGACGATTCGAATTGGCCTCGAGCAGGCCGAGCAGGGTCTGGTTGCGCGCCTCCTTCACTTCATCGGAAATCTGGTCGCCACGATCCGCCGCGGGGGTGCCGCTGCGGATCGAGTACTTGAAGATGTAGGCCATGTCGTAGTTGCAGGCCTCGAACAGCTCGCGGGTCTGTTGGAAGTCCTCCTCGGTCTCGCCGGGAAAACCGACGATGATGTCGGTCGAGAAATACATGTCCGGCCGCACCGCGCGCAGGGCGGACGCGATTTCGAAGTAACGCTCGCGGGAATAGGGCCGGTTCATCTCCTTGAGGATGCGGTTCGACCCCGATTGGAGCGGAAGGTGCACGTATTCGCAGAGTTTTTCGAGGCGGCCGTAGGCCTGGATCAGGTCGTCCTTGAAACCGCGCGGATGCGGCGACGTGAAGCGAATGCGTTTGATGCCGGGGATGGCGTTGACGCGCTCGAGCAACTGCACGAAGGGCGTGATGCCGCCGGTGTGGACGTAATTCCGCCGGCCGTAGCTCGTGACAATCTGGCCGAGCAGCGTGATTTCCTTCACGCCGCGCTCCGCCAGTTGTTCGCATTCGCGGACGATGTCATCCATCGGACGCGACCGCTCGTCGCCGCGCGTCTTGGGTACGATGCAAAAGGCGCAATCCATGTTGCAGCCCTGCTGGATCGAAACGAAGGCCGACACCTGCTTCTCCTCGAGCACATGGTCGCGAATGGTGTTCTGCGAACCCGACTCCTCGGCGATATCTACAATCGCGGAGGGAATCGGGGCCCCGGCCGCCTGAGCGGCGCGGAGATTGTCGAGGTAGTCCGGGACCTGGTGAAATTTCTGGGTGCCGACGATGAGGTCGACATCCGGCAGGCGGTCGAGCAGCTCGGCGCCGCGGTTTTGCGCCATGCAACCGAGGATCCCGAGGATGAAGTCGGGCTGCTTTTTCTTCCGCGCGGACAGATAACCGGCCTTGCCGATGGCCTTCTGTTCGGCGGCATCACGCACACTGCAGGTATTCAGAAGCAGGACGTCGCAGTTGTCCTCGTCCGGCACAATGCGGTAGCCCCGGGCGCGCAGCAACGCCGCGACCGCTTCGCTGTCGCGCTCGTTCATTTGGCAACCGTAGGTTTTGATATGGACCCGATTCATACCGTGGACTCGTCTCGCCGGAGCCCAAAGGGCGGAGGCGGATGGGTCTAACTACCCGCCCCCTCCGCCCGGTCAACGCGGGAAAAAACACCCCGGATCAGTCGTTATGGCGGCGGCCAGGCGCCTTGCCGCGGCGGTTCTTCGGGCCGTATTCGCGGTTAATGCGCCAGGCCTTGAGTTCTTCCCACGCCCAGACGCCGACGAGCGTCACGACGACGGTCGCCAGGATGATCAAGAGGACTTCGAACCAGCCAAACTTCATGGCAGTCCGAATAAGTCTAAAAAAAGCCGCCGGCACAACCCGGCGGCTCTAGGGAAATCCCTTAGGACAGGGTTTTATGCCGAAGCGGCCCGGACGCCCTGCCGGCGGCGCCACATCACCAGACCGAGCGCGCCGAGGCCGGCGAACGCGGCGTAGGTCGAGGGCTCGGGGACAGCGGAGACGCTAAAGTTGTCGCCGTATGTGGAGCCCGCGGAAAGGGCGGCAGCCATGTTGCTGTTGCCGAATACTTCGAAATTAAAGCCGTTGGTAACGCTGCCGACGGAATTGTCCCATTGGGAAACCGGAAGGAAGGTGGAGACAGAGGTGAAAGAGCTGCCATCGAGGCTGTAAGCGGCCGCAAGGGAATGCGCCGAAGCATCCCACGAAAGCCGCAAGAGCACATCGGTGTTGTCACCCGTTCCGAGATTGACCGCGCTGAAGCCCGTGCCTTCGGCCCGGATGAAGTTACCGCTGCTGGTGGCGCTGAGCATCAAGGCCGAATAGCTAAGATTATCGTTTTCGACCTGGATGCCGATGGTCGCGAACTCGCCGCCGGTGAGTCCACCCAGGGTGTTTGTGACGGACCACGTCATGGCCCAGTTCGTGGAATAGCTGAGCGAATTCACCGCGCCACCCGCGAGTCCATCGCTATCCCAACCCCGCACGAAGCTGCCTTGTCCGGCGCCTTTCGAGAAATCCAGGCGGTTATTGGTAAACGACAGCAAGCCGTTCGTGCCCGAACCCGGGAAGCGATAACTGAAGTCCCACTTCGCGGTGGCGCCGCTATCAAAGTTGTCGGAACCGACAAACGCCTGAGCAGAAGCCGAGGCCGTGAAAACGCCGGCAAAGGCCAGCGCGAGGAGGATCGTGGATTTTTTCATGCGTGCGGAGGGATGCGTGCAAACGGTTTGCCGCAACCTCCGCACGGCTCAAGCCGCCGGGCCTCAGGAATTCCCTGAAATTTTTCCGCGCAAAAAAAAATCAGCGCGCGAGGCCCTGCTCGCGAACCCACAACGCGGCGCGCGCGACGAGCGCGTTGGCGTGCGGGAGCCCGAGCTTGCCCTTGATGTTCTCGCGGTGTGATTCGATCGTCTTGACGCTTACATTGAGCGCCGCGGCGATTTCCTGCGTGGACCGCCCCTGCCCGAGCTGGATGAAGACCTGCAGCTCGCGCTCGCTCAACGCCGCGAGCTCGTGGGCATCGGCATTGCGGGGCGGCCGCGTGGCGGCCCCGGGCTGGCGCAGCGCGCTCACGATCGCGGCGGGGCCCTCGATCTTGGAAACGAAAAAATTCGCGCCGGCTTGCATCGCCTTCGGGCGGTAAACCGCGGCCTCCAGCATTGAAAGCACGACGATGCGCAGCGCGGGCAGGTCGGAGCGCAGTTCGCGCACGAGCTTCAAGCCGTCGTCATTTTGCAGCATCAGGTCAACCACGGCGGCGTCGGGCCGCAGCTCCGCGGCGAGCGCGCGGGCGGTCGCGGCGTTGTTGGCTTCCCCGCACACCTCGAGGTCCGGTTCGCTCTGCAGGGCGGTCACGACCCCGGCGCGGAACAGCGGATGATCGTCCACAACCAGGATGCGCAACTTCAGTTTTTTGTCGGTAGCTTTGATGACCGTTGAATGAGTGAAGAACAACGGCGCCGACAAGCGGGATATTGCGGAAATCGATGATTCTTAAAGTCCGCGTAGGAAAAACACCTAAGCGCGGCCCGGGACATTTGGCAGAAGCGGATCGATGATCGCGAGACACCGTGCCCAGCAGTCCTTGACTTGTCCCGCATTTTGCACGGCAGCGGCGGCCTCCAAGGCGGTGCACGCGGTGAAAAGATCGGCGGCCTGGATCACAAGGGCGCTGTTGCGGAGGTAATGCGCCCGCGCATACACGCCGGACCAATCGCTGGCCTGCACCGCGGCGGCCAGGGCGGCGCGCTGGGTCGGCAGCTCGCGGGCGAATTCCGTCCTCAGCCGGTCGAGTAACGGCGCCGGGAGATCGAAACCGCCGGCGGGGGCCGCCGGGGTGGTCGCCACTCCGGCCACCAAAGCCCACAGCGCGTCGAGCGCGACAGGTTTGACCAGGAAGGCGTTCATTCCGGCCGCCAGCGCCCGGTCGCGGTCGGCGATGCCGGCATGGGCGCTGACGCCGATGATGCGCAGCTGGGGCACGAGCCCGCGGAAACGCGGGACGAATTCCGTGCCGTCGCCGTCGGGCAAGGCCAGGTCGAGCACCAGCACCTCCGGCCGGTCCTCGGCGATCTTGGCCAGGCCTTCCGTGCCCGAGGCCGCGGCACGCACGCGGGCGCCGCGGGCATCCAGCGCGGAAACGAAGAGTTCGCGGACGAGACGGTTGTCGTCGACCACCAGCACGCGCGGGGCGAGACCGGCGGGAACCACGCCCACCGTGGAAACGGCGACCGGCGCGGCGGCTTCGGCCACGCGGATGCGGGCGGTGAAACAACTGCCGCTGACGCCATCGCTGCTTACGCCGAGATCGCCGTCCATCGCGCGGCACAGCGCCGCCGACAGGGCGAGGCCGAGGCCCGAGCCGTCCTTCGCCGCGGTTTGCTCGAGTCGGGAAAACGCGGCGAACAAACGGCCCCGCTGCGCCGGCGGAATGCCCGGGCCGGTGTCGCTCACGGACAGCGTGAGACAAACGCGGCCGTCCGATTCAACCTCCGCGCGCAAGGCCACCGTGACCTGCCCGCGGTCGGTGAACTTGATCGCGTTGCCGACCAGGTTGACGAGCACCTGCCGCCACCGTCCGCCATCCGCCTGGACCCACGCCGGCACACCGCCGTCGATGTTTGCGGCGAGGGCCAGTCCCTTGCCCTCGGCGCGGGGGCGCAGGCTTTCCACGGTTTGGCGGACAATCTCGGCGGGCGCGGCGGGACGCAGGGCCAGCTGGAAGGAACCGCTTTCGACGGCACTCAGGTCGATGAGGTCGTTGATGAGCCGCGTCATCAGCTCGCCCTGCTGGCGCAGCGCCGTGAGTTGCGCGCGACTTCTCTCATCCGGCAAACCCGCCGACAGCAGCTCGCTATAGCCGAGAATGCTCTGGAGCGGCGTGCGAAGCTCGTGGCTGACGTTGGCGAGGAAGGTGGTCTTGATGCGGTTGCCTTCCGCCGCGATCGCCGCGGCCCGGAACGCGATTTCCCGCTCACGCCCGATCTGGCGCTGGAGGAAGACGAGCGTGAGCAGCACGATCCCCAGGGCCGTCATCAAGAAGGGGGCGGCCCGCCAGCGGCGCTCGACACTCAGGAAATATTCGCGGCGCACGCAATCCAGCCACCCAAGCATTTGCCCGTCGGGCGAAACGATCGGGGCGCGGCAATAGTAGGCGTAGCCGATCTCCGGCACGGGCGACTCCTCGACGTACGGTTCTTTTTTTTCCCACTGCGCGAGGTCCGCGGCCGTGGCCCGGCGCAGCACCTCGACCTCGCCAGTCCGGCTGTCGTGAGAGGAAGACAGGGGCGAAACCAGCCAGCCGTCGCGAATGATCAACAAACGCGCATGGTCAAGAAAGGGGGTCGCGATGACGACCTCCGCCAGGCGATGGCGCGCCGGTTCCAGCACCCCGCTGGCCAGCCAGTTTGACCGGGCAGGTGCGGATTCGCCGGCGGCGGATTTCCAATCGATGCGGAATTCCGGCGACTGCAGCGGTGCGAGCAGCGCGGGATCGAAGACCTTGGCGTGGGCCGCCGCGGTGCGCAGCCGGTTTTGTTGGATTTCCAGGCGGTTGTCCCGGCCAACCTGGACGGCCCAGACGAGACCCGCTATCAGGAGCACCCAGCAGCCAGCTACATACAGGAGCGTGTCGCGCCGGAAATTGGCGCGCGTTTCCGCTGGCAATCGGGCGGGCAGGCCACGAGCCAGGCTGCGCAGCACCACGAGCCCGACCAGCAATTGGGAAACGGCCGCGGCCAAACCCATCGGGGTCGGCGGGCCGGACCGTTGCAGGGTATGAGTGGCCGCCGCCACCGGTCCGACGGTGGCGCCGAGTGGCAGCAGCGCGCACAGGACCAGCGCATACTTGGCGGGAGAAAAATCCCGGACCCGTGGCCAAAGAGCCGCCGCTGCGGCCGCCGTCATCAGGGCGATGAAGGGCGCGCCAAGCCCGGGATCGGCAAGATGCAGCGCGACGGCGCCCGCCATGACGATCGTCGGCAGCCACCGGAGATGATGGCGCCCGCTTCGGTCGGCCGCGAGCCAACCCCAGATCGCCGGCATCGCGGCGAGCACCGCACCCATGAGGACGTCCGCCAGCCAATAGGGATCGATCAACGCCGGGCGATAGTTGGCGACCGTGCCCGGGATCAGCCGGTCCTGGAAGAAATCGAAGGTCGGGTTGAACATCCCGAACTGCAGCATCGCCGTCCCGGCGGCCACGAGGCCCGCGCCCGGCAGCCACGCCCAGCCCGTGCGCCGCTGCGGATGGCGCCACCACAGGATCATCGCCAGCGCCCAGAACAGGAGGGAGAAAAACCAAAAGAAGTCCTGGCTCACGCTGAGCCGGCCGATCAGCGTGACGGCATCGTAGGACTGGGCGGGATTTTCCATGAATGAGTCCGCGAGGCTTGCGCCCTTTTTTGACCCCGACAAGCTGCATCCCGCATGAAACTGGCCGCGCTTTTTCTTTTATCCTTTGGGCTCGCCGCGGCGGCGCCGGAGGCGCTGGTGATCATCGCCGGCGACCAGCATTCCGCCTACGAGCGCACGGCGCAGGTGGTCGCCACGGTCGATCGGTTGAAAAAGGAAAACCCCGGCCTGCCGCTCGCGATCCTGCTTGATGGTGATACGCTCGAATATGGCAACGTCGTCGCCCAACGCAGCCACGGGGCGATTGATTTCATGATGTTTGCCCGCCTGGCGCTGCTCGCGCCGACCGTGGTCAACATCGGCAATCACGAGCCGGAGTTCTACGATCTCGCCGAAACCATCACGCGGCTGCAGGCCTCGGGCGTCAATGTCGTCACCAATATCACCAACCGCGCCACGGGCCGGCCTTTCGCACCGGCCTCGGTGCGGATCAAGCTCGGCCGCACGGAAGCGGTCATCGTGGGCGTGACCACCGACAGCCTGGGCACCTACCGCGTGGCGGTTCGCCCCACCCTGGACCTGGCGGATCCGGTGGTCTGGGCGAAGACAAATTTCCCAACCTTGCTGGCGGAGGCGCCGCTACCGATCGTGCTCAGCCACGCCGGCATCAAGGCGGATCGCGGGATGATGCCGCTCGTGCCCGACGGCACGCTGTTTGCGGGAGCCCACGACCACCAGCGCTTCATCCATCCATTCGCCCACGGGGTTTATGTTCATTCCGGTTCGTGGAACGAATACCTGACGCTCGCGTGGCTGCAGCGCGACGGAGCCGGTCGCCCCCAATGGAAAGTGGAACAGATCCACCTCGCGGCCGACGGTCCCGGTGATCCGGAAATGGCGGCATTCATTTACGCCACCCGGCTGAAATACCTGACCCCGGAGGATCGCGCGGTCGTCGCCCAGCAGAAAACAGCCCTCGGCCCGGCCGATGCCGCCCGGTTCGTCGCCGGGGCGCTGCGGACCGCGGCGAAGGTGGACGCGACGTTCATTGGCAACACGACCTTCGGTGGCGGGCTGCCCGCGGGCGACGTCACGCGCGAGCAATTTGACGGCTGCGTGCGCTTCGACGGAACCCTTTTCACCGCGGAAGTGAGCGGCGCCCGTTTGCGCGAACTGCTCGCGGCGGCGAACCTCGGGCCCGAAACACCCTTTGAGCAGCGACGCGGGGAATTCTCGTTCGCGGCCGGCCCTGACACGGTCGATCCCGCGAAGACCTATCGGATCGCAACGACGGATTGGGGCGCCAAAAACACCGCGCGTTATTTCGGTGAACCGGCCATCGCCTGGACGGAAACCGCGCCGGCGTTGAAACTGAAAGCCGCCGTCCTCGGCGTGCTGGCCGCAAAGCCTTCAGGACCGTAGTCCGGCATCGAGGTGGAGCGCGTTGCCCCCAACGCGCTTCAGGATGTCCGTTTCGGAACCAGCGCGTTAGGGGTAATGCGCTCCACCTATCGACGCCGGTCGCGCGGGCCGCGGCGTCGCTCCGGGCCGCGATATTGGCGCTGGTCCAGCCAATCGAGCAGTTCCTCGCGGATCCAGAGGACGATCAACGTCAGCACGATTGTGCCGAGGGCGATCAACAGGTATTCAATGATCCCGAATTTCATGGCTTGGGCGTCCGGTCACGGTCGACCCGCCAGGGGCCGGCGCCGGCGATCCAGAAAGTCAGGCCGATCGCGCACACCAGGCCCAGGCCTGCGCCGAGGAGGGCGAAGCTGGCGGCCAGCAGGAGGTCGGGGCCGTGGAGATCCATCGTGAAGGCCATAACGCCCGGGCTCGGGCCGTTCTTTCATTAAAACCGCCTCGCTTCGGGGGCGGGGATTCGTTTGCTCGGCCCCCATGGGATTCTTCGACCGCAAGCCCGCCGACAAACCCGAGGCCTCCGCATCCGCCGGCGGCGTGCTGCCGCAACTGGCGGCCGCACGCGAGAAGCTGAAGGCGAAGGACGTGGCCGGCGCGGTGGCCATCTATGAAAACGTGCTGGCCGGCGCCGGCGACCGGGCGGATGTGCTGGTCACCATCTCGGGTGACCTCGGGGCCACGGGCCACGTGAAGGAACTCATCGAGCTGCTCGCGCCGCGTTACGATGCCGACAAGCACGGGGCGGCCGCCGGCATCAACCTGCTGCAGGCCTACATCGTCACCCGCAACGCCGACGCCGCCCAGCACCTGCTCGACCTGCTGTTCTCGCTGCAGCGGCCGGAGCTGGAGGCGCGCCTCGTCGGATTTTCCAATGCCGTGGCGGAACTCTTCGTCAGCGAAACCGAGGCGGCCGACATGCCCATCACCGAGGCGGAGGCCAAGGTCGCGCTCGTCAGCATCAGCAAGCCAATGTGGTTCTACGGCCTCGAGACCCTCGCGCCGCACCTGCTCGCGCGCAAGGACGGCAAGCTCCGCCGCGTCGCCTTCGCGCAGTTCGCGCTGCCGGGCCTCGAGAATTTCGCGACGCGCGCCGCGCAGCCCGAGGACGCGCTGGCGCGCCTGAGCCGCGGACTGCCGCTGTGGTTGGCGGAGACCTTTGCCGCCAGCGCCGGCTACGAGGCCTCCGCCGCGGTCGGGAGCTCCGATCGCCGGCACTACGCGATCTTCCCCAGCGATTGGACCGGGGAGAACATCCGCCAGTTGAACGACACGACCGAGGGCGGCCTCGACTACGTCGTCACCGGCGCGCTGCGCAACCGCAACGACGACTACGAACTCACGCTCCGCATCTGGGAGGTGAAGAAATACCGCGAGCTGAAGATGTTCACCACGCGCTGGACGCCGTCGGACGCCGACGCCGAGCTGAGGAAATTCCAGGAACAGATCCGCGGCTACATGGAGTGGTCGGCCTTGAGCAGCGGGCTGGCGTATGCCGCCCCGGCGGCCCCGCTCGCGTATGTTCACGGACTTGGCTCGGCGCTTACCCTGTTTCTTGGCGAGAAGGGCGTGCTTGCGCCCGAACAGGCGGCGCCGAACACGGAGGTATTGCTGGCCTCCGCGAAGGCGAATCCGGACGACGCCCGCGCGCAACTCGCGCTCGTCGCCGCGGTGCTGCGCCTCAAGGCGCAGGGCATCACGCCGGAGGCCGCGGCCTTCCAGCACGCCAGCGCCTGGCTCGCCTCGCCCGGGGCGCAGGCCGCCGACGCGTCGGCGCTGGTGATGAAGATGGCGTGAGGTGGGTGGGAGTGCGGCGACACGTCGCCGCTTTCAAAGCGGTAACACGTTGCCGCACTCTAAAACTCGGCACAAAAAAGGCCCGGCGTTAGCCGGGCCTGGAAAAGATTGGTCATTGCGAGGAGCGAAGCGACGCGGCAATCGCGTGCGAGCCCGTGGATCGCCACGGCTGACGGTGTCAGCCTCGCGATGACAAAACCTTACGGGTGCTTCGCGTTGTAGTAGCCGATGAAGTCGGCCGTGAGGTCGGCTTCCGGCTTCGCATCGAGCAGGGCGTCGCCGAGCTTGGCGATGTCGAACACCATGGTGAGGTCGCGCTCCTGGGCGAAGAGGCGGATCTCCTTGCCGAGCTCGACGCTGACCGGGCCCTGGAGTTCCTGCTGGCGCTTCTGGAAAGCCTGCTGGGCGGCCTGCTGCTTGCCCTGAAGTTCCTGCTGGAGGGCGAGGCCGGCGTTCTGCTTCTCCTCAATGGCCTTCTGGTCGGGCGTGGCGGCCTCGCGGAGCTTCTTGAGTTCGGCGACGATCGTGCGGAGTTTTTCCTGGAGCAGGTTGAGCTCGCTCTGCTGCGGGGCGAATTCGAGGTCGAGATTCTTGTAGACGGTCACCAGCTGCTTGATGCCCGTGGCCGGCTCGAGGAACGCGTTGCTGTTCACGTAAGCGACGCGGGCGACCTCCATGGGCTTGGCGGCCGGGGCAACGGCGGCGGGAGCCGCAGCGGCCGGGGCCGGGGTTTTGGCCGCTTGGGCCGACATCGAGGCGGCCAAACCGGTGGCCAGCAGGGAAAGAACCGTCAGGCGAAAGAATCTCATGGGAAGTTGAGAGCTAGAGTCCCCAAAAACTTTGGCAAAGGTTAAATAACTAAAGATGAGGGCGATGGAACAACGCGCCGAAACGGCGGTGGGCCCCAAAACACAGTGCGTAAGACGCTGCGATGCAGGCGCTTCCGGCGTCGATCTACTTTCTTGCCGTCGCAAGCTGGCCGCAACCAGCGGCGATGTCGATGCCGCGACGCTGGCGGATCGTGCTGGGCAGACCGTACTCCTTCAGGACCTCTTGGAAACGGTAAGCCGCGGTTTGTCCGGTGGGCACGCCGCCATAACCCAGCGTTGGATTCAGCGGAATGAGGTTCACCTGCGCGAGCTGGCCTTGGAGCAAACGGCCAACGGCATGCGCGTGGTCCGCGGAATCATTTTTCCCCTCGATCAAGGTCCACTCGTAGAAAATCCGCCGCCCCTGCTTCGCGATGAAGGTGCGGCAGGCGTCCATCAACTCATCCAGCGGCCATTTCTTTGCGGCGGGCACCAGGGCCGCGCGCTCGGCTTGCGTGGCGCCGTGCAACGACACCGCCAGGTTGATCGGCCGGCCCTCGTCGGCCATGCGCAGGATGCCGGGCACCACGCCGACGGTGCTCAGCGTGAACTGCTTTGTGCCGAGCGACAGGCCTGCGGAATCGCAGAGGATTTCCGCGGCGGCCATGACGTTGTCGTAATTGTGCAGCGGCTCGCCCATGCCCATCAGGACGATATTGCGCAGGCGGCGGCCCCGATGTTGGTCATCTAACAGATGACCAGTCTCGGGATCGGAACGCAGCACTCGGTCCACGTGGAGGGCCTGGGCGACGATCTCTCCGGTGGTGAGATGGCGCGCGAAGCCCATCTGGCCGGTCGCGCAAAAGACGCAGCCCATCGCGCAACCGGCCTGTGTGCTGATGCAGGCGGTCACGCGACCGGTGTAGCGCATGAGCACCGTTTCGATCTTTCGATGGTCGGGCAGCGTCAGCAGGTACTTCCGCGTGAAGCCATCCGAGCTATGGGTCTCGGTCGCCACCGGAAGCTGCGTGAACGTGAGGTCACTTTCCACCTTGGCGCGGAACTTCGCCGGCAACTCCGGCATGATCGCCGGATTCTCCACGCCCTCCAGGTAAACATAAGCCCACAACCGCGCCGCATGCACGGGGCTGAAGCCCCAGCGCACGACCTGCAGGCGCCAAGCCTCGCGGGTCAGGTCATGGAAATTGACGGGAGCGGTTTTCATCAAAACACCCCAGTCATTGCGAGGAGCGGAGCGACGAAGCAATCCATCTTCCCGTGCGCCGCAGCCTCGCCCGACGAAAGGCACACGTCACCTATTGGGTGACATGTTGGTTGAAAGCGTCGCGGGAAAATGGTGCGGCGATGACAGGGTTTACAAACCACGGGTCCGCCGCCACCATCCGCGCCCATGGCAAAAGTCATCCTGGCGGGCGGGAGCGGTTTTCTCGGGCGGGCGCTGGCCCGCGCGCTGACCGCCGCAGGCTGGGAGGTGGTGGTGCTGACGCGCGATACCGACCGCGTGCCGCCGGCCGACGACCTGCCGTCACTGCGTGCGGTGATGTGGAATGGCGAGACGGGCGGGGCCTGGGCGACGGAGCTCGATGACGCCACCGCGGTCGTGAACCTGGCCGGCCGCAGCATCAATTGCGTCCACTCGCTCGAGAACAGCCGCGAGATTCTGGACTCGCGGCTCAATGCGGTGCGGGCGCTCACGAAAGGCTACGCCCGCGCCAAGCGGCCGCCGCCACTGTGGGTGCAGGTCAGCGCGACGGGTTTCTATGGCAACGCCGGCGATCGCTTCTGTGAGGAGTCGCTGCCGCCGGGGCCGGGTTTCCTCGCCGAGGTCTGCAAGCGATGGGAGGACGCCTTGGCGACGGCCGACGTGCCCGAGGTCCAGCGCCGCATCGTGCTGCGGCTCGGTCCGGTGCTCGACCAGAAGACCGGCCCGTTTCCCGCGATGTTGGGCCTGACGAAGAAATTTGTCGGCGGCGCGGCGGGCACCGGCCGCCAGTTCATCAGCTGGGTGCACCGTGACGACGCGGTCGCCGCGCTCGAAGCGGCGCTGACGAAACCGGAGATGACCGGGACCTACAACGTCTGCGCGCCCGGCGCGGTGACGAACGCGGAGTTCATGCGCGAACTTCGGTCCGCGGTCGGCCGGCCGTGGTGTCCGCCGGCCCCGGAATTCATCGTGCGCTTCGTGGCGGAGCATCACTTCCACACCGACGGCAACCTCGCGTTGCACGGCCAGCGCGCCACGCCGCAGAAGCTCCTCGCGACCGGTTTCAAATTCAAGCACCCCGCGGTGGGCGGGGCGATCCGGGATTTGTTGGGGAAAGGCTGATTATCTTTTGGAGGGCCCAGCTCCAGCTGGGCCGCGAACGCCGCATCGTTTTCGAACGTCCGGCCCAGCTGGAGCTGGGCCCTCCACGGATTGCTTTTTGGTTCCAAGCCACCCACCGTTCCCCCCATGCCGGATTGGCTGACCAAGTTCCTGCAGGCGTTCATCCCCTTGTTCGTTGCCATCGACCCGATCGGCCTCGCGGCGATCTTCCTGGGTCTCGGCCAGAACGTTCCGGCGGAGCGGCGGCAGAAGATCGCCGACCAGGCGATCTGGACTGGCGGGCTGGTTGCGCTGGGTTTCCTTTTCCTGGGCACCAGCATCTTCGCGGCGGTCGGCATCTCGGTGGGGGACTTCCAGATCGCGGGCGGGTTGATCCTCTTCATCCTCGCGGCCAGGGACCTCGTCCAGTCGGCGGCGGAGCCCGAAAAACTGCCGGAGGATTTCGGCGTCGTGCCACTGGGCATGCCGCTCATCGCCGGGCCGGCGTCCATCACCACCCTGCTCGTGCTGGCGCAGAACGAAGCCATCGGCCTCATCACCACGCTCGCCGCGCTGGTCTTCAACCTGATCCTTGTCGTCCTCGCGCTGCACTACAGCGAATGGCTCGGCCGCAAGATCGGCGCCACCGGCATGCGCGCGATTTCCAAGATCATCGCCATGCTGCTCGCCGCCATCGCGGTCAGCATGATCCGACATGGGTGGCGTTCCTGATATGAAACGATTCGCCCTGCTCCTGCTCTCCACTCTCACCGCTTGGGCGGCCACGCCGTTGCAAACCGCGCTCGATCGCGCCGTGAAGGACACGCTGGCGGAATTCCGCTCGCCGGAACTCAAACCCGAGCAGCTCGCCGTCACGCTTGTCGACCTGCGCGGCCCCCTGCCGGCCGCGGTCAATTACCGTGGCGACGAACGCTTCTACCCGGCGAGCGTCATCAAGCTTTTCTACCTCTCGGCCACGCATCGCTGGCTGGAGGACAAGCGCATTGCGGATACCCCGGAGCTGCGGCGGGCGATGCACGACATGATCATCGACTCGTCCAACGACGCCACGAACTACATCGTCGATGTCCTCACCGGCACGACCGGCGGTCCTGAGCTGCCACCGGCGGAGCTGGATGCCTGGAGCGAGCAGCGCCGGGTCGTGACGAAGTATTTCCAGTCGCTCGGCTACCAGAACGTCAACGCCGCGCGAAAGACCTGGGGCGACGGCCCATTTGGGCGCGAGAAACAGGATATGGAAGCGCATCCGCCCGCGCGGAATTACCTGTCGACGAACGACACCGCACGCCTGCTGACGGACATCGCCACGGGCAAGTCCGTCAGTGCGGTGCGCTCGATGGAAATGCTCGCCCTGCTGGCCCGCGATCCGTTCACGCCGAAACCCGACGACCCCGACAATCAGGCAACGGCCTTCAGCGGTTCCGCCCTCACGCCCGGCATGAAGCTCTGGTCCAAGGCCGGCTGGGTCAGCTGGGCGCGTAACGATGCCGCGCTGATTGAACTGCCGGGCGGCGGCCGGGTGATAATCGTCACGTTCACCGATGGCCGCGAGCACGCCAACAACCGCGCGATCATCCCGGCGCTGGTGAAGCGGGTGCTGGCGGGGCTGCCGTAGCTGAACGCGTGAGCGTTTGGCAGGGATAGGGATATGGTTTAAAAATGTCTGTCATCGCGAGGCCTCCACAGGAGGCCGTGGCGATCGTCGGCGAACGCGATGCCAGCTCTCTTCCGTGTGACCCGGATGGACGTGATTGCTTCGTCGCTACGCTTCTCGCAATGACATTACCAAGACCCACGTCCTCATCAAGACAGCCAAACGCTCACGCGTTCAGCTACGGCAAACAGGTTCAGTCGCTAAACGTCGTCAGCAAATCCGCGTAGATTTTTGCGGAATCGACGAGATCCTTCACCCGCGCGCGCTCGTCGACGGCATGATAGTCCACGCCGCTCGGACCGTAGCCGATCGTGGGAATCTTCAACACCTGCGCGAAGAAATGCATGTCGTTGAAACCGGTCGAGACCGTGAACTTCGCCGGACGGCGCCGCACGCGGCCGACGCTCGCCTGCATCGCGCCGAACAGCGGATGCGTCGGCGGCGTGAAGCACGAATAGTTGTCGGAGATTTTTTCGATTGTGATCCGGCACTGCGGGATCTTCGCGGCCGCGGACTTGAGGAAGGCACGGAGTTCGCGTTCGGCGGCGGGCACGCTTTCGGTTGGCAGCACACGGCGATCGATGGAGAAGCTTGCGGCGGCGGGCACCGTGTTGACCTTCCCGCCTTCGCCGGGCGCGAACATGCCACCGACGTTGAGCGTCGGATGCCGGCGCTGGCCGTCGGGCGTCACGAAAATCCGCCGGGCCAGTGTCCGCTTGTGATCGTCGAGTGCGAGGACCAGGGCGGACATCTTCTCGAACGCGTTGACGCCGGCTTCGGGAGTTGAGCCATGCGCGGCGCGGCCATGGACGCGAACATTGAGCCAGACCACACCGTTGTGCCCGCAGCAGACATAATCGCCTTCACCACCCTCACCCACCACCGCGTAGTCTGCGCGCAGCCGACCATGGCGCGCGATCCAGCCGGTGCCGAGGGCGCTGTCGGTTTCCTCATCGGCGGTGAACGAAACCTCGACGTTGAAATTGGGTTTCACGCCGGCCGCGCGCAGGGCCTTCAACGCAAAGACGATGCTGGCGATCGCACCCTTCATGTCCGCGGTGCCGCGGCCATAGATCCAGCCCTTCTCCACCGCGGGATTGAACGGGCTGCCATGACGCCAGGTGCCGGAAACGGGCACGACATCGTAGTGCGCGTTGAAATGCACCGTCTGCTTCGCGCCGGCATCCCAGAACCCGATGATGTTGTAGCGGGGGTAGCCGAGCTGGTCCGGTTGGGTTTTCCTCTGCTGCGCCCGCGGCACAGGCAGGCGCCGCACCTTCAGGCCGAGCTCGCGCAGGGTGCGCGCGAGCAGCGCGGTAATTTCGCCGTAGTTTTCGCCCGGCGGATTGACCGTGGACACCCGCACGATCCGTTGGAGAAACGCGATGAGGTCGGCCTGGTGGCGCTCGAGATAGCGGGCGGGTGTCACGGCGGTCATCATGGGCGGGCGGCGAGGCTGGCGTAAATGAGTTTCAGCGCGACCAGCGCCGCCATCACGAGGAAAATGGGCCGCACGAAGCGCGCGCCGCGCGTCATGGCCAGGTGCGCGCCGAGGCGTCCGCCGATCAACTGCCCGGCAGCCATGGCCAGTCCCGGCAGCCAGCAGACGGCGCCGGCCGTCGCAAAGAAGGCCAGCGCGGCGAGGTTGCTGGCGAAATTCATCACCTTGGTGTGGCCGGCGGCGCGGACGAAGTCGTGGCCGAGCAGAGTGACGAACGCGATGGTCCAGAAGGAGCCGACCCCGGGCCCGAAGAAGCCGTCATAGAAACCCAGCCCGAGCCCGAACAACACATAGAATGGGCCGCGCTCCATCCGGTGGTGCCGGTTGGTTTCCCCGAGCGTTGGGCGGAAGGTCATGTAAACGATGATGGCGCCAAGGAGCCACGGGATCAGCGCACCGAGAAACTGCGGATCGACCGAGCGCACCGCCCAGGCCCCGGCGAAGGCGCCGACAGCGGTGAGGGCGAAACCGAGTCCGCATTCCCGCAGGTCGACGGCTCCGCGGCGCGAGAAGCTCCAGGCAGCGGAGCCTGAGCCGAACGATCCCTGGAATTTGGCGGTGCCCAGCGCCAGCGGCGCCGGCAGGCCAAAGGACAGCAGCGCGGGCAGCGTCAGCAGCCCGCCGCCCCCGGCGATGGCATCCACCGTGCCCGCGACCAGGCCCACCGCGAACAGCACGGGGAAGGCCCAGACGGGAAGATCGGGAGGCAGCGGCACAACCTTTAGCGTGCAGGACGCGGATGATTTTGACAGCGCGGAGTGCGGGTCCACGATGGCGGCATCATGGCACTGGCTGACATGCGGAAGGATTACAGCATGGCGGGGCTCCTTGAGAAGGACCTCGCGAAGAACCCATTCCGGCAGTTCGAGAAATGGTTCCAGGAGGCGGAGGCCGCCAAGATCACCGAACCGAACGCGATGACCCTCGCCACCGCGGGCCGCGACGGGCGGCCGTCCGCGCGCACCGTCCTGCTCAAGGCCTGCGATGGCCGCGGGTTCGTCTTCTACACCAATTACGAGAGCCGCAAGAGCCGCGAGCTCGATGCCAATCCGCGCGCCACTTTGCTGTTTCCGTGGATCGCGATGGAGCGGCAGATCGTCGTTGAGGGCAGCGTCACCCGCGTGACCCGCGAGGAATCCGAAGCCTATTTCCATAGCCGCCCGCGGCAGAGTCAGCTCGCCGCGTGGGCGTCGCCGCAGAGCACGGCCGTGGCGGGCCGCGCGGTCCTCGAAGAGAGCTATCGCGTCGTTGAAAAGAAATACGAGGGCCGCGAGGTGCCGCTGCCGCCCAACTGGGGCGGCTTCCGGCTCGTGCCCGAGCTGGTTGAATTCTGGCAGGGCCGACGCCTTTCCAGCACAGTGGGATCCGAAGCTTGGAATTCACGTGACTTGAAGTCGCGG
>JADMIO010842065.1_pt1 | contig 17727 bp, 10 predicted proteins | sample 8958161 | NCBI WGS metagenome assembly JADMIO01 (sample SAMN16585339, study PRJNA669376) | soil metagenome | isolation source: Crop rotation soil | place: USA: Cullars Rotation, Alabama | collected 2011
CTTTCCCACCGACCGCAAGATCCGCCGCTACACGACGACCGGCACGTTCATCGATACCTGGGACGACCGCATGCCGAACGCGTTCGGCAACATCGTCACCGGCCTGTGCTTCTCGCCGACGGGTGATGTACTGGCGACGCGGTTTGCGTACCCGCTGCCGATCCTCTTCAGCCACAACGGAGCGATGCTGAACGAGGATTTCGGCAGCCCCGTCAACATGTCCACGAACGAATCGTGCGTGTACGACCCGGCGGGCAACGTGTACATCGGCATCGCGGGCGCCAGCAGCTCGCCGGACGAAGGCGTGCCCGTGCGCAAGTTCAGCCGCTACGGCGAATTGCTCGACACCTTCGTGATGCCGACGGGACCGCGCGGCACGGACTGGATCGACCTCGCGGGCGATCATTGCACGCTGTTCTACACCTCCGAGGACACGATCGTGCGCCGCTACAACGTTTGCACACACCAGGTGCTGCCAGACTTCGCGGATGGCCTCACCGAGCCCTACTGCTATGCGTTGCGCGTGCGGCCGAACCGCGAAGTGATGGTCGCGTGCCAGGACGCCGTGCATCGCCTGAGTCCGGACGGCGACAACCTGCGCACGTACACGCGGCAAAGCCTCGGCGAAAACGATCCCGGCGGCCTGTTCGCGATGAATCTCGATACCGACAACACCTCGTTCTGGACGGCCGGCGCGTTCAGCGGCAACGTCTATCACGTGGACATCGAGAGCGGCGTCGTGCTCGGCAGTTTCAACAGCGGCCCGGGCGGCGTCGCGGGGCTCGCCGTCTACGACGAATTGACGCGCGAAGTCGTGTTCGCCGATGGCTTCGATCCGGCGGCCGGCAACGTGGCGGGCTTTCCGAAGTTCGGCGAGCGTGACGAATGCGAGCTCGAATTCTGGCCGGAAGTGCGCGACGTGCCGTACGTTCCTGCGTGGGTGAGCCTGGTCGCCCGCGACGAGGAGGAGTGCGAGGAATGACTTCCGGTTGAAAAGACTGTTCAGCCATTTCGCCCGTGCCGGATATGCGTCATTCATCGGCCGGGCGCAAAGTACCGGTTGAGTTCGAGCAGAGGGTTTTCGCCCAGCGTTTGCTTGCACCGGTGCCGCGTGCTGGTGGCTAATGCGCCGTGCGCGGTCGAGGTGCGGACACCGCCAGCGACCTGCGCGAACGTCAACCGGAGAGCTCCGATGTTCCGCCGCCTTTTGCAATTCACCCTCTTCCTGTTTGCGCCCGTGCTGGCGGCGCAGGTCACATTCGTCGAAGTCACTCCGACGGAAGATCCCTATTTCGCGACGCCCGAAGAAGAGGATTTCTGGGTCAACGCCGTCGCTCCGGCCGATTTCGACGGCGACGGCAACATCGATCTCGCGGTCCTCGGCTTCTATGTCGTCTACAACGTCAGCGTCGAGGACAAGCTGATCCTGTTCCACAACGACGGCGAAGGTGCCGGCGGCAGCTGGACGTTCACCGCGATCGATGTTCCGCTGAATGGAATCATCGCCGGCGCATCGGATCTGGCCTGGGGCGATTTCGACCAGGACGGCGACTACGATCTCGCCGTCGCCTCGGAAGGCGTCACCGCACTGTTCCGCAACGACACCGGCACGCTGGCGCCGATCAACGCGACGCTGCCCGGCTATTACGAAGATTCGACGTACGATGATTCGTACGATCTGCGCTCGGTGACCTGGGCCGACTTCGACAACGACGGCGACCTCGATCTGCTGATTCCTTCGATCTACAACGAGGACGACTTCAGTTTCCGCACCGCGCTGATGCGCAACGACGGCAGCGACGGCGCGGACGGCTGGCTGTTCACCGACGTCGGCGCCGCGATCGATCCGACGACGCATGCGCAGAGCGCGTGGGTCGACAACGACAACGACGGCGACCTCGATCTGTTCCTGACCAATGTGGATCCGTACACCGAAACCGGCTTCATCAAGATCTACACCAACGATGCGGGCACGTTCAGCGCGACCGATCCGCTCGGTGTGCGCGTCGAGCACGGACTTGCCGACATCGCCGACGCGGATGCGGACGGCGATCTCGACCTTCTCGTGGCCGGCAACATCCAGGAAGAGGACGAGACGTACGACACCGTGCTGCGCATCTACACGAACGATGCCGGCGTCTACACACCGAACACGCTGATCGACGCGCCGAACGCGGACTGGCTCGACATCCATGCCGCGACGTGGGCCGATTACGACTCGGACGGCGATGTCGATCTGCTGTTGACCGGCACGTTCATCGGCGAATCCGAAATCGAAGGCAAGTCCGAGATCTTCGCCAACGACGCTGGCACCTACACCGCGCTCAGCGTGAACCTGCCCGCGCCGATCGGTTCGGTTGGCCGCGGCGGCGCGTTCACGTGGTTCGATCTCGATGGCGACAGCGATCTCGACTATCTCGTTGCCGGCGCATTCTTCATGCCCGATGGCAACGGCCTCGTCGAAGCGAAACTGCGTCTGCTGCGCAACACGACCGACGCCAGCAACGTGCCGCCGGAAGCGCCCGCGGGCCTGGATGCCGTACCCGCGGGCGATGGCATCACGCTCGCGTGGACCGCGCCGGACGACGATCACACGCCGGCCGCGCAACTCACCTACGACCTGCAACTGTGGCGCGACGGCGTGCCGGTGAACCTGCCGGAACGGCTGCCGCAGCCCGGCACGATCAACGCGGCGACGCAGTGGACATTCGCGAACCTCGAAGAGGGCAACTACACCTGGAGCGTTCGCGCCGTCGACAGTTCGTATTCGGGCGGCACCGAGGCGACTGGTTCGTTCACGCTGCCGTTCGACGCGGACTCGATCTTTGCCGATGGTTTTGATGCGTGACACCGTGCAACTGCACGGCATGAACCGAAATTCCATTCATTCCGTCATCCCGGCGAAAGCCGGGATCCATGGTGTTTTGCCAGTACTTGCAGAAGCAAATGGGTCCCGGCTTTCGCCGGGACGACGGATTGTAGGGGCGCCCCGCACACAGCAAAGCGCTCGCGCGGCGGCGCCGGGATCGACGCGGTAGACTAGGCGGCCTTCCCCGGCAGGCCGCCTCACCTTCCGCATGTCCACGCCTGCGCACGACGAACCCTCCACGACGACCGCGTTTTCCGATCTCGGTCTGGGCAGCGTGCTGCTGCAGACACTGGCCGACGTCGGTTACGAGTCGCCTTCGCCGATCCAGTCCGCGACGATTCCGCCGCTCCTTGCCGGCCGCGATCTGATCGGCCAGGCGCAGACCGGCACCGGCAAGACCGCGGCGTTCGCGCTGCCGATCCTGTCGCGCATCGATCTCACGCGCAGCAAGCCGCAGGCGCTGGTGCTCGCGCCGACGCGCGAGCTGGCGATCCAGGTCGCCGAAGCGTTTCAGCGCTACGCCACCAAGATTCCGGGCTTCCACGTGCTGCCGATCTACGGCGGGCAAAGTTACGGACCGCAGCTCGGCGGGCTCAAGCGCGGCGTGCACGTCGTGGTCGGCACGCCCGGCCGCGTCATCGATCATCTCGAACGCGGCTCTCTGGATCTTTCGCAGCTGACCACGCTGGTGCTCGACGAAGCCGACGAGATGCTGCGCATGGGCTTCATCGATGACGTCGAAACCGTGCTCAAGAAAACGCCGCCGACGCGCCAGATCGCGCTGTTCTCGGCGACGATGCCGGCGCCGATCCGGCGCATCGCGCAGACCTATCTGCGCGAGCCGGTCGAGATCAGCATCAAGTCGAAGACGACGACCGCGACCAACATCCGCCAGCGCTACTGGTGGGTCAGCGGTTTGCACAAGCTCGATGCGCTGACACGCATTCTCGAAGCCGAATCGTTCGAAGCGATGCTGGTCTTCACGCGCACCAAGCAGGCCACCGAGGAACTCGCGGAAAAACTGCAGGCGCGCGGATTCTCCGCCGCGGCGATCAACGGCGACATCGTGCAGGCGCAGCGCGAACGCACGATCCAGCAGTTGAAGGAGGGCAAGGTCGACATTCTCGTCGCCACCGATGTCGCCGCGCGCGGGCTCGATGTCGACCGCATCAGCCACGTGCTGAACTACGACATCCCATACGACACCGAAGCGTATGTGCATCGCATCGGCCGCACCGGACGCGCCGGACGCAGCGGCGAGGCGATCCTGTTCGTGACGCCGCGCGAGAAGCGCCTGTTGCAGGCGATCGAGCGCGCCACGCGCCAGCCGATCTCGGAAATGCAGCTGCCGAGCGTGGACGCGGTCAACGACAAGCGCGTCGCGAAATTCAAGCAGCGCATCGGCGACACGCTGGCGTCCGGAGATCTCGGCTTGTTTCAGCAGTTGATCGAACAATACGTACAGGAACACAACATTCCGGCGATCGAGATCGCGGCGGCGCTTGCGCGGCTCCTGCAGGGCAATACGCCGCTGCTGCTGAAGACGCCGGAGCGGCCGGAGCGGTTCGAACGGACGGAGCGCGCGGAACGACCGGAAAGGCCGGCGCGATCGGGGCGTCCGGAGCGCGCCGGCGATTCGATGCGCGAATCGCGAGGGCCGCGTGAATTCGAGCGTGGGCGTCCGAAGAGCGGTGAACGTGCTGCCCCGGATGCGTCATCCCGGCGCAAGCCGGAAGCCAGCGCGATTGGCGCGCGCGATGAAAGGACAATGGATCCCGGCTTTCGCCGGGATGACGAGCATGCAAGTCCAGCAGCACGTCGCGATGATGTGCATTCGGAGGGCGAGCCGCGCGCCGCAACGCCTCGCGCGCCGCGCTCGCATCACGAGCGCCGGCCGCACACGCCCGACGAAGGTTTCGAAACATTCCGCATCGAAGTCGGCCACACGCACGGCGTCAAGCCCGGCAACATCGTCGGCGCGATCGCGAACGAGGCCGGGCTCGACAGCAAGCACATCGGCCGCATCGACATCCGCGAAGACCACAGCCTCGTCGACCTGCCGGAAGGCATGCCGTCCGACGTGTTTAAGCTGCTGAAGAAAGTCTGGGTGTCCGGCCAGCAGCTGCGCATCACGCGCGGTGGCGATGCGCCGGAACGCGAAACGTCGCCGCGCGCAGCGCGGCCGTTTGTGAAGAAACCCCACAAGCCGGGCGGATTCGACAAGCCAAAGCGTCCGCCGCCCAAACGGCGCTGAACCTCTTCCCCCTCTCCCGCTTGCGGGAGAGGGCTGGGGTGAGGGAAAGCTTATGGGAGCGCGAACCAACCACGCGTGCCCTCACCCTAACCCTCTCCCGCAAGCGGGAGAGGGGATTCAGCGCATCAGCCGCGATAAGAGGCGAGCAGCGAAGGATCCGCGAGCACCCCGTCGGGCACCAAATACCGTGGCTCGCCACCCGCCGCGATGATTTCGCGGATGTACGTCGCCGAAATCTCGAGGGGGGTCACCGGAATCTGCAACACGCGACCCGCCGGCGTCTGAGCGAGTGCGGCGGCCTCCGCGCACCGGCGCGACGCGACCTTGATGCGCAATTCGGTCGGCAGCACGGCCATGTCGTGACCCGGCCGCGTGAGCACGCCGATGTGCGCGTAGTCGAACAGTTCGCCCCAGCGGTGCCACGACGGAAGACCAAGAAACGCATCGGCACCCAGCAGCAGCACGAGCGGCTGCTCGTCGCCGAGCTCCTCGCGTAGCCCGATCAGGGTGTCGATCGTCCACGACGGACCTTCGCGACGCAGCTCGCGATCGTCGAGCGCGAGCCGGTCCTGGCCCGCCAGCGCGGCGCGCAGGATCGCCGCGCGTTCGCGCGCGCTCGCAACCGGCTGCTCGCGATGTGGCGGAACGTTCGCGGGAATCAGGCGCACATCGGCATCGAGCAATTCGGCCGCTTCCCACGCGACGCGCAAGTGCGCGTTGTGCACGGGATCGAACGTGCCGCCGAGGATCGCGAGAACGCGCGTCATGCCGCTCTGCTCACGCGATCAGCTCCGCTGCCGCGCGCGGTTTCGCCATCGCGGCGACGAGCCGTTCGAGCTCGCGCCATGCATCGCCGTCTTCGCGGCCTTTCGCGATGCGGTCGATGCGTCCCGCCTGCGCAAGACAACGTTCCCAATGATCGCCATCGCCGCTTTTGAGCGCGCGACGGAAGAGATTTTCGCGCGCAGGCCAGATGCGTTCGCTGCGAAACGCCCCGCCCAGATTCGATCCCGCCGCGGACAGGCGCTGCAGCAAACGCAGTTGATTGAGGATCCAGCCGAGCAGCGGAATGACTTCCTCGCCCTCCGCGCGCAAACCCGCGACGATGTGCAACGCGCGGCCCGCATCGCCGCCGATCGCGGCGTCGGTGAGGCGGAATGCATCGTAGCGCGCGTCGTCGGCGACGCTGGCTTCGAGTGTTGCGACATCCAGCGCGCGCCCTTCGGAAAGGAACGCCAGCTTGTCGATTTCCTGCGCGGCGGCGAGCAGGTTGCCTTCGACGCGCTCGGCGAGCCAGGCGATCGCGTCCGGCGTTGCGCTGAGCTTGCGGCTGGCCATGCGCGCGGCGATCCAGTCCGGCAGTTCCTCGCGCCGCAGCGGCCAGATCACGAGACAGGTTCCGATCTGCTCGATCGATCGGACCCATGCGCCTTCGTGCGACTTGCTCCACTCGTTGGCGGTGATCAGCAGCGACGTGTCGGGCGGCGCCGATGCACAGAACTCGCTGATGGCCGCGCTGCCTTCGCGTCCGGGCTTGCCGGTCGGCAGGCGCAGGTCAATGAGCTTGCGCGTGGCGAACAGCGAAAGCTCGCGTCCCGCGTCGGCGAGGCGACTCCAGTCGAAACCGCTTTCGACATCGAGAACGTCGCGCTCGTAGCCAAGCTCGCGCGCACGCGCGCGCAACGCGTCGGCGGCTTCGAGCACGAGCAAGTGCTCGGCTCCCGCGATCAGGTACGCGGGCTTGAGATCGGCGCTCGCGAGCTGCTTGCGGAACTGGGGCAGCGGAATCGGCATCGGCGCATTGTACGGTGCGGCGCGCGAACGCGCGGCGAGGTGACGATCCTCGCGATCGGTCGCGCGCGTGCGACTCAGTTGCCTGCGTTCGCGAGCGCTTCGAGGCGGCGCAGGATCGTCTGCACCATGTCGCGCTCGAGCTCTTCGGTCAGGAGATCCGTTTCGGCGGCAAGGCCGAGCGTCTGCGTGTTGTCGAACGTGAAATCGCGCGCCAGCTCGATCGTCTGCTTGGGCAAGAGCAACTTGCCGGATGCGTCGATCACTTCGAATTCGACGTGATAGCGCAGCGAATATTCGTTGGCGCGCGCGCTGCCGCTGACCGAGAGCACGTCGGTCGAGAACGCATTGGCGGTGATGTTCATGATGGAAACATCGGGACCGACGTCGGCGACGACTTCCGTGCCCGATCGCGGCAGCGCCCTGGCGAGATCCTTCGCCAGCGGGCTCGACGGATCGCCGATCGCGATGTGCACCTTCTTCATGCTCGCCGGCAGCTGCACGTCCTTGCGCAGGTGGAATCCGCAGCCCGCGACCAGCATGGCGACAAGGGCGAGGGCGGCGAGAGGAAAGCGATGCAGGGTCATGTGCGGGTTCCGGGCCGGATCGGGTAACGGTCTTCGAGCAGATCATACGGTGCCTGCCAGCGCGGCAGTGAACGGACGCGCCCGAGCCACGCGCCGACGGCCGGCCAAGGCGCGAGGTCCAGCGCGGCCTGATCGGCCCAGTAAAGGTATCCGCAGCACGACAGATCCGCGATCGTCGGCGTGGCGCCGACGAGGAAATCGTCCTCGCGCAGCGCCCGATCCAGGCGATCGAGGTCGGCGTGCAGCCGCTGCGTCCAATACGCCTCGAGCACTTCGCCCGCCGGCGTGAAGCTGCGCGAGAAGCGCAGGTGCGGCAGGCTCATCGCGAGGCGGTTCGCCTCCCAGGCCAGCCACTCGCGGACACGCGTCTGCGCGGCCGGTGTTGCGCCATCGAGCTTGCCGTAGCGGCGCGCGACGTGATCGAGGATCGCATTCGACTGGCACACCGCCAGGCCGTCTTCGTCGATCAGCGCCGGGACTTCGCCGAACATCGACGTGCGGCGGAAATCTTCGGGACGCTCGCTGCGCGGGAGATTGAGATCGACCGGGCGCTGCTCGAACGGGATGCCGATGAGAGTCAGCGCGAGGGCGACTTTGTAGCTGTGGCCGGATTCGTGGTGGCAATACAGGATTGTTTTCATGGAACTTCGTAACCTCGCGCCGTCATCCGGCGAAAGCCGGGATCCATCGTGCGCTTCCTGAGAATGGGTCCCGGCTTTCGCCGGACGACGGCTTCGGATGCGGTCGCTCAGACGACGATATTCACGATCTTGCCCGGCACGACAATGATCTTCTTCGGCGTCTGCCCGCCCACGAACTCGGCAACCTTCGGCTCCGCCAGCGCCGCGCGTTCGATTTCTTCCTTCGCCGCCGATACGGAAACTTCGATCGTTCCGCGCAGCTTGCCGTTGACCTGGACCGCCAGCGTGACCGCTTCCTTCGTCAGCGCCGACGCATCGGCCTTCGGCCACGGCCGATCCTCGATCAGCGATTCGCCGTTGCCGAGCACCTGCCACAGCGCGTGCGATATATGCGGCGTGACCGGATTCAGCAGCAGCACCATCGCTTCCAGCGCTTCGTGGCGCACGGCGCGGCCCTGGTCGCTCATGTCGTCGAACTTGCCGATCGCGTTCAACAATTCCATCAGCGCGGCGATCGCGGTGTTGAATGCGTAACGCCTGCCGATGTCGTCGGAGACTTTCTGGATCGTCGCGTGAACCTGACGGCGCAGCGTTTTCTGCGCGGCAGTCAGATTTGCGGTGTCGACGACCGGATGATCCGGATTCGCCTCATGCGTCGTCACCTCGCGCCAGAAACGCCGCAGAAAGCGCGCCATGCCCTCGACGCCGGCTTCGTTCCACTCCAGCGACTGGTCCGGCGGCGCTGCGAACATCGAGAACAGGCGCACCGTGTCGGCGCCGTACTTGTCGACCATCGACTGCGGATCGACGCCGTTGTTCTTGGACTTCGACATCTTCTCGATGCCGCCGATCTGCACCGGCTTGCCGTCGGCGATCAGCACCGCGCCGATCACACGCGCGCGCTCATCGCGCTGGATTTCGACGTCGGCCGGATTGATCCAGGTCTTCGAGCCGTCGCTTTCCTCGCGGTAGAACGTCTCGGCGATGACCATGCCCTGGCACAGGAGATTCGTCGCGGGCTCGTCCGAATGCACGAGCCCTTCGTCGCGAAGCAGCTTGTGATAGAGACGGAAATACAGGAGATGCAGGATCGCGTGCTCGATGCCGCCGATGTACTGATCGACCGGCAACCAGTAGTTGGCGCGCGCATCGACCATGTCCTTCGCGCCCGGACTCGTGTAGCGCGCGTAGTACCAGCTCGATTCCATGAACGTGTCGAACGTGTCCGTCTCGCGCTCGGCAGCGCCGCCGCATTCGGGGCACGTGGTCCTGCGCCATTCCGGGTCGGACTTGATCGGCGAACGCACGCCGGTGAACTCGACGTTTTCCGGCAGCACGACCGGAAGCTGGTCTTCCGGCACCGGCACAGCGCCGCACTTCGCGCAATAGATGATCGGAATGGGGCAGCCCCAGTAGCGCTGGCGCGAGACGCCCCAGTCGCGCAGGCGGAAATTCACGCGACGCGCACCCTTTCCTTCGCGCTCGAAGCGCGCCGCGAGTGCTTCGAATGCGCCGCGATAGTCGAGGCCGTCGTACTCGCCCGAATTGACGAGAATTCCGTACTCGGTGTATGCGCCCTCTTCGATGATGCGGCGTTCGAAGTCCTCGACGACTTCGAGCGCGCCGGGTGCTTCATAGACGTCGATCGGCCGGTTCTCGCCGAGCGCGCTCGACATCGGATCGACGTTGCGCTGCGCGTCGCGGCCGAGCTCGGCGATCGCATCGCGCACGGCGCTGCTGATGATGACCATCTTGATCAGCAGGTCGTACTTCGTCGCGAATTCCCAGTCGCGCTGGTCGTGCCCGGGCACCGCCATGACCGCGCCGGTGCCGTAGCCCATCAGCACGAAGTTCGCGATCCAGATCGGCAGCGTCTCGCCGGTGATCGGATGGATCGCGACGAGGCCCGTGTCGATGCCGGTTTTTTCCTGCGTCTCGATTTCGGCCTGCGCCGTCCCGCCGTGCCGGCATTCCTCGATGAACGCGGCGATCACGGGTTTGTCTTTCGCCGCCTTCAGCGCGAGCGGATGTTCGGCCGCGATCGCGAGGTAGGTCACGCCCATCAACGTATCCGGACGCGTGGTGAACACGGTCAGCGGCGCGGATTCGCCTTCGACGGCGAACTCGATCTCGAGCCCTTCCGAGCGCCCGATCCAGTTGCGCTGCATCGTCTTCACCGCATCGGGCCAGCCCGGCATGCGATCGAGTCCGTCGAGCAGTTCGTCGGCGTACGCGGTGATCTTGAGAAACCATTGAGGGATTTCGCGCTTCTCGACCAGCGCACCGGTGCGCCAGCCGCGCCCATCGATGACCTGCTCGTTGGCGAGCACGGTCTGATCGACCGGATCCCAGTTCACGACCGACTGCTTGCGGTACGCGAGACCTTTCTTGAACAACCGCACGAACATGCGCTGCTCGTGCACGTAGTAATCCGGCTTGCACGTCGCGAACTCGCGCGACCAGTCGATCGCATAACCGAGCGTCGCGAGCTGCGCGCGCATGTGCTCGATGTTCGCGTACGTCCACTTCGCCGGCGCGGTGTTGTTCTTGATCGCCGCGTTCTCGGCCGGAAGACCGAACGCGTCCCAGCCCATCGGCTGCAGCACGTTCCTGCCCTGCATGCGCTGATAACGGCTGATCACGTCACCGATCGTGTAATTGCGCACGTGGCCCATGTGCAGCGCGCCGGATGGATACGGCAGCATCGAAAGGCAATAGAACTTCGGCTTCGCGGAGGTCTCGTCGACGACGAAGGCGTGGGTTTCGTTCCAGAATTTTTGCGCGGCGGTTTCAACCGGGCGCGGGTCGTAGGTTTCTTGCATCGGGTGTGAAACCGGGCGCAACGACGAATGCGATGCGCCTTGGGCCTGATTGTTGAAGGGCGACGAGCCTAACTCAGTGCCCGCGAAGTGGAAAGCCGATGCGGCCATGCATGCGCACGAGCGCGACAGGCGCGCTCGGCGATTGTCGGGGTGCGGATAGCTAGCGCCGACCTAGGGCGACGACTCGAATCCGCTGGAAAAGATGCTGTTGGACAAGGATCCTTGATAAACAGCACCGCCAGACCCGTCGCCCGGAGCTCCGATCGCGAATTCCTGCCCGGACATCGACATGGAACTTCCGAATTGGTCATACGGGTAACCCAACGTTGCCTGCAACGTCGAGACATACGACCATTGACCCGCGTCGAGCTCGAACGCGAAGACGAGTCCGACGTACCCGTCGTCCGTCAGCCCGGATGGCATGCTGACCAGCACCTTGTCCTCGGTATCGGAGACTGCAACCGAAGTGCCGAAGGACTGGGGAAACGGCGACGGAAGGGGTGGCGTGAGCGTGGCCTGCCACGACCATACATCTCCGTTCCTCTTGTAGACGTACGCGGCACCCCGATCACCGCCATACCATCCCGCACCAACCACTGCCGTATCACCCTTGATGGCGACCGAGCGTCCCAAGGTTGCGCCTACGGCAGGTACCGGTGCCACCAAGCGCGCTTGTTGTAACCAGGTTCCCTGCGAACGCACGAAGACATATGCGGCGCCGGCATCGTATTCGATAACGTCGACATTGGATCCCGGCGCGCCGATCAGCAGCGTGTCATTGGAAAGCGACACGGAGCTGCAGAACTGGTCCCCTGATTCTCCCTCCCCGGGTTGCAGCTCCGCATTTTCCGACCAGGTCGCTCCGGCGCGATCGAACACGTGGCAAGAGCCACTTTCCGGGGTGGTGGTGCCGCCCGTTTGGGGCTCGCCGACGGCGAGCGTGTTGCCCTGAAGTGCGACAGCAAGCCCAAAATCAGTGTTTTCGGGTGCGAACCCAGACAAAGTCTGCTGCTCCGTCCACACATTATTCGCTCGCGTAAGGATCTGCACGGATCCCGCGCCTGCTTCCGGAAATCGAAAGCCCAGCGCGGCCGTATCGCCGTCCAGAGCCGGGTTGCCGCGCAGCTGCTTAGAGGAAAGGATTTGGGCCTGTTGCGCCCACTCTCCGCCTGTGCGCTCGAAAACATAAGCGTCGGATGGGGTGCGCACGACCATCGTGGAGCCGGACAATGCCACGCCGCTGCCAAACTGCTCACCCTGTCGGGCGTCTCCTTGGTCGAATTGCGCCGTGATCGCCGGTGGATCGGAATCCAGCGAAAACACGTCCGCTTTGCCAAAGGCGCCCGACGGCATGATCTGAGACGGGCAGCCCCCAAGCGCATTCGAGCCAGACAGTGAGGCCGAGACGAAGCAAACGGTGCCGAAGGGAATGGAGGGGTCGCCGAAATGGAGTTCACGAACCCATGCGCCACCCGAATGAAGGAATGTGTAAAAGGTGCCGCTGCCGCCGGTCACCAAGGCTCGATCGCCCTCAATGTCCAGCCCTATTTCGTAACGCAAATCCGTTCCCGCATCGAGGTCGCCCTGGGCGGACCATGCTCCCATGCCGTCTCGGCTGAATACGTGAACCCGACTTATGAAATCGTCCCCAGTGAGGGCAACCATCGCGGTCTGTCCCGAGAGAGCGACATGACTGGGCGTGAATCCGTAGACATCACCGCCGGCAAGCGCGATTCTCGCCTCACGCGTCCATTCAGTTCCGGACCGCGAATAAAAATACACATGCCGAGCCGTTACCGCGAACGTCGGCCTGGTATAGCTGGTCACTGCCAGAAAATCACCATCGATCGCGGAGTTTTCAATCACTTCTCCGAAGTCGTCTCCGGTGACTTGCGTCTGCAGTTCCCATCCCGTGCCCGAGCGCACGTGGACGTAACCAGTTGTCGTGAGCGTATCGCCTGACAATCCTATGTCGCGCCATGGCCCGGTTAGCTTGTCCACTTGCGACCAGGCATCGCCCGCGCGCTCGAACGTGTAGATGCCGTCGCCCCCACCCACGACAACCAGGTCTTGCGAACCGGCAACTGCGGCACCGAATCTCATGTTGGGCGACATATCACTGGCGACGAGGATTGCCTCGCCCAGCCACACGCCATTGTGCTCACGATAGACATCGACGACGCCGGCGTTGAAGCCGGGACCAAGCTGGGTGTTCGGTGCTCCGACGATCGCGGTGTCGCCAACCAGAGCGACCGAGCGCCCCATCTCGTCATCCGGCCCGCCGAGTCCCGTGGGCGCGAGCTGGATTCGCGTGAGGGCATGCGCTGTGAACGAAGCAAGGCTGATGACCGAAATGGCCAGTCCGGCAAGCACAAGGATTGTGTGCCGAAGTGCGCGCCGCCCTTGCTCATTGCGTCGACGGGAGGTCATTTGGAGCGCCTCGTTTTTGCTGAGCCAATCCTACCACCGGCGCATGCCGCCGCATTCTTTACTTTTGCAAGCATGAACGGAGCGCACCAGCCCGATCTGGCGGCCTTTCCCCGACCACGTCTGTCCTATTGGCGAAATGCGTTCCCTAATATCCGCCTCTAGGAGACAGTGTATGAACCGCTTGACGTTGCGCGCCCGCGAAGTCGAAAGCCGACACCGCCTGCATCGACTCGAGCGCGACAAGAGCGGTCGGCGATTGCCGAGTTGCACGCTGGGATGCCGGAGCGGATCCCGGTTTAAGGCGAGGATTCGAATCGGCGGAATCAGGCGACCCAGGCGATCCGCCGGTAGGTCCGCGAGCCACGAGGAGTTCCGCCGCCCGTTCGGGCGGCGGTTCGTGGGGTCATTCCGTGCTCGCGAACCATGGACGTTCGCTTGCCGACGTGCCGCTCTTGCGAGCGGCGCCGTTTCTCAAGGATCGAAACCGTTCTCGAAGATCGTATCGCTGGCACAACCGAACGGGATCTGGATCTGGCTGCGCATCGTCATTCCCGATCCCGATTGCGATTGAGGCTTCGCCGTCATGTTCGCGTGCACGCTGAATTGGGCGTCGGCCGACCGCAAGGTGCCAGTCGGTTTCATTTGCGCGCTGATGCCGTATTGCGCCGTCGCCGATGCGACCGCGCCGCTCAGCAGCAACCCGATCCCAAGGACGCCTGCCGTGCTGAACGCGCGCAGGCGCGTCACCTTTCGTGTCCTCGGTTTCATCTCACTTCCCCTGTGCGGCTTCGAGCTTCTCGATGCGGGAAAGCAAGCGCTCGACCGTCCGCTGCAGCGCCGCGTTCTTCTGGGCCAGCTCCTGCACCGCCGCCATCGTGACGACCTGCGCCGGATAGGTGTCGACCTGCAGGATTTCGTTGGCGGGCGTCTTGCTTGAACCCGGCAGATATTCACCCGAGCGCGAGACCGCGTCCGGGAACACCTGGGCGAACTCCTGCGCGACGACGTTGTAGTAGCGCTGCGAGGCAATCTCCGGATGCTCGGCACGATACGCGTCGGTGTACTCGAACGTGACGAAGTGCAGCTGGGAGAGCGTGTTGAGCGCACCGTTGACCGACTCGATGTTCTGCTTGATGCGCGCGTCCGAGTTCGCCTTCATGTTGCCGGCCGTGGACTGCGAGACCGTGCCGGCTGCCCGGATGTTCTTCGCGCTGACATCGCCGTCGATCGAGACTGGATTGCTGATGTGCACGCCGGCGATCGAATCGATGATGAGATTCCCGGTCGCATCCTCTTCGTACAGGCGTCCCCAGTTGCCGCTTCTCGAGACCAGGAGAAAATCCGCGTCATCGTCGCCACCCGAGAAGCGCGGATTGACCTGCATGTCGGCGCTCGTGAAGATCAGCGAGTTGCCGTTCACGATCGTTCCGCCGGTTGCCGAAATGATGAACTGGTCGGGTGCCGAATCGGTGATGGACAGGCCGCCCTCGTCCGCGAAGACGATCGAGCCGGTGTTGACGGTTCCGCTGTTGAATCCGCCGGCGATCGAATACGCACCCGCGGCGCCGTTCGAATAACTCATCGACGTCGCGTAGCCGCCCGCAGCCACTTCACCGCCCCACGGAGAGAGGCTCACGCCCTGGCCCGTGTAGAAGTTGGCCGAATAGATCCCGCCGACGCCGATGTGGAAATTCTGCCCATCGGAGGTACCGGCGTATTCCGCGCCCGTCGTGCCGGCGTTGCCGTTGATGAGCCAGGCATCGGGGCAGGTGCCGTCCGGCTGAACCGGCGTGCGGCCACTCAGCGCCACGAACTCGCCGGCGCCAGCGGGCCGTACCGAAACGCCGATCCACGCGCCTTGCTGAACGGTGTTGCCGAGGTCGACCTCGGTGCTGAATGAACCGTTGCGCACGTCGACGCCATAGGCGGTCGTCGCCTGTGCGCTTGGAATCGCTGCATTTTGCGAGGGATATACGGAAATCTGGATGTCGTACCGGCCGTTCGCGCCGCGACCGGAATCGGTCAGTTGGCCGTGATAGTTGAATGTTCCAGCGTAAGCAACGGTCGAGCTCAAGGCGAACAGCACAGCTGCCGCCAATGTCTTGTGTCGACGCGAAATAGGCATGTCTCATCTCCCTGTTGTTGGTACCGCCTTCATGGGCGGTACCTATACAGACGTAAGTTCCGGGGAAACGCTGACAGCCGGATGGCATTTGCGCACGACGGAGGGCGCGGCGGTCAGGAAGAGAGCGTCGCTTGGAACCCGTCTGCCGTCGGCCCGAGGCCGGACGCGTGCCAGCGCCTGGGCCCTGCTTCGGTTCAGGCGTGGGGCGCCGGCGACATTCGCGCGCGCAGGTCTTCAGCGTACGACGTGCGCAAGCCCCGCAGACTGCGTTCGAGCTCGGGCCTCAGCGAGCGCGCGTCGGCGATTCGCCCTTGCCCTTCCAAAGCCGCAAGGAGCGCGACCTTGATCTCGAGGATGCGCGGGTCCGAGGACGGCAAGAGCGCCGCGCGCAAGGCGAGCGCCTCACGCAGCAGCATTTCGGCGTCGGCATAGCGCCGTGCCGCAATCTCGGCCCTCGCAAGCGCGAAGAGCGGCGTGGCGAGCAGGTAATGCCCCGCCGGCAGCACATTGCGTGCTTGCTTCAGCGCCGACTCGCCGATCCCCAACGCGACCTCGGCATCGCCCGCATCGAGCTCCGCCTCGGCAAGCTCCGCGGCCGACAGGAAACGGCCGCGATCGGTCGATTGCAATTGCTCGAAGACCTTGTTCGAGCCCCGCAACTCATTCAACGCCTCCGCGACGCGATGCTCCAGACGCAGCACGCGGCCGAGATCCGCGCGCGCGTTCGCGACGGCCAGCGAGGCATCTTTTTCATGAAGCAACAGAATCGCGATGGCGCCGCGCAGTGTCGCCTCGGCGTCGGCATCGCGTCCCTGCAGCGCCAAGGTCGTGCCAAGGCCGCGCAGCGCCGAGACACTTTGCGCGCTGCGCTGGCCGAGCGATGCGTCGTAAGTCGCGACGGCCTTGCGGAACATCGCTTCGGCGTCATCGAGGCGGCCCAGATCGCGCATGTCCTTCGCGGCTGCGACGTAGTAGTAGCCGAGGTCGCGCGGATGCATCTGCGCGGAACTGCGCGCGTGCTCGATCAGCGCCATGCGATCGACGAGCGATTCGGCGAGGCGCCCTTGCGTCTCGAGCAGGACCAGCAGGTTGTGCTCGACGATGAGCGTGTCGCGATTGGTCGGGCCGACCGTTTCCATGCGGATCTTCAAAGACTGACGCAGCGCGCGCTCGGCGCCAGCGAGATCGCCCTTGTCGCTGAGCATGTTGCTCAATTCGTTGAGTGCATGCGCCACGCGATAACTGTTCTCGCCGTACACCTCGCGCCAGGCCTCTATGCCGCGCGCGAACGCCTCTTCGGATTCGGCGAAGTTGTGCGCATTGGCGAGAACGCCGCCGAGCTGCACCCATTCCTCGACGACCGCTTCGTTGCGATCGCCGAGTGCGGCGGTGTCCTGCTTCAGCGCATCGCGCAGCAGCTTCTCGGCGGCCGCCCAATCGCCCTTTCCGGCCAGGCAATGGGCGAGGATGGTGTGGGCTTTCGCCGTCAGCTCGGCGGCAGCGGGCGTTGAGCCATCGAGCAGCGCCAAGGCGTCCCGCGCATGCGCCATGGCCGCGTCGTAGGCGTCGTTGTCGTCTTCGATGGCGGCGATGCCGATCAGCACGCGCGCGCGGATGTCCTTGGGCGTCGTGGGATCCTCGGCGACGGGCAATGCGCTCTTGAGCAAGGTCGTGGCGCGATCGAAATCGCCGATCTGCTCGTACAGGCTCGCGAGAAGCGTCGCAGCGTCGGCTTCGGAGACGCGATCGAGCACGCCCTTTCCGATCTGCTGCTCACCCTTCTCGAGAAGCTGGTGCGCGGAGATCGGCTGCCCCTTGCTCGCGTCGGGATCGGCCTGCTCGAACACGCCCACTAGAAACTGGCGTACGGATTCCGCGCGTCGCGTCTGTTGCTGCGCGACTTCGGCCGCCGCTTGCGCGCGCGTTGCCTCCGCATGCGCGCGCGTTGCCTCCGCATGCGCGCGTCGCGCCTCGCGCAACGTCATTGCGAGCGCGCCGACGAGCACCAGCGCCGTGGCCGTGGTCACGGCTGCTCCCATGCGATGACGCCGGATGAACTTTCCGAGCACATAACGCGTGCTGTCGCCGCGCGCGACCACGGGTCGGCCGTTCAGGTGGCTGAGCACGTCCGCGACCATCGCCTCGACCGTGGCGTAACGGCGTTCCGGCTCGCGGCGGAGCGCCGTCATCACGATCCAGTCGGGAAAG
>JADMIO011761892.1_pt1 | contig 17726 bp, 15 predicted proteins | sample 8958161 | NCBI WGS metagenome assembly JADMIO01 (sample SAMN16585339, study PRJNA669376) | soil metagenome | isolation source: Crop rotation soil | place: USA: Cullars Rotation, Alabama | collected 2011
CTTTCCCAGCGACCGGGAGATAGTAAACCTGCGCATACCAGCCATCGGATGCGCGCGCGGCGCCGATAGCAGCCGACTGGGTCGGTCCTTTTCCAAACGCGAAGGTGCGACCAACGGCGGTCAGCAGCTCGTTCCAGCCGGAACGCGGATTGTCCAGAACGCCGACCATCGCGAAGGTGTTGCCGTAGCCGTAGACCGCGTAGATGAAATCGGACGTGCGTGTATCGAAGCGCACGCTGAAGAGTGACCACGGCTTCGATTGACTCGAAGCTACGGCTGGAACCGCGAATAGCAGTACGAGGACTGCGCGAACAAAGAACATTCAACTATCTAACGAAAGCGCTGGCCTTGCTACCAGCACCACTTTCGCGACAGTCTACAGTGCCACTTTATGGGTCACCGGATTCGATGTGGACGTTTGGCTCATTGAAACGTTTTCCAAGATCCGTCAAATAGCGATCGATCGTCCGGTTGTGTCCCATGACGAAACGGGACATGAGGCGAAAAACAGGGTTGAAAACTTCGCCGTCTTCCGTAATTCGCAGTGTAGTCGTCATTCCGTTCGGCAATAGCTCGTAAGTCCAGCGGCCGCCGAATGGGAGTGACGGATCCGCAATTCGAGTAACGAGAGTCTTGTTGGGAACTACACTGTCGACTTCGAAAAGGATGGGACCGTCAGAACCGATCTCGCGGAACGCTTCCGTTCCCGGGCTATGACGAATTATCTCGACGCGATCTACTGACGTCCGCCAGGCGGGAAATCGTTCTACATCTGAAATCACCCCGAAAAGCGTCGCGGGAGTCTGATGATAGGTTGCCTGCCTAACCGCTCTGTGCCGCACCGGCAGTGCGTAGCCAATCCCGACCGCAATGACGACCATCGCGATCACTACACATAAAGCAATCACAAGCAGCTTCATCGCGGAGTCCCCCGTCGTTGGTGAGAGACTTCGCCATGGAGCCGACATGCGTCAGCCAGTGTCGAGAGGCCGACTGATATTGCGTTCAACTGCGGAGGCTCGAGCGCTGACAGGATTGTCTCGAGGCGTTCGGTTTCGAGTACCGAAGTGTCCTTTATTGCGCTGACCCCGAGCGCGGAAAGTCGGACAGCAGTCAGTCTCTTCGTGCCGGTGCCTTGCGGGGGAAGGATGAATCCACGGCGAGCCAGGCGCTTCAGTGCTTCGGATAGCGTCGACGCCGCAATACCAAGATGGCGGGCGAGCTGGCGCGGTGTGATTGCTTCGTCCTTATCCAGGTGAGCGAGAATTGCCGCGTCACGTGGAGATAGCTTGTGAACGGTCGACTTTCTCCTCTGATGGCGCGTGTGACATGCCAGGTAAATTCGCGGGAACGCCATCTGCACGGTCTCGGCGACCTTTGACACATCTCGATGGGACTCATTCGATCGGCGCATTTTGGCAAAGCTAGACGAGCATCTGATGTTCGTCAAAACGAACTAATTGATGCTTAAAGCAGCTCTCCCAGCGCACGTGTGGCGCTGCTGATTCGGCGTTCATCAAAGCCACCAAAGCCGAGTAGGAGTCCCTGAACAGCAGGACGCGTCATGTAGCAAGTCGAGAGCGCCATCGCCGTCAGCTTGTGCTCGGCCATTCGCTTGAGCAGCGCGCGATCGTCGATGCCCTCGGCGAGGCGCGCAACGAGATGCAAGCCAGCGTCGGCGTTATGAACGGTGAGATGATCAGCGCAGTGCCGATCGATGCCGTTGAGCAATGCGTCGCGCCGGCTCTCGTACAACACGCGCATGCGTCTCAGATGTCGTGCGAAGTGTCCTTCGCGAATGAAGTCGGCGAGCGCCAGCTGATACAACGTCGATGGAAAGACATCGAATGCTTCGCGCGCGGCGGCGAGATCGTCCAGCAATGACGGCGGCGCGATGAGATATCCAACCCGGAGCGACGGGAACATCACTTTGCTGAAAGTGCCGATGTAGATCACGCGCTCGCGTGCATCCATCCCCTGAAGCGCACCGAGTGGGCGGCTGACGTACCGATACTCGCTGTCGTAGTCGTCCTCGAGAACCCAGGCGCCGTGTCGATTCGCCCAGTCGAGCAGCGCGAGGCGTCGCGACGCAGTCATCGAAACACCGAGCGGATATTGGTGCGATGGTGTGACGTAGACCGCGCGGATTCCTTTGCCGATTTTATGCAAAGCGTCGACGTCGATGCCATCGTCATCGACGCGGACGGGCGCGAGCTCGGCCCCTGCTGCATGGAGGGCGGACCTTGCTCCGTAGTAGCCCGGCTCTTCGACCGCGACTTTGTCGCCACGCGCGAGGACGACTGCTGCCGCGACGCGGATGGCAGCCTGCGATCCGGAGACGATGATCACCTGATCGGCCTCGCACCTGACCGCGCGCGACGTCCGCAAATGCTCGGCGACTGCGGTGCGCAACGCAGCGAGACCGGCCGGATCGCCGTAGGCCATCTGCGCCGTCGATAACGATCGTGCGCGGCGGGCAACGAGCCGCGCCCAGGTGTGTTTCGGGAAGTGATCGAGCGCGGGAAGACTCATGCGAAACGGGCGCAGCCCACCCTCGTTGTAATGGCGCCGAATGCGTCGGACCGTATTACTGCCGCGATGAACGGGAGCAGCACCCCGGACGCGCGTGCTGCGCATTGCGTCGTCGGGAAGAACAGCGCTGACGAAAGTTCCGGAGCCGACGCGTCCGCCGAGGTAGCCCTCGTGTCTCAGCTGATCGAAGGCGGTGAGTACGGAGAGGCGCGATACACCAAGCTCGGTGGCGAGCTCACGCGTCGACGGCACACGCTGGCCGGCACGAAGCAGTCCGTCGATGATGGCGTGACGCAATGCGTCGTAGACCTGCCGGTAAATCGGGATATCGCTATCGCGCTCGACGCGCACGTAGGGGAGCGCTTCAGGCGCGGACGAAACTCTCGCCATCAAGCGTGTCGCGAAGTGGTCATGCGACAAGTTAGCAAACCGGCCGGGCAGCCGTACCACCCCGAAGCCCTCCTTGTCGGCCTGGGAGGACGCCTCGCAGAGCCGAAGTCGTACGGTGCCCTACTTACGCGTGTCGGTCGCGATCCAGTTTACTTCCCACGTCTTACCTCCGTCGTCGGAGAACGCCTGCTCGAAGCGGCAGACGTTGGGCGTGGTGTGAGAGATGACGAAGCAGGAGTTCGGCGTGGCGTCCGAGATCACGAAGCGCACGAGGACCGCGCGGCCGTTGAAATCTTCCTGGTCGTAGAATTCACCGCGGCCATTTCTGAACTCGCCGATGGTGGGCACGCTGAGCGTCCCACCGCGACTGCTCGCGAAATTGAGACTCCACTGATGCGCCTCCGGATTATAGAGCCGGAGATTGAGTCCCTCGAAGTGGCCGGCCGGACCGTCAGCGACGAGCTCGACGAGATTGGCGCGACCGTTCCAGACTTTGGTGACGGTAGTAGTGCCGTCGTAGCTGACCCACTCGTGTGAGCCGGTTAGCGGATGCAGCAGACGGGTCAGGTGCGTCGTCCACGTTCCGATCTCGAAGTCGAAGTCGCGCGACCCATCGCGAAGTTCGTTTTTCCCTACGGGATAGCCTATCAGGGCCAGCGCTAAAAGCGGGGCGTACAATTTCCCACGTAGCGTCGGATTGTTTGTTACCCGCTTCATCAAATCACGATGACCGGACGATATCGGGCGCACCAGCACCACTTTCGTAATTCCGATCAAGGCCACCATTGCTTGCCCCGCTTCCCTTGCGGTCGGTCTATTTGTTCTACAAGTTAGAACTAATGGCAATCTCCGGGATTGGGACCCTCGAGCTCGCCGCGTTGCTCGCGGTCGCTCGCCTGCGCGATGACGCCTATGGCCTCGCGATCAGGCGAGACCTGGCCCGTCGGACTGGTCGCGATTACTCGGTGGGAGCCGTTTACACGACCCTGCAGCGACTGGAAGACAAAGGGCTCGTAACTTCGCGGCACAGCGACCCACTACCCGTACGTGGTGGCCGCTCGCGTCGCCAGTTCAGCCTCACCGGCGCGGGAGCACGTGCGCTCCGCGACGCCGAGCGACACGCGGCATCCATTTGGGCGGGTGTGCGCAAACCACTGAGGCCGAGGCTCGCGTGAAAGCGTCGTTGGGTCGGGTACCTGAGGCGCGAAGCAATCCCCCGCGGTCCGCCATCGATCGCGCGCTGGCATCGCTTGGGTGTAATCCCCTCTTGATCAGCGACATCCTCGGCGATCTGCGCGAGGAGTATTCACAGCGATCGCATGACGACGGCGCCGTGTCGGCCAGGTTGTGGTACGCCCGTGAGATCGTGCGCTCAATACCTCATTTGGTATTGAGTACCATGCGCAGTGGCAGTCCCGCCGCTCGCGCGCGAATGGCCGGATTCATTCTGGCAGCGATCGTCACATTGGCTCTGATCACCATAGCATGGGTCACCCGTAACGGCCCGCCAGCTCGGCTCGCCACTGAAGCGGCGTATGCGGAAGGCGTGGTGGTGAACAACATGCGCCCGGTGCGACTATCGGTCGGAGTTTTCGACGCGGCTGGTCACCGGCTCACGCGCACCGACATTCGCTATCGACAGGTTGCCGGTCCGCCGGTGCAAGTTTCCGATCGCGGCGTCGTGAAGTGTTCACACCACGCCGACATCGTGATTCGTGCGTACCTCGGCGCGCTGAGCAACGATTTCGTCGTTCACTGTCAGCCGATCAAGGAGCTCCGTCGCGTCGATTGGGGCAATTTCGTAGTCGGCGAACCGCCGCGCGCACTACTGGTTGACGCGATTGGACCGGACTCCGAGATCGTCACGCGAATCGCTGCGAGGCTTTCGGTTTTCGACAGCACCGTCGCCACTCTTAACGGCGGGGAGCTTCGGCCGCTGCGACCCGGCTTCACCGGTGTGGATATTGAGATTGGCGATCTGTCGTTTGGCACGAGGGTGACCGTCTACGAGCGTGTTGCAACGTTCGACGGTCTTCGACCGGATCAGCGCTGGGTGGTGGCGCCCATCCATCTTACACGAGGACAGGCGGTTCAATGGACGCTCCCTGTCGGTGATTTCTTCATCGCGTTCGGATCCGATTCGACGGAGATGCCCATTCCGCGCGCATTTTCAACGGAGCGTGGGATGCGAGGCGGGGTCAACATGAGCGTCGAAGGACCGATCATGTGCATGCCCGAATTACGTCCGGGCGTAGCGAACACGCATTGCCTGGCACGGGCGCCAGGCGCGACGCTCACCATTTCGCACCCTGGCCGCGCTGCACCAAATGATGTGGTAGGGCTGATTGCGATGGAGCGAAGTGAAGCCAGATGATCGGTCACGATTTCGAAGTCGAGTGCCGCGCCTAACGCGGATGTAAACGACGAGTCAACGACTTCATGTAGACCTTGTGATGAGTTACGCCCATGCCGCACGTTTGACGACATGGTGAATTCCAGAGTTCTGCGATGCGGTTTGGTCGCCGCCGCCTTCTCGTTGGCAGCACTGTCGCCTTGCGCCGCCCAGAGCGATACGACCATCGACGCGCGCACTCGCGATACGGTGGTGCGGGCGGTGATCAGTCAGCTCGAAAACGGCTACGTGTTTCCGGATGTCGCGGCAGCGATGAATCGGGACCTCCGCTCGAGACTTGCGTCGGGCGCATATGATAGCGTCACCAGCGGTAACGCATTTGCGGCGTTACTAACTTCGCAGCTGCGCGCGATCAGCCATGACAAGCACATCGTCGTTGAGTGGACGCGTAACTCAGCTCCGGTTGCAAGCAGCCCAGCGCCAGTGGCCCAGGCGCAGGCACTCGAGAATGAGCGCAAGGAATCGGCGTTCATCAACTTTGGCTTTCGCAACGCGGATCGATTGGCAGGCAATATTGGGTACCTCAAACTGAGTTACTTCGACAAACCGCAGTTTGGCCAAAGCACGGCGGCCGCAGCGATGGCTTTTCTGCACAGCACCGACGCGCTGATCATCGATGTGAGCGACAACGATGGCGGCCGTCCGGAAATGGTGGCGCTTCTCATCAGCTATCTGGTCGATAAGCCGACCGAGCTCACCGGCATTTACTGGCGGAAGGCGGGCCGCCTCGACAAGTCATCGACCGTCCCAGTGCCGGACTCACTGAAGTATCTCGGCAAGAATGTGTATCTGCTGACGAGCACTGCGGGCACGATCTCCGCGGCCGAAGCGTTCGCGTACGACCTGCATCTATTGAAGCGTGCGACTTTGGTTGGCGAAGTATCCGCTGGCGCGGCGAATCCTGGCGGCTACGTGCGACTCACCGATCATTTCCGCATGTTCCTGCCAACCGGCCGAGCGGTGAGTCCGATTACCGGAACGAACTGGGAGGGAGTTGGGATCAAACCCGACATCGATGTCCCGGCAAGCGCCGCTCTCAAGACTGCTCACCTGCAAGCGTTGAACGCGCTACTGAAAAGTGCGACTGACCCCGACCGGGTGCGCTACCTGCAGCGGGTAATTCAACAAGTGCAGACGGAGAAATAGACAATGCGATGCTTTAGAAGACCATCTCAACGAGTGACACCGATTATGCGTCGCTTCGCCATCGCCTTTGCTTTCGTCGTTCCGATTCCGGTTCAAGCACAGAAACTGCCGCCCGTCGCAATCGTCGCACGCGTTGCTGACTCTCTCGCACAAGCTTTCATTGCCCAACGTGGCGCGCCGAGCGTGGCAATCGCGATGGTTCGTGGGCGGGATACCATCACGATGCGCGCGTGGGGAATGGCCGACATCGAGCAGGATGTCCGTGCGACTCCACATTCGGTGTATCGAATTGGGTCGGTGACAAAGCAGTTCACATCTTCCGGGGTCATGCAGCTCGTCGAGCAAGGAAAGGTGAAGCTCGGCGATTCAATCGCGACCTACCTTCCGAACCTACCGGTCGCATGGCACGCCGTCACCGTGCGACAGCTACTCAACCACACATCGGGCATTCCGAGTTATACGGGCATCGGCCCATCATGGGTGCGGAGGTGGGGCGAGGAGATGAATCCTGACACACTCGTCGCGTTGACGGCCAATCTCCCGATGTGGTTCGCGCCTGGCACGAAATGGCAGTACGACAACTCCGGCTACGTCGTGCTCGGCATGCTGATCGAGAAGATTACGGGAAGATCGTGGGGCACCGACATCTCCGAGCGATTACTCAAGCCGCTGGGTCTCAACGAGACCTACAATTGCGTCGCGACGCCGATCATCCCGCACCGCGCGCGTGGATACGAGCCTGACGGAACTTCCTGGGTAAACACGCCTTATCTCGCGATGTCGCAGCCATACGCGGCAGGCGCGATGTGTTCGACAGTCGCCGACCTCGCGAAATGGAATCGAGCGCTGCACACCGGTCGCGTCGTCTCCGCCGCTTCGTACGCGCTGATGACGACACCGGAAGGAGCTGCCGCGAAATCCCATTACGGATTTGGTATCGGGTTAGACACGGTCGCCGGCCGCTCGATGATAGTACATGGCGGTGGAATCAACGGCTTCATTACCGGTAATGCGTGGATTCCGTCGGCCGAACTATCGATCACGGTGCTCGCCAACTCTGGCTCCGCGCCTTCGGACGATCTGGTCAAACAACTTGCCCGTGCGGCGCTCGGTGCCCCGCTGCTACAGCCACCGAAAGTGATGCCCTTGGCGGCGAAAGATCGTTCGCGATACGTCGGTGTGTACACGCTGGCGTTTCCGAATGGGGCTCGCGATCTCACGGTCGCCGAGCAAGGCGATCAGCTCACCGCCGGATTCGGCGGGCAGGTCGGCGCGGAAATTCTCCTTTACCTCGGCAACGATACGTTTGGCATCGGGTCGGACCGGGACTTCCGCCTGATCTTCACGATGGATGGCTCGCGAGCGACGAAAGTCGCATTCGTCGAGGGCAGCGAACGAATTGAAGGCGTGCGCAAATAGGCAGCTTTAGTACTACGAGGTCCGATTCACGACCTGTCTTAGCCGGCTGATACCACCGCGGCACTCAACGGTGCGCGGGTAACGGCGCTATGGTCGGCTAGTACGTCGAACGACTTCGCCGAGATGTTGCTCACGGCCGGACTCGCCTTGAGCGCCGCTACGATTGGACCGCCGACGTATGCGAGTAGTGCGTCTTCGCTTTCGAAAAGGTAGATCCCGCCGGCTTCCTTCTTCTCCTCGTTCATCAGCCACACCTTCCAGAGGAGACCGGGCGTGTCAGCAATCGGCTGGGTGACGCCAAGCCAGGCGGTTTCCAGATCTGCGCGCGGGATGCTGAAGTTCATATTCACTTGCAGTATTTGCTGTGACATTCGTCCCTCCGGTTGCCTAGACCTGCCGATTACGGACTCACGTGTCAAGACACATCACCGCATTGACGAATCCCGGAAACATCTGTATGGTGGACGTTGAATCTTTTCAGGATCCGGCCTTATGCGCAGAATCGTCGGCACCTTTGCGATCGTCTCCGTCGTTGCTGGATGCCATAGTGACACGGCGACTTCCCCGGCCCCACGCGCCGTCGCACTCTCTGCTACGTCCGCCCGCGCCGTTACAGTTCCAACCCCTACGGAGGCGGATGCAATAGCGATCTCGCAGAACATTCAGGCTAATCATTGGCCGTACCTTACCCTGCTTAATCCGCGGTACATGTCTGGCGATCCGAATTCACCGGACTACATGACGCTCGCGCCAACGGGTTACACCCAGGCTGCTGACAATGCGATCTGGACCGGCCACTATCTCGCCGCCGAATCGTTCCGCTATTCCGTGACGCATTCGGACGATGCTTTGGCCAACGTTCGCAAAGCGTTGAAGGGGATCACCGCGCTCATCGACGTCACCGGGACCGATCTACTCGCGCGCTTCCTGGTCCCGCGCAGCTCTCCGTACGCCGATGGAATTCTGAACGAGGAAGCGGGGCATGGCATCCACGAAGCGACGTACAACGGTGAGCCCTACGCCTGGCTCGGCAATACATCGCGCGACCAATATTCTGGCGTCTTCTTCGGACTCGGTGTCGCGTACAGCAATGTCAGCGATCCGGACATTCGGAACGAGATCAGGAGTGACGTGACGCGCATGCTCAACTTCCTGATCACGAACGGCTGGAACATCCGCATGCCCGACGGCACGTTCAGCGCGACCTTCACGGGGCGCTCGGACCAGGAGCTGAGCTTCATGCAGGTCGGGCGGCTGGTGGATCCGACGACGTGGTCCACCCAGTACACAGCCATGCGCACGGCGATGGCGGCGACTGTTGCATTTCCGATCACCGCCGAGTGCTCCGATCCCTATGGCAGTTACTTCAAGTTCAATCTCGATCACATCAACCTGTATAATCTGATTCGGCTCGAGGAGCCGGGTACTGCGCGCACCCAGTACCTGAACGCATTCACGCAACTGCGCAACTGCACGAAGAGTCATCAGAACGCTCACTTCAACATGGTCGAGCGTGGACTGCTGGGTGCGAACGGCAAGCGTGATAAGCAAACGCGCGACATGCTCGGCCGCTGGCTGCTCCGTCCGCGCCGGGATGTGCTGGTGGACAACACCGGAAAGTATCCGGCATGCGCCGAGAACCGTGCCTGCTCACCGATCCCCGTGGAGGATCGATACACGACGGATTTCCTGTGGCAGCGGAGCCCGTTCCAGTTGAAGGGAGGTGGAGTCGGGACAGTTCCGACGCCGGGCGTCGATTACATCCTGCCGTACTGGATGGCGCGGTACTACGCGGTTCTCAAGGGTTAGGGCGGCACAACAGGCGTCCGCCTCGCTGCTGAAACGAATCGGTATCGCTGCCGGGCTGCTTCTTCTCTGCGCGATTTCGATTCTGCGTGTTGCACGTCCTCCGCGGCCCGTTCCCGCGACAGCGCCTGACACGGCGTTCTCCGCCGAGCGTGCGATGCGCCACGTCGAGCAGATCGCTCAGCGTCCGCATCCAATGGGCAGCGCGGATCACGATCGCGTGCGCGACTACATTCTGGGCCAGCTATCCGCCCTCGGCTTGAGTCCGCAGGTTCAGCAAACGACGGCGATCGGCACGCGTTATCGCGAGGCGGGGCGCGTTCAGAATATCATCGCTCGACTCCCGGGCGCCGACGCGAGTCGCAAGGCAGTGCTGATCATGGCGCACTACGACGGAGTCGAGGCCGGACCCGCTGCGTCTGACGACGGCGCCGGCTCCGCGGCGCTGCTCGAAACGCTCCGCGCATTGCGCTCACGCAAGCAGCCTTTGCCGCACGATGTCATCGCACTGTTCACCGATGGCGAGGAAGCTGGACTTCTCGGCGCCGCCGCCTTCGTGCGCGAGCATCCGTGGGCGAAGGACGTCGCCGTCGTACTCAATTTCGAGGCACGCGGAACCAGCGGGCGCTCCTTCATGTTCGAGACCGGCCCGGGCAACCTCGATGCTGCACGGGCGCTGCGCAGTGCACGCGACGCGACGGCGGGTTCGGTCTTCGCGACGATCTATCGGATGCTGCCCAACGACACCGATCTCTCCGAGCTCGCGGTGCTCGACCTTCCGGCCCTCAACTTCGCGTTTGCCGACGGGGTCGAACGGTACCATACGAATGACGATGATATCGTGCACCTGAATCCGGGCAGTCTGCAGCACCATGGATCGCAAATGCTGACGATGGCGCGGACATTCGCGAGCGGACCTTTACCGCGCGCCCGCACCGGTGACGGAGACTTCTTCGATCTTCCGCTCGTCGGCCTCGTGGTCTATCCCGTTAGATTCGAGATCCCGCTCGCGCTCATAGCGTTGGTACTCGTCGTGATCCTCGTTGTTCGCGAGCGGAAAGGAGTTGTCATCGGTGTGCTGGCGGCACTGATCGCGCTTGCCCTTTGCGGAGTGGTGGGTGAGATCGTCGGCAAATTCCTTCACGGACCCGCGGTGTGGAGTGGATTGAATGCGATCGGTATCGTGCTGCTCGCGCTGTCGGTGACGGCTGCGTGCTACGCCGTTGCCCGGCGATGGTCAACGCCGCGCGGACTTCACCTCGGCGCGATGGTTGTCTGGCTGCTGATCACATTGGCGGCGCTTCGACTACCGGGCATCGATTACCTCTTTGCATGGCCGCTTCTTTTTGCGGCGGCCGCGGCGCTTCTCCGGCGCGGTCGCGATGTCGCCGACTGGGCAACTGCCATCGTGACTGCGCTCCTTCTCGTCGGATTCATTTACGGCGTGGCAGTCGTAATGCTCGGACTTGCCGGTGCGGGCGCGATCGCGCTATGCGTGGTTGCATCGCTCATTGCGTTGCTGCTGGCGCCGCACCTCGAGATCGTCGCCGGCAGTGCGCGGTGGTTGGGCGCACCATGGCTCGCCGGCGCCGGTGTGATCGTTCTGGTGATCGCCGCTTTCACCGTGCGTCCGAGTGCCGACCATCCTGTGCGCTCCAGTCTCGTCTACGCGGAGAACGCCGATTCGAGCGACGCATGGCTGGGTACGTTGGGCAGCACGAGGTATCGGTGGACACGAGACGGCGATCGGGACAGTGGTTCCGCGATCAATTCCGGCGTGGACGGCACGTCTATCGGAGGACGGCGACCGTTTCACCGGGCGAGCGGTCCAGCGCATTCCGCTCGGCGCACCAATCGCCACAATGATTCGCGACACGCTGACGAATGGAGTTAGGCGCATCGTACTTCGCGTCAAAGAACTACGGGATTGTTGATGGAGACGAGCGGCGCCAAAGTGCTCGCATCGTCAATCGATGGGCGCGATGTCGACACCACTCGATACCGCGATCGCACGCGAGAGTGGGTAATGCAATATTGGGCGGTGCCCGATAGCGGCGCGATCGTCGGACTCTCGATTCCAGCAAACGGCCACATTGCGTTCGATCTTACGGCACGGCGCGTCGGCATCCCGGCGGTTCCCGGTCTGGTGATCCACCGCGCCCGCCTTACATCGTGCAGAGTCAGACTGGGAACGTGAGCGTCGTATATCGGCGCCAGAGTTTTTGAGCCGCTATCACGCCGGGTGACCGGCAGGCATGTCATCGACAACCACAACGGCTCGATGAAATCCATTCAGTGAGTAGAATCGACGCGCTGAAGTAGTCGAGGATTTGTTACCCAACCGCCTCGAGCAGCGCGTCCCGATCGGGCGCAAATCTTCTGACACATTCGGTCGTGCTCGCGGCACCGACGTAGCGAGCGAAGGAGACAGCGAGGTGCTTTCTGCTGACGTCGAGCTCGTGGTGGAGATCGGCGACACGAAGAGATCCATGAGACATTTCGATGCGCGCGACCGCGTCGCGGACGAATCGTGGGATTTCGATCAGCGATCGTTCGGCGACAAGTCTTCGAGAATGGAGAATCGCGCCGGGAGATTCCGCTGCCAGCAGTATCGCGGAGCTCACGCGCATCTGCGCCGATGAAAGTCTCGAGATCGACGATCGAATTCGCGGCGCGCGGCGCGTCGGCGCCGAGCAATTGCGTCGCGCCGAGCGGATGAAGGCGAATGGAGACTAGGTGAGTGCCTTCCAGCGACTCAATGAAGATCGAGCGTTCCTGCAGTCCGGAGAACCAGCTGCCCTGCCGCACGCCGGTGCTCGATCCTCGAACACGCGGTGTGGGGGTCCGAGGTTGAACATGATCTCGGTGAATCCGTTGGCAGCACCGCTTCGCGGAATGGCGAAAGTCTGGCTTAGACTTCCCAATATCCCTTGACGAGTCCTGAGAAGTCATGGTCAGGCTGCGCGCGGGCGAGGGACCACGTGCCGAGGGAGGTTCTGTGGTTGATTTCATCGATTGGGCGGAGCATCAGGACGAATGTACCGAACGTACGCTTTGTACAGCATCACGTCGCTGAAAGGTGATACGCCTAGGCTGACGATGCGTCGAATAAAAATTTGTTGCTAAGGCCAGTCAATCTTGTTAGCGATGAGCTGTGCCGAAAGATTTTTTGAGTGATGGCCAACTTTGCGTGCCTTCCTGCCTTCGATCCGTAGCGAAGAATAAAGAACCGCGGCGCGTGAACCATGAGCCGCGCACTTTGATCACGGCATTGGCAGCATTTGTAGTGTTTATGGCGTGCGGCGGATCCGGAGATGCAACGGGGCCCAGCCCTACGCCTGCCAGCATCGTTCTATCCACGACTACAGCGTCGCTAGTTGCCGGTGAAAGCCTTCAGCTTAGCGCGGTCGTGAAGAGCGCGGGCGGCGACGTTATCACCGATGAAACGGTCACATACTCCTCCGACAAGCTAGCGATAGCGACGGTCAGTTCCGTCGGCGTAGTTACAGCGGTTGGGCCAGTTGGTTCGGCAAACATTACGGCCCACGTCGGCGGCATTGCGTCCGCACCCGCCTTGATAACCGTATCAGCGGCGGCACCCCACAACATCGCCAAGGGAACTGACTTGCCTTCAGCGCCCTTGGTGGGAAGTTCGAACGACGTGACTGTGAAGATCACGGATTCATTCGGCAATGCTGTAGCGGGGGTCGCGGTAGCTTTCGCACCGACGGCCGGCGGCGGATCGGTTTCGCCAACAACTGCAATGACTGACGCATCCGGGCTTGCAGGGACGTCATTTACACTTGGCAATGGTGTCGGAACTAACACTGTGTCCGCGAGTGTAGCGGGCCTGACTGGATCACCTGTCATGTTTTCAACTGTCAGCGTCGCACGTTCCGCCGCCAGCATCGTTAAGATCGGCACAGATCCAACGAGCGTTGTCGCGGGCGGCAGCTTTTCCGATTCCGTTCGCGTGCAGGTAACTGACGCAGCGAACAATCCCAAGCCCGGCGTTAGTGTTTCGTTTGCGGTTACCGCCGGCGGCGGCACCGTGAGTCCGACAACAGTATCGACCGATGCAGACGGCAAGGCTGCCGCAAAGTTCATCACGGGGACGAAGGTGGGTACGAATACCGCCTCCGCGACGGTCGCTGGCCTAACACCTATCATCTTCTCGTCAGCTACGATCGCGGGTCCTGCAGCACACATTGGTAAAATCGGCGCTGATCCAGCGAGCGTTATCGCAGGTGCGAGCTTTTCCGATTCAATACGCGTGCATGTGACTGATGCCTCGAACAATACAAAATCTGGCGTAAGCGTATCCTTCGGCGTCACTGCGGGCGGCGGTACTGTGAGTCCGACAGCAGTGGTCACTGACGCTGATGGGAACGCGGCAGCAAAGTTCATCACCGCGACGACCGCGGGTACCAACATCGCTTCAGCGACGGTGACTGGTTTGACGCCGGTCACGTTCTCGACTATGGGCGTCGCCGGCCCGGCGGCGAGAATTGTTAAAGTTGGCGCCGACCCAGCAAGCGTTGGCGCTGGCGGAAGCTTTTCGGATTCCATCCGCGTGCAGGTCACCGACAACTCGAACAATCCGACCTCTGGTGTCAGCGTCTCGTTTGCCGTGACCGCCGGCGGCGGGACCGTAACTCCGACAGCAGTGGTCACGGACGTTAACGGGAAGGCCGCCGCGAAATTCATTACGGGAACAACTATCGGCCTGAACGCTGCGACTGCGACCGTCCTCAATGTCGGCGCGCTGACGTTCTCCGTTACTACAGTGGCGCCGACTCTGGTCTGGTCGAGCGTACCGAGCGGGACAACAGCGTCGCTCTTCGGCGTGTGGGGAATCTCCGCGTCTAGCGTGTGGGCTGTGGGCAATAGCGGGACGATTCTCCATTTCAACGGCACGGCATGGAAGAGCGTGTCAAGCGGCACCACGCAGGACCTCCTCGCCGTTTGGGGTACGTCCGCATCTGACGTGTGGGCGGTCGGCGGCGGCGGGACGATTCTCCATTTTAACGGCGTGAACTGGTCGAGCGTCGCGAGCGCGACGAACCTCTATTTATACGGCGTGTGGGGCACTTCCGCGTCTAATGCGTGGGCCACGGGACAGTCCGGAACGATCCTCCATTACAACGGAACGGACTGGTCCAGCGTTTCGAGCGGAACTGCACAGGGGCTATACACAGTATGGGGTAGCTCCGCATCTGACGTTTGGGTGGCAGTCACCTCAGTTGCTGGAACGCTCCTCCATTACAACGGAACGAGCTGGTCGACTGTCCTGACCGGAACACCTGGTGGGGCGAGCGCGATCGGCGTTTGGGGCAGCTCCGCATCTGACGTTTGGGCTGCGGGTTCGTCTGGGAACTCTGAGAAAATCCTGCATTATAACGGCACCACGTGGTCAGCGGTCTCGCCGGTTTTCTCGAGTGTCAGCGCACAGGACTTCGCCGCTGTTTGGGGCAGCTCCTCCTCGGACGTATGGGCCGTAGGAGATAAAGGAGCAATCGTCCATTACGACGGAACGGCCTGGTCGAGATTCTCAAGCGGGACAACCTTAATCCTCTACGGTGTGTGGGGCAGCTCCGCTTCGGACGCGTGGGCCGTGGGCGAGAGTGGGGTCATACTTCACGGCACGCCAGGACCCTGACGCAACCAAGGGCACGCTTCGGGCACAAGACCGGATATGTCTTCGAAGGTCAGCCAACCCAGACGGCGCCCGACATCAGCTAACTCCTCCGGCGCGCGATGAGGAAGGTCACGGGCGAGAGCTTGAGCGTTCGTTGTGTACTCATCGTACAGCCAGCCATACAACCTCGACGCTCTGCGCTCGTCGCGGAAAACTCTCGGGGTAAGAAGTGCGAGCAGCGACAAGCTAGGATCCCGTCGACACAAAGGCTCCGGAAGATCCGCGTGCCTTTCAAGTAATACATCTACATTGCGTACGAGCTGATTGCGGAACGCATCGAAAGAAACTGTTCCTGAGATGTCTGATATAACCTTCGCCTCAAGAAGAACAGAAAAGCCGTTCGCCTCGTTGACGATTACGGCATCGACATGTGTGGGTCCTTCCAGGGATCTAACGGATGCATCGCCAGCAGCGTGGATTACGTAAGGAATGAAATGTTGCCTCGAATGGTTTTGTCGCAGCCATGCCGCGTAAGACTTAGGCGACGGCAAGGCAGCCTCGAAGACCAGACGTAAGGGTCCGCTTAAGCACTCCTCCCAACTAGGAAGTGTCGCGAAAGGAGGCGCCGTCCCAAAAGCTCGCGATAACAGGCCGCTCAGATAGTCACGACACTTCGCACTATCTATCAGCGCCTTCAGTGCTGTTGCCGTCCAGAACGTTTCATCTTTTTCGACTTGGCAGGGTAAGCGAGCCACTTTGATCGGTATCCGCGCTCGCACAGTATTCTCGGGCAGAAACTTTCGATATCGCTCGGCGGACATGCGAAACCGCGCTATGTGCCGCGGCCCATCGCCGGTGAAGTGCGGAAGAAGTTGCTCCTCTGTGTACGGTAGATAGTCAATGTCGATGACACCGGTCCCTGGCCGGCCCTTCAACCGTTCTCCATCGGTCATCATGTCACTCCGGACTGTCAACAAGTGAGCTGTCAACTTCCAGCTAATTGGAAAGCCAAGGCATATGCCTTGAACTACGAATAATCGTGGTCCCGAATAATGAAGGCTACGATATAACGCTCAAGATATTCCAGCAGGCCGTTGAGGCGTTCGCCTGCGGTGATATAGAGCAGGGTAACCGGTTACTCCTCACTATCGATTTAGCCGGCGTTGAAAGCGACCGAGCTGCTCTCCACGCCTTTGCGCGCACAGCGAAGCGGCCAAGTATAGGGCGAGGCATACCCGCTGTCCGCCGGCCACTCAGCTCCAAAGTGAAGCGAGCCGTGCAAGAACGAGATAGTTACCGCTGCCGTTTCACCGGCAGGCGCCTGATAGACCCCCGAGTCTTCAGTGAGGTCGCTCGAATATCGACCGTGTTTCATTTCGACGCGCACCATTCAGTTCGCGAAACGAAGCGCGGAAAGGGCGGCCATCCGATGGTGAGGACCCATGGAGCCGCGTACGAGCACGCGATGCCTCACAGCTTTGGTGGCGAATCCGACGAGAGCAACATTGTTCATACCAGTGTGCAGCTTAACGAATCAAAAGGAGCGGCAATGCTGCCCCTTGTTGACGTGCCGCTCGACAGCTGGCGCGGGCTGACAGAGTATCTACCTCATCTGCGACGACAGAGAGCTGTGCAGAAGGTGGCTAGGGAGGTTCCGCGCCTCGAGCCTCGCGTTAAACCTCGCGTGCGTGCGCCGCAGCACGTTAAGCCGGGCCTCGCTCTCGTGAGACAAGCTGCTGTGGGGCTTGGGATGAAGATTTTCGCGGCGGTTGAAGATGACCACGCCGAGATGAACTTCGCGACGTTTATCTCAACTCGGCTCCAGTGGTTTTTTGTAACGCAGTCCAAGGACAATGTCTGGTCGCTACACCGATTGGCTTGCAGTTCTTTAGTATTTCACGGCGATCAAAAACTCACAGTGCGACCAAAATTATGCGCAGCTGACGATAAGACCCTCCTTCTGTGGGCGGCGCGATACGGAGTAGAACTACGCCGGTGCAAGCGGTGTTGCCCCTTCTTATGACAGGCGTTGATTAGCCGCACGCCGAGTACCGCGCCGCATATTAGAACATGACTCATGACGAAAGCGGATCACTTCCGGATCCGTCGTTTTCGCTTTTGGTTAGCCGTACTAATTACGGGCCAGTGGATCATGAATGGACGGCCAATGACGATGACGCAGGAGAACATCACGGCGCGATAAACGCGAACGAGGTGCCCTGCTTTGTGGCGCTGTACTGGCAATCAAAGCGCGCTGGGCAAACAATTCACGTTGGCACTTATAAGCTGAATCTGAGACGCTTAGCGAAGGCAGGATTTGCGCGTGACTTTCCAGCACAGTGGGATCCGAAGCTTGGAATTCACGTGACTTGAAGTCGCGGC
>JADMIO010817205.1_pt1 | contig 17725 bp, 15 predicted proteins | sample 8958161 | NCBI WGS metagenome assembly JADMIO01 (sample SAMN16585339, study PRJNA669376) | soil metagenome | isolation source: Crop rotation soil | place: USA: Cullars Rotation, Alabama | collected 2011
GAGCGGTGGTGGTGGCGGGCGTGATATCGCGGGAATGCGTCGGGCGCAGCAGCATAGGAATCGTGGCGAACGCCGCAGTAAGTGATGCCGCCGCCTGCCGACGCACACGCGCCCCTCAACGCGGGCCAGTCGCGAGAAGCCCTGGCGGCAGGCGTTGGCGCGCCTCCATTCAGAACGTCCAGATTGGGATAATAGAACGCAAACGCGCCGGGCTCCTGGATGGCGGCTCTCATGGTCCCATCCGGATTGTAGTCGTTTCTCGGATCGTAGCCGGAGTCGCGCAGATTTTTGATGTACATGTCGTGGTTGCTGCTGCTTATCAGCGCAGCGTGCGCGAACGCCGGCGTCGCTGCTGTTGCCGCCAGCAACACGGCCGCTGCAAGCGTCTTGAATGAAGTCATTTTCGTTTCTCCTGTGTGAACCGATCGCAGAGCCGCGTGCGACACGACGAGTTGATCACGCTTCACAAGGCGAACGCGCCGTCCGGGCCGGAGCTATCTGGGTGCAGATCCGATGTGGATTGCTGCTACGGGAAGTAGGGGGACCGCTCGCCCACCCCATTAAATTCCGGTTGAATAAGCTCAACTCGGCTTGAACGCGCGTTACGGAGCTGATCGCCGCCAAAGACCCAACGGCGACGTCCGCGCGATCTGTAATTCCATCAAGCCCAATGCAAAAAGCCCCGGCGATGCCGGGGCTGGAGTTTGCGGGATTTCGAGAAAATCAGTATCTGCCGACGACCGGGCTGCCCCAGTTGAAGCGATAGTTGATGCGAGCGGTGATGAGGTCCACATCCTGGCGGATCGAGTCGGTGCGGAATACGCCACCGACCGGTACGACCGCGGCCCCCAATACTCCTGTCGATGTGAAGCTGTTGCTATGGTTGCCCATGAACAGGTGATCGTACTCGACCGCGACCGACCAATTCGGTGCGAAGCCGAATTCGAGGCCCGTTCCGACCACACCACCCCAGCGCGTTTCACTCGTTGAATCGAACAGCGCGCCCGTAGCGGTCACCGTTCCTCGGTATCTGTCGTCGGTCACGGCAGCGCCGCCCTTCACATACCAAAGAACATTGTTCCAGGCATAGCCGACCTGGCCGGTGAACAGGCCGAACGCTTCAATCTTGGAATTGTTGGTCCAGTTGGGAATGAATACGCTGACGTTGGATCCCTTCAAATCAGCCCAATCGCCTTGCGCTTCGAGACCGAACACCCAACCGGCACTCTGCCAACGGTAGCCAATCTGACCGCCAACCACGCCGCCGGTCGCATCATGACAACCTTCACGGAAGATGGGCACGATGGTTGCACCGGGGAAGTTGGTAACGTCCCAGCACTTGTGGCTCGATCCCCAACCGGCGTTTGCGCCGACGTAGAAGCCGCTCCAGTCGTAGATCGCCGCGATCGGAGGTGGCGCCTTGGTGTAAGGACGTGCAGCCATATCAGCGGCCGACGCGGGAGCTGCTGCGCCTAATGCTACCAGACCAGCCGTACACACCAGAAACTTCTTCATGACAGTTCTCCATCACCGTCGCTTCTGATTCATCCGGGACGATGGATGTGCTCGCGACGGCCTATGAGTTTGTTTCGGCCAACTGCGCTTGATTCCGGTGTGGATGTTAGACGATCGGGCTTTGAGATTCCGTGCCTCAAATGCAACTACTGGTTTTTAAAATATGTCAAAATAACGAGGGGTTGCCGATAGGGCAAGTCTGCTGACGTTTTCAAGGGCAGGAGTTGGAGACGCAAAGCGTTCTAGCCCGGCGGGAGCCGCGAGAACCGGAAATTGCAGTGACTGGCGCCGCCGGCCAGCGTTTGGGTTCGCTCCAGATGGATGCCGCGCGTTGCATAGGCTTCGAAATCAAGCCCGCAAATGTGCGGCAGGATTTCCTTGTCTCCATGACGCGCCGCGAATTTGCAAAAGCCGCAGGCCTTGTAGTCGATACCGAATTCAAAGTTGTCGCCGGGCCCTGGCTCGACGAAATCGTAGACAAAATCCTCCGGATATTCGTTCGCCAGGCTCTTTGCCGCCTGCTCGCGGATCAGCGATTGGTTCTCGCGGGACATGAATTGACGTCCCGACGCGAGGCGTTCGGCCTCCGGAACCGTCAGCAATTGAGCCTTGTAACTTTCTCGCTCGATCTCGCCGATGATCGGGAGCGCAACGCCATGCCGCCGGAGTACGCGCCCGATCGCCATGAAGCCCATCAAGCGCATGAAGAAGTCGCTCATGCGGCTGGCCGTGCCACCGACATAGGGCATCTGGCTGAGTACGATTTCGAACTCATCCATCACGTCCCGTCTGACCTTGTCCAGATCCGCGAGATGCGCGCGTTCGCGCAACATCGTCTCGGCAAGATCGAGGCGCTGGCGCATGGCGGCTTCCATTGTGACGCGGTGCGCTTCGTAGAATGGATGAATCTCGCCCATGAAAATTCCTTCAGGATCGGTCCCTGGGTACGCGTTTCATTCCGCGGCGATCGCCTCGATCTCCAGCAGCCATTTGCCGTCGACGGTTTCGGCGATCATCACCGTGGACGCGGGTTCATGTCCTCGCAGCATTTGGCGGCGAATGGCGCGGTTGGCCACGACCTGGCTTCGGTCGGTGAGAAACGTATTGATCTTGACCAGATGCTCGACGCCGAGGCCGGCGGCGGCGAGCACTTCGATGACGTTGCGCCAGGCCTGCTCGCATTGCGCCTCGAAACCTTCGGGCGCGCTGCCATCGGTTTTTTCCGGCACTTGGCCGCTGATGAACAGCAGCCGGCGATGCTGGCCAACCTCCAGCCCCATGCTGTAGCCGCTGGAGGGCGCGTGAACCGCTGCGGGATTATGCCTGACGGTTTGAGCCATGTCAGATTGTCTCCTGTTCGATGAATTCCAGCGCCAGACCATGCGTCGGTGGGATCAGCAGCGCCGCATCGTTGAGCTCGAAGCTGAAGCCGTTGTTATTCAATAGACGCCTTGTCGCGTTTAGATCGGAGACCGCAAGGCGCGCCGCGCAAAAGCGCGGCGAGGCGTCGACAGACAGGCCCGGCAACCGGCGCGCCAACTCGGATGGGCCGAGCACAGTGATCCGGTCGTCGCGCTCACCAATCGTCAGTCGGTCCGGTGCAAGCTCGGCGGCGCTTTCGGTAAGGCGCTCGAGGAAGCTGCGGTGCGCCGCCGGCTCCGGCGCCGACATCACGACCTCGATCACGCGCAACGCGCCGTTGGGGTGACGCTGATATTCGGGCTTCCAAAACAGTTCTGGCGGGTGACGCTGCTGGCAGGTGAAGAAGGCGATGCCGGGCATGGCGGGATCGGTGGCGAAGGCCAGTGAAAATCCGACGCGCGCCACGCCGCCCCCCGGGAGCACCGCGTCCCGGCCAAAATCGAACGGTGCATAAGCGCCGATGTGGGCCGCGTTGAGGCGCGCCGCTTCGGCATGGGAGTCGGTGCTGTGCAGCGCCAGCATCGACATTCCCTCGGCGGTTCGAAGAAAATCCTGATTGTGGGCGGCGAAGCTGAAGTGGCCGGGCGCGGCCGGCGACACCGCCGCGGCGTCAGTGACGGCCAATAGCTCGATAAAATTGTTACCGAACATCGCGAGGCGATTGCTGGTTCCGAACGGATGCACGCCGGTCGGCGTGAGGTTGAAGCCGAGCGCTTGCCAGTCCGGTGCCGCCTGCGCCAGATCGCGTACACAGATGACGAGGTGATCTAATCGGCGCGGCATGGGATCTCCGGATTTGCGGGCCCAGCGTAACCGGCGGGATTACCGCCGCGCAAAGCATTGTTACTGCGGTTCAGCACAAGAAAATCTATTGCAAGCCCACCACCTATCGGTGACAAACTGGACGGCGATGACCTACATCCTTCCTCCGCTCAATGCGCTCCGCGCGTTCGAAGCCGCGGCGCGGCATCTGAGCTTCAAGCTCGCCGCGCATGAACTGCATGTGACGCCTGCCGCCGTGGGGCAGCAGGTCAAATCGCTGGAGGCGCGGCTTGGCGTGCGGCTGTTCGAGCGGCTGCATAAGCAGCTCATCCTGACCGAGGCCGGCCAGGCCTATCTGCCGGAAATTTCCCGCGGTTTCCGCCGCATCGCCAATGCGACCGCGCAATTGAAGCCGGTGGGCGCGGTGCTGCTGCAACTGGGCGTGCATGGCAGCTTCGACCTGCGCCGTCTCGTGCTGGAGCAGTTTCGAGCAAGACACGCGGAGATCGGCTTGCGGGTGCTGCAGCCCGCCGGCTTGCACGAACTGGTCGAGGGCAAGGTCGATGTGCTGATCGCCCGTGGGCTCGATCACCATCCGGGCTACCGCTGCGACCGCGTGACAGAGGGATCCGGGCTCGGCGACTGGCTGGTTGCGCCTGCCGGTACCGCGGATTGTCCCGAGATATCAGGCTTGCGCGATTGGCTGCGGGCGCTGCCGGCCGAGAATTCGCTCGCGCTGCATCGTGGTCGTCGTTTGGTCGGCATCGTCAGAAGTTGAGGTGATCCTTGAAACAGAAAAAATTCGGCACAGGCGCGTCAGATGTTTCCGTGATCGGGCAGGGCACCTGGTATCTCGACCGCGGCGATCGCAAGGCGGCCATCGCGGCGCTGCGCCGTGGCATCGAAGCCGGCATGACGCATGTCGACACCGCCGAGATGTATGGCGATGCCGAGCTCGTGATCGCGGATGCAATCGCGGGGCTGCCGCGTGAAAAGCTGTTCCTGGTCTCCAAGGTGCTGCCGAGCAACGCCTCGCGGCGCGGCACCATCACCGCCTGCGAGCGTTCGCTGAAGCGGCTGAAGACCGATCATCTCGATTGTTATCTGCTGCACTGGCGCGGCTCGTATCCGTTGGAGGAGACGGTGGCCGCTTTCGACGAACTTGTGAGAAGCGGAAAGATCCGTTCATGGGGCGTCAGCAATTTCGACGCCGATGACCTCGACGAACTGCTCGATGTCGCGGGCGAGGGCAAGATCGCCTGCAATCAGGTGCTCTATCATCTGCAGGAGCGGGCCATCGAGCACGCGGTGATTCCGTGGTGCGAGCAACACGGCACCGCCGTCGTCGCCTATTCGCCGTTCGGCCACAACGACTTTCCGTCCGCGCGCAGCAAGGCCGGCGAGGTATTGCAGGCGATCGCCGATGCGCACAAGGCAACAGCACGTCAGGTCGCGCTGGCGTTCCTCACGCGGGCTGCTTCGGTGCTGGCGATTCCCAAGGCATCGAGCGCGGAACACGCGGCCGAAAACGCCGCCGCCGGCGATCTGAAGCTGAGCGAGGCGGAAATCGCCGCGCTCGACAAGGCCTTTCCACGCGGTCCCAAGCCGCGCGGCCTGCCGATGCTCTAACTCCTCTCCCTCTCCCCGCACTTCGCGGGGAGAGGGTCGGGGGGAAAGCGAGGTTTGAGCGAGTGCCTTGCATCGCCTTCGTCAGGGAACACGGTGCTTAACAAAGTGTTGCAATCGCGCCCTCAGCGCATATCCGCATCCTGTTTTCGGGCCTAGTCCTGCCGGGTTATCTGGTGTTTTTTAAAGCCTCGCCCGAATCGACCATTACTGCCTCTTGAGATTGCCGTGACACCGCCTCCCGCCGCAGCCGCAAGGCTGGACAGCGCTCCGATACCTTTGCCCGAAAAGAAGTCTGCCGTCCGCAAGGCGCCCGCACGCGCCGATCGGCCGTTCAAGGGCATCGCGCTGATCCTGGCGTCGACAGTGTTCCTCGGCATCTCCGATGTAACCGCGAAATATCTGTCCGCGACGCTTCCGTCGATCGAGATCGCGTGGATCCGCTTCGTGGTGTTCGCGCTGATAATGACGCCGGCGATGATGCCGGGCTCGCCGCTGTTCGCGCTTCAGACCAACCGGCTCGGCCTGCAGATGATGCGCGGCGTGACGGTGCTGGCTTCGTCGCTTTTCTTCATCTCCGGCCTCAAGTTCCTGCCGATTGCGGAAGCCTCCGCCACCGGTTTCGTCGCGCCGCTGCTCGTCACCGCGCTGTCGATCGTCTTTCTCAACGAGAAGGTCGGCATGCGGCGCTGGGTCGCGACCGGCGTCGGCCTGATCGGCGTCATCATCATCCTGCGCCCCGGCACCGGCGCGTTTCATCCTGCGGCGTTCTTTCCGCTGGTCTCGGCGCTGGCCTGGGCCTGCACGCTGATCATGACGCGAATGATGAGCGGCACCGAGCGCGCCATCACCGTGATGACCTACTCGTCGATCGCGGGTGTCTGCATCCTCTCGGCGCTGGTGCCGTTCGTCTGGGTGACGCCGAGCTGGCACGATATCGCCTTCGGCATCTTCATCGGCGTCGCGTCGACCGCGGGGCAGTGGATCGTGGTGCTGGCGTTCCGCTATGCCGACGCTTCCGTGCTGGCACCGTTCTCCTACACGCAGTTGCTGTGGGTCAGCGTGCTCGGCTTCCTGATCTTCGGCGAAGTGCCTGACGTGTACACCGTGACTGGCGCGGCCTTCATCGTCGCATCCGGACTCTACACCGCCCATCGCGAGCGGGTCCGCCGCTCGCAGCTGCTCTCTGTCCCGGGCGAGCCGTCGCCGAACGCCTGATCCCGCCGCGCAGTAATCCGGCGCTTCGGTTCTGATGCAATCAGAACCAATAGTGCGCTAAGGTGATGAAAAATCACCGGGAGGATTTTTCGTGCGCGCTGCCATTTTCCGCAACGGAGAAATTGTCGTCGATCAGATGCCGGAGCCCAAACCGGGCCCGGGCATGGTGCTGGTCAAGTCGCTGGCCTGTGGCATCTGCGGCTCCGACCTGCACGCGCGCAAGCACGCGCACCGCATGGTCGAGCTGTCAAAGCATTTTCCCGGCCGCAAGCCGATGGACCTTTCCCGCGACGTTGTGTTCGGCCACGAGTTCTGCTGCGAGGTGCTGGACTACGGTCCGGATACCACAGGCAAGCTCAAGCCCGGCACAAAAGTCTGCTCGCTGCCGGCACTCTTGACCGCGGAAGGCCCGCAGGGCATCGGCTATTCCAACGACAATATCGGCGCCTATGCCGAGCGCATGCTGCTCAGCGAAGCCTTGCTGCTGGAAGTCCCCAACGGCCTCGCCGCCGAACACGCCGCGCTGACCGAGCCGCTTGCGGTCGGTGTGCACGCGGTGGCAAAAGCCAACATCAGGGGCGGCGAGGTGCCGCTGGTGATCGGCTGCGGGCCGGTCGGGCTCGCCGTCATCGCTGCGCTGAAGATTAAGGGGATGCACCCGATCGTCGCGGCGGACTATTCGCCGGCCCGCCGCGCGCTTGCCGAAAAGCTCGGCGCCGACGTGGTGGTCGACCCCGCACGCTCGCAGCCCTACGCCGCCTGGGCCGAGCACGCCCAGATGTCGCCGGAGGAGAAAGCCGCCCGTCCGCCGCTGCAGGCATTGTTGCCGGCGCTGAAGCCCGCGCTGATCTTCGAATGCGTCGGCGTACCCGGGCTGATCCAGCAGGTGTTCGAGGGAGCGCCGCGCGACGCCCGCATCGTCGTGGTCGGCGTCTGCATGGAAACCGACCGCGCCGAGCCGATGCTCGGCATCCTCAAGGAACTCAATGTTCAATACGTGCTGGGCTACACGCCGGAGGAATTTGCCTGGTCGCTGCGCCTGATCGCGGAAGGGCAGGTCGATGCAGCCTCGATGGTCACCGCCAACGTCGGCATCGACGGCGTCGCGAAGGCATTCGCGGATCTCGCCAATCCGGAAGTGCATACCAAGATCATCGTCGAACCGTGGCGCTAGACTGACGTCGAGGAATTAGGTGAGCGGGCGAAGCAACTTCGCCGCTGCTAACCGGCGTCATGAACATGGCCTCATCCTTACAGATGTAACCGTCTCGTTCCGACGAGACATCGTTCGGTAGCGCGCTTCACTCAATTCTTGGCGTGGCCCGCGCGGACAAATGCGCGGACACGCATCCGTCCAGAAGCCTGCATTGGTCGCGCCGGAGGATCGCGTCAGCGAGTTCGCGGCCGTGACAAAGGCTTCTATGATGTCTTACGATTTTCTGCTGGCGTCGTGGGGTACCTTGGGGAACATGAGCCCAATGCTGACGGCTGCGCGGAAGTTGCGCCGGAATGGGCACCATATCAGGGTGATGGCGGATCCGGCGATGCGCGCCGAAGTCGAAACCGATGGCTTCGAGTTTGTGACATGGCGCCGCGCCCCGACCGGAGAGGCTGCGGATCCGGTAGACATGTCGGATGTGCAAGACGCCATACGCCGGGCCTTATTTGATCCGGCCGCGCTCTATGCGGCCGATATCCGGGATGAGATCAGCCGTGCGCCCACCGATGCTGTTCTCCTGCTGGACATACTCTTTGGCGGTGTGCTCGGAGCGGAGGCATCCAACGTTCCGTTCGCCATTCTTTCCCCTCATATCAGCATACGGCCCCTGCCGGGAATGCCACCGGCCATGAGCGGATTGAGGCCACCGACAACTCCCGAGGAGCGCGCTGAAATCGACGCGGCCGGTACAAAGCTGACAGAAATGCTGAATGGGTCTCTGCCAATCCTCAATAACGCGCGTGCCGATCTGGGCCTTCCCGCGTTGGCCGATGTCATGGACCTGTTCGATCGGGCCGACCGGCTCCTGCTTGCGATCAGTCGAGCGTTCGACTTCAAGGCCGACTCGCTGCCCGACAATTTTCGCTACATTGGACCGCTGCTCGATGTACCGAACTGGTCCAAATCCCTGCAGGCGACGCCGTGGCACGCGCCATGGCCCGCGCGCTCGGATCGCCCCCGCGCGCTGATCGCGTGCAGCACGGGCGCGCAGGGCCAGCGTGACCTGTTTCAGCGCGTCATCAGCGCGATGGGAGCAGTTGAGATCGATGCCGTTGCGACAACCGGTCCCAATCTGGACGCAGCCGATCTGCAGGCTCCGAAGAATGTGCATTTGATCCGGGGCGCTCCCCATGACCTGGTCATGAAGGATGTTTCAGTGGTGGTCTCACAAGGCGGCCACGGGACCGTCACCCGTTCGCTGATCAACGGCCTGCCGTTGCTCGTTCTGCCAATGGGTCGGGACCAGGCCGATAACGCCGCGCGCGTCGAGGCGAAGGGTGCGGGGCTTCGATTGCCCCCAACGGCTTCCGAAGCGGAAATTGCCGCGGCGGTGAACCGGCTGATTACCGAGCCACAATTCAAAGCGGCGGCCCGCCTCGTCGGTGAGGCCATAAAGGCGGATATCGATCGGTCCAGCCTCGTCGACGAGATGGAGGCGATCGCCGCCGCCGGCCACGCGGCAAGACAGCAACCCGCGAGACGGCGGCTTCGAAAAACTGCCTGACAGTCCACAAGGGGGCGCCAGACACATTGTGTGCGCGCCCCCTTCCGCCGCCGGCGAAGTGCTCCGGCTCTGCGCAAGGCGCGAGCCGTGACGCCGAATGAAAGCGAGTCCTGCCCGTGCGCATTCATCCAGATTCGTTCGTGTTCACATTGCTGCTTGGTCTTCTGTCCTCCCTGCCAACCTTCGGCATCGACATGATCCTGCCGAGCCTGTCCGCCACGGGGGCTGATCTTGGCGCAGCGCCGGCGGACGTGGGTTTGACGATGAGCGTTTATCTCCTTGGCCTGGGCGCCGCGCTCCTTGTCTATGGTCCGGTATCCGATCGCTTCGGCCGCAAGCCGGTCGTGGTGTTCGGCTGCGCACTGGTCATCATCGCGAGTGTAGGCTGCATTTTTGCCCGTTCGCTGCCGCAGCTGCTTCTTTTTCGCGCGCTGCAAGGCGCGGGCGCTTCGGGGCCGGGTATGGCCGCCGTTACCATCGTCAGCGATCTCTTCGACGGTCCGGCCGCACGCGCGAAGATGTCCAACGTGGTCCTTGCCATCAATATCGTGCCGATGATTGCACCGACCGTTGGCGCGGCGCTTCTTGCCGTTGGCAGCTGGCGGACCATCTACCTCGTGCCGATCGCTGGCGGGATCGTGCTGCTCGGCGCAATGGCAGCCTTCAACGAAAGCGCGCGGATTGATCCGAACACTCACCTCAGTTCGACGGCTATTGTCAGTAACTACCTTCGCGTTCTGCGCAACCCTCTCTGCGTCGGCTATCTCCTGTGCAACGCCGCCGCCGTGGGAGCGGTGTTCGCCTACATCACCGGCTCGTCGCTGTTCTTCATCAATGCTCTCGGCCTGAGCACCTATCAATACGGTGTGATCTTCGGGACAAGCTCACTGTCGATCATGATCGGTACCCTGGTCAACAAGCGTCTCGGAAGCCGGGTTTCGCCCGGTCAGATGATTGCGATCGGCCTGGCGCTCTCGACCGTCATGGCGACGTCTTTGCTCGTGATGGCCATCACGGGAGGTAAGTCGATCGCAATTGTAGTGTCGGTGATGGTCGGCGTCGCGTTGTCGTTCGGGCTGATCTCGCCGAATGCCATGAACGCGGCATTGCAGCAGATGCCGGACATCGCGGGCTCGATCAGTGCCGTGATGGTATTTGTGCAGATGATCGCCGCCGCTTCGTCCAGCGCGCTCGTCGCAGCGCTCTTTGACGGTCGCTCGGCGTTATCGATGGCAGTCGTGATGGTCTCTTTCTGCGTGCTCGCAATCGCGTCGTATATCGGCGTGGTTGGCCCCGCCAGGCGTTTCATGCCTATCCACGAATACAAGGTTAGCTCAGGAGAACGATCATGAACTCTTATGAAACGCTGGAACCTGCTTTTCTGAATCGCGGCGGTGTGCGTCTCGCGCATTTTGAGGTGAGGCCCCAGGCTCCGCAGAACCCGCCCCTGGTGCTCGTCAACGGCTGGACCGGCGACCATGGTATCTTCACGCCCCAGATCGCTCATTTCGGGCAAACCCGCCGCGTGGTGGCCGTCGATCTTCGCGGCCATGGCGCCAGCGACGCGCCTGAGCAGGAATACACCATGGCGGGGTTCGCGGATGATATCGCCTGGCAATGTGCCCAACTGGGATTGCAAAAGCCTGTCGTGATCGGCCACAGCTTCGGTGGTGCGGTCGCGCTCGATTTGTGCGGGCGTTATCCGGAACTTGCCTCAGGCATGGTGATGATCGACTCGATTGTGATGTCGCCTGCCGGCTTGCGGGACTCCCCGGACGTGCAGCGGCTGCTGGACGGCATCGGCGGACCGAACTACCGGTCGATATCGAAAGCCAACGCATGGGAGATCGGTTGCGATTTCGACGATCCAGCGCGGCGAAAGATGATCTACGAAACCTATATTCTGCCGCCTTGCGAGAAAATACCGCAGCACGCCGCCTATTCGACCATCAAGAATTTCACGCAGAACTATGATCCGACGCCCGCGGCGGAGGCTTGCAAAATTCCCATGGCCTATATCTCCGCGGATGTGCCGCTGGTGAACATGGCGCGTGATCTCAACCGCTTGCAAGAGCTCTGCCCCCAGTTGGTCGTGGCAAAGACGATGCTCGCTGGACATTTCAACACGATCGAGGTCGCCGACCAGGTGAACGCCATGCTCGAGCGGTTCCTGGCGGTTGGCCTCGCAAGGGCGCGTGAGCGCCATGCCAACCCTCCGAATGTCACTGCCCCGCGCGATGCCTCGGATATTCGAGCTGCATAGCGACGAAGTCAGTGGTGCGCGCGCCATAGCGGGCAGCGATGCCGCCAAGCGCGCTCTCGAGGGCTTCCGCAGGTTTTGCGTTGTCGATTTCCGGCAGTAGCCGAGCCGGCGGCCAACTCGGCACGACCTCGTCGGGCACGATACGAATTCCGTTGCGGGTTTGCCTGGCGCCGGCCGTGCTTGCGAACGTCACCGCGCGCGACCGGTAGGTTCGCGACCACGCATCCGCAACGAGCGCGAGCGAGACTTCGTCGAGATCGGGCTTGAGCTCGATGCCAAGCTGCTCGTGGTTCCAGAATGCCGCAGTGTTGCGAATCGCCGTCAGCGCAAACGGCCGCGTGAACCTGAACTCGTCGCTCTCGTGGCGCGCGTCCCAGTCGGGGAGGCCGATATCGCGGCCGACCGCGCGCGCCTTGTCGCGGCCGGCGATGGCCTCGATCAGCGTCAGCGACACCGGCATCGATGCGGAGATCCCGGTCGTTGTCGCCACGCCGCTGTCGACCACGAACCGCCGATCCCTGACATAACGCATCGTCGGGTGCTTGCCGCGCAATTCCTTGACGGAATACCAGTGCGTGGTGGCGCGCTTGCCGTGCAACAGCCCGGCATCGCCAACCACCTTGGCGCCGGCACAGACGCCGACGACGATTGCGCCCTTGCTTGATTGGCTCCTGATCCATTGCAGCGCCTCGGGATCGTCGTCGCGGCTCATGGCAGGGACGATGACATAGTCGGCGCCATCGGGATGCCGCGCATCGAACTCGGCGATCGTCGCCTGCGGTTCGACCTTCAGCACCGGAAACAGCGTCATGGGTCCGGGCCGGGTTGCCAGCGTCACGACATCGGCGACATCGGCGCGCTTGAGGATGCCGTAGGGCATCAGGTAATCAGTCGTTTCGGTGGCGTCATTGATGCCGATGATGGCGATCAGCGGGCGCTCGCGCTTCGGAGGCTTCAATGCCGCGATCGTCGCATCGCGCTCGTCCTGCGCGATCGCTGGCGGTGCCGCGACGGAAGGCGTCGTCGGCAGCGAGAGAATCCAGGCCGCGCCGATCCCGATCAGAAGTGCGACAGCGCCAGAGACGCTCCACAGCAGATGTCGCAATTTCATGGCTTCCTGACTCACGCTTTGCTTAATGGGATCGAGTGTACTGCCGTTATGTCCTGTTCGAAATGACGCGAATCCCGCGAAAACGGTCACGCGTCGAAAGGGACGAGGGCCGTTTCTGCAGCTCGCTGCGTCATTGCTTGCGTGTGTGATCCATCTGTGACTGCCCGACGGGCAAATCAGCAAAAACCTGTCGAGTCTCTCGCGCAAAAATATTCCGCTTTCGTTCTCACCCAAATCACCGGCATAACGTCGCCCGTCTCACGGCGGATGAGGGGCGCTCGCGAACGTCACGAACGCGCGGTGGGATGCGATGGACGCGGAAGGCGCAGAAGACGTACGCGCCCGATGCGTACGGCGAAGTCGTGTGGTTCTGATGTCGCGGTGCTGGCATCACGTTGGCAGGAAAAGTGTCCCGCCGATAACGGAGGCAAAAGAGCCGTTCTCCGGGGAGAGCACGAAGTAAGCCGTAAAGCCATTGCGCAGGGAAGGCCGGAATGCTCCCGCTGCCCTGTATGCTCGTGTGCAGCTCTTGCTATGCGCAAACAGCGCACGAGACCTCGGGTGCAGCAAGCACCCGGTCTTCCCTGCGCCCTCTGAACAAGCGGGCGGGAGGTTTTCAGGCAAAGCTCGCACAGATGATGTGGCGAGAACGCGAACGCATACTCAGTTGTCATCACCCGCGAAGGCGGGTGATCCAGTATCCCAGAGACACCAATGATCGAACCGAAAAGCCGCGGCGTACTGGATCCCCGCTTTCGCGGGGATGACGGCCGTGCGGTGCTGCATTCATCGTCATTGCGATGAGCGAAGCGACGAAGCAATCCATCTCTCCGCATGCTGCGCTATGGATTGCTTCGCTGCGCTCGCACTGACGCGCAGGGTCCCATGTCACACCGGCAGTGCGATCGAATACTTTACCTGGCTCAGCGCAAAGCTCGACTCGATCGAAGCGATGCCGTCGAGCCGTGTCAGCTTGTTTTTCAAAAATGCTTCGTAGGAGGAAAGATCGGCCGCAACGACGCGCAGGAGGTAATCGCGGTTGCCGGTCATCAGATAGCATTCCAGTACCTCGTCCCATTTCGAGATCGCTTTCGCGAACCGGTTGAGGTCCTCCTCCTTCTGCCGCGCCAGCTTGATCGAGATGAACACGCTGACATGGAGCCCCAGTGATTTCTGGTCGACGGTCGCGATGTAGCGGGGGAAAGACCCGGCGATGGCACGGCGACACCGAGAGGCCGACCTTGTCGGCGAGTTCCTGCATGGTCATCCGGCTGTCAGTCTGCAGCAGGCCGAGAATCTTGCGGTCGATGGCGTCGAGGGTAACCATTGGTATGAACTCGCGGTTTGGGGGTATATCGTGGTATTTTATCCTAATATTGGGCGGTATGTCGCAGGAAATTGAGAAGTTTGGAACCGCTCCTCCCGCTAAAATCGGCGCATACTGACCTTGCCCGGAGCACTGCCATGCCCATCGAGCCCGCACGCCTCGAACTGCTGTCCTCGCTGGCGCGCAAGGTTCTCTGGCTGTCGTCGTGGACGATCCATCACGCCAATCACGTCAGGCCCAATGCCGACGGGCTGAAGGTCGGCGGCCACCAGGCCTCGTCCGCCTCGCTCGCCAATATCATGTCGGCGCTGTATTTCTCCGTGCTTCGTCCGCAGGACCGCGTCGCGGTGAAGCCGCATGCGAGCCCGGTGTTCCACGCCATCCAGTACCTGTTCGGCCACCAGACCCGCGAGAAGCTGGAAAACTTCCGTGGCTACAAGGGTGCACAATCCTATCCCTCGCGCACCAAGGACGCCGACGATGTTGATTTCTCCACCGGCTCGGTCGGTCTCGGCGTCGCGCAAACCCTGTTTGCCTCGCTGGTGCAGGACTACGTCACCGCGCATGGCTGGATGAAGGACCGCCCCGAGGGGCGGATGATCGCGCTGGTCGGCGATGCCGAGATGGACGAGGGCAACATCTTCGAGGCGTTGCTCGAAGGCTGGAAGCACGGCCTGCGCAATACCTGGTGGGTGGTCGACTACAACAGGCAGAGCCTCGATGCCGTCGTGCGCGAAGGGCTGTGGGCCAAGTTCGAGTCGATGTTCCGCAATTTCGGCTGGGAAGTCGTGATCGTGAAATACGGCCGCCTGATGCAGGCGGCGTTCGCCGAACCCGGCGGCGAGGCTTTGCGGCGCTGGATCGATAATTGCCCGAACCAGATGTATGCGGCGCTGTGCTTCCAGGGCGGAGCGGCGTTCCGCAAGCATCTGCAGGACGACATCGGCGATCAGGGACAGGTGTCGCAATTGATTGATCGTCGCAGCGACGACGAATTGCTGGCATTGATGTCCAACCTCGGCGGACACGACATGGCCAGCATGATCGAAGCCTTCGAGGCGATCGATCATGATCGCCCGGTCTGCTTCATCGCCTACACCATCAAGGGCGTCGGTCTGCCGATGCAGGGGCACAAGGACAACCATGCGGGCCTGATGACGGTCGCGCAGATGGAGAAGTGGCGCACTGCGCAGAACATCCGTCCCGGCCATGAATGGGACAAGTTCGAAGGCCTGTCGAAGTCGCCGGCGGAACTGGAAGCATTTCTGGCGGAAGCGCCGTTCAACCGCGAAGGCCGCCGACGTCTCACTGCACCGGTCATCGACGTGCCGCAACAGCTCACCTTCAAGCCGGCGGCGCAGATGTCGACGCAGCAGGGCTTTGGACTGGTGCTCAACGAACTCGCGCGCAGCGACACCGAACTGGCTTCGCGTGTCGTCACCACATCGCCTGACGTCACGGTGTCGACCAATTTGGGTGCCTGGGTCAACCGCCGCGGGCTGTTTGCCAAGGCCGAAAATCACGACCTGTTCCGGCAGGAGAAAATCCCTTCGACCTTCAATTGGGATTTTTCGCCAAAGGGCCAGCATCTCGAACTCGGCATCGCCGAGATGAACCTGTTCATCATGCTGTCGGCGCTTGGCTTGTCGCACCAGATCAACGGCGAGCGGCTGCTGCCGGTCGGCACGCTGTACGACCCCTTCATCGAACGCGGCCTCGATGCGATGAATTATGCCTGCTACCAGGATGCGCGCTTCATGGTGGTAGCGACGCCGTCCGGCATCACGCTGGCTCCGGAAGGTGGTGCGCATCAGTCGATCGCCACGCCGCTGATCGGCATGGCGCAGGATGGGCTGGCCTCGTTCGAGCCGGTCTTTGTCGATGAACTTGCCGTGATCATGGGCTGGGGCTTTCGCCACATGCAGCGTGATGCCGGCGAGGGCGGCTCGGTTTATCTGCGCCTGTCAACCCGCACGATCGATCAGCCGCAGCGCATCATGGCGCCGGAACTGCAACGGGACATCACCGAGGGCGCCTACTGGCTGCGCGAGCCGGGACCGAATTGCGACATCGTGATCGCCTATACTGGCGCGGTCGCCCCCGAAGCGATCGAGGCGGTGGGTTTCATCGGCGAAAGCCACCGCGATGTCGGCTTGCTGGCGGTGACCTCGGCCGACCGGTTGCATGGCGGATGGTCCGCTGCGCGGAATTTGCGGCGCGACCGCCGTGGCATCCAGCATCTCAGCCATATCGAAAAACTGCTGGCGCCGTTGCCGCGCGACTGCGGCATCGTGACCGTGATCGACGGCCATCCGGCGGCGCTGGGCTGGCTCGGCAGCGTGCGCGGAAACCGCCTCGAGGCGCTCGGCGTCGAGCAGTTCGGCCAGACCGGTACAATCGGCGACCTCTACCGCCATTACGGCATCGACGCCAACGCCATCATCGATGCGGCCGAAAGCCTCACCGTGGGAGCGCCGGTGCGGCATCGCAAGACGGCGGTGTGATTTCACCCGCCGCCCTTGGAGGGTAACCAGAATACGTACCTTGCCACCGTCGCATCCCTGATCTTATATCCAGCGCCTGCCGCATCGCGGCACCCCGCATATGGCGGCTTCAACTGCTTTGGCTTTCGTGCAAGGATGCCTGCCGAACGCTCACGTTCCCCTCCATTGCTCCGAGATAAAGAGGTTTCCGATGGTCAATCGCATGCAATTCTACATCGACGGCGCCTGGGTCGATCCGGCCGTCAAGAAGTCCACCCCCGTCGTCAATCCGGCGACCGAAGAAGCGATGTATGACGTTGCGCTCGGCTCCAAGGCCGACCTCGACAAGGCCGTTGCCGCCGCCAAGCGCGCTTTCGTGACCTATTCGCAGACCAGCCGCGAAGAGCGCATCGCGCTCTTGGAAAAGATCATCGAGATCTACAAGGGCCGCATGAAGGAAATCGGCGCGGCCGTTTCCGACGAAATGGGTGCGCCGCTGCCGATGGCTGAGCGCCTGCAGGCCGGCGCCGGCCTCGGCCACATCGCTTCCACTTTGGAAGTCCTCAAGAACTATCACTTCGAGGAGACGATCGGTTCGGCCACCGTCGTGCGCGAGCCGGTCGGCGTCATCGGCATGATCACGCCCTGGAACTGGCCGCTCAACCAGATCGCCTGCAAGGTCGCGCCCGCGCTGGCCGCCGGCTGCACCATGATCCTCAAGCCGTCGGAATTCACGCCGTCCTCGGCGCTGATTTTCGCGGAAATCCTCCACGAAGCCGGCGTGCCGAAGGGCGTGTTCAACCTCGTCAACGGCCTTGGCCCAGAAGTTGGGGCCGCCATGAGCGAACACCCCGATATCGACATGATCTCGTTCACCGGCTCGACCCGCGCCGGCGTCGACGTCGCCAAGCGTGCTGCCCCGACCGTCAAGCGCGTCAGCCAGGAACTCGGCGGCAAGTCGCCGAACGTCATCCTCGAAGGTGCTGACCTCACCAAGGCCGTCACCGGCGGCGTGATGCACATGTTCAACAACTCCGGACAGTCGTGCAACGCACCGTCGCGGATGATCGTGCCGCTGTCGAAGATGAAGGAAGTCGCCGCCATCGCCAAGGGTGTCGCCGACAAGACCAAGGCCGGTGATCCCCGCGCCGAGGGCACCACGATCGGTCCGGTCGTGTCGCGCATCCAGTGGGACAAGATCCAGGCGCTGATCAAGAAGGGCATCGACGAAGGTGCGACCCTCGTGACCGGCGGTCCCGGCCTTCCCGGGGAAAG
>JADMIO010838985.1_pt1 | contig 17724 bp, 22 predicted proteins | sample 8958161 | NCBI WGS metagenome assembly JADMIO01 (sample SAMN16585339, study PRJNA669376) | soil metagenome | isolation source: Crop rotation soil | place: USA: Cullars Rotation, Alabama | collected 2011
CTTTCCCGGGCGCGGCGGCTATCGCGGCGGCTACTCCGGTGGACGAGGCTACTACGGCGGACGGGGCTACTACGGCGGGCGCGGCTATTACGGCCACGGCTACTACGGCGGCCGCTACTACGGGTATGGCTACGGCTACCCGTATTTCTTCGGCGGCGCGGCGCTGGGCTTCGCCCTGGGCTCGGCCTACCTCAGCCCCTGGTACTACGACTATCCGCCCGCCTATTCCTATTACAGCTACCGCGTCGACCCCGGTCCGTCGGTCTACGCCGCGCCGCCGGCCGACTATGGCGCGGCGCCGCCAGCGGCCTGCGGCTCGTGGACGTGGGACATCGGCCGGTCGACCTATTTCTGGACGCCGTGCGCGACACCGACCGCTCCGCAGCCCGAGGGCTACACAACGCCGCCGCCGACGTCCTAGCGCGGCCCCGCGGCTTCCGTGGGGCGGGGCCGGGCGGCCGTCGGCAGGGTCTCGACGTCGAAGGTCCGCTGCTGGTCGGGCGAAAGGCGTGAGTAGAAGGCCATGACCGCCTCGCCCTGCCGGCGCAGGTCGGCGACGTCCTGGGCCATGGACGCCTCGATCAAAGCGATGCGGCGGGGCGTCGGGATCTGCGGGAGCAGTTCGTCGGTGGCGCGGCGGCGCGCATCGGCTTGCGGGTCGGGCGCCATCGCGGCGGCGTAGGCCCGCCAGGCGCTCTCCTGATCGGCTCTGAGGCCAAGGTCGTCGTGAAGCTGCTGGAGCCCCTTGGGGGCGTCCTGAGCCCCGGCGGGCCCAGAGAGCGCCAGGACCAGAGCCAGGGCGGAGAAGAGGGTGCGCACGGATCGGATCTCCCAGGGCCAACGGCCTTGAGCGTCGAACCGCAAAGCGACCGATCTATGACTGGGGAAATCGCGCGCCGGACCCTGGTGGCTTGGGGCGGACTTGAACCGCCGACCTGTGGGTTATGAATCCACCGCTCTAACCAGCTGAGCTACCAAGCCCAGGGTCCGCGCGCGAGCGGCGGGTTATAGGGTCTGGCTTTCGGCTCTTCAAGCGGCTTGGATGCGGGCATGCCGCCGCATGCGGCGACCAAGTTCGCCGAGGGCGAACTAGCTGAGGATTTTGAAGATCAAGCCGAGCACGGCCATCATCAGGAACGACCACAGGGCCAGGGACACCAGAACGGCCCCGATGATCCCACGGAATCCCCGGTGTTCCCGCGCCGGCGGGATGCCTTCTGCCGTGCGAGACCGCGGCAATTGACCGGTCATGAGCGCTCCACCAAGCGGAATCTTGGCACTCTGGTCGAAAAATTAACCGAGCGATACATGTTTCATACGGTGCGACAATTCATGCACAGTTCACTTCGTCCTGCGTTCATCCTTGCGTGGTGAACGATTCCGACCCCGTGCCGGGCCCGACGCTGGCGGACCTGCAGTATGAAGAGGCCCGCCGCGCCCTCGACGTCCAGGCTCTGGCCTGGGCGCGAACGGCGCGCCGCTGGATGTGGCTGGGCGCCTTCGCCATCCTGATCCTGGCCGCGGCCGCGGTGGGGTTCCTGGTGCTCTGAGGGCCTGAGGGCCTCAGCGCCCGCCGGCTTCCTTGTAGAGGCCGTCCGTGCGGACCGTGTTCCAGAAGTTGGGCGGGAAGGGCCACAGGTCGTCGGTCTTGAGGCTGGCGACCAGCTTGTCCTTTGGCGTCCCGGCTTTCACCTGCTCGCGGGCGCGATCCAGCAGGGTCTGCAGCTTGTTGCGGAAGGCGGTCACCTGCTCGCGGGTGAAGGGGTCGGCGCCGTGGCCGGGGATCGCCTTGTCCCAGTCGAGCTTCAGGGTCTGGTCGAGCGAGGTGATCCAGCCGGCGATCGAGGCGCCCGCCGAATAGTCGACGTTGGGCGCGACCGCGTTCAGTTCATCGCCCAGAGCCACGACCTTGAGGTCCGGGAAATAGACGACGGTGTCGGCGTCGGTGTGGGCGGGCGCGAAGTGCATCAGCTGCACGGTCTTGCCGCCCAGCTTGATGGCGTAGCGCGCATCGTAGGTCACATCCGGCTTGGCCGGTGCGGTCAGCGTCGGATTATTGGCGGGCGCGACGAATTTATCGAGATTGGCCGGCAGGTTCTGCTGCGCGACCACCTTGGCGCCGGCGGCCAGGAAGCGGCCGTTGTTGCCGCTGTGGTCGGCGTGGTGATGCGTGTCGACCAGGTACTTCACCGGCGCCTGGCTGACCGTGCGGATCTGGCCCATCAGCTCGTCGTAGAACGCCTGGCCCGGGTTCTTGCTGTCGACGACCACCAGGCCGCCGCCTGTGACCCGCACCGTGGTGTTCCCGCCGCCGCCGGTGACCATGTAGAGGCCGGGCTTCACCTCCTTGATCGCCTGGGGCGGAGCCGGCGGCGCCGCCGGCGCCTGGGCGAAAGCGGCCGAGGCCGTGAGCGACAGCGCCAAGCCGACCGCCGCCGCGTGGAACATCTTCATGGAAGCCTCCCCCAGACCCTTGCCTTGCGCGACTATAGCGCCGGTCCAGCGAGAGTCTGCTCCTGCCCCGCTTTTCGAAAGAGCCAGGCCGATCCGAGCCAGAGGGCGACAAAGGCGGCGTTGAGGATCAGCGCTTCGCCGAATCCGGCGACCAGGGCGATCACGGCCACCGCCGCCTGGGCGAGGGCCGTCGCCGCGAGCGCGCGGGCCATGCCCTCGGGCCGGAAGCGGGCGATGAGGGCGCCGGCGGCGGCGATGGCGAGGACGGCGGCGTACATCAGGTTGGCGGGGTTGTCCTCAGCGCCGATGACGCCGACCGCGAGGTTCATCCAGACGAGAACGAAGCCGGTGGCGATCGCGAGGCCGGCGGCGGCGCGGTAGACGAGGTTCTCGTTCATCCGGGTCGCCAGCTCATAGGCGCCGCAAGCGCAGACCAGCATGGCGCCGAAGATCGCGAAATCAGCCGGGCTCCATTTCACCTCCCGGCTGAACTGCATGGCGATCAGGGGCAGCAGCAGCAGGAACGCCGCGCTGCCCCAGACCGCCCACCGCAAACGGCTCGCGCCGTGCTTAGCCTGTGTCGCCATGGCCTTGTGTCCCCCGCAGCTTTTTCAAACCCAGCGCGGACGGCCGGGCGTCCCCGCCGACGATCACGCAAGCCGCCGATATCCGCAACGGGTCGCCGCGGCCGCGTACGCCCTCGTTCAGAACGGCCGGTACTCCATCCAGAACAGAGCGATCGACACCAGCGCGAAGGCGCTGCTGGCGACGAAGAGACCTACGGCCCAGGCCGAGGGGTGATGCTTATGGGGGAGCGTCGGGTTGGTCATGTCCATCGCGCCTTGTGTCTGGCCAGCCTACCACATGGGGTTGCAGGCTTGAACCTTGGATGAACACTGTTGTCAGTTTGATTGCGGCTCGGTTAACCCTGTTCTGACAATGGGTTAGGAGCTGGTTCCGAACGGCATCACCCCCTGTTGATCGGCATCGCGGGCCAGGCCCGGCCATGACGGCGGCGGGAGCTGGGTGGCGGCGACCTCGACTGAAAAACGCCTGCGTGCCCGCTTTCACGGGCATGAGCGGAAATCCAGGGGCGGCCGCCGTCGTCCCCTCTCGCCGAGGCCGCGCCGGTCGGCTAGGTTCACCGGACCCATGAGCGTCCTGCACCTCCTTGGAACGGCCGGCGACGGTGGCGCGGAGACCTACTTCGTGGACCTCGTGGCCGCGCTGAAGCGCGCGGGCGTCGACGAAGTCGCCGCGATCAGGGCCCACCCGAGCCGCGAGGCCGCGCTGAAGGCGGCGGGCATACCGGTCAAGGTGCTGCGGTTCGGCGGGCCGCTGGATATCTTCACCAAGACTGCGGCGGCGGGCTACGCCAAGCTGAACGGGGTGCAGCTGGCGCTCGCCTGGATGAACCGCGCGGCGCGCCACACGCCCAAGGGACCCTGGGCGCGGATCGGGCGGCTCGGCGGGTACTACAACCTCAAATATTACGCGGGCTTCGACGAGCTGGTGGCCAACACCGAGGACATCGCCGAGTGGATCGTCGGCCAGGGCTGGCCTGCGGGCCGCGTGCGCTGCATTCCCAATTTCGCCGCCGCGCCGCCGAAGGTCGCGCCGGTCGACCGGGCCAGCCTGGCCACGCCGAGCGACGTCCCCCTGCTGCTCTCCATGGGCCGGCTGCACGAGGCCAAGGCGCACGACGTGACCTTGCAAGCGCTGGCCGAGCTTCCCGACGCCTGGCTCTGGATCGCGGGGGTCGGCCCGCTGGAGGCCAAGCTCAAGGCGATGGCGGAGGCGCTAGGGGTCGCCGACCGGGTGCGGTTCCTGGGCTGGCGGACGGACGCCTCGGCGCTCTATCGGACCGCCGACATCTGCGTCTTCCCCTCACGCTACGAGCCGCTGGGCAATGTGGTGATCCAGAGCTGGGCGCATGGGCTGCCGGTGGTCGCCGCCGCCAGCCAGGGCCCGCAGGCGCTGATCGAGGACGGCAAGGACGGCCTGCTGGTCCCGATCGACGACGCGCCGGCGCTCGCGGCAGGTGTGCGCCAGCTCCAGGCCTCGCCGACGCTGCGCAAGCAGTTCGCCACGCGCGGCCTGGGCCGCGTCGAAGCCGAGTTCTCCGAGACCGCCGTCGTCGGCCAATGGAAGGCGCTCTTCGCCGATTACGGGGCGATCTGAATGTGCGGCATCGCGGGCCAGATCGGCGGCGCCGACGCGCGCACGCCTGCGATGATCGCGGCCCTCGTCCATCGCGGCCCCGACGGCGTCCGGATCGAGGAGACGACGGGCGCCAGCTTCGCCCACGCCAGGCTCTCGATCATCGATTTGGAGGGCGGCTGGCAACCGCTGCACGCGGCCGGCTCCACCGTCATCGGCAACGGCGAGATCTACAACTACGTCGAGCTGGCGGCGGAGTTCGGCCTCCAAGATCGCCTGGCGACAGGTTCGGACTTCGAACCGCTGCTGCATCTCTACGCGCAGGAAGGCGAGCGGGCGTTTGCGCGCCTGCGAGGGATGTACGCCTTCTGCCTGGTCGGCGCCGACGGCCGCTCCTGGCTGGCCCGCGACCCGTTCGGGATCAAGCCGCTCTACCTGCTGGAGCACGACGGCGGGCTGGCGTTCGCGTCGGAGCCGCGGGCGTTCTTCCACGCCGGCCTGCTGCGGGCGGAACTGGACGAGGCGGCGGGGCGCGAGTTGCTGGCCTTCAACTATGCGCTGGGATCGACGTTCAAGGGCGTGCGTCGGCTGGCGCCCGGCGAGGTCGTGGAGGTGCGGGACGGACGGGTGGCGACGAGCAAGCGGCGGTCCGCGCTCCGGCTTGGCTCCCCCGTTCACGGGGGAGGTGGACCGCAGGCCGAGCGCAGCGGAGAGCCGGCGGTGGAGGGGGCGAGCCGCGAGCTCGGCGCCCGGTCCTCGCCCCCTCCACCAGCCCCTCTTCGGGGTATGGTCGCCCTCCCCCGCTCCGCAGGGGAGGCACGCGATCTCGTCGCCCGCCTCGACGCCGTGCTGGAAGACTCGGTCCGGGTGCATCAGCGGTCCGACGTGCCTTATGGCCTGTTCCTGTCGGGCGGCATCGACTCGGCGGCGATCGCCACCCTGATGGCGCGGTTGAACGAGCGGCCGGTCACCGCCTTCACCTGCGGCTTCGAGGCGCCGGGCGCCAGGGACGAGCGCGCCCAGGCGGAGAAGGTCGCCCGCGCCCTGAACCTCGACTGGCGGGAGACGAGTTTCGGCGAAGAGGACTTCTGGGGGATCGTGCCTGAAGTCGCATGGGCGCTGGACGATCCGACGGCGGACTATGCGACCCTGCCGACCTGGAAGCTGGCCGAGGCCGCCAAGGGGACCCTGACCGTGGTGCTCACCGGCGAGGGCGGGGACGAGCTGTTCGGCGGCTACGGCCGTTATCGGAGGGCGCTCAGGCCGGGCTGGCTGGGCGGACGTCCCGCCGAACCGCGGACGGACGACACGCAGGCGCTGGCGCGCTGGCGCGACGCTGCGCGCCCGCCCGCCGGTCTGACCCGGCTGCAGGCCGCGCAATGGGCTGATATCGCGACGTGGCTGCCGGACGACCTGCTGTTGAAGCTCGACCGCTGTCTGATGGCCCATGGGCTGGAGGGGCGCACGCCGTTCCTGGATCGAGAGGTCGCCGCCTTCGCCTTCCCGCTTCCCGACCGCGCCAAGGTGCGGGGCCGCTACGGCAAATGGCTGCTGCGCAAGTGGCTGGAGCGGAGCTGTCCCGCGGCCGAACCCTGGGCGCGGAAGCAGGGCTTCACGGTGCCGGTGGACGCGTGGATCGCGCCGCGGGCCGAAGCGATCGCCGAACGGTTGCCCAAGGTCGCGGCGCTGAGGGCGCTGCGCCCCGAGGCGCCCGCCGAATTCCGCACCGGCGGCGACGGCGTGCGCTGGCCCTTGTTGTTCTTCGCGGTCTGGTCCCTCATCCACCTGGAAGGCGCCTCGCGGTCCGAGGCGCTGACGGCGGTGGCAGGGGCATGACGATGAAGGCCTGGTTCCTGGCGGCCGCGGCCGCCCTCTCGCTCGCGACAGCGGCCCAGGCGGCGGCGACGCTGCCGCCCGCGGCGATCTACACCGACCCGCCCGCCGACAAGGCCCACCCGGCCCGCTCGGAGGTGCTGCACATTCCCTCGGGCGGCGTGCAGATCAACGGCCTGGCCTACGTCCCCGCCGGCGCGGGGCCGCACCCGACCGTGCTGCTGCTGCATGGCCTGCCGGGCAACGAGAAGAACCTCGACCTCGCCCAGGCGATCCGCCGCGCGGGCTGGACCGTGGTGACCTTCAACTACCGCGGCTCCTGGGGCAGCCCGGGGACCTTCAGCTTCAAGGGCAATCTGGAAGACGCCAAGGCGGTGCTGGCCTATGTGCGGACGCCCAAGGTCGCAGAGGGCCTGCAGATCGACCCGAAGCGGCTGGTCATCGTCGGGCACAGCATGGGCGGCTGGGTCACCGCCGTCACCGCAGGCCAGGACCCGGGCCTCGCCGGCGCCGTGCTGATCTCGGCGGCCGACATGGCCGCATTGCGCCTCGCGCCGCCCGACACGCGGCTGCGGACCGCCACCGAGAACATGGAGGCTCTCTCGGGCGTCACCGCCCAGTCGATGGCCGAGGAGATGACCACGCTGGACGAGGCCACCGGCTTCGCGGCCGCCGTCCCCGGCCTTTCGAAGACGCCGCTGCTTGTGCTGACCTCGGACGACGGCCTGGCGGACGGAGCCAACACCCTGGTGGCCAACATCAGGAAAGCCGGCGGGACCCAGGTCACTGCAGTCCACGTCGCCACCGACCACAGCTGGAACACTGCCCGCATCCGCCTGGAGACCGAGGTCCTGCGCTGGCTGGCGGCGCTGCCCAAGTAGTTGCTCCCCCGCTGGGGGAGCTGTCAGCGAAGCTGACTGAGGGGGTCCTCCGAGGTCAGCGCTGCACCCCTCCGGCGCTTCGCGCCACCTCCCCAAAGAGGGGAGGAACTCTATGCCGGAAGCTTCCCATACCTGGCGGCCAGCGCGGCCACCGTTTCGTCGAACTCGGCCATGGTCTCGGCGATCACCTGGGCGACCGGCTTGACGCTATCGATGCGGCCGGCGACCTGGCCGGAGAGCGCGATCGAGGCTTCCATGTCGCCGCCGAAGTAGAGGTCGAGGGCCTTGCCGAACTCCGCCATGATGTTCTCGGGCGGGGACTTCTCGAACTCCGTGGTCTTCTGGGTGCGCAGCGCCCGAAGCGCCGGCCCGGGTCCGAAGCGGTTGAGGAACACCGTGTCGGTCTCCTTCGCGCCGACGATCATGTCCTTCCAGTTCTGATGCACCGGGCTCTCGGCGGCGGAGACCATGCGGGTGCCCATCTGGACGCCCTCGGCGCCCAGGGCGAAGGCCGCCGCCATGGTGCGGCCATCGGTGATGCCGCCCGCCGCGATCACCGGCAGGTCGGTCTTCGAACAGACGAGCGGCAGCAGGACCATGGTGGCGACGTCGCGGCCGTTCTTGAAGCCGCCGCCCTCCCCGCCTTCCACCACCAGTCCATCGACGCCGGCCTCGATGGCCTTCGTCGCCGCGGCCAGCGACGGCACCACGTGGAAGACGGTGAGCCCCGCGGACTTCAGAGCCTCGCAGTACTTGTTCGGATCGCCGGCCGAGGTGGTGACGAACTTCACGCCCTGGTCGGCGACGAACTTCACGATGTCGGGGTCGCGCACGAAGGCCTGGGCGACGTTGATGCCCCAGGGCTTGTCGGTGAGCGTGCGCATCTACTTGACCTCTTCCTTCACCTCGTCGAGGCGGCCGGAGGAGGTCTCGATGATCCCGAAGCCGCCGGCGTTGGAGACCGCCGAGGCCAGCTGCGCGCGGGCGATCCAGCCCATGGGCGCCTGGACGATGGGGTACTTCACGCCCAGCAGGTCGGTGATGCGGTTCTTCATGGGGTTCCCTCGTTTTGGGCGAGTATCGCGCGCTCCCCTGCGGTCATCCAACCACCTTCGGAGGATGACGAGCGTTGGTGGTGTTACAGCCCCAGCCGCCCCGCGACCTCTTCGCCGATGGCGAGGGACGATGTGAGCCCGGGGCTTTCGATGCCGAACAGGGCGACCAATCCTTCGAGGCCGTGGATGTCCCTGCCGTCGATGCGGAAATCGGGCTGGGGTTCGTCGGGGCCGTGGAGCTTGGGGCGGATGCCGGCGTAGTCGGGGGTCAAGGCCCCGTCCGGCAGGCCCGGCCAGAACTTGCGGATATAGGCCTTGAAGGCCGGCTCGGCGGACGGGTCGACGCTGTAGTCCAGGGTGTCGACATAGGTCAGGTCCGGGCCGAACACCGCCTGGCCGCCCAGGTCGCGGCGGTAGTGGGTGCCGAGCGCCCCATGGATCGGCGGCGGGTAGATCAGCCGTGCGAAGGGCGCCTTGCCGGTCAGCCGGAAGTACATGCCCTTGCCGTAGTGGCCGGCGGGGATCGTCTCCCTGGGAAAGCCTTCGATCGTCGCGGCCACGTCCTGGGCCGAGAGTCCCGGCGCGGTCACCAGGTAGCGGCAGGTAAGCGTCGTAGGCTCCTCGCCGCCGGCCCGGACGTCGAACCCGCCGCCGTCGCGGGGGGTGGCGCCTTCGAATGGCGTCGAGAGCACCACAGCCCCGCCGGCGGCCTCGATCTCGCCCTGCAGGGCGATGAAGTAGCTGTGGCTCTCGAAGACGCCCGATTGAGGTGAGAGCAGCGCCGCCTCGACATTGAGCTCGGGCTCCAGGGCCAGGGCCTGGGCCTTGGTCAGCTCCTCCATGCCCTCGACGTCGTTGTCGCGAGCCTGCTGCAGGATTTCTTCCAGGCGGGGGATCTCGTCGACCCTGGTCGCCACCACCAGCTTGCCGCAGCGGTCGTAGGTGACGTGATGCTTGTCGAGGAAGGGATACAGCATCCGCCGGCCCTGGACGCAGAGCCGCGCCTTCAGCGAACCGGTCGGATAGTAGAGACCGCCGTGGATCACCTCGGAATTGCGCGAGGAGACGCCGTCGCCGATCACCTTGTCCCGCTCAAGGACGGCGACGGTCAGACCGCGCTGGGTCAGGGCGTAGCCGATGGCCAGCCCCACCGCGCCCGCGCCCACCACCACTGCGTCGAAATCGAACTCGGCCATACACCCCGCCTAACGCACGGGCGTGGGCTTGGAAACCTCGTCAGCCGCCCAGGAAGTGCAGCCGGACAGTTTCGCGGAACATCATCGCCTGGCGGCTGATGGCGCCCGGGTCCTCGAGGGTCTTGGCGAGGGTCATGCCGCCGTAGGTGAAGGCCAGGATCGCATCGGCGAGGTCGGCGGTCCGCAGGTTGCCCTTCGCCGGGTAGGCCGCCGCGATCTCATCGAGCCAGGCGACGAACTTGCCGCGCCAGTCGAGCACGCTCTGCACCGTCATGCGGCGCGTCTCGCGGTCGAAGGAGCGGTCCTGGAAGGCCACCGTCGCCACGAGGCAACCAGGGTGGAGCTCGACCATCTGCTCCATCGCCTCGGCGTAGAGCTTCAGGAAGATCAGGAAGCTGTGCAGCGGGTCGTGGTTCAACTCTCGCGCCCGCGCGGCCATATCGTCGAGGAAGGTCTCGTTCTCCCCGTTGTGCCGCGCGACCACCTGGCGGGCGAGGTCGTGCTTGTCCTTGAAGTGGTAGAAGAAGCCGCTCTTGGTGATGCCCGCGGCCTCCACCAGCTCCTCGATCGAGGTGGCGGCGAAGCCCTTGCGGATCATGGAGTCGTAGGTGAGGTCGAGCAGGCGTTCGCGCGTGCGCTCGCCTTTCGACAGGGTTTCGGACTGCACCGCGGGTGCAGTTTTGGCCTCCGGCTGGCTGCCCATGCGCCAGGTTCCCTTTTCCAGAAGGCTCCAACATACTCAAAAAACGCCGGTTTTCACAGGGTCCGAAAACCGACCGCGCGACGGCTAGAGCGCCGGATTGGAACGCTTTAACCCTCTGCGCCCCAACGAGGAGATCATCGATGTCGGTTAGGGACCATCACGGACTGGCGTTGTCCGGCGCGAGCCAACGGGCCGCGGAAACCTATCAGGGCGCACTGCACGCCTACCACTGCTACGCCGGCGACGCCGTGGGCCTCGTGGACGCAGCCATCGCCGACAGCCCCGGCTTCGTCATGGCCCATGCCCTGAAGGCCTACATGCATCTGATCGGCGGCAACGCCGAGGCGGTGGCCATCGGCCTGCAGGCGTTCGAAGCGGCCAAGGCGCTGCCGGCCAACGAACGCGAACAGGGCCATGTGGCGGCCTTGGGCAGCTTCCTCACGGGAGAGGTCCGAGCCGCCGGACGCATCCTGGAAGATGTCGCGATCGCCAATCCGCGTGATGTGCTGGCGCTGCAGACCGGTCAGCTCATGGACTTCCTGACCGGCGACTCCCGGATGCTCCGCGACCGTATCGGCCGCGCCCGGGGACAATGGGCCGAGGGCATGACCGACTATCACGCCATCCTGGGCATGCATGCTTTCGGGCTGGAAGAGACCGCGCTCTACGACCAGGCCGAGGCGGCCGGGCGCCGCGCCATCGAGCTGGAGCCGCGCAACGGCTGGGCGCAGCACGCCGTCGCCCACGTGCTCGAAATGCAGGACCGCCGAGCCGATGGCGTGGCCTGGATGCGCGGCGATATCCGGGCCTGGACGGAGGAGAGCTTCTTCGCGGTCCACAACTGGTGGCACCTGGCGCTCTTCCACCTGGGCCTCGGCGAGGTGGACGAGGTGCTGCGGCTGTACGACGGGCCGGTCTACGGCGCGCGGTCGGACCTCGCCTTCGACATGGTCGACGCGGCCGCCCTGCTCTGGCGGCTCCATCTGCTGGGCGTCGACGTCGGCGACCGGTGGGCGGTGCTGGCCGACGTCTACGCCACCCAGCCGCGCGGCCAGTACGCCTTCGACGACGCGCACGCGATGCTGGCCTTCGTGGGCGCCGGCCGCGAGGCGCAGGCGCAGGCGGTGCTGGACGCGCAAGGCCCTGTGCTGGCGGGCGTCGGCGACAACGCCATGTTCTCCGGTGAGGTCGGCCTGCCGGTGATGCAGGCGATCCACGCCTTTGGCCACGGCGACTACGGCCGCGCCGTGGAGCTGCTGCGAGGCGTGCGCAACAAGGCCGCCCGCTTCGGCGGCAGCCACGCCCAGCGCGACCTGATCGACCTGACGCTCATCGCGGCGGCGGGACGGGCCGGAGAACGCAGCCTGGAGGAAGCGCTGCTCTCCGAGCGGGCGGCGGCCAAGCCGCTCGTTCGGGAAGGCGTCCAGCGGATCGCGGCGGAGTAGCGGGAAGCGACCGCGCAGTCCCCAAGCCTCCATGGGCGGCAGGACGGGCTTTCAAAGAGCCGTCCTTCCGCTCTTCGCCGCCCTCGGCTAGCTTCGCTGCAAATCGAGGGGGACGCGTATGAGGGTGTTGGTTTCGGTGGCCGCGGCGACGGCGGTGCTCGCCGCGGGTTCGGCCGGCGCGCAGGTCCCGCTGAACCCCAAGGCCAACGGCGGCGTCGCCCAGATCCTGATGTGGACGCCGCAACAGCAGGCGACCGGCTACCGGACCATCGAGAAGATCTTTAAGACCCACACCATCAAGCGCGGCAAGACGGTGCATCCGTTGCCGATGGCGGCCAAGCAGATCGAGCCGACCTTCACCTACCAGGGCAAGACCTGGACCACCGACGAGTACATGAAGGCCTACAAGGTCAGCGGCGTCCTGGTGCTGAAGGACGGCCAGATCGTGCTGGAGAAATACGGCCTGGGCCGGAAGAACACCGACCGCTGGACCTCGTTCTCGGTGGCCAAGTCGGTGACCTCCACCCTGGTCGGCGCGGCCATCCAGGACGGCAAGATCAAGAGCCTGAACGAGCCGGTGACCACCTACATCCCCGAGCTGAAGGGCAGCGCCTACGAGGGCGTCACCGTGCGCCAGATGCTGATGATGAGCTCGGGCGTGAAGTGGAACGAGGACTACACCGATCCCAAGTCCGACGTGGCCCAGGCCGGCGGCTCGGTGCTGGAGCCGGGCGTCAATCCGATGGTCAGCTACCTGCGCAAGCTGCCGCGGGCCAACCCGCCCGGGACCAAGTTCAACTACAACACCGGCGAGACCGACCTGGTGGGCGTGCTGGTCTCCAAGGCGACCGGCATGTCGCTGGCGGACTACGCCTCGGAGAAGATCTGGAAGCCCTACGGCATGGGTCAGGATGCGGTCTGGATGCTGGATCCCGGCGGCCAGGAGCGCGGCGGCTGCTGCATCTCCATGACGCTCCGCGACTATGGCCGGGTCGGCCTGTTCATCGCCGGCGGCGGCAAGGCCGGCGGCAAGCAGATCGTGCCCGCCGACTGGACCGCCGAGGCCACCAGGGTGCAGATCGAAAACGGCAATCCGCCGCCCGCCGGCTACGGCTACTTCTGGTGGATCCGTCCGTACGGCGCCTATGAGGCGGTCGGCATCTTCGGTCAGTCGGTGACCACCTTCAAAGACGAAGGGCTGATCATCGTGGTCAATTCGGCCTGGCCCGCGGCGACCGGCAAGGAGCTGAGCGCCGCGCGGGTCGCGTTCTTCCAGGGCGTGCGCGCCGCGGTGAAGAAGTAAGGATCGACAGATGACCCGACTTTCCCGCCGCAATCTGATCAGCTTCGGCGCCGCGGCCGCGACACTGGGCGGCGCGCCCGCAGCCTGGGCCGCGAAGGAGGCCTTCTTCATGAGCCACAAGCTGCCGATCGGCCTGCAGCTCTACACGCTGGGCCCGGGCCTCGCCGCCGACCTCGACAACCAGCTGAGCCAGGTCGCCAAGATCGGTTACCGGACTGTCGAGCTGGCGGGCTATCTCGGAAAGACGCCGAAGGAATTGAGGGCCGCGTTCGACAAGGCGGGGCTATCCGCCACCAGCAGCCACGTGCAGGGCCGGCCGACGGGAACGGACCCCAGCCTGCAGGACGGCGACCGGCTGGTGGCCGACGGCCGGGTGATCGGCATCCGGAAGTTCGTGCTGCCGATGTTCCCGATCCCCACGCACATCGACATGACACCGAAGGCCGGCGAAGACCGCCGCGCGGTGCTGGCCCGCCTGGCCCAGCAGATGACGCTGGACGACTGGAAGGCCACCGCCGACCTGCTGAATACCGCAGGCGCGAAGATCAAGGCCGCCGGAATGTCGCTCGGCTACCACAATCACAACGTCGAGTTCGCGCCCAGCGCCGGGACCACCGGCATGGAGTACCTGCTGAAGAACACCGACCCGAAGCTGGTGCATTTCGAGATGGACGTGGGCTGGGTGGTGGCGGCCGGCCACGACCCCTTCGCGTTGATGAAGGCGCATCCCGGCCGCTTCACGCAGATGCACGTGAAGGACGTGCTGGCGACCACCAAGCCGAACTTCGTCTTCCAGCAGGACCCGACCGAGATCGGCTCGGGGATCATCGAGTGGAAGAAGCTGCTGCCCGCGGCCTACGCCGCCGGCATCCGCGACTTCTTCGTCGAGCAGGAACCGCCGTTCACCAGGCCGCGCCTGGAGTCGATCAAGGTCAGCTTCGACTACCTGAACGGGCTGGCGACTTAGGCGCCGCTCGGCCTAGGCCAGCCGCGCCCGGACCTTCTGCTGTTCGGGATCGTCGCTGCGGAACTGGCCGGCCCGGCCGAGCCGTGCGTTGCAGGACGGGCAGCGGACCGCGTCGTCGTCCGCGAGGGAGGCCGCGACCTCGAGCGCGCCGCCGCAAGGCTTGCACTTCCACCGGCGCACGGGCGCGGGCGGCGCCTTCGGCTTCGGCGGATTCTTCAGGCTCAGGATCGGGCGACGGGCGGGTTCGGACATGGGGCGGACGCTGGGAGGCTGGCGGGAACGGGAGCAAATGAGCCAGGCGCGCCCTCTATTCAAGGTCGCAGGCCAAATCGCCGCGGCGGCTCAGAACATGGCGTCGGGCCGGGGCTTCTTCTTGCGGGGCCGTTCCCACATCACTCCGGGGTAGCCTTTCAGGGGCGCCAGCGGCTCGCCGAGATAGGTCCAGTCGGCCTGCTCGGAGAGGTTCATGTGGTAGCGCGGCTCGCGCCCGGTGCGCTCGGTGAAGATCGCGCGCGGGATGTTGACCATGGTCGGCGAGCGGGCGCGTTCGTAGAGGAGCGGCGTGCCGCAGCGGGCGCAGAAGCTGCGCGTCGTTCCCGCCTGGGCGTCCTCGAAGCGGGTGATGGCCTCCTCGCCCGCCAGCACCCGAAAGCGGCTGCGGTAGCTGCCCACATAGGTGACGTAGGCCGCCCCCTGGGCGCGGCGGCTGGCGTTCGAGTGGTCGTGCCAGGCCCATCGCGCGGGGACGTCGATTTCCAGGCGGACCGCCCCGCAGGCGCAGCCGCCCGACGCCTGGACGGAGGCCTTCTTCGAAAGGGACGGCGTGCGCGCCATGTCGGACCTCGAATGCTGGAACGAGGCGACTAAACCCGCACGCCGCGGCTTGTCCATTAGCCGGCCAGGCTCGCCGGGGATGACGAGCCTGGTCTCGCTTCAGGTCAGTGCAGCCCGCCGCTGGCGAGGAGCTTTTCGCCGGTCAGCCAGCGCGCGTCGTCGGACGCCAGGAACACCGCGATGTCGGCGATGTCGCCCGGCTGGCCGATGCGGCCGAGCGGGGTCTGGGCGATAAAGGCCTTCTCGAAGTCCGAGCCCGCTATGCCCGCGCTGTGGGTGCCCTCTGTCTCGACGCCGCCGGGGTTGATCGCGTTGACCCGGATCTTGCGCGGGCCGAGTTCATTGGCCAGCACGCCGGTGATGGCGTCCACGGCGCCCTTGGAGGCGGTGTAGACGGCCGAATCCGCCGGGAAGAGGCTGGTGACGACCGAGCCGATGTTGATGACGCTGGCGCCTTCGCCGAAGTGCTTTGCCGCCGCCTGCGTGGTGAGCAGCACGCCCAGGACGTTGATGTTGAACGTCTTGTGGAAGTGATCCTCGGTGATGTCGCCGAGCGAGGAGAATTCGTAGACGCCGGCGTTGTTCACCAGGATGTCCAGCCGGCCGTAGGCCTTGATCGCCGCGTCGACGAGGCCTTGCGCCTCGGCGGCCTTGGAGACGTCGCCGTGCACGGCGATGGCCTTGCCGCCGGCCGCCGTGATGGCGTCGAGGACGACGTCGGCGCCCGCCTTGCTGGAGGCGTAGTTGACGACGACGGCGGCGCCCTGGGCGGCGAGCGCCTTGGCGACGGCGGCGCCGATCCCCTTTGAGGCGCCGGTGACGACGGCGACCTTGCCGGTGAGCTTGGACATTGGTGGATTCCCTTTGAAACTGGCGGACCGGCCGGCGAGCGCCACGATGGCGTCGGGGTCATTGTCCCATAGTTCGGGAAATTGGAACTATTGAACCAACAGTCAAGAGGGCCTATCTGGAAAACCGATGAGACCGCTGTTTCACCCTTCGATCGAGGACGTCAGGCTGGAGGCGATCCTCCATGCCCTGTCCGATCCCGTGCGGGTGCAGATCTTCTCCGACATCGCCGGCGCCACCTGCGCCCAGACCTGCTCGGCCTTCAACAGCGTCAACGACCGGGTGATCCCCAAGTCCTCGCTGTCGCAGCACTTCAAGGTGCTGCGCGAGGCCGGCCTGATCCGTTCCGAGCGCCAGGGCGTCGAGATGCGCAACACCTCGCGCTGCCCCGAGGTCGAGGCCCGCTTCCCCGGATTGATCTCCGCGATCATCAACGCCCACCAGATCGAGGGCCGTGGCAAGGCGGCCTAGGTCCCTGGCGGCAGCCTGTGCGGGAAGGCGTCCAGTTCGTAGCGGGCGGCTTCGCTGAACTCGGCGAGAAAGTCCATCTTGCCCTCGGTCATCATGGCGCGCAGCTCGTGCAGCGCCTTGTTGGGGCCGAGGTAGGCGTCGATGATCCCGTCCATGGTGTCTTCGGCGGCCTTCACCACCCGGTCGCAGGAGATCAGCCGGATGCGCCCGACGATCGCGTACAGCTGGATCATGTCGAGGACGTCGTCCTTCTCGTGGCTGACCGCGTCGCCGTAGAGCCGCGAGGCTTCGTTGATGAAGTCGGTGAACAGCGCCTCGCGTCTAGCCCGGTCATGCTCGCGGTCCCGCGCCCGCTGCTGGATCGACTGCGTCAGCCACGAACTCCCCAGCGACGCCACCCCGCCGATCAGGGCTCCGGCGAGGGCGGCGAGCGCGGTGATCAGGCCTGGTTCCATGGACGGTCTCCCAGCCGAGCCGCGCCGGCGTCGCGGCTCGGCCGATCCTAGCCATCCGGAAGCGGCGCGATAGCCGGCACGCGTCGTCGGACTAGCTGGACGGTGGGTGGCGGGGTCGGCCGCATGGCCCGCGGTCCGGCAGCCCGCGTGCGCGCGTGAAGTTCGACTTCAGCAAGAGCTCGGCGCCAATCGCTTCCCATTTTCCGCACCACGGCTTCATCTTGTTCTCTCTTCGTTCTTGCCGGTTTAGCTTGGCTGTGAGATTGTGAGGCAGCGGTGCGGCGGCGTGAAACGGGGGAGAGTTTGAATGGGCAGTGGGTCTTGCGCGCGCGGGGGCCAACCGCGATCCGTCCCTGATCCCGACGGTGACTTGGCGCTACGGCGCTCACCGACCCATCCCGTCCCCGAAACGAGATCGACTCCGTCGAAGACCGAACAGGCGGCCACCAGGTGAGCGGGGTCTCGCTGCTGGAGTGGGTAGTGCTCGCCTGCGTCGTGCTGCCGTTTGTGTTTTGGGGGTCTCCATTGGGGTGGCCCGGGCGGTTCCTCAGATGGCGGCAGTCGACCTCGCCGGCAGCCGTCGCAAAGGCGACATCTGCGGCGAGAGGGGTCGCGGCCCAGATGCAGGCGATGGCGCAAGCGACCCTGCTGCTGGCCACGACCGCGACGCCGGCATTTTCCAAGATCGGGGGAGAGCCCGAACTTCCCGAAGGCGTGGCGAGACCCATGAGCGTTAAGGGCCCGTGCCCGTTCCTGGTTCAGCTCGACATGAGTGACGTCCGGGCGGCCGGCGGGCCAGGCTGGTTGCCCGAGAACGGAAGGCTCTACGCGTTCCTCGATGAGGACCGGGCCGGGTTCGCCGACCATGTCCAAATCGTCTACAGCGCCAAGCCGGCCGGCCCGGCGTTTGCTATGGCGTCGCCGGGCGCTCGCCGGTCGCCGTTTCCGGAGCGACGCGTCGGGTTCGAGCGATTCACGTCGGTTCCGAATCTTGAGTGGCTAGGGGTGGATAGCCGCCAGCTGCGAGGCGCGGATCCGAAAGTCTGGGAGGACGTCGCGCGGATCTTTCCAGCACAGTGGGATCCGAAGCTTGGAATTCACGTGACTTGAAGTCGCGG
>JADMIO011624649.1_pt1 | contig 17724 bp, 14 predicted proteins | sample 8958161 | NCBI WGS metagenome assembly JADMIO01 (sample SAMN16585339, study PRJNA669376) | soil metagenome | isolation source: Crop rotation soil | place: USA: Cullars Rotation, Alabama | collected 2011
CAGTATGATTTCCTGAACCGTTTGCGCTCCCTTGGCTCTGTCACCGGCGGCGATGTCTACAACGATTCCTATAACTACCGATTTTCCATTTCGCAGCGTGGTTTCGTGCTCAAGAAATTTTTCTCTCCCGCCTTCCCTCGACTCCGATTCTATTTCGCAACCACGTGACGACTCGGTCGCATTCGCGCGGCGAAATTCGCTCTCGTACTACAATCGAACATCCGTCTCGTTGGTACAGCATCAAGTCATATCTTAATGAGTCGTCGCCGGTTGATTCCACTCGTTCAACGCCGACGTCTTCAATCTCCGCAAATCGAACGCTAATACGCTCGTTGCGCATTCCGGTGGGTGGAATCGAAATGACGTCTCGATTGCGATCCAGGATCAAATCGCGAACTCCTTTGCGGTCGCGAACCTCCCAGAAATATCGAATTGCGATCGTGGTCGCCAAAAACAGGGCGCAGGCGACGGCAATACGCATGTTCGACTCAGGTCCGTTCCCGGTAGGCATGGCCACATTCCCGACGAAAGCGCCCGCTATCAGTGCGACGCCAAGCTTCTCCATCGATTTGGGACCGAACCGCAACGTTTCCGTGTTCTGGAAGCGATCGACCACCAACCCTGCCGGATCGAGCGTTGATCGGCCAAGCCACGCCTTGATTCCGAAATGGAGATACCCGAGGGCAATCACGTGAAACGGCAGCAGGAAAACCAACAAAATCACTTTGCTTCCCACCGAGTAGTTCGCCCACGACACTTGTTTGGACAAGACGCCATCAAAAGCAATCGTCGCGACGCACCAAATCACACCGCCAAAAATCGGGGACGAATCCCGGACCGGCTTATCCAGCCTGATTCGTTCCTCCTTGCGATGGGATTGCTCTTTGTTCAACGCAACCCTTGTAAGCATTCGGGCTTTTCGCGGCGACTACAATTCGCTCGAGTTTTTCCACCCCGAAATGGCATGGAGATTTTGCTATCCTTGCCGCTAATCAACTGATCCGAGGGGGAGAGCGGACCGCAACCCATCACTCATCGCCAGCAACTTCCCTCCCTCTGTCCCAAGGCACACTAACGCCATCGCCACCCGCTCCTCCGGCGTCTTCGTTGTATCTATCAACATCTCCCGCCCCTTGGGCAACAGCTTCACGCCGGATCGCGCATTCTCGCACTCCAATTTCCGCCGGCTCAACTTTGGATAACTTCAGGATTTCCTCCCCCGCGCGGCCGCTTGAACTTCCGCCGGAAAGTCCGACAACTCCGCCACCTGGCGAATTTCAATGACGTCCCCCTCCTCCGCCGGGCAACGCTTCATCCAATCGATGGCTTCCTGCTTCGACTTCACCTCGATCATCCAGTATCCGCCAACGACTTCTTTCGCCTCGACCTGCGGCCCGTCGGTAACGGTGGCCTTGCCGCCGGCAAACACGACCCGCGCGCCCGTCGTCAGGGGCTGGAGCCCTTCCAGCGAAATCAACGCCCCCGCCTTCTTCAACTCGTCATTAAACCGCCCCATCTTTTCCATCATCTCGACCGACGGCGCAAAGTTCGCATCGACTCTCCTGCCATTTCGGGGCTGATACACTCCAGGAATCATAAAAATCATGAATCGCATGTTCGTTTCTCCTTTAACGCCTATAGAATTTCCTGCGCCTTCGTCTTTCAGTCAAGATGGGCCCACCCGGGAGGGTTAGTCGGGGTAATCGGCCATAATTCAGCCAATGGTCAGGGCCGACCGTCAGCCCGGCAGAATCAGAACTTCGTTGAGCCCATTCGTAAGATAAGGCTCGGTATCCATCCACATGTGCCTCTGCATTTCCAGCGGGACGCTGATTTTAGGCGCGTGTGGCAACTACGAATCAGAAATCTGCTATTCTAGGATTGGATTATCCATCCAGGCAGCGGCGGACGGTGGTTAGAATGAGATGGGGCGGAGAAGGCTTTTGCACGAAGTTTTCACCGGGATGGAGGTCGAGTTCGCGGCCTGCGATTTCAGCGCTGTAACCGCTGGTAAAGATTACTTTGAGATGCGGGTTTTCTTGGCGGAGACGTTGGGCGAGTTGGAGACCGGTCACGCCACCCGGCATGACAAGATCAGTGATCAGTAGATGAATGGAGGTGGAGTTTCGCTTCCAGATATGAATCGCTTCCTCCGCGGTGGACGCCTCGAAGGTTTTGTATCCGTTCCGTTCCAGGAGCGCCCGCGTGAGCAGCCGCACGGAAACATCGTCTTCCGCGATGAGAATGGTTTCCTTTCCGCCGCGAGGCTTTTGCAGAGGGGAGGCCGTGACCGGCGCGGGCGATTGAGCGAGGGCTGGAATGAATATCTGGAACTCCGAGCCCTTGCCGGTATCGGTCAAGACGTTGATCCAGCCGCGATGTTGTTTGACGATGCCAAAGACGGTGGCCAGGCCCAGGCCGGTGCCTTTGCCCGGTTCTTTTGTGGTGAAAAAGGGTTCGAAGATGCGGGGAAGGACATCCGGATGAATGCCGGAACCGGTGTCACGCACGCTGAATCCGACGTGCCAGCCCGGCTCGGCGTCCGGATGCAGGCGGGCGAGCTCGGGGGTGACTTCGATGGAGGTCGTCTGGATGAGAAGTTCGCCCCCATTGGGCATGGCGTCGCGCGCATTTACCGCGAGATTGAGAAGGGCTTGATCGAGCATTCCAGGATCGCCGCGGGCAAGAATGGGCGTTGGATGCAGTTGAAGGGTCAGCGTTACGTCGGCGCCGATGATGCGCTGGAGCATGCGAGTGAGGCTCGTGACGAGCTCGTTGAGATCGAGATCCTTCGCCTGCATCACCTGTTTGCGGCTGAAAAGAAGGAGCTGCCGAGTGAGATTGGCGGCGCGTTCCGCGGCGGAACGGATTTCCGAAAGGCCTTCACGCGTCTCCTCCGGAAGTTCGGGCGAAGCGACCAGTTCCGTCTGCATCATGATGGCGGCGAGAATATTATTGAAGTCATGGGCGACGCCGCCGGCGAGTTGACCGATCGCTTCCATTTTTTGAGCCTGACGAAGTTGTTCTTCGATGCTCTGGTGGTGGGCCTGGGCCAGAGCCAGGGAAACCAGGCTGGCCAATGAGACGGCAAAGCTTTGTTCGTCAGGCGCCCAATGGCGCGCGGCGCCGATTTGCTCGTTGCAAAGAACTCCGGTGAGAATGCCGTCCAGACGGATCGGCGCGTCGAGCATCGATACGATTTGCAGGGGAACCAGATAGCCATCGGCCAGTTCAATGGTGCGGGGATCCTTCGGGGCGTCTTCGATCGGGAGGATATCCTGGGTGGAAAGGGCTTGAAAATAAACCGGGCAGGAAGACGCGGCAATGGCCTGGCCATGCGAGTGCTTCTGGCGCGGGCGTTCGAAAAGATCTGCGCAAACAAGTTCAGTTCGTGAGGGGTTGAAGGTCCAAACGCTGACGCGATGGACACCCAGGGTTTCGGCGGCGATCTCGGTAATTTGGCGGAGCGCGGCCTGCAGATCGGAGCCCTGCAGAAGGCGGGTGCGGGTCAGGGAAGTCAGCGCCGCGCACTGCCGGGAGTAACGCTCGTTGGCCTGCAGCAGCGCGTGCTCCGCATTTTTGCGTTCCGTGATGTCGAGAACGACGCCGACGATTCGAGAAAGTTGCCCGTCTTCATCGAAGGAGAGAACGCCGCGGTCCAGCATCCAGCAGTAGTGGCCATCGCGATGGCGGAAACGATATTCCAAATTATAATGCCGGTTTTCAGCCCTCGCCTTTTCGACTTCGGCAAGGACCATTTTTAAATCCTCAGGGTGAACGCGGCTGGTCCAGCTTTCGGTGTCGCGACCCATTTCCTCGCCTGAATAGCCGAGCACTTTGGTGAACGCCCCGTCCCAAAATAATTCATCGCTGAGAGGGCGCCAGTCGTAAACGACTTCGCCGAGGGCCTGGACCAACGCGCGATTGCGGTTTTCAATATCAGTGCGGGCGCGTTCCGCTTGAATTCGTTTGGTGATATCACGGGTCACGCCGATGAGGGAGATAATGGCCTTGTTTTCGTCGCGGAGCGGGCCCGCATGCATTTCGAGCCAGCGAAGGGTTCCCTTGAGCCCCTGGAACTCGAAAGTAATGCGACCGGATTCGCCGCGAAAAACACGGTCAATGAAAGCCTGGACCGCGGCGCGGTAAGCGGGAAGAACAAGGGTCAGCAGCGAATTCTGGCCGACTTGCTCGATGTTGTCGGCCTCGATAATTCGGAGCCCGGCGGGATTGACCATTTGCAAGGTGGCGTCAGGGCCGAGCAGTTTCACGCATTCGGGGTCTGACTCGAAAATGCCCTCAAGGATGCGTTGACGAAAATCGCACTCGTGGATTTGGCGGGCCAGATTGAGGTGGGTGAGAGCCTGTCCGGCAAGGAGGAGGAAGGTTTTGTGTTCCTCGTTGGAGAATTTTCGCCGCGCGGAATCGATGACCCCAAAGAGACCCAAAGAGTGTCCCAAGTCGTCACGCAACGGGAGGGCGGCATAAAATTGAGCGCGCTGATTTTTGCCCAGCAGTCGTGAACCATTGAGTTGAAGATCGTGTGGGTCTTCAATGATCAGGATGTCTCCGGACTCCTGGAGCGAATCGAATTGAGGCAGGTCGATGGGTGACTGCGAAGCCAGGGGACCGAAATGCGCTTTGAAGCGATGGGTATTTTGTGAACTGGCCACGACAAAGGCGACGGAGACTTTCAGGAGGGTTGCGGCCAGTTGAACAAGATCGTTCAAGGCCGAGTCAGGCGTCGTCTCCAGCGTATGGCACGGTTGCAGCGAACGGAAACTCCTGAATTTTTCGGCGTCCTGCGTCACCGGCTGAGTGTACGATTTTGGCCAGCAGCGCCAATTGGGGGAAAGCACTAATGAAGAAAGCGGTCGAGGTCTGAGGGAAAGCGCTGCCAAACGCAATGCACTTGCCAGATTATCGGCAACGAACCGGAGCGCTTTGGGATCACCTTCAAAATTAATTGTCCTCCACTCCCTGGCCCATTCGTCGCAATATCGAACGGTCAAAACAGAGTGCAAACATAACAAACGACCAAATCACATGACCCCAACGCTTCCCTTCTCCGGCGGCTGCGCCTGCGGCGCCATTCGCTACCAGTCCATCGCCGAACCCCTCATGATGCTTCACTGCCACTGCCGCGATTGCCAGCGGTCCAGCGGCGGACCCTTCTCCTCCTTCGTCATCGTCCCCACCGAAGCCTTCAAACTCCTCCAGGGCGCCCTTCGCTTCCATGCCTCCCCCAGCGAAGCCGGTGGCATGACCCGGCGCGGCTTCTGCCCCGACTGCGGTTCTCCGGTCATGGGCAAACCCGATGCCGCCCCCCAATTCGTCGCCATCCGAACCGCCAGCCTCGACGACCCAGGCTGGTTCAACCCCCAAATGGACGTCTGGACCGCCGACACCCACCCCTGGGACACCATGAACCCCGCCCTCCCCAAGTTCGAAAAATACCCATCCTAACCAGAGCCAAAGGGCGCAAGATCACCGCCGAAAACTCCTCAACAGCGCCGCCACGCCCCCTACAATCACCACCGCCTTCAGCACGCGCAAAAAGCAAGCCACCCAAGCAATCCCAATCCCCAATGCCGGCCATTGCGCCCACCACTCACCCGGCGACGTCATCAAGTTGATCACAAAACAAAGCGCAACGATTAGCGGCCCGATAAACAAGAACTTCAGAGCCCGCCAGACGGCCAACACAGCTAATGGTCCTGCATTCATATTGCCACGATCATCCCCCGTCCCCACTCGTTTTCCATTATAACCCGATCCCAAAATTGTAATTCCCCGCCTTCAAGCCTTCTACTACAAATCCATCTAAATCCGCGCGATCAGACTGGAACAAACCCGATCACAAACATGCACCTCGACCGAATCCATCGCCGCCTGAACCAACTCACCGATCTCGGCATCGAAATGCCCGAACCCATTCCCAGCGAACTCGTCGAAATCGAAACCCTTGAGAAAAAACTGAACCTTCGCCTCCCGGAAGCCCTTCGCGAACTCTACCTCTGGGGCGGAAACCAACCCGGCCTCTTTGCCGAAATGGAGCTCCTCAACCTCGCTGACCACCTGCGAGTCGACTTCCTGTCCAAGGCCCGAAACATCCTCGCTGATGACAAAGAAGACACCGCAATCCTGAAGCACGCCATCATTATCCAGATGAATTACGACGGTCACTTCTCCTATATCCCTGCCAATGCCGGCGACGATCCTCACGTCTATACCCACCTCGTGCCCAACCCCACCTTCTGCAGCGCCGAACGCTTCACCGACTACCTCTCCCTGATGATCGAGCAATGCGCCGGCCTCGAGGAAACCGAAGACATCCGCAACGTTGACAGCCTCAAGCGCATTCCCGAATTCCGCGCCCGTCGCATCCAATACATGACCTTTGCCGGCGGCCTCGACTTCGGCGGCGCCATCCCCACCGACCTCTTCGGCTTCAAAGAACTGCGCACCCTCGACCTCGCCGGCAAAAACCTGTTCGAAATCTCCCCCCGCATCGCGGAACTTGGTTTCCTCAAACGTCTCTACCTCGCCCGCAACTCCCTCGCCAACCTCCCCATGGCCCTCACCCAACTGGACGAACTGGAAGAACTCGACCTCTCCGAAAATCAGCTCACCACCGTCATCCATGTCCTCCAAAAACTCCCCGCCCTCCGCCACTGCGTCCTCAAAGGCAACCCCATCCCCCCGGACGAACTCACCCGACTCCAGGCCGAGTGCCCCAACCTCGAACTTATCTTCTAAAATCAAATACAATCCGGCGCCTCCTGAAAACCAGCCCGGCCCTGCCGACGATTATTGAAGAAAACCGCGCGCTCGGGCGACTTCCTTCACCCGAACGGCGGCCTTCTCTCGCTACCGTGATCGCCGCTTCACAAACAGATTCCAATCCGCAATTCCCGGCGCGTTGCGGATGAGCGCCGTCACCGGGAGCTCCCTCGGCGCGCGCGGAACGCTCAGCAAACGCAAACCCGCTTCCTGCGGCAGACGGCTCCCCTTGCGCGCATTCACTTCCTTGTCAGACCAAACAAGGTTCTCCCACGAATCCGCCCCACCACGCGAACGCGGCAGGATATGATCAAGGCTCCCTTCCTCGGGCCGCAGCAATTTGCCTGTGTACTGGCAACGATTGCCATCACGCTCGCGAATACTCTTTGCGCAGAGCTTCGGACGCTTCTTCGGCACACGCGCGAAATTCATGGCCACAATGACCGTCGGCACACGAATCGCCCCGCGCACCGTGCGAATCGCATGATCCTGTTCGCGAATCGGCAGCCCGATCCATTCGCCCCAACCAACCGGACGAATATTTTCGCCATCAATATCCAGCGCCGTCGCCACATTCGTCGCCATTTGGCAAAACGCGTCCGCCGGGGTGCGAATGTTAATCGCCTGCCAGTTCTTGTTGAGAACCAGCACGATGCTTTTATTCAGGATGTCGTTCATAAAATCTGGCCGGGTGTTTGTTCTTTGTTGAAGGCTTGGGGGGAAGTCAAAGCCCCACTGCCTGGCAAAAGCGGCAAGCATCGCAGGTATCGACAACGATTGAAATGGGCTGCCTCGCCTGGCTTTGCTCCAGGTCCCCCGGTGTCAAAGACCGGCGCACTCCTGATTATGCAACGAGGCAATGATCGCTCGAGAGGGAATTGCACCCCCAACATCTCTTTGTAAGAGAGATATGATCCTGTTTCACCACCGAGCGGAGATTGGTGGAGCCGGAGGTAGTTGCAACCTCACCTAACCGGATTAAAAGTCCGGTGCCGGTCTACTGTGGCCTCAGCTCCATAAAAAAAATACGCGCGTCCGGTAACGCTCCGGATCCCGGCGCTGATCTAGTGCGACTCCGCTTATAATGCGGACGGCTCTCTTTGAGCTACGCGCGCTTCGTTGGCCTTTCGAAGTTCAAGATGGCGGAATGCCGTGGTCACGCTCCACACCCCTCTATTGAGGAGCACACTGTTTAGCAAACAGGTCCGGCTCGCTTGTCCGGTTGACATTCCGTGTTCCCATGGTGAGTAAAGAATGCCTGCGGTCGGATTTGCGCCGACACTCCGCGCATCTTAAGTGCGCTGCCTCTGCTAATTGGGCTACGCAGGCCTTGAAAATGGTGCCGCATGAAGGATTCGCACCCTCAACCTTCCCGTTCTGAGCGGGACGCCTCTGCTAATTGGGCTAACGCGGCGAATAAATTGGCGCTCCCGGCAGGCCCGCGGCCGCGGGACCACCTGCAACCCCCGCGTTCGAAGCGCGGCGCTCTAATAATTGAGCTACGGAAGCCTGGTCGCAGTCCCGCAGACGCGCATACGCGTCAACCTAAGGAGGCGCATTTTTCCAAGTAGTTTTTTCGAGTCTTTCGCTTTTCGTAGCGGCAGTAGTAATCGATAAGCTTGCCCAATGTTTTCGAGGAGGGTTTTGTGGGCAGGAAAAGAAGGCAGGCGAATCGGGATGACCAGGCGGCCAGTTTTAAAATGCTCACGTTGGCGGCGCGCGCAACCATCTGAGCGAACTGGACAGAAAACCAACTGATCCAAATGAGTTTTCCCAAGACGACGATTAAAACCTGCTCGGCCGAACCCTCCGTCAATTGATTCAGTTTGAAGTGCGATTTCCAGGCTTTGAAGATGATTTCGATGCGCCAGCGCAGTTCGTAAAGTTTGACCAGGGCGTCCGGCCCCAGCAGCTGCGGCGGGATATTGGTGATAAAAATATTCCAGCCCAACAGTTCAAAGTATTCCGGGCGGTGGCGAAGGCGGCGATCCCGATTGGAGCGCGCCTTGCGCCGACGCTCAGCGGCGGCCTCCGCAGACAGGCGCACCGCGACGAGCCGGGCGGGAAGTTGTTCCTGGCCCAGCAACACCGGCCCATCCCAAAGCGTGCTGGACTTGATGATTTTTAAGAGGCCGCTTTTTTTTTGTTCGCCGGGCAGGCCGACTTGCAGGCCGTAGCGAAAGCGGCTCAAAAAATAAGCGCCGCCTTGGTCGATTTGCCGGAGGATCTTCAAAACCAGGTAGCCCAGGTCACGGATGATCAAGTCCTTTTTCTGGAGACCCTCCAGGATTTGGGGTGAGGCGCCCTGATCGTTGCACGTAAAAGGGGTGAGGCGGAACTGAACCCAACGATTTTGCAGCAAGTCCAGTGTGGCTTGGACTTTAAGACAGGCCTGATTTTGACTGCTCTGATTGGAAGGGCCCGGAAAGAGAGCCGCCAGCTTTTCAGGCAAAGCCAGCGCGGTGCTGTCTTGCACAAGGACGCGCCCAAAGAAACCGCTCAGCGGCCCAGGCAGTCCTGGGCTGCGCGCCAGTGACACCACCACCGATTCAAGGACGGCCTGGAGGAAAGCCACCGCCGCCGCCGAGCAACGCTTATGCACGGCTTGCTTGGAAAGGGTTTGCTGGTGAAGCAGGGCCCAGAGTTGGGCAAAGGTGGCCAGGGAGCTGGACCCTTGGAGGGCGAAAAGGCAGGCGCTCAGGAGAAAGCCGGCCGGATCGATCTTTCTGGGAGCGCGGCGAAGGAAACCGGAAGCGCGAGCCAGCCGGTCGCAAGGCAGAGCAGTGATTTTATCGGCTACGGGCCGAAGAAAAGAGAGTGAAAGCGCGGGCATGTGTATATAGTAAATATACTATCTATATGACCAGCATTTTCTTGCCCCGAGGGCCAAAGGAGCGCATTTTCCAAGCATGGGATACGCGGTGAAAATCCAAAAGGTGGAACGACCCACCAACAAAAGTTTTTACGTCAACTTCCCGGTCGCCCTGGCCGAAGCCATTGAAGTCGTCAAGGGAGAGTCATTTGAATGGTCCGTCGAAGATAAAAACACCCTTGTATTTAAACGCATTCGGACCAAACCACCCCGCAAACTCAAATTAAACCGACGTTAGGTTGACGCGTATGCGCAGACGCGGGACTCCATCCCCATCGCGCTTATGATGCGTGATTGCTCACTTGAGCTGCTGCGTTCGAAAAATTGAAGGAGGGCCGCAGAAGGCAGAAGTCCCGTCGGGCGCGCCTCCCGACCTTCTCAACTATTTTTCAATCTGCCAGACCCCTCTTTCAAAAATGGTAAAAACGCCTTCAAAAAGGCCGTCAGGATTTCCCTGAACATAAAAACAGGGCTCAAAATCCGGCGGCTTCCTTGACAAAAATTTTCACCCTCTCCATAAGACGTTCTCAATTAAAGAAGCTTGCCGATGAATTCTCCCATCTGTGTGCGGTTCCGTCTCCTCCCTATCTTCGCGTTGATAGTTTCACTTTTCTCCAGCCGCCCGTCCATGGCCGAGAATACCGAGGAAAACACCGGTCTCCCCCTCGGCAAAGTAGCTCCCGGCTTCAATCTCACCGACCAAAACGGCAAAGAAGTTTCATTAGATGCGATGTTAAAGAAAGGACCCGTCGCCGTCGTTTTCCATCGCTCCGTGGATTGGTGCCTCTATTGCAAACTGCAGATGATCCAACTGCAACGCCTCCAAAAACAGATCGATGCCGTCGGCGGGCAAGTCGTCGCCATCAGCTACGATTCCACCGACAAGCTCAAGAGCTACGCCAAACGCAGCAAGATTACTTTCCCCCTTCTCTCCGATGTCGGCAGCAAAACCATTGACGCCTACGATATTCGCTACAAAGAGGCCCCGCCCGACACCACTGGTTTTGCCCGCCACGCCGCTTTCATCCTCGACCAAAAGGGAATCATCCGCACCAAGCTGTTCCAACTCAGTTACCAGGAACAGCCCGCGGTCGATTCTCTAATCAATGCCCTGAAGGAAGCCCGGAACCCTAAAGAACCGAAATCATGAACAAAACTAAAATAGTCGGAACGCTGGCAACTCTCTTTGCCTCCGCTTTCATTCCCTCGGCGAAGGCGGATCTCTTCAACGTCACCGATGTCAATCCAGATGCGCATATCTTCGAGTGCGATCTGACTTCCGTGGAAAAGGACGTCACCATCGGCGGAGCCAGCGTCCATGTCTTCACCTATAAGGATGAGCATGCCGCCGTGCCACCGGCCAGCGCCGGCATCCCTATCCAGGTCATTCGCGCCAAAGTCGGCGACCTGATTATCTGCCGCTACAAAAACCAGCTTTCCGTCGAGAGCGCCAGCATTCACTGGCACGGCATTGAATTGGATAACGACAGCGACGGCACGGCCGTTACCCAGGATGCGGTATTGCCTGGCCAAAGCTATACCTACCAATTCCAAACCTTCCGGCCCGGCGTCTTCTGGTTCCATTCTCACATGCTTCCGGGCAACACCCTGTTCGGCGGAATGTACGGCGTGTTTATTATTGAGAACCCGGCCGAGGGGAATCTCAAGGCCAGCGGCGTTCTCCCGGACGATGCCAATACCCACACCCTGGCCATGAGTGACATCGAGTTCGATGCCACCGGTAAAGTGGGCAAAGACCTCAGCGGCGTCACCAAAACACAAAACGAATTGATTGAACTCTGTCATTTGTTCGGCATTGGCGACCCGGGCGGCCAAAACACCTGCAATCTTTCCACCCGCCCCGGCGGCACCGTCCTGGTGAACGGAGTCAAACCGGATCCCGCCGCCAAAACTCCCATGTTCGTCGTCCCTTCTGGCAAAAGAGTCAGGCTCCGGCTCCTCAACGAAAGTATTTCGCGCCACTTCCGGCTTAAGCTTCTTAACAGCGGCGACAATCAACTCTATCGAATCGGCGGCCAGGGCGGCCTGCTGGACAACATCATCGTCGAAGGAGGAACGAAGGGCACATGGAATACTCTCTATAGTCCCGGCGAAGTCTTGATTGGCTCCGGCATGCGCGCGGACGTCCTTGTCTATCCCACCGGGCCCGAAGGAACAATCATCCAACTCGTCGGCAACCCTACCACCGGCACTTTTCAAATCAGCACAGGTCTCCCGGCCGATTACCCCATCGCCTATTTCAAAATAAGTGGCTCCGCCGGCGAAACCGCCCCAGCCGCCGGTCAACCGATCCTGGCGGGAACACCCGATCAAATTGAGAACATCAAGTTAATCCCCGGAGTCACACCTCTCATTGATCCTGCCCCCAGCGGCGGCAGCAGCGATGAAACCATTCATCTGACCACCGCCACCAACACCGGGCCCGTCACGTTTACCCAAAAACAACCCGGCATCGACGCCTACTCCGCGGTCCTCGATTCCAACGCTGGCAATGGCGACTGGCTGCTCGTCCCGCGCACACCCGTTTCCCGTTACGCTCATGTCGGTGACGTATTGGAGTTAACCGTCCGAAATGACACCGATTCCGCTCATCCGTACCATCTCCACGGCTTTTCAATGCAGCCCGTGCGCATGATTGATAACGCGACTGGAAACACCATCTACGAATTTGACTACAATGAATTCGTGGACACAGTCGACGTGTACGGACATCAATCCTTTGTATTCCGCACCCGCGTTGATGATCGCCCGAAGTTTTGCGATCTAACGCCCAACTCTCCCCCGGACGCCGGACCCGTCCTCGCTCCCTGCAACGGCAATCCTTGCGGCGGCGTGGTGGGCCGATGGCTCTTCCATTGCCACATCGTCAGCCACGGCGCCTTGGGCATGATTGGCGAAATAATAATTTTGCCGGGCGTGGATGCCCCTCCCCAGATCACCTGCCCTGCCAACATCGTCACCACCAATGACGTGGGCCAATGCTCGGCCATTGTGAACTTCAATGTCACCGCCACGGACGATTGCGGCCCCGTTACAGTGGTTTGCGTTCCGCCTTCCGGCTCCGCCTTCCCCGTCGGAACCACCACCGTCACTTGCACCGCCACCGACAGCTCGAATCAATCGACTCAATGCACCTTTGACATAACGGTCAAAGACGTCGAGCCGCCAAAAATCACGAGCTCCATTGGCGTCAGCACGCTATGGCCTCCCAACCATGATTTGATCAACGTCGGCCTCAGCGCGAGCGCCACCGATAACTGTGGTAATCCGGTGACGCTCACCACTGCGGTTTATGGCGACGAAGACGACGAATTGCCCAATGGCGATGGCGCCTTCTCACCCGACGCGAAAAACATCGCGGCGAGCACGCTCCGCTTGCGCTCTGAACGAAAACAAAATGGAGATGGACGCGTTTATCTAATTGTAATCACCGCCACCGACACCCACGGCAATAAGACCATTGCCGGCCAAACCGTCGTTGTGCCCAAGGATCAGTCGGCAAAAAGCGCAACCTCCATCAACGCGCAAGCGACAGCGACGCGAAATTATCTTCTACTCAACGGCGTTCCGCCTCCCGGTTACGTCATCGTCGGAGACGGCCCGACCCTCGGACCAAAACAATAACCTTTTGGCGGATCTGCGGGTCCGGGGTGAATTCCCCCGGCCCCGGCCTCTCAGCCTCGCCTGAAACTGCGCGCAAACTCTGCGGCGCGAACGGGAGAGTTGAACACCCCCAGCCAGGCCTGTGAAGTCCTGGCTGACACCGGTTTTCACGCCACTAAAGAAATTGGGAAGGCGGATATGGAGAAATATTCGACAAACCCGATCCCCTTCTTAAAATCGGGAAAAGCGCGTCGTGAAAATTCCCAAAATTCTGCAAGTTGAAGCCCTCACCTATTCGGATTCATTTGATTCCATCGTAGATCGAAATTTTAGGAATCGCCCGGCGCATCGAGTGGAGGACAATGGCGTCTACGATATCGAAGCCATGGTCAAGGAGCTTGGCGATAAGATGATCCGATCCCGCCAGGAATACATCATAGCTCCAAGTGGGCTTACGAAGCAGTTGAAATGGGCGACTGTTTGTTTCGCCCTGGAGCCGGATTTATTCGTGACAGCATTTTCTTCCCGCACCGGCAGTGGTGACGATGGATACAAGATTACCGTAACCGCTGATAAACCGGAGCGGGCCGCGGAAACAATTGCGATGCTGCGCAAACGATACGCTCCCAAACCGGAAGAGAGCGACGGGCCGTCCTTTTTCATCTTAACCTCGCGCAGTGATCGTCCTCAACGCGCGCCGCTGCAGGAATCCCATTTAATGACCGATGAGCAACTCACTCTCCATTACGGCAGCGAATTTGCGGCTTGGTCGAAAAGTTTTACCAGCGGCATGGATGAACCCGGGATCAGCATTCTTTGCGGCGAAACTGGCACCGGCAAAACGTCGTTCATCCGTCATGTGATGTATTCGCTGAGCGCCACGCATCGATTCTATTTTATTCCGGTGGACAACTTTGCCCTGCTTTCATCAGACAGTTTAATGAACTTTTGGAAAGTAGAGCAGCAAAAGCACCGGGCCGCGCAAAAAGTTTTAGTTCTCGAGGATGCCGAAACAATTTTGATGAATCGCGAAGACCATGAGCGAAACCCGGTTTCGACTATCTTGAACCTGACCGATGGATTGATGACCCAATTCGTCGAAGTTCATTTACTGGCCACCTTGAACTGCAAACGCGAGAGCCTCGACAAAGCCCTCCTGCGTCCGGGCCGCCTCCGTTTCTTCCGCGATTTTCAGCGTCTCGAGTTAAAGCATGCCCAACAAATCGCCGCCCACTACGGCCTGAACATCGCTCCCGATCGATCCAGTTACAGCCTGGCGGAAATATTCGCCTCCGAAAAATTCGGAAATCACACCCAGGGCGCGAAGAAAGAAAAAGCGCCAATCGGATTTCACTGATTCACATTGAAAATAGATCGAGCATCAGGGTATCGCGCCCTGTATCTCTGCTTGGAAGGCAGACGTGTATCTATCAACACCTATGCTCGTTCACTGGAATCCCGTGTTGGAATTGCGCCAACCTCTACCGCTTTGCAAGCGGTCGCCTGGGCTGCTCGGCCAACGGGATGCAAATTGAAAACGCGGATAAACTATACGGCTTACCCGCGCCGTTATTATTTACGCCGATCCCTTCAGCGCAGGGCCAAATCCGGCTCGCTTTTCGCGAAGGCAGTCGCCAGAAAACCATCCACCTTCTCGTTTTGGACAAGGCCGAATTGTTTCAGGACCGAAACCCCGATCAGGCGCCCGGCGAATTCCTTCACCGGCAGAAATTCGTCGATCACCTGCAGGACACGCGCATAATCCCCCTCCTCCGGATCAATCTCTGAAAAGGAATCGCGGTATTGGGCCTCGTTCAATTTCGCGTGCGCATTCGGATCCACTTCAGCGTCCTCCGGCAAATCCGCGCGACGGAAGAACACTTTCGCGTCATCGCGGATGGTGCGCCTGTCGCCGAGCAGCCAGATCATCACCGAAGCGTTTTGCAGGCTCGACCGCGCGTGAACGGTAATCTGCGTTTTGGGTGAACGATCGAGCAGCGCCGCCCTGATCTGCAGCGCGGCGTCCGGCGGTACTTCGCCCGCGCCGACAATTTCGATCCGGAGCGCCCGTGGTTTTCCACGCAATATTTTTTCGAGCTTCGGAACCCACTCGATGTAATAGCTGCTCCATGAAATGCTGAGCTGGAGCCGTTGTGAGCCGCGTTTGGAAGTCCGTTTCATAATATTTAATCCCTAAAAAAAGTAATTCCTCAAACAGCCGTCATAACGGCCCGTCTGCATGCAACAGTTCTTAAAACCTGCGCATTGAACCGCACGGACAGAGATCGTTCCGTCCGAGCTTCTCGGTAAGTTCCTTTTCGCCATGCACGATTCTCTCGCCGCGCTTTACTCTGGTTTCGGAAGGGAATCCCTTGCGCCGTTTGCTCGTGATTTCGAATACCATCCCATCTTCATGTTCATTGTGATTTGCCATAGGGCCTCCTCATTGGGGTTAACGTTGAATGGATGACGCGGCAGCGTCTTCTTCAACGCGCCATTGACGCGCTGAAGAAGACGCTCTCCTCCGAAACCCACCGCGTTGTTCACGCCATAGCGGCGCAGTTCCCGGCGCGAAAGTTGTCGTTTGGAAAAACAATGCAGAAAAACACTTTCGCGATTCGTCAGGGTGCCCCGCCCTGCGATTTGCTCCAGAGCATGATCGTAAGCGCGGAACCGCACATTCACCGGAACCTCACGGAACTCGCACATGAACCAAATCCCCTTGATGCGTTTAAGCGCCGAACGCGCGTCCAGCCATTTCAAAGTCGGGGGCTTCTTCGCACGTTGAGCTTTTCGCCACTCCCGGCGCGATTCCGGTTTAACATCGAGCAACAAGCCTGATTCAGGATGGACGTAGAATTGTTCCCGCCCAAACCGCCTCGATTGCACTGGCAACGCCCGGCCGCTGAATCGTTCGAGAAAACAAACCTCGCCGCCACGCATGAATGTATGTCGCTCCACAAACTCAAACAGATGAGTTTTAATGTGCAGCCGAACCACGCTGTCCGGCTTGATCACCTCGCACGCTTCGGAATAGGCATCGTTCCACCGCCTCCCCACCTGCGCGCGCAACCAACGCTTCAAAGGACCGAGCAGGTCGGTAAACGCTTTTTGGTTTTTATACGGCCGCCGCATGCCTTGAACTTTAGGAAGCAAGTCATCGGGCAGATTCTTCACCCGGCCCATTTTCGCCGGACCGGGATTCCAACGAGGCCGCTCGATCACGACCTTATGCATATCTTTTCTCATATATTGATGGGTTAAATTGGTCAGGAAGCCGGGCTTCGCACCCGGACCGTCCGCTTCACAGGCGGAGATGCTGCTGGTTACACCACAATCCTGAAAAATGGTTCAATCAAGAGCGGCTGAGAGTTCGAATTCTTGGCGCCGCTCGCAGTAAGCTGATTCGGCAATCTGAATTCTGCCTTCTAGATTCTACAATCTGCATTAAATGGGGCCTCCGGTCGGACTCGCACCGACGAATGGGAATTTACAAGATTCCTCCTGTAGCTACTGAGGCACAGAGGCAAAATAAATTTTATTTACAAATACGAGTTGACAATCGGTGTTATAAATGACATTTTTGTCTCGTGAGCCTCATCAAAGACTCACCCGGAGAACCGGAAGGACTGAGGAGAAATTCAGTTCCGGACGGGAACGATGGTTCGGGAAGGCAAATTGGAGCGGCAGCCCGAAGCAGGCAAAAGCCCCAAGCCGAGCAAGTGTGGAAATCCTGGGCTCCACTCTTACTCGACTTCGAGCCAAACCCTGTTCGGCCGTTTTGCGATCAGGATCGCGGAACAAATCCAATCAAAGCCAACCTGAGCCCTCGGCGCATCGTGAACGCAGGGAGAAGACCGCCTTTAGAAAAGCGGACCCGACTCCCGGGCTGCGCCACCCCTTCTTTCCTTCCGATCCCGGACCGCCCGTGTTCCTGGTAAAACACGCGGGCTGCCAAAACCAAATTGATCGAAAGGATCGAACATAAAGAACGAAACAAAGTGACCGGGACAGTCGAAAATGGTGTCCGCGGCAGGACTCGCGCCTGCGACCTCCACCTTCGCAAAGTGGCGCTCTATCTAACTGAGCTACGCGAACAAAAAATGGCGTCCGTGATCGGACTTGCACCGATTAGGGTCGGATTGAAAATCCGGCTGCGTGAGCTGCTTTGCATTCACGGACATTTCCCTGAGGTCGGAATTGCGCCAACGTCTCCTCGTCTTCAGCGAGGCGCTAATCTATCTCAGCTACTCAGGGTGAGAGTGGTCGTCCTGGCAGGTAACGCTCCTGCGTCTTCCGGTTATCAGCCGGCCGCTCTGCTTTTGAGCTACGGGACGATCTGTAGTCGCGGCTTGGAACCAAAACCGCGCGAAGGTTTAAAAACAAGGTTCAACTTTCCAGCACAGTGGGATCCGAAGCTTGGAATTCACGTGACTTGAAGTCGC
>JADMIO011011170.1_pt1 | contig 17721 bp, 19 predicted proteins | sample 8958161 | NCBI WGS metagenome assembly JADMIO01 (sample SAMN16585339, study PRJNA669376) | soil metagenome | isolation source: Crop rotation soil | place: USA: Cullars Rotation, Alabama | collected 2011
ATGATTTCGGCGGCGAATGGCATTACGTCGCGCGGCAATCATCTTGAAGCAGGCTATAAAAAGCTGGCAGCGGGCGCGGACACTCTGGAAGCCGCCATCGCTACAGTGACAGAGGTCGAGAACGATCCGGAAGATGACAGCGTTGGACTCGGCGGACTGCCGAATGAAGATTGCGTGGTGGAACTGGATGCCTGCTGCATGCATGGGCCTACGCGTCGCGCAGGTTCAGTGGGCGGTGTGCGCGACATCAAAAATGTTGCGGCACTGTCTCGCACAGTCATGGAACATACCGGCCATGTCATGCTGGTGGGCCAGGGCGCGACTCGTTTTGGCGAACTGATGGGTTTTCCTAAAGAAAATCTGCTGACGGAGCACTCGCGCAAAATCTGGCAGCTTTGGAAGGAATATCACTCTGACCTTGATTGGTGGGGCCCCGGCTTTGCCGATCCGAATTTCAGAATCCCGCCGAATCTGGATACTGGTTCACTGCGTGAGCAGCCGCAGCTTCAGCGGCTGTATGAGTTGGCGGCGAACATCGGCATTGAAGAAGATCGCCGTCTCGATGCCATCCGCAAGGTGCTTGATCCGCCAACCGGTACGATCAATTGCTCAGCCCTCAATGTAAAGGGCGAGATGTCAAGCGTGACCACCACCAGCGGCCTGGCATGGAAGCTTGCGGGACGCTGCGGAGATTCGCCGATCATTGGCGCTGGTTGCTACTGCGACCAGGAAGTGGGAGCCGCAGGCGCCACCGGCAACGGCGAGGAGAACATAAAAATTTGTGGAGCCCATACGATTGTGGAAAGTATGCGGCGCGGCATGTCTCCGGAAGAAGCCGGTATGGACGCTCTGAAGCGGATCGCCCACAACTACAACAATGACATGACAAAGCTCGTTTATCTGGGCATGCATTTTTATATTCTCCGGAAAGATGGCGCATATGCCGGCGTGACGATGTGGTCTGGTCCGGCGGAGCGTCCATTTAGCTTTGCCGTGGCGGACGGGAATGGCGAGGCGCGGCACGAAGTAGCCAAGGCATTGTTCCAGGGCACGCCGAAGAACTGGCCGCCCATGCCAAGACAGCGCAGGTAAATATTTCGCCGCAGATTTGCGCTGATGAGCGCAGATAAAAAGCTGGGCTGCGAATCGTCGCGAATGAACACGAATAAATCTTTTTAGCTTAATTCATGTTCTTCGCGTTCATTCGCGTTCATTCGCGGCTATGTTTGTCTTGATCCGTGAAAGTCAGTGAAATCAGTGTTATCAGCGGTAAGGTTTTACGCGAACCTGACTTTCACGTCAGCGCGCTTGGCCAGATGAATGCTCTCCACAAAGCGGACCTTGCCGCTCTTGCGCGTCATCACAATCGATGACGTGCGCGTGCCTTCACCAAAGAAGCGTACACCTTTCATGAGCGCGCCATCGGTCACGCCCGTAGCGGCAAAGATGATGTGCTTGCCCGGCGCAAGGTCCTTGGAGGTGTAAATTTTCTTTTTGTCCTTGATGCCCATTTTTTCAACGCGAGCTTCAAGTTCAGGCGTGTTGATGACCAGGCGCGCGTGAATTTCGCCGTTCAGGCAGCGCATAGCGGCGGCAGTAATCACGCCTTCCGGCGCGCCTCCGCTGCCCATCACCACGTGGACGCCGGTGCCGATGACGGCTGCGGCAATGCCAGCAGAAAGATCGCCGTCTGTGATGAGACGAATGCGCGCTCCGGCGCGACGAATGTCATCAATCAGCTTTTCGTGGCGCGGGCGATCCAGCACCACCACCACAAGATCGGCGATATCACGGCTCAAGCGGCGCGCAATGGCTTTCAGGTTTTCTTTTACCGGCGCGTCAAGATCAACGGCGTCTTTGCAGGAAGGGTAGCAATCCGGCGCGTTCAGCAGGCCGCCTTTTTCTGAAGCAGCCAGCACCGTGATTGCGCCAGGAGCGCCCGTAGCACAGAGGTTTGTCCCTTCCAACGGATCAACCGCGATATCAACCTCCGGCAGTTTTTCTCCGTCATGCCAGCCCGCACCCACTTGCTCGCCGATATAGAGCATGGGCGCTTTATCGCGCTCGCCTTCACCGATAACGATGGTGCCGCGCATAGGCACGCTATCCATGGTGGTCCGCATGGCTTCAGTCGCTACTTGATCGGCCCGCTCGCGATCTCCTGTGCCCATGGTGTGGGCTGAAGCGATAGCGGCATCTTCCACCACGCGTGCAAATTCCAGCGCCAGCTCAAATTCCATCTGGTTGGCAAGATTTTTAGGCTGTGTTCCTTTTTCAATAGTGGTCGCCATGGCGGTCTCCCAATGTCGTTGATACGTTCTTTACTGAAACACAAGGTCCTTCCGGTCTACTCGCGCACTGATGAAAGCGTGCGCTCGTTTACGACCGTCAGGATAACGATCTTTAATGAATGGCGAAATGTTTCTATACCAAAACAAATTCAGAATGCGCTGATGCCTGTTACGCTCTCGCCGATAATCAGCGCATGAATATCGTGCGTGCCTTCGTATGTTTTTACTGACTCCAGGTTCATCATGTGGCGCATCACCGGATAATCATCGGCAATGCCGTTTGCGCCCAGGATGTCACGCGCCATGCGGGCGCACTCCAGGGCCATCCATACGTTATTGCGCTTGGCCATGGAGATGTGCTGGTGCCCAACTTTATTTGCGTCCTTCAGACGGCCCACTTGCAGCGCCAGAAGCTGCGCCTTGGTGATTTCGCTGATCATCCATGCCAGCTTCTCCTGGACAAGCTGATGAGATGCAATTGGCTGGTCACGGAACTGCTTGCGCACCTGAGAATATTGCAGGGCCGTGTCATAGCAGGACATGGCCGCGCCAATCGCGCCCCAGCCGATGCCGTAACGCGCCTGATTCAGGCAGCCCAGCGGCGACTTCAGCCCGTCCGAGCCGGGAAGAAGATTTTCCAGCGGGATGCGAACGTCTTGCAGCGACAGCCCTGAAGTCACTGAAGCGCGGAGCGACCATTTGCCGTGAACATCCGTGGCTTTGAAGCCGGGGCGGTTGGTTTCGACCAGAAATCCCTTGATGCGGTCATTGTGCTCTTCAGACTTGGCCCATACGATGGCGACATCGGCGATGGTGCCGGAGGTGATCCACATTTTCTCGCCATTCAGGACGTACTCATTCCCGGACTTCACGGCGCGAGTGCGCATGCCGCTGGGGTTGGAGCCAAAATCAGGCTCGGTAAGGCCAAAGCAGCCGAGCTTTTCACCCTTGGCCATCGGCGGCAGCCACTTTTCTTTCTGGGCGTCACTGCCGTAGGCGTAAATCGGATACATGCAGAGCGCGGACTGCACGCTGACGAAGGAACGCACGCCGCTGTCGCCGCGCTCCATCTCCTGCATCACCAAGCCATATTCCACATTGCCCATACCGGCGCAGCCATAACCTTTCAGATTGGCGCCAAAAAAACCGAGATCGGCCATGGGCTTGACCAGTTCGCGCGGAAAGCGGCCTTCACGGTTGCACTCTTCAATGATCGGAATGAGATTTTCTTCAATAAAGCGGCGCGCGGTGTCGCGCACGAGGCGCTCGTCGTCGGTGAGCAGGGAATCAAACTCGATGAAATCGACGCCCTTGAACTTAAAAACGGGCATATTCTCCTCTTTGGTTGGGCCGAATGTATTGCCAGAGAAGCGGGACGGTCACACAGCAAGCACAACCCGCTCAAGGCAGACTTCCAAAGCTAGCAGAGGCAAACGGCACGGTCAAACCACATTCATGTCGCTGCGCTCCAAACCGCTTAGCAGCATTAGCCGACGGGGTGTTATCTTTTGCGCTAGTGACATTGGGCTCGGCGCGCAAGCCGGCCTCGCCCTTTTGTCTACCAGTCTGAAATCCATCCGGCTTTGATGAGTCGCTCTTGTGCAACGTGGTTGATAGAACGACCTTCATTGATGACGGTGAAATCTTCAAGCTGCGCACGGTCAAGGATTTCGTCCAATATTGCTACCCGATCAACATACTGCGCTTGCAATACACCGGATTCGCGCATTCTTACGCGTTGCTGCATCGTCGCGATGCTTGCGGTAAGGCGGCAAATTGTCGTCTTTGCTGCTGAAACCACGGTACGGCAAAGCTCCAATTCCTCGCGCGTCTCCATCGCTCGCGCTACCAAGGCCCGCGTGACACCCTGCGCGGCATAGTTCTCGCAGACAGATTCGAGATTGCGGTACATAACAGCGTCGGTCGCGGCGGCGGTCGGAAGATGCGCAAGGCTTAGCGCATCGAGATCAATAGCCGCGTGGGCAATGCGGCGCAGTGCAAGGATGTCCGATGCTTCGGCAAGAACAGATGTCTTGCCCGCACCCATTGAACCGGTGATGATCAGCAAAAATTCCGTAAAGGGCTCCGTTTTTTGTTTTAATCATGCCATGAAGACGAATGCCGTTCGACTATTGGAAACCCTGGGCATACAGTACGAACTGCGCGAATACGAGGTTGACCCTGACGATCTTGCGGCAGAGAGCGTCGCGGCCAAGATCGGCTTGCCGCCGGAGCAAGTTTTTAAAACGCTGCTAACGCGGGGTGATCGCCATGGCCTCTGCTTTGCCGTGATTCCTGCCAACACCGAGCTTGACCTTAAGGCGCTAGCTGCTGCCACCGGTGATCGCAAAATGGAACTCGTAGCGGTCAAGGAACTGCTCGGCTTGACGGGATATATTCGCGGAGGCGTGACTGTTCTTGGAGCCAAGAAAGCTTTTCCCGTATTTGCCGACGAAACTATCGAACTATGGGACTCCATTTCCATTTCTGCCGGCGTCCGTGGGACCCAGATCATCCTGCGTCCGGAAGACTACTTGCGGGCGACGGAAGCCGTAATGGCCGATATCGCACGTGGCAAGTAGTTGCACCTCACTTAGTGATAGGAATAAATCAACTTTCTTCGCATTAATCTTCCTAATCTCGCTTTAATCGTTTTGTAAGGCAAGCACCTTATATATACTGTTTTGGTCGCCCATCCCCCCACTATGGGGTTCCGGTGTGTCCGGGACCCCTTAGGAGTTTTCATGGCCGCAGAACTGAATGAAACTGTCTGGATCACCTTGATGCACGAGATGCAGAGCTTTGTCCGGCAAAACCTTGAACAGCCGCAGGTCCAGGCCGAGCTTCGCAACCTGATTGGCCCGCAACCGCTCCGGCGCGGCGGCTATCGCCAGGAAGACAAATCTGACGTGATCCGCACGTTTGAACTGCTGGCTCCCGGCTTGCTCGTGGATTTTCTTGAAGCCAACAAAGAGATCATCAATAAATACGCGCTACGCATCTGGGCCGCCGAGCGTGAAGGCATGTTTGACGCGCACGCCAAGGTTTCATAAGACAAGCCATTTCAATAAGAGCGCCATCCGGCAGAAGCAGCTTTCTTCTTCTTGCGGCCTTTCACGCGTTTAATGAACTCGGGGACAATGCGCCACGCCATTGATCCATCGAGCGGTCTTACCGGCAGAAGGTTGAACGCCGCAAGCACCAGACTGTAGCCGCCCAGAATTCCCAAGATCGCATTGAGCGGCGCAAAATGCGTGTAGCCAAACGCTGACACAGATAAAATGATCGGCACGGCAACTACCAGTTGTGCAATGACCCCGCCCCAAGCGATGATGCAGCGATCAAACTGCGACCATGGAAGTTCAAAACGGCAAAACCCAAAAATAGGATAAAGCTCAATGCTGATAACGCGTGTATGCCTGCGGCGCGCGGCGATCATGTGACCACATTCATGCAGTAGAAGCAGACCTAGATAGGACGCTCCGGCGGTGAGCGTGACCCAGGGGTTGCGGCGGGTTGCGTAAACCATGAATGCGGCAATAAGAAATACCGACCAGTGAACAAACACATCGACACCATCGAGGCGGAAGACTCGGGTAAGCCGGTCAATTCTTATTGGGCTGGGAAACTCAATCATGCGGGACATTGGAGAGTTAGGATAGTCGATCTTTACCGGCTTGCAAAATATCGAACGTTCATGGCGAACTTAGCTGCTCTCCGCCGACGAAAGCCACCAGCCTTTGCCTTCGCACCAGCAGGTTTCGTCCGGCGATGAATTGCGGCGCAGCGACTTCACGTTGCGCAGATCGCCGCGCTTAAACGCCTCGGCCAGCTTCTTGGCGGTCTCATCATCGCGTGCGCCCTGGCAATTGATAAACATCACCGGCATCAGAAAGCGCGCGCTGTAGCCATCCGGAGGAACGCGCGTAATCAGCAGCATTCCGCCTGCGCCGGGAGTTCCGTTTGGGCCGTCGGGTGTGAGCGGAAAGAGAAGACGTCCGCGGGGAAGCAGCGCGTCCAGCCAGATATCCAGCGGCGCGGTTGCGCCTGCATTTACATAGATAAGATTGCAGGCCGGCAGAGTGCCTTCCGCGGCTGAGCGCTGATAGACAGTAATGTTTGGCATGTCGGCCAGGTTCGCTGTGGCCAGCTCCGCCAGCGCCGGCTCAATCTCATAAGCAAAAACTTTTCCGTTTGGTTCGACAAGCCGAGCCAGTATCGCCGTGTAATATCCCGTGCCTGCGCCAATATGGATGGCTGTTTCACCGGGCTGTGGATTGAGCGCGGCAAGGCTCACCGCATGCAATACCGGCTGGCCGTTATTGATCTTACTGGCTTCAGAGAGCGCCACGGTTACGTCCTGATAAAGAAACGCCGGATCGGTAGTGGGTGTGGTGATGTATGCGCCGCCGGCAAAAATTTTCCACGGTCCCGGACCAAGAAAGCGCTCGCGTGGCGTGGCGGCAAAGGCTTCCTGGAGGCGTCCACTGGGCACGCCTGCCTGCGCCGTAATCAGGCTGGCAAAGAACGCTCTATGCGCCTCCAGACGTTCCATGGTTCGCTCCCTTCTTCATTATCACTTTCCGGACCACTGTCATCACTGTGGATCAGCGGTAGAGGTTTCTGGGTTCCCGATCACGCGCGATGACTGTGCGATCTCGGCGATGTCGGCGATCAGGCGCGCCCCGCGCCTACCCCCTCCCTGGGTAGCTTCCCAGCCCTGAGGCGGTGCTAGATCGTAGAGCATTTTCGCCTAAGTTTCAATTGCGAAATAGTACATCTTGACAAATGGACCTCGCGGAAACATATCGTTTTTCGCCCACTCACCCTCCCACTGTCACCCTGAGCGAAGCGCTTTAAGAATTCATCTCGCACGTTGAACTTAAGCGCGAAGTCGAAGGGCCCCGACAATATATCCTCTGCCGTGCCGACTCAGGGAGTTCTACCGAGAATTCGCCACGGTTTCCTGAGATGGTCGCGTCTCCGATCCCGGGCCCCTTAGCTCTGCCGGAGGGCCAAGGATGCTTTGGAGCTTTATCTGCCCACATTCTTCCGGCCCTTTCTGTGCGACAATTAGCCCACGCCGCCAATAATGCGAGTCATCGATGCCTACCTGAAGAAGATCCTGAGAAGCTCAATCATCACAAATCCGAGAACGACCGGAAGTCCTAAACTCAAGCGAAACGCTGCTAAGCGGCCATTTTCGAACAGCAATTCCAGATGCAAGAGATTGGACTGAAATGAGCGACTGCTATCTGGCAGCTTCATAACGAAGTCTCTCCTGTAGCACTTCGACCACGGCAGGCTCAAATGCCCAGATTTTTTTCCCCAGCCTAACAGCCGGCAATTGTCCGGTGGCCGCCCAATGCCGTATTGTTCGCTCGGGAATACCGGTGCGCCGGACCACGTTATTCACGCGCAAGAAACGTTTGGGTTTTACATCTTCTATAGTTTTAATTGAATACATACACCCTCCGAATGAAGGGCGTTCTGGAAGGAATATCTCTAGCTGGTCTGGAACGCACCCGAAAGCAGACCGCCCGAGAGGACGGCTGCCGCAGGAGGATGTGTCTCATGGACAACAAAATAATCGCGTTCAGCCACTGCTTTTTTAGCGGCTACCACGGGGATCTTCAAAAAAACAGCTAACCTTGCGAGCAGGACAGTAGTCAGCTTATACGCCTGTCTCAGAAATAACTGAATGGCGAAAACTTGATTCGAAAAGGGCAGTTCGCGCGGGGGCAGAGATTCTACAAATCCCGGACCGACGGATAAGGCGGGTGAATAAGTCGGGAGCCTATCAAGCCATGGGTAATCCCCATTAATCGCTGATGAAATATCTTCAACTCTTGGAATAACAAGGGATCGCCCGTATGAGGAAAGCTTCAAGGCTTGAGGGCAATCATCGAACAACGGTAATCCAAGCGCGTTCCGCCAAGCGAATTGTCTCTGCTGCCCATCGATAAGGGTAGTTGAAAATTCGTAAACTTTAATTTTCTGGCGGAGCTCCGATTTTAGTTCTGTAAGATTGCTGTGGTTGAAAGAGAGAAATATATTTGGACTCGCAGGTTTGGTGCATGCCAATGCGGAGAGCGCCCTCAGGATTGCGGCCTTTCCTGTGCCGCATCTGCCAATCAGTATCCGGCTGCTGCCACATGCCGGGTCGAGGAGTATATTTGCGCTCATCAATCATGATGATAGCGCAGTCTGTGGCAACGCCGCTACGATTCTTGCCGGAAATGATTTAGCCCCAGCGCCTTACTAAAATCCACGCAGCAACGGGACGAAAACGCCAAGATGGACCGGGAGGCCCGTCCCCCTACTTCCTTCCCGCTCTCTTCTGCGCAATCACCAACCCTCTTGGCGTCGGCAGGAACACCACCGAAATCAATCCTTCATCTTCCATCCTCTTGGCGCCTTCGCGGACGGTCTTCAAATGCGAACTGGCATCGTGCATCAGGATCAGGCCGTTGGGATTGATGAGCGGAAGAAAATGCCGGACTTCAGGCTCGCGCAGTTCGGGCAGCGAATCGCAGAAAAGCACGTCGATGGTCCCGGCAACGCGCGTCTCCAGGCTGGATTCGCAGCGGAAGTCGATAAACTTTTTTAGTCCTGAGGCTTCGATCTTTTCTTTGGCCTTGGCAAAGACTTCTTTGTCCGGCTCGCAGGTGATGATCTTGCCGGAGCCGTTCTGCTTCAGGCCCTCGGCCATATAGATGGTGCTCACGGCAAGAAACGTCCCGGTCTCAACCACCAGGTTGGGCTTTACGGTGGTCATCAGGCACTTCAAAAAATCCAGGACTTCAACTTCGGCTGTCATGGTATCAAACATCCTCCAGCGCTCAGGGTTGGGGCATTCAGGCGTGGCGCGATGATATTCCGGTTTTGTTTCCTGGTTGCCGTGCTGCACCACATGGTCAAAAACTTTGTGCACGGGATCTACTTTGCGAAATCGACGCCTCGCAACGATCAGCAGAATAATTCCGGCAACGATGGTCAGCAGCGCGGCGAGTTGCGCGTTGCTCATGCCCCACAGGATTCGAGGATTGATGCGGACGAACTCCACCAGAAATCGCTCAATGCCAAAGAGGACAAGAAATTCGCCGGTAATCACGCCGGGGGCAAGCGGATGCTGGATGGCACGCGATCCGCGCCGCCATATATACCAGCCGATGAGCACGCACGCGATGAATTCATAGATCGGCGTAGGATGTACGGCGCAGTTCTGCGGCCAGCCATAAATAGCGCATGTGCCGTTTGGGCCGCTGGTGGGAACCAGGCCATCAGGAAATGCCATGCCCCAGGGAAGATGCGTTGGCATGCCGTAGTCGCCGTCGCCGGAGATGAGGCAGCCGATGCGGCCCACCGCGTAACCCACAGCTGCCGCGAAGCTGGAAATATCCAGCATGGTAAGCATGTTCACGCCGTTGCGCCGGGCGATGATCAGCAGCGCAGCAATGCCGGCCACGAAGCCGCCAAACCAGGCAAAGCCGCCGCGGAACCAGCTCAGCAGTGCGCCAAAACTTTTGAAAGTATCGGCGTTCAGGCGGTCGGCAGGTGTATCGATGATGTGCCAGATCTTTGCGCCCAGGATTCCGGCGAACGCCACTACGGCGACAATGGTGTAAGGATCAAGCTGGATTTTGCGCCGCTTGATCTCGCCGTCAAGAGCGTAATAAGCCGTGGCAAAGGCCACAACCATCAGCAGGCCAAAGGTCGGAATTTCCAGCGGCCCAATGTGTATATAAGGAAGCAGTTCGGTTCCCTCAATGAGGTGAAAAGATTAAGACTCAGTATAAATGCAGGCTCTTTGCATCCGCTGCGGTAACGTTCTTCTTTAGACGATCAAATTCCTCTGCAGCTTTTGCATGCCTCTGATCCAGCGCTGATAGTCATTGGCTTTGTTCTGAAAGAACTTTCCCGCTTCAGGATGGGGCAGGATCATAAATCGTTCTTCGGCCATAGCTTTTACCACGTCATCAGCCACCTGCTCCGCCTCAATTGCGCCCTGCAACAGCATTTTTGTTTCCGCATGGTCTGCCTTCAGCATGTTCGTAAGCACACCTTGCGGGCAGAGCGCGGAAACGCGAATTCCTTTGTCCCCGTAAGTGACGGCCAGCCACTCGGCAAAGCCCAGCGCAGCATGCTTGGTAACGGCGTAAGGCGCGGAGCCCAGCGAAGTCAGCAATCCTGCGGCGGAGACAGTCTGCAGCAAATAGCCTTCTTTGCGCGCCAGCATCTGCGGCAATACAGCGCGGGCAGCGTAAACGTGCGCCATCATATTGATGTCCCAACTGCGCTTCCAATCGCGGTCTGAAGCTTCCGGTCCTCCGAAGAGGGCAATCCCCGCATTCGAGCAAAAGATATCCACCTGGCCGGCTGCGCTGCTGACTAAGTCAACCAGATTTTTTACCTGGGCTTCCTGCGAGACGTCGCAAGCGAAAAATGCAGCGCCCGGGCCGATCTCATCTGCCACAGCTTTGCCGTTGGCTTCATCCACGTCAGACACTGCAATAAATTTGGCGCCTTCTTTGGCAAAGCGAAGGCAGAGTGCCCGGCCGATTCCATTGGCGCCGCCGGTCACTACCACGGTTTTTCCTTGAATCTGCATGCGGGCAAAGATAGACCGTTCGCCTTGAATCTTCAACAGCAGGCAAGAAACTCGCAATCGCTGCGGTAAGCTATTAATCTATGCAGGCATCATCTACGCTTCCAGGAGACTCATAATCCAAAATGACTAGACTGGCGATCGGGGTTGATCTGGGCGGCACCAATCTGCGCATTGCTGCGGTAGACAGCAACGGCAAAGTGCTGGAAAAAATCACCACCAGCACGCAAGTGGCGCGCGGACGCGATCAGGTGATTGGCGAAATGTGTGTCGCAATCCAGGAGGTTGTTTCCAAGCAGCGCGCTGCTGGAGAGCTCGCGGGAATCGGCATCGGCGTGCCGGGGATCATTGAAATGAAGACCGGCATGTTGCGTGAGTCGCCAAACCTGCCGGGCTGGCACAACTATCCTGTCCGAGATGAAATTCAGAATCGCCTGAAAACGACTGTTGTGCTGGAGAATGACGCCAACGCTGCCGCGATGGGCGAAAAATGGCTGGGTGCGGCCGCCGGCGTGGATGACATGTGCATGTTCACTCTGGGCACGGGAGTGGGCGGCGGCGTGGTGATGAACGGGCAAATCTGGCATGGCATGACTGGAATGGCAGGTGAGCTGGGCCACATCAACGTGCAACCTGAAGGACATCTTTGCAACTGCGGCAGCCGCGGCTGTTTGGAACAATATGCTTCCGCTACGGCAGTCAAGCGCATGGCGCAAGAGGCAATTGCAGCAGGCATGGCTCCCCAGATGGCGGCGGCAATGCAAAAAGACCCGGAGTTCACCTCAAAGGTTATTTATGACATGGCAATGCAGGGCGACGCGCCGGCACGCCATGTGTTTGAACAAGTAGGCAAAGCGCTTGGGACCGTAATTGCCGACATGGTGAACATCTTCAACTTTCCCATGTATGTGATTGGCGGCGGAGTTTCCAGCGCCTGGGATGCGTTTGCTCCGTTGATGCTGGAAACCGTGGCCCGAAATTCTTTTGTGTATCGCGCCACCGCGCCCGATGAAAACAAGCAGGTAGGCGACGTAGTGAGCCGGTCTGTGCGGGGTACCATGATTACCAAGGCGCTGCTTGGCGGCGATGCAGGACTGGTTGGCGCTGCTCGCCTGCCGATGATTGCCAGCGCCGTAAGCCCGGTGGGATTCAGCAAGGCATAACTTTTTACTGCACACGGGCAGTTTCACATCCAGGTGGTTGCTTTTTGGATTAAACCCTCCAATTTGTAAGTTATATTCAAACATGGAGACGCAGCAGCCACACGGTCCGGCGCACATTAACCCTGATCCTGTACCGGAGCCTTCCGCAGTCCGGCAATCCGGATTTTTCAGCGCCTTCGCCATCGATCCTACGCCTCTCAGGATCTCGCGCGATTACCGCCTGCTTTTTCTCAGCCAGACGATCTCATTCTTCGGCTCCATGATGAGCTTTGTGGTTCTGCCCTGGCAGATGTACCAGCTCACGCACTCGTCGCTGATGGTTGGTTTGCTGGGCGTCACCGAATTTATTCCTACTATCACCATGGCGTTTGTTGGCGGCGCGCTGGCTGATTACGTGGACCGCCGCCGCATGGTGCTGATTACTGAGTTGCTGATGGGGGTGAGCAGCACGGTGCTGATTTTGAATTCTTTGCTTTCACGGCCTCAGGTGTGGGTGCTGTTTTTATGCGCGACGGCTTTTGCTGGATTCAACGGCCTGAAGCGGCCATCTCTGGAAGCGCTAACGCCAAGATTGGTGCCTGCGGAACTGATGCCCGCCGTGTCGGCGCTGCGCGCTGTTGGTGCCACGCTCGGAGGCGTAATCGGCCCCGCTCTGGGAGGAGTGCTGGCAGCCGCAGCCGGGCCCGCTGTTGCTTACTCTATCGATCTAAGCACCTTTGTGGTTTCACTTTTTGCGCTCTGGATGATGCGCGCCACACCTCCTCCGTTGAATGCTGACCGTCCCAGCCGGAAGTCTCTTATCGAAGGCTTGCATTACGCGCGCAGCCGCCCGGAACTGATGGGAACGTACCTGATCGACATAAACGCAATGTTCTTCGGCATGCCCATGGCATTGTTTCCGGCCATTGCGACAAAATTTGGCGCAGCATCAGTAGGATTGCTCTACGCAGCGCCATCCGTCGGCGCGTTCTTCGCGTCGATTGCGTCAGGCTGGTCAGGGCGCATCCATCGTCACGGCATGGTGGTGACGATCGCGGCTGGAATCTGGGGTGTGGCGATCATCATTTTTGGATTTGCTGACCGGCTTTGGCTTGCCCTGTTGTGGCTGGCAGTTGCTGGCGCCAGTGACATGGTCAGCGGCCTGTTTCGCATGACCATCTGGAACCAGACCATCCCTGACCACCTGCGCGGACGGCTGGCAGGAATTGAGATGGTCAGCTACATGTCCGGGCCAATGCTTGGCAACGCCGAAGCAGGCATTGTCGCCAGCCTTTTCAGCATTCGCACGTCTGTGATTTCAGGTGGAGTGCTCTGCGTTTTAGGAACGGGGCTGCTGGCGGTGATTTATCCGGCCTTTTGGCACTACGACGGGCGCGCCGGTTTGCTCCGCAAACAACGCGAAGAAGCAGAGCGCGCGGCGATGGCTGGGCGCGCTTGAAATTGCTGAGAGCAGTTCTGTAGCAAGGAGTTGCTTCCCGATGACTGTCCGCATTCGTCCCGCGAACCGCGCCGATCTTCCACGGCTGACAGAGATCTACAACCATTACGTGGTCCATACTCCGGTAACATTCGATGTTGAACCTTACACGGTGGAACGGCGAGCGGCATGGTTTGAGCAGTTTGCTTTGACCGGGCGATACCGGCTGGTCGTGGCCGAAGAAGATGGCCTGGTGCTGGGCTATGCCGGCACTACGCGCTTTCGTCCTAAGGCAGCGTATGACACAACGGTGGAGACCACCGTCTATAGCAGTCCTGAAGCTGTGGGAAAAGGAATCGGCAGAAAAGTTTATGCAGGATTGTTTGAGACGCTGGCCGGTGAAAACATCAATCGGATTGTTGGCGGCTACACACTGCCGAACGATGGTTCTGCCAAGCTGCATGAATTTTTTGGCTTTAAAAATGTAGGAGTTTTTACGCAGGTCGGCTACAAGTTTGGAAAATATTGGGACGTGCAATGGACGGAACGACCGTTGCGGCTGGCTTCATAAATCACTCAAAAAGTCTTACCACAGAGAGCACAGAGGAACACTGAGGTGCGTCATCTAAAAGACACGACCTTCGTGTTCCTCCGCGTCCTATGTGGTTATGAATTTTCCAAGAGCTGGCGAGCGACCGAACAATACAAATCCACAGCTTCATGAAGCTGTTTTTTGGAAATGTACTCGCGCTCGGTATGCGCCACGTGGATTGATCCCGGCCCCAGCAGCACTGGAGTCCCCCAGTTGCTGAGCGACGGAATGTCTGTAGTGAATTTCGCCACCATGCTCTCAATACCCGGGACGGACCGCAGCTTCACGAATGGAATCTCCAGGACGAACTCAACCTCTGTCAGCCCGGAAACGCTTTCAATGATTTGCTGGCGCAGTCCGTCGGCGGGACCAACAAGGCGATACAGCAGTTGCGCGCGAGCGTGATCAGAGATTACGTTCGTCGCACGCCCGCCTTCAATGATCCCTATGTTGAGCGTAGATGGGCCAAATTCAGGATGGTGCGGCAGTTCCATGGAACGCAGGCGTTGAAGAGCCGTGAGGAGCTTGTCAATGGCGGATTCGCCCAGCTCCGGGTACGCAGAGTGTGCCATTTTGCCGCGCGCCGTCAGCACAACGCGAAGCACGCCCTTGGACGCGATGACAATCTTATTTTCCGTGGGCTCGCCATTGATCAGAAAGCGGCTGCCCAGCGGATTGTCATTTGCGACCTTCGCGCCCTGGCTATCGCGCTCTTCACCTACAAGGAACAACATGCCAACGGAGTGGCCTTCCTTGCGCAGGCGCTGGCATGCGGAAATTTGCGCGGCAATAATGCCCTTGGCATCGCATGAGCCGCGACCGTAGATATTGTCATGGTCTTCTGAAGAAGAGATGAACGGAGGGACCGTGTCCATGTGCGTGGAGAAGACCAGTTCCGGCGTTTGGCCGTCGATGGTCGCCACGACGTTGAACCGTTCATGCGCCACCGGCATTTTGTGCGTCGTGTAACCCATGTTGAGCAGGACTTCATACAGCTCCGCTCCCACGGCGCCTTCATTGCCGGAGATGGATTCAATGTCGATAAGCTTGCGGGTCAGGGCGATGGGGTCCATGCGTCAATACAGGATAAATGGAGATGGCAATTCTCACCACGGAGGCACAGAGACACGGAGAAAACCAATAGACCAGTGATTAACGTCGATGACACTGATCGGATAGTCCCCTTGGAGGAAGTCGTAACAAAATCTTTAGACTCTGGCTTTTCTCCGCGTCTCTGTGCCTCCGTGGTGAGATTTTGTTTTTTGGGTTAACAGTCTGTTACAAGTGTAGAGTGACTGTCGGCATCAAATCCTTCTTTCTCGATGGGCCCGCAGGTCGGCTGGAGGCCTTGCTGAATGAAGGCCAGACCGCCGCGACGCATGCCGCGCTGGTTTGCCATCCGCATCCTTTATTTGGCGGCACCATGCACAACAAGGTCGTTTATCACGCCATGAAAACTCTCAGCGGATTCGGCTTCCCGGTGCTGCGCTTCAATTTTCGAGGCGCAGGCATGAGTGAAGGTGAGCATGATCGCGGGCATGGTGAGCAGGAAGACGTTCGCGCGGCGCTGAACTGGCTGGATGCAGAGTTTCATCTGCCTTTGATCTTCTGCGGATTTTCTTTTGGCGCAGCGACGGGGCTGCGCGTCGGCTGTGACGACCAGCGTGTGGTTGGATTGATCTCGTTAGGTACGCCGGTCGGGGTCGAAGGCCGGACATATACGTATAAGTACCTGCCAAACTGCACTCGTCCAAAGCTTTTCGTCAGCGGATCGCGCGACCAATATGGGCCGCCGGAGAGCCTGAAGCAGGTGGTTGATGCTGCGCCGGAGCCGAAAGAAATGGTGATTGTGGAAGGCGGCGACCATTTTTTTGAAGGCCATCTGCCGGAGATGCAGGCGGCGATTCAGGCGTGGGTCAGCAAGAAGTTCGTTACAGGCAGCCAGGCGGAAGCCAGCTAATGTTCCTTGCCCACAGCATGCGCTCCGCAACGCGGGAAATTTTTCTCCACGCATTATCTGAAGCCAGCATTGAGAAGGCCTTTGACCGCCAAGTGCACTATGAGCGCGGTGTGCTGCGCGTGTGTGATGACCTTTATGATCTCAAGTCTCACAGCCGCGTAGTCTCTGTTGCGTTTGGCAAGGCAGCGCATCGCATGGCGGAGATTTTGGGTCGGCAGGTGGGCGCAACCGTGGAAGGCATTATCGTTGATCCCAATAAGCATCCTTACCAGCTCGCCGGATATCGCTATTTTGCTGGTGGACATCCTCAGCCTAATGAAGAGTCCGTGCGCGGTGCTGAAGCGATTTTGAAGACTCTGGGCGCGTTGAGCCCGGAGTCTCTGGTCATCTTCTTGATTAGCGGCGGCGGGTCGGCTGCGGTGGAGAAACCAGTGGACTCTGAGATCACGCTGCCTGACCTGATCGCCACGTACAAGGCGCTGGTAAACTCCGGTGCTCCCATCGCGCAGATCAACGCTGTGCGAAAACACCTTTCCGGGGTCAAAGGCGGACGCATGGCGCAGGCAGCCAACGGCGCGCAGCAGGTTTCGATCATGGTTTCTGACGTGCCGGAAAATGCGCTGGATTCGCTCTCCTCCGGGCCAACCATGCCAGATTCCAGCACCGTGGAAGATTGTTACCGCATTGCGCTTGAGCACAACATGCTGCCGGATTTTCCCGCGTCAGTGCGCGAGCTTTTTGAACGGCGCGCGCTGGATGAAACGCCCAAGCGGGATGACGCTGCGTTTGTTCGATCACGCTGGTGGAAGGTGCTTTCGAATGAGACGGCGGAAAAAGCGGCAGCTGCCGCGGCTGCGCGGCACGGCTTTGCCGTGGAGATCGACCATAGCTGTGACGATTGGGACTACGCGCGTGCGGCGGACCATCTGCTGGACAGACTGCGTGCATTGAAAAAGAATGTAGCGAAGGTCTGCATCATCTCCGGCGGCGAGGTCACGGTCAAAGTTCCGCCCAATGCCGGAGCGGGCGGACGCAATCAGCATTTTGCTCTCTACTGCGCGGAGAAAATTGTCGGAGAAAACATCGCTGTACTGAGCGCGGGCACAGATGGGATCGATGGCAACAGTCCGGCAGCAGGAGCGGTGTCTGATGGCACTACGCTGGAGCGGGCGCAGAAAGCCGGGCTGGATCTGGCCGCCCACTTCAACGGATTCAATTCTTTTCCGCTGTTTGAAAAGCTGGGTGACGCAATCCAGACCGGACCGACAGGGAACAACGTACGAGACTTGAGAGTGTTGCTGGCTTACTAATTCAGTTAGGCATTTCTGCTTCATCATGCCAGCAAGGGTAAGTTCTTTGAAGCTGGACAGCACACGTGTATACCGTGCCCGTCGCATCACCAAGGTACTCGCCAGCCGTGCTTCCCGGAGTACAATAATCCGAATCCCCCGCGTAAAGCCTGAGTCCAATAGTCGAGATTGGCGATTGGCGTGCAAGTATTGCTTTACACATCATCAGTCGACAGGATCTTTAAATCATGTGCGGAATCGTAGGTTACGTAGGCAAAAAGCGTGTTGTCCCCGTCATTATTGAGGGTCTCAGGAGCCTGGAATATCGCGGGTATGACTCGGCCGGGATTGCTGTTTGTGGCAATGGCAATGGCGGAGCTGTGCAGGTGCGGCGGGCTGAA
>JADMIO010789815.1_pt1 | contig 17718 bp, 19 predicted proteins | sample 8958161 | NCBI WGS metagenome assembly JADMIO01 (sample SAMN16585339, study PRJNA669376) | soil metagenome | isolation source: Crop rotation soil | place: USA: Cullars Rotation, Alabama | collected 2011
AATGACTGTACTAGTAATGTATGCTGTGATTGATACCAAATCAACGCGACGGAATAACTTGTTTGCTGACTTCTGCTACATCATGTTTTCATTCTGTGGAATACTGCCTACAATCTCTCTACTTCGCTCTCCTCTCTGTCAGCTCTAGATCTGTGATCCACTGCGTCATCCTCTTCGGCTTCTGAGTCTATCTGCAGCAGGCCAACAACCTCGAATGGGTTTTTGTTGAGATCCACTAACAACTCTCGCTGTCGCACAATCACTGCGATCGCCGCACACAGCAGTGAGAGAGTCACCACACAGCTGAAGACTGCTGACACAGTATAATCCGTACACTGCCCGTCCAGCAGCCACACCATCTCGATGATGCTGAACACTGCGGCTGCCAACAGTGTCAAACCGCTGATGACTAGCAGTACGTGCATGTACCACGGCAGAGCGACTCGAACACCGCGGCGACCGATGCGGAATAACGAACTCAACAGCAGAGTGCACGACAGACAGATGTGACGACAATCAGAATGCAAACTGTCGTCAGCAAACAAAACAGCAGCAGTAGCAGCTGCTGAAGAAGGAGGCAAAGTTGGTGAAGCAGCAGAGGGAGAAGCAAATGGCAGCACAGCAACATCGACGACATCAACGTTTGCGATCGCATGCTCTTCAGCTACTTGTACAGCAGACTGTGACGCAGGATCATCGTTGGCTGCAGTTGATGCAGATGATGAAGGCGACAATGATGCTGCTGCTGCCGCTGCCGCTGCGGATGTTGTCTTCTGTGTGCGTCGATGTCGTGAGCAGAATGTGCCTAGTAGCAGTCCAATGCAAGTCAGTCCGAATCCGATTGCGAAAATGATCGCCCCCACAAACAATCGTGTGCACTCCTGTGGGCATGGTCGCTTTGTGGTATTGATTGTCAATGTTCTTCCATTACTATATCGGAAATCATAGGACGAGTAGCCGTATTCCGCTGCATTCATGTCCGACCAAATCCACGCCGCTGGTTTGGGCTGATTGTCACAGCCGTTGCTCGAGCGTGGTTGGACCATGTGTCCAGTCTCGAATCCATAAGTCGGACTCCAACACGAAATCGTCATTTGCACTTGACTGTGATAGAACATAGCCATCGGCTCGACACACTGAGCGAACAGTGGATCACGAGTTGGATCAGATGGAAGATTCCAGTAGGACGATGGATTCTGCCTGTCGGCTGCATCGACTTGCAAAGCCCAGCGCTGTTGGATTGGCGATTGAGGAATGCTTGACGAATAGGCAGTATTCGGCTCGTCAGAATTGTCCAGATGACAAGGCATAATCGGACACGGCAGACCCAAGATGTATTCCTTAGGAGGCTTCTCGTCAGGTACTAGCGCATCGCACACTGCGTCGCTCACCTCCATACCTCGAGAGTCGAAACACAGCAGCGGACGCGCAGTCTCGTTCTCTTGCTGCTTGCCGCAAACCGTGGGGTCGCAAGCGTTCGGTCGAACACCGTAGCCCCAGTGGTAAACCATGGGTCCGTTGCGAGGCGAGGCGATGAGATTTGCCACGCAGGCAACACAACCAGCAAAACACATCCCCAACAACGCAGCTTTCCCGACCTGACGACCCAGCTTGCTGAGCCTCAACGAAGGGAACAGGCAGCTCACAGCTGCGTAGATCAGCCCCGACAGCGCTACGCACAACACGAGCATAGCATCCAATAGGGCCAGCTGGCGGACAGACGAGCTCACGGGACAGCGGTTCTGCTTGACCCAGCCCAGAGCGACACAGGACAGCACGAGGATCACGAACGAAACGAACATGATCCCCACTCTCAGCAGCCGACCCGCAGGACTCTGCTGCCAGAAACGCTCGATTCTCTCTTTATCCGCCTGAAGGTGTAGGGTGGCATAGTCGGCCGCTACTAGTAAGGTCAGCAGACTGCCGATCACTATAGCGTAGCTGGAGAGGCTCGTGCACTCGGAACTATCCCAGGAAACAGGACCGACGATCAGATTCGCGAGCCCCAGCGCCAGGAGGACGGCATACAGGGCGAGACGAGGTCGGCTGACGGCCACCGATGCAGAAGATGTGGTGGAAGGAGTTGAGTTAGGAGAAGCAGCGGTGGGAGCAGACGATTTTGCTGCTGCTGCTGATGATGACGATGAAGAGGGCATCGGCGACGAGTTCCGACTGCTGTTCCTGCTGTGGCGATTGGGAGGGTGGGTGTGGAAAGAGACTGGTGACGCCGCTGCAGTGGGGGCGCTGATGCCAGATAGAGGACTGCGGTTGTTGTTACCGTTACCGTTGTTGTTGCTGTTGTGCTGTCTGTGGTCGTTGTACTCGACGTCCTCCAGTTCTGCTGCTGGTTCGATGTGCACAGAATCGTGATGCTGAGGACCAGCGTTGTACCGCTGTTGATGCTGTTGTTGATGTTGCTGATGTTGCTGTTGATGTTGGCGTTGTGTGAGATGTTCTGCGTGTTCCTCTGTGTGCGTATGGACATCGTGTAACTCTCCCACCTCACCTCCTGCTCTGTCGCCTTCTGCCTCTGCCTCCTCGTCGTTCAGCTGGTGCATGTGGTGATGATTCGACTCTGAGTCGTCATCGATGGTGAACGTTGCAGACATATTTCACTCAAGAGGACGTTGTGGCTATTGTTATTGGTTGCACAAACACGTCAGCACAAGCAGCGAGGCAGACAAACACTCTCACACACACAGTCAGCAGTCGATTGATGCAACTGACTGTCCTGTCTGCCTGTTCGTCTTGTTTGCCTTTACACTGTGTGCGCGTGTGTTCGGCCAGTCCTGTGTGATTCACACACACAGCACAGCACAGCAGCAGGCATTCGCGCTGATGCACCAACACACAGCGAATTAAGCAAAACAGCAGCAAACAGCAGCAGCAGCAAACACATTCATATGCATGCGGACACTGCATTCACTCGTCTGTGTGTGTTGATCATTGACACACGACTCTCACACTCACTGCATTGGAGTGGTGTGTGAACCAGCCTCTCAACCACACCACTCCACATCGCACTCACTCCGATTTCATCCTGCTGCTCCCATTCATCCGCCCTCAACTCTCATCTCTGCATCAATCACACACTTCAATCGCGCTCTCTCATCATCATCGTCTGCCCTTCTTACAGGTGCGTGTGTTGCAGAGAAGTTGTGTGAGTGAGTGAGCAGACTGCAAATCATCTTCGTCTGCTGTCGAATTCGCTTCCTCGCTTCCTCCTCCTCATCTTTGCTGCTCATCTGCTTCGTCTGCACTCTTCATCAGTGTTCTGCCTCTTCTTCTCCTCTGCTCATCACACACGCACTCACATTCTCATTTATATTCATTCACATCGCAATCAATCAACGAAGATGAGTGACAGCAGCAGTAGTGACAGCACACAAATCAACTCTCGAAAGCGCAGTCACGCGATGATCGCTGACAACAACAACCACAGCAATACCAATTCATCTGCTGTCGATGATCAGTCTGCACTCTCATTCATACTGACTGCATTGACTGATGCTGTCGACTCACATCTCAAGCATGCAGCAGCAGCAGCAGCAGCATCGACATCAGCTTCATCCAGCTCATCTCGCTCTGCTGCGCCATCGACTTCACTCGCTGATGACGACGATGAGACGCGTGCAGCTGATCGATCATCATCCAAGCGACACAAGTCAAACAACACTCAACCATCATCGCACGCTGCATTTTCATCTGTGTGTTCACCTCATCACACTCGAGCGTCGACACTGTTTGCACACGGTCTGCTGCATGTATACTCGTATCTCACTGTCAAAGAGGTCAACTCTGCACTGCAGACCTGTCATCACTGGCGATCGAATCTGGGTTGCCAAGGCAATTTGCATCTGAAATTTCACAGCTCGACAAGACTTGCAACGGTTTTTGATCTCTGTCGCATCATCCAATCTCCATTTTGTCGTCACATTGCTGAGTTGCGCTTTCATCTCAACGCTGTCGATCTTTACTTGTTGACTGGACTGCCATCGCTGAAAAAGATAATTAATGGTCGAATCAATCTATAAGTGATGCCACAGGCGGGCAACCTCATTTGCGCTCAATTTCCGTCTCAGCTTCGCTCAGCGTCGTTGGATCTTCAGTTCACTCAACTGGATGGCATGGAGCAGCAATCTCGCATTAAGACACTGCTGACTGCACTCTGTCAACAGTGTCCGCTGTTGGAAGACTGCCAGCTGAGTTGTTACAACAGAGATCGAGCTGTCGGTCTGCCTCACACTTTTGCTCATCTCACTCGTCTCCACACACTCGCGCTGTTCGGATGGCAGTTGATCGAGTCCGATGTAGCGACTCTGCGCGGTATGCCTGCACTGACTGCACTGGAGGTTGTGAGGGTGAAAAGAAAGCAGTTGAAATGGATATGTCATATCGACACTGGACTACACAAACTCCAACGCTTCTCATGTGGTTTCTTCAACGACATCGAAGCAGCATACACACTGCTGCGACAACTTCCGCTGCTCAGGCAAGTTCGATCGACATCGAATGACCTTGATGTGCGTTTTTTCACACAAGTACCGTTATCAGAGTTTGTCGACTGTCCAATCACTCGTTTGGATTTTGATATTGAACATGATCCAGCGTTGGAGAAAGCTGAACTGCTCCACGACTTCATCTGTGTTCACTACTAACACCAGTCGTTCAGAACTACCGAAGGACCAGAAGAGAATGATGATGAGAAAAGAGGCGCAGGGGCAGGTATGCGTGTTTGCCAGCAGGGTGACATTGTTGGGTGTGTTGGTACTGATTTGAGTTTGATGTTAGTTGTTGCTGCGTTGCATCTGCCTTGACTTGCAATTCTGCTGTTTCCACTCTCATCTCCCCGTCGCTCGATGGTGTCTGCCAGTAGCAGCTGAGTGATTAGAAGTACTCGTTTGTGAATTCTGTCAGTTGCGGTAGTATGAGTGAGGGCACTTCCAACAGACTGAGAAACGACCGACACGGCCTCGGTCGCTGATGCAGCTCTCCTTGCACATACTCGTCTGCTTCTTCCATTGACACCGCCCAGTGCAGCTGACGCAGTGACAGCAGCGGGCGCAGACAGAGCAAAGCGGAACTCTGAAATCCGCCACATAGTACGATCATCAACTCGCGTAAATGTGCGCACTGACACAGACACTCGAGGCTCGGAATGAAGATGGAATCCAAGTCGAGACTTTCGAGTTGAGGCAGATGAGAGAAGAGTGTAGTCGATTCTTCTGCAGTCAATGTGAGTTCAGCCAGTTTGAGTTGAGTCAGTTGGGTGCACAGTTGGAGTCGCGGCAACACATCAGTTTTCTCCAGACCATGGTCAAAATCAATACACAGACGAGTCATCGGACAGTTGACATATTCTGACAACGGGACTTGCGTGAAATACTGTGCATCAAATTCATTCGATGTCGGTCGAACTAACTTGAGCAGCGGAAGTTGTCGCAGCAATGTAAAGTCTTCACCTGTGGACTCGAAATCGGAGAGGCGCTGAAGTTTGTGAAGTCCGGTGTCAATGTGACAGATCCACTCCAATTGCTGTCGACTCAACTGACCGAAGGACAGCTCAGTCAGTGCAGGCAGACTACGCAGCGTTGTCACATCGGTCTCGAGCAGTTTCCAACCATTAACGCGCAGTGTGTGCAGATGAGTGAGCTGAGCGAATGTGAGAGGCAGACCAGCAGATTTCATACTGCTCTCACACGTCAGCTGACAGTATTCCAGCAGTAGACATTGTTGTGAGAGTGCAGTCAGCAATGTCGTGAGATGAGCTGGCTTCCGCTTTCTTTTTAATCCATCAGAATCGTCGAACCGCAGATTCAATGCAACAGAGCGAAGATGAGGCGAAAATCGAATAGCTGCCGCTGCATCACCATCAGACTGCGGCATCACTGACAGATTGATGTTGCCATAAGTGATTGTTGTGATCGCTGGCAGTTCAGTCAGCAGGTGAAGATTGGCCGCGTCGACATCAAAGTCCAACGCAGAGATGTGACGACGAAACGGCGATGCAATCATGCGACGAATGTCAGGACTCTTCCAATAACAATTTGAATGACGAACAGTTAGTTGCAGATTGCCTTGACTAGACAAAGTGGATCGCCAGTGATGACAGGTCTGCAGTGCCGAGTTGACCTCTTTCAGAGTGAGGTATGAGTATACATGCAGCAGTGCGTGATCGAACAGTGTCGACGGACGCGAGAGGTGAGGTGAACACACAGATGTAGGCGCAGTGATCGATGATGGTTGAGTGTTGTTTGACTTGTGTCGCTTTGATGATGATGAATAATTATCACACTTCTCATCTTCTTCAGCGAGTGTTGTTGATTGCAAGGCAGAGCTGGATGAGCTTGCTGCTGCTGTCGAAGATGATGACAATATTGCTGATGATGATGATGATCATGTCGCTGGTGCGACTTCATGCTTGAGATGTGAGTCGACAGCATCAGGCTCGGCAGTCAGTGTGGATGATGAGGACACTGCAGACTGATTGTCGACAGCAGATGAATTGATACTGTGCTTGTTCTTGTTGTTGTTGTTGTTGTTGTTGTTGTTGTTGTTTTGTTCGATCAAGGCGCGACCACGCTTTCGAGTGTTGCTTTGATTCGTATTCATCCTCGTGAAGTGAGTGCTACTGACTGATTGACTGAATGAATGCATCTCAGTCTGCAAGAGTGATCGCAAATCGACTCGACGGGACTCCCGTGTGTGTGTGTGTGTGTGTGTGCAGTGCGGCTGAAAATCAGTTCATCGAGTGTCTGCATCATCTGATGCTGCTGTCAAACTGATTCAAACCCTCAAACACTCTGACCATCATCTTCGCGCTGTGTGTGTGTGTCAGCGAAGTATCAACAACAACACCACTGTGAACAGCAGCACCGCACTCACTCCGCTCACACGAACAACACGAACAATCAATCGAATCGACGGTCGACACGAACACAACAACACTCAACAACAAAACAACTGCACTGCACCCACTCACTGCAGCAGCAATACACAGACACTAACACAACTACACAACATGTCGACTGCCGATTCACCGATAGTGACAACAACAACACATCATCTGCCTCCTCTTCATCTGCATTCTCCTCTCCCTCGCTCCCCTTCCCCCTTCGCTCATTGCGTTCACACGAGTTGTACACTGTGTGTTCGTATCTCGACTTGCGTGCTTTCATCTCCCTATGTCGCACTTCACACCACTGGTCGAGTGAGTGTCACCGTCTGCCGTCACTTCGATTTCACTATTGCGTGTTGAAGTGTTTGACGCCTCGAATTCGCTCTGAGCTGCTGCTCTCAATTTCACTGTCGCAGTATCGACACCATCTGACTGACGTGTGGATCGGTTACCTAGGTGAGTGGTCAATGCAGCCAGCCGACATCAACATGCTGTCATCGAGGCTCAGTCGACTGGAACACTTACGAGTGAAATTGGAGATGACGAGCGTTGAAGATGTCGACAACATTACATGGTCTGTTCATCGTCATCTTAAGCACTTACAGGTACATTGTGATGAACGTGATAATAATCAACCCAGTGATCGGATGTCAATATTGGTCGCACTGTTTCGCACTTTCACACCGCAGATCGCACTCGAAGAACTGACAGTGGTGTGCGGCCTCAGCCGCCGTTTCACTGTGCCTGTGCTACCACCTCTGCTGGCACCGCTACAGTCGCTATCACTCTCTGTCATGACAATTGTGATTGTAGGCCGCATTACACTGTGTGATGACGACTGGTGTGTGTTGAGTCAAATGTCATCACTCACTTCACTGGGCAGTATGAAACTCACATCATCAACACTCACTATTCTCGCATCAAACGCTGACTGTTGCGATCGTCTCCGTCGATTGTCAACTGATATGATGCAGCCAATGAATCAAGCTGACTTTGAGTCGCTGAGTGATCTGAGTCGATTGGAGGAATTCAAGCTGCAGCCAAAGAGCACTATTACTGATTTCTCACCACTCACACGACTGGAACACTTGACGGACCTTCGGCTCTATTTTCCTGCCACCAGCGACATCAACATTCTGACTTCACTGGCGTCTGCATTGAGTCCGCTCATGATAGTGCGTAGATTGTCGCTGATGGATCATCCGCACCTTGCATCATCTCATCTCAAACTCGCACTCAGAAACGTGCCGAATCTTGAGGGATTGACGCTGACGTGTAGCTCACACCTCACCTCTCTCGAGTTCATCTCTGCTATTCCCTGACTTCAACATTCACTGCTTGAATTATGTTTCTTCGGCAATTCAGCTGTCGTCGTCACTGACCCGCATCATCTCAACTGTCTGCGAGCACTGAAGAGCCTGTGGTTTCCACGCACGTTGCTGTCAACATGGAGTGCAGACGATCGACAACGTCTGCAAGCGGCGAATCCGCAACTCACGATCAAGGAGCGTGATGGATGAACAATTACAGATCAACCAGTCGGATAAATGTTACAACACACAACTCTCAAGCTCATTGTCACATCACAGAACTGCAACTTCACACACTCTCATTCGTCTAGATCTGTCGTCCGTCAGCGGTGGACAATACAAGTTTGGACAGCAGAGCGTCAATCAGTCAACACCAACTACGCCGCCGACGGTCTCTCTTTCTGCTGACTTCAGCGGCGAAGCTGAAGTGGAGGCTGAAGCAGCAACTGCTGCTGCTGTGGCTGCTGCTGCTGCTGCTGCTGCTTCCACTGCTGCTGTCGCTAGGATAGCCGCCCGTTGGAGTGTCGCCTGCTGTCCTCAAGCCCGCTGTGCAGAAAAGCGCTGCTTCTGTGTCACCAGTAGCGGCGCCGACAGCAACGTAAACCTGTCATGCGTGCATGGCGCACGTGCACTTTTTCAGTCATCACCGTCTGCATTTGCAATTCATGTTCAACAATTGCAATGCAAACAACAGTCATGATTTCAAAGTATGATTGAATCGGTGCTGTTGTATGTTGTGTCAATTCTGCGGTCGATCTACAGCATCCTCCAACCCCTCTCTCTCTCTGTTAATTGCAGAAGCAAACACACAGGCTAAGAAGCAGAACAAAGAGTGAATTGTATGCTAGATCTAGAACCGTCTCAACCGGACAAAGACGATCAACATGTCGAGTTGACCCGACAACTGCTTGGTCGTCACTACTGCCATCGTCGACGCCAATAGACGCCAGTGCCATTGCTAACGCCTCATCGCTCCAGCTCTGCACCTGCAGTGACATCTTCATCCAGTTTGCACCTGTCAGAGAACGTTTGTGTACACCATCAGCACCGATACGCTCCAGATACACATCCATGTCTGGCTTCCAGACAGCATAGCTGCCAGCAGCTGAGCGCAGACGTGGCGCCTGTGCAGACTGCAGCTGCAGCGAGCTGGATGCACTGCCACTTGTGCTGCCACCGCTTGTCGCCCCCTTATCGTCACCGTAAGCATTAGCGCTCATAACCTGTCGAGTTGACCCGACAAGGGAGTAATATACAAACAATGATGTTGTCTTTGAAAGACTGAACTAGAACAAAACAAGAGGTCGGCAAGCTGCCGGTCATGCGCGTGTGCATGTGTACGTGCATGAGTGTCGCTTTGTAATTTCAACACGTAGTGCGCTGATCTGAATAATCTGCATTCGAGCCAACAGCTGATCACGCTGGTGGCGACTCCAATCAATATAAGTTGATAGCGATGGTTGACTGTTGCATGCCGACTGCCAGCATTTCGACACTGCGATAACAGCACTTCCGATTTCGCGCAGCGATACAAAATGAAACACTGAGTGGAGTTCATCTCGTCTCAACATTGACACTGGTGAGCGTTTGATCTCCGCTGCACGCACTGACTGCTGTTGCGGGGATTCAGCAGCGTCGAGTGAATCTGATTGACGATGAAAGTGTGCTGGCTGCTTCGATTGTCGCTCTGTAGTGTCATCACTATTGCTACTACCACAACTACTATTGCTGTCGACCACAGATGCAGTGTGAGCGGTAGCAGAGAAGAATGCTGAAGCAGAAGTTGACGAAGATGACGAACAAGACGAAGACGAGGATGATGATGACGAAGATGAAGAGGATGATGATGAGGATGAGGAAAAGGAGGAAGCTGAAGCTAATGATGATGCAGATGATGTTGATAATGATGATGATGATGCAGATGATGATGTGTTGTTGTTGTCACTATCGGAGTGTGCAGCAGTAGCAGTCGACATGTTGTGTGATTGTTGTGTCGGTTTGTTTGCTGCTGTCTTTCTGTGTGTGTAAATATGTATGCGTGTGTTGCGTGTATCTGGTTTTTCTGTTGTTTGTGATTGCTGTTATACTGAGTGTCGTATTCGATCAGTTGATTTTCACCTCTCGTCGTGTGTGTCGAAAGGGGTGGCGGCTGACTGGCTGCTTCTTCGTCTTTTCACACTAAACAAACAACAGTGAAATTTGTCTGTCGGCAAGTAGAAGTGTTTCGACAGAGAATACAATACAACACAATTCAATATACGAACAATACGAACAATCAAACAAGCAGATATTTTCTGCACTTTCACAGTGACGGAGAGATGGAGAAGAGCGGATTGCGGTGTTGAGTGGTGTGGTTGAGAAGTGCGAGTGTGTGATGAATAGATATAGATATATATATCAACAACTTCAGCAACCGAATGACTCAAAGAAGATCGAATGAGAGTGAAATGAATGAATGACTGACTGACTGACAGCACAGTGGTGTCGTTCGATCAGTGTGTCATTCGGGCATAGTCGATGTCACCAGCGAATACAGCAGCAACGGTGGATTTGCACACAGTGGGAATGCGGTGTGTGAGTGCGTTGGAGGGAGGAGTTGAGGATCGGCAAACAAATCAACAACAGCAGTGAGTGAGTGGGTGTGTGAACACGACGAGCACAAAAGAGCCGTTTATGTCGATTGTGCAATTCATCCATCATCGCCCACACTGATACCAACCACCTCACTGCCCTCTAAGTACTTCGCTGACACTGTATCACTCACTCAACATCAATCGCACTCAGTCGCTCATCATGCACAGTGAGGAGAATGACCACAACAGCATCGCTGTCGATTTCGCATCATCAGCAATGACAACAACAACTGCACCAGCAAACCCGAACACTGAGCGTGCGGAAAACATTCAAGTGTCAGTATTCAGACACAACACACTGACTGGCAATATCACACACAGTGATAGCAAACAAGCAACACACACACACACTCACCACACTGCCGATGAACTCTTCTCACAATCTCGCATCGGTGTGCTTGCGTGTGTTATTTCGCTGTTTGTTTGCGTGTTTGTCTGCTCAGTTGTTTCCGCATGCGTCCTTTCGATCGTCGTGAGCGTTTGGCTGGTGAGACGAGCGGCTGGCTGGTCGACGTGCAGAACGCCACGCTCACTCGCAAGCACGCACCAGTCAGCGCGGTCAGCGGGGGGAGCAGTAGCAGTAGCAGTAGAGGAGGAGGAGGAGGAGGCAAAGTAAGAGGGGGAGTGCAAATGACTTATCCATGTGCAGCGCTGTTCGACGAGACAGCTTCGACACAGCAGCTGTATGACAGACAAGTCAGATCAATTGTCGACAGTGCAATGAAAGGAATCAACGGAACGATTTTCGCTTAGTCAGTGACGGAGAAGGACAGATCAACAACGAGCGCGAGTGACAGTGACTCTGTTCACAGCGCTGAATGATGTGTGATTGTATCTACTCTCTTTGATTCTGCCAATCAGTGGCCAGACCGCTTCAGGCAAAAGTCAGTCAAATTACTCACACTGTAGCACGCAAACACTCTTGCTCAAAACAAAAAAGGAAACCCTGACTTCATCTTTGAGTGATCATTTGCATTTTTGTTCGTCTTTGTTTCTCAGCATTCACAATGAAAGGTTCATCGCCATCAGTTCCAACTCCAGCTGCGTCACCACTATCCTCTCCGTCTTCATCTCCCACTTTCCACTCCCTCACTCCTGCAAAATCTACTACAGCTGGAGGTGGCTGTCCTGGTGTCATTGCGTTGGCATTGCGACAGGTGTTTCAACATATTGAGCAATCGACATCAGATGAATTCTTGTTGAGAGCACAATATGTTGAGATTTATAACGAGGCAAGTAGAATGTCACGTGCATGAAAAATGAGTAAGAATGTGATCAAACGATTTCCCTGCATCAAACGTTTTTCTGACACTACCTGTAAATTTCTTGCTTCTATGCCGCTAACAGAAAGTGAAGGATTTGCTGCATCGTGGCGGCAGTGGTAGCGGACAAGAAGTGACAATTCATGAAAGCAAGACGAGAGGCGTGTGGATTGATGCAAAGGAATTTGTGGTGACCAGTGAGAAAGAAGTACTGGAGCTGGTAGAGATGGGTGAAGGTACGTTTCTTCCTCGCGACGAGTGAGCAGTGGATATGATTCAAAAGAACACTCTTTTTGCGTTCTGATTCTGATGTCACTCTCATCTCTCGTCAGTGTGTGTTTTTGTTTTAGCCAACCGCCACTATGGTCGAACGGCGATGAACGACTTGTCGTCACGCAGTCACACAATCTTACGTTTGCACATCGAATCAAAGCCTGTCACTTCAGCTGAAGAAACTGTCATCGATCAAGACAACTGTGAATCGTCAGATGTAACGCAGATGTCGAGCGTCAGATTTGCGGCATCTTTGTTACCAGCCTCACCTACAGCTGCCGTGCGCAAACCAAAAGTCAAAGTTGCACAGTCACTACTGAGTTTTGTTGACTTGGCTGGAAGCGAACGGTAAGTCCACAAACAAACTCTGTATCAGTGTCAAGTTGTGAAAAGTGCAATCACTGACCATGCTTCCATTTCATCACGTTTTGCTAAATTACTGTCCTCAGTATGCAACAGACGCAGACAGCCAATGGCAGTCTAGCTCAAAAAGAAGGAAATGCAATCAACAAGGTCAGAAAGCTGAGGAGACGGTGCATTCATCAAATTCAGCGTTAGTGTATTGTGTGCGATAATGTATTGACTGAAGCGCTCTTCCCTGTTCTGCTGTTCTGATTTCGTATTCCCATAGAGTTTGCTGATTCTCGGTGTAATTATTTCACGTCTGTCAGAAGCCGTCGCTGTGTCGCCTGTTGGTGCCGATTCTGATGTCAGTCATCTGCCGTATCGCGAGTCTCGTTTGACTCGCATCCTCCAGTCGTCACTCGGCGGTAACAGTCGCACGTCGATCATCTGCACTCTGTCGCCGTCGGCTGCTAACGTCTCCCAGTCGATGGGCACACTTCGATTCGGCACTCGCGCCATCTGCATTCAGAACAAAGCCCGAGTCAACACAGTTGCAGAACACAAAGCGCACATCACGCAGCATAAGATCGAGATGGAAAATCTCAGGAAGAGGCTGAGTACTTTTGAGTCCAGAGAAGAAGTGGACGAGGTAGAAAACAGTGAAGCAGACAAAACACCGTCGCCAGTCAAAGCTCCTCTGCCAGATGTCGAGACCGAATCTATCCGACTGGAGCTCAAGGCGCAACTCGAGCGCCTCAAAGGCATGATTCTGCGCTCGACTTCATGCTCACAGAGATCCGAAGACGACTTGTGGTCGCTGGATGGCAACGACAGACAACAAGCTGAGCGGAGGAGGCACACATTCGGTGCGACACCGTCGAAATCGCTAAAACTGTCTCGCGGCGATGCAGATTCTCGAAGTGGGAAGAAAAACACTCGATTCGCCACTTACAACCCCTTGTCGCAGCCCGATGATTTCTCAGTCGAGATGACCCGCGACAAGAATCTGCAGCTAGAGAGACTCGTGAGAGAGCTGAGCGACGAGAACTCGAGACTCCTAGAAGCGCAGGCAGAGGCGGTGGAGAGGGAGAGAGAGGTCAGTCACTCAATTGTTGCGCGAAGAGAAAGGGCGTGACGATGCTGATTGTGATGAAGGTGATGATGAGAGATGTGTGTGTTGAATATCTCGTTCTCTCTCTGTGTGTGTGCGCGCAACGCGTGTCTGTGTGCTCTCGCCTCGGCTTTGCAGATGAGCCAAGAGCTCGAATCCCAACTCTGCAACAACCGTGACCTGTCGGCTCGCCTGGCTGTTCTATCCGATCCAGACGCCTTGTCGCAGCAGAACATCGCCAGCCTGCTCACTACACTTAGCAGCAGCAACAGTGCGTCAGATGCACTAAACGCCGAACCAGAGTCGTCGGCACTCAGCTATCTCTCCTCCCTCCCTCTCTCTGCCGTCGTTGATCTCGAGTTGCGCGCATCTCAATCTCTCCGCAACCTCTCGAGATACACAGGCATGCTCGAGCTGCTCCCTGCTTTGCAGACGAGAGTGCGTGAGCAGGTTGCCGCCGAGCACGCTGCAGCAGAGCGCGCGGCAGCTGCAGCTGCAGCAGGTGAGCCGCTCAGCGAGGAGGATGCGGATCGTCAAGCTGCAGCTGAGGCAGAAGCACTGAGACTCAAGGTGGCTGCCGCAGAGTCAGCTGCTCGAGAGCAGAAGCAGCGCGAAGAAGCTGATGCTGCTGTTGCTGCGGAGGCTGCTGCTGTTGCGGCACGATTAGCGGAACTGGAAAAACAGCGACAAGAGGCCGAAGACGCCATGGTGCAACGGGTGAAGGATGGTCAGTCCGCTTTTTCTACAATCTGAGTGAGCTGAGAGGTGAGGTATGTTGCTGCGCGACAAGTCAAAGGCTGACAGTTGTGTTGCGTTGTTTTCTGATTGAATTTCTTTCATGCCAGCTGAACGCTTGGCTGCCGAACACCAAGAAAAAATGTCACAACTCGAACTACTTTCAGCTCACCAGGCTCAGGAACTGTCCTCATTGCGCGACCAGAACTACAGACAGTCGAAACAGATATTTGCTCATTTGCAGGAGAAAGAGCAACAGGTGTCTCGCCCAACGCCTGTTGTAGCCGCTGTACAACAACCATCATCATCACTGCATCATCATCAGCCTCTTCACTCCGCACCCAGTCGATCAGTGCCTCCCTCGCAGTCTCCGACTCCACCTTCCTCACAGCTGTCATCTCAATCTCCTTCCGCACGCTCCTCTCTAGGCTCGTCGATCGCTGACTCCGATGATGTTGATGATGCCGACAACTCAGATGACGAGGAGACACAAGACAATGATGATGAGAATACTCTTGTCTCACCCGCCGCTCCGACAGTCAAACAGCCCGGCGATGTCGCGACAGTCATTCATCCATCTGCTGCTGTAGCGGACGTGCATGCTGTTGCCACACTGCCACCTTCAGCTGCTACATCCGCTGCTGCTGCTGCATCATTGCCGCTTCGTCCACTCCACTTTAATTCTCATCTGCCCCGCAGTGCTATCTTACCTGCACCAACTGCCGCATCCTCATTTGCATCTGGTGTCAGTTTTGGTGTCGACAAAGATCGCAAAGGTGGCACTTCGTCTGCTTCGTCACTGCTGTCACAACTTCGACCTCCCTCATCAAATTCATCGATCAATCTGCGAACAAACTTGAAATCGCTTCTCAATTCGAAGCAAACACAAGTACAACCACCGATACCTAAGCAGTGAACTGACGATGAAGTCGAACATTTGATGTTCAATCAAAATACACGATTTTTCTGTTTCTGAAGAACTGTTTAGCATCGATGGCCATTGATTTGCAAAGGCCATTGCAATTGATTGCCAGCAGTGGTAGACCAAAGCTGTATCAACGCATGTGTTCGAAGAGCATGCGCAGCTGTAGATTCGGAATCAGATAAAAAATGAGCTATTATATAATTATTCTTTCAAACTTTCTTTCTGTGGACTCTTCTCCTGTGTCCTTTTGCTCGCTCTCTTCATCCTGTCCTTTGTATCCCAAGTCTGTCCGCTTGAACTCTCTCATCTCTGTTCTTTTCCCGTATCTCACTTGCTTCTCCTCTGGTGACATCAACTCGTAGTGTGGTTTCCCGCTCGCATCTTGCTGTCGTCTTAGCGCACGACGACGTGCACCAGCTTCAGACCACTCCTCGTACAATTTGATTGCTAGATTGCCGCCAAAGTCAAGTTCAGAACCTGACAGCAGGAGAGTTACAAAGAGAAATGTGTTCACACTTCTGTCAGCGCGCATTTCGACATCATATCGTTGTTCGCAGTTCGCTCTTGTTGCTTGTGTTTGTGTTCCGTTCTGACCTTTGTTTTGATATTTGTAGAATAGTGTATCATAAATGTTGATCATAATCCCGCCTGGCGGATCGAGAATTGGATTTTGAGTCCATCGATACGGCACAGTATCACAATAGTCAAATCCCGTCTTCCCTCGAAATTCTTGATATTGATGTATCGGTAACATGGCGGCGATATTGTAACCCGCGGACAGAATGTGATGGGTCATGGCGAGTTCACCATCCAAAATCGCACCCCAAAACCAACGGTGACAGTTGAACACACGTGTATTACGAAGAAGCGACATACCAACTAGAAAAACAAACATAAAAATCAAATGAAACACAGAAATACAAACAAACAAATAATCAGCAAACAGACAAGAAGTGACGACCATCCACAATCAATTTCATCTTCTCGTTCCTTGATTTGCGAGTGTGCTTGTTGATTGCTTTGTCTGACCTCTATCAGTCACAACGATCATGGACTGAACGTGAATTTCAATCGCACAACTGATGGTTGCACCGACTAGTTTCACCTCTGTATCATCGATCATCTTCTTCACATACGGCCAATACCAGAGATGGGTAGCACGACCGTGCACATCGACAGTCTCAGTGTCAACCCAACTAGGATAGAACGGACCACGCAGACTTCCATTCAGAATCACAAAATAATCATAGTCACTCATTCGGAATCGCTTCAGCTGTTGTCGAATTTCATCTGTCAGATGAGGCGGCGCAGTGCGCGCTCGTTTGGTTGCTGTTGACGTAATTGCCTGTTCTCCTTGATTGATCCAATCCATACACTGCATCACCCAACCAGCCGTGCCCAGATCAAAGCACTCATTTGGATGTTGCACGTAGACTGCGTTTGGTGGTAGCTGTGGCAGATATCTGGGATTGACATACACGTGTCCGGGCCACGGCTGTGTGGTCGGATCCCACTCACTGCCCGGTGTAAAATCCGGTGCTTCATAGGGTGCTCGTCCTTCGACTACACGCTCCTTCGGTGGTGGAACACCAGGTTCGACTTGATTCAACACGACGATATAGTCGGTTGGTTGATTACATCGCATGGCAGTACGAACAAAATATTCGAGATTCTCCAGATAGTGAGCATCATTGTTTGCCCACAGATAGATGACTAGTGTACGATGCTGCCGCGACGGAGAAGAGCTTCCTTCCGCATTGTTATTGATGTTAGTGTCGCTGAACGGCGTGAAGTGCGGGCACGGTGGCGGTGGTTGCGGTCGATTGAGTTTTGGCGGTGGAATGATCGGCGCTTCGAGTTCACTGTCGAATGAAGAACCGTGACGACGGGATGAAGGACGCAAAAACACAATGTAGAACAGAATGACAGTAGTCACCAATGACGCGATCAGGACTGGGAGAAGACAGCGAAAACAAACAGATCAAAAGCCAGTCGGCGACAACTTGAGCGAGACAATTGTGCACAATAAATACGTGAGTCTGTTGTTGATTGTTTGACAGAACAGTACCGCTGCCTGCCTGCCTGCCTGCCCGACTGACTGACTGACCGCTTCTGTTCGTGCGCGCCAGAATGATCGCTCGCTTGTCGTTCACCCAACCGAACACACTGTTTCTGCGTCGCTGTGAGTCGATACCGCTACCGCTACTACCACTACTGCTGCATATC
>JADMIO010980269.1_pt1 | contig 17718 bp, 12 predicted proteins | sample 8958161 | NCBI WGS metagenome assembly JADMIO01 (sample SAMN16585339, study PRJNA669376) | soil metagenome | isolation source: Crop rotation soil | place: USA: Cullars Rotation, Alabama | collected 2011
AAACACAAACCCGCCAATACACAACGCGATGGGTATTATTCGCGCGACACGCCGTTTCAATTGTGTGCTGAGAACCATGATTCGTTGAGTTGAGGTATAAGGTAACACATGATTTTTCGCATTCGCCTTTTCGTGCTTGCCATCATCGCTGCAACCTCGATTGGCGCTGTTGCTCGCCAACGGCAAACACCGCAGCCCGTGCCGCTGTTGATGGACGGCCACGTTCACATCACCAATCGCGTTTACTGGGAAGGGATCGATCCGTGGAAACCGCAGCCGGTCGGGGATTGGGATTACGCGCGAGCCCGGCAAGCCGGAGTTAACGTGGTGATCGAGAATGTCGCGCCCTATGGCTACAACACGTACAACACGACGGTGAAGCAGGCGGGCAGACTTATCGAGACGTTCCACCGCGTGCTGGACGCGAATCGCGACAAGATGGAACTGGCGCTCACATCCGCCGACGTCCACCGGATTGTGGCCGGCGGCAAGCTGGCTGTGATTCTCAGCATCGAAGCGGGTTTCGATCAGGAAGGCGACATCGACATTCTGCGCCTCTGGCATCGCCTTGGCGTGCGTGTGATTCAGTTTGCAAGCCAGGTCACAACCGCGTATGCGGATTCATCGGTGCGCGGTCCGGCGAAGTGGTCCGGGATAAACGATCGCGGCCGGCGCTTGATTGCGGAGATGAATCGGCTCGGAATGCTCATTGACATCAGCCATGCGACAGAAGCCGCGCAACGACAGATCATCGAGGCCAGTCGCGCTCCCGTCGTCGCAAGCCATGTGGCCCTTCGCGCGCTCTGCAATAATCCCGGCAATCTTCCCGACGACATCCTGCGCGCGATCGCCGCAAAAGGCGGCATGATCGGAATTCACGCCAGCGCCGAATTGATCAGCCAGCGTTATTACGATTGGGCGCGCACCCATCCCGTCGTTCCTGTGAACGGCATCACGCGCAACGAAATCATCTACGGCGAACTCCCGCTGACGCGCTCGGCCAATCAGGATTACGGCGAATACATCGACGCCGTCGATGCCGAGCTCGGCGGCCGCTGGCGGCGCTTGTATGCGCAACGCTGGAAGGAATCGCCTGAAGCGGAACCGCTGGTTCCGACAGTAGACGAGTGGGCCGCTCACGTCGAACACGCCGTGCAGGTTGCCGGCATGAAGAGCGTCGGCATCGGTCTGGATGTCACCAACGCCAGAAGCACGCTGAAGAATTTCGACGCGCGAAGTTATCCGCAACTCGTCGCATCGCTCCGCCGCAAACAGCTCGCCACACCGGAAGTGCTCGGCGAAAACTGGATGCGAGTTCTCGATGCCGCAAAGGTCCAATAGCGCAACCTCTATTGACACGGCTTCCGACCGCTTGGTTTGATAGAAAGACGACGTAAGGATTCGTCCAATAAAATCGACCCGGGGCATGACTGCCGCCTAAAGAACCACGCAATTGGGGACAGACCCGTCCGCAACCCATTCGCATATGAGGAGGCTTGATGCTGCGCAAGACTGTTCTGCCGTCCACGGTCGTTCTGATGCTTCTTGTTCCCGTTATCTCGCTGTCGCAAGTAACGCTGCAGCCTTTTCTTTCCGGACTCTCATCGCCCATTCTGCTGACCAACGCACATGACGGTTCGAACCGGCTGTTCATCGTTCAGCAGGGCGGCAAAATCATGGTGCTTCAGCCAGGAAGCAGCACGCCGACTCTCTTTCTGGACATCACGGCAAACGTCGTCTCCGGCGGAGAACAAGGCCTGCTGGGATTGACGTTTCACCGGCAATACACCACGAATCGAAAGTTCTATGTGTGCTACACGCGCGCGGGTGACGGCGCGGAAATCGTTTCGGAGTTTCTGGTATCGACAACCAATCCGAACGTTGCGGATCCCGCATCCGAACGCGTTCTGCTGGTTGTTCCGGACCCATTCCCCAACCACAACGGCGGCATGGTCGAATTCGGTCCCGATGGTTACCTGTATATATCGTTCGGCGATGGCGGATCGGCGAACGATCCCGGCAATCGCGCGCAGGACATCAATCAACTGCTCGGAAAGATTCTTCGCATCGACATCAATACCCCTGTGGGAACTCCGTATCTCTCGCCTTCAACGAATCCTTTTTTCGGTACGACACCCGGTCGCGATGAGATCTACGCCTACGGCTTTCGCAACACGTGGAGGTTTTCTTTCGACCGAGCGACCGGCCAGCTGTGGGCCGGTGACGTAGGACAAGACCAACGGGAAGAAGTAGACATCGTCACACTCGGCGGCAACTATGGTTGGCGCACGTACGAAGGAACGCTGTGCACGGGCCTGAACCCCACGCAGTGTACGGGCGTCGGGTTTGTCGGGCCGATTCTCGAGTATGGGCATACGGGCGGCCGCTGTTCGATCACCGGCGGCTACGTCTATCGCGGACCAAGTGGCGCGCTGCCGGCAGGAAACTACGTCTACGGGGATTACTGCACAGGTGAAATCTTTCTCTGGAACGGCACGAGCGCGCAAATGGTGATGGATACAGCCCTCAACATCAGCTCTTTTGGCGAGGATGAGAGCGGCGAAGTTTATGTCGTCGGACTCGGTGGAACCATTTCGAAGTTCATCAATCCGAACCCGTGCCCGCTGCCGGCTCCGGCAGGCCTTGCGCCATCCGGTATCGTCGCCAACTCCCGCCCGACGCTGTCCTGGAACGCGGTGCCCGGAGCTGCCGATTATCTTCTCTACCTGATTCCGACGGCGGACGCGATATTGGGCAATCCCGCGCCGTCTCCGATTACGGTGGCAACCAATTCCTACACGCCTCCTTCGGCTCTAACGCAGTTGGATTACGCATGGACTGTTGCCGCCCGAAGCCCGTCCTGCGGTACATCTGCGTTTGCGCCGGCGAAACTCTTCACGATCGGAGGATCGTGTCCTCTTTCGCCGCCAAGCGCGATGACTCCGACGGGGACTGCACCGCCATTACCGACGTTCACCTGGTCGAGCGTGGCGAATGCTTCCCTGTATGTGCTGTATGTTGTGAATGCTTCGAACTCCAGCATCGTGCTGCAGAAACTAGTCGCTTCACCTTCGTACACGGCGACCACGGCACTGCCGTCCGGAAACTATGCGTGGGTTGCGTTTGCATATAACTCGTCGTGCAATGCTTCGGCGACATCGAATGTCAGGACGTTCGTCGTTCCGTAGCGGCTCGGCAACACAGAGGCACAAAAGAAAACCGGCTCAGTTGTGCCTCTGTGCCTCTGTGTATTTCAGAACTGCAAACGCGCGACGATCGTGCCCTGCCGCGGCGGGGGCGTTCCAAATGTCGCGGCTGAAGCGGCGGCAGGGTTCGTATTGCTCCCACCGACAGCGGCGGGACTGATGTATCCGAATCCGCCGGTCGTGAAGCCGTCCTTATCTCGGGTTTGCGTGGAGAACGGATTGGTCGCCGTCGGCACGTTGATGCCGGTCCGGTTGAAGATGTTCGTGAACTCTGCGCGAATCGTCAGGCTCGCCCTCTCCTTGAACCGGAATGAGCGCGAAATGCTCATGCTCTCGCTTGGACGGCGCTGCTGCCGGTAGTCGTCGAAGTGAGAGTTGGACGTGCCGAAGTGTCCCTCTGCCGGATTGCGCCATGCCTTCGGATTCAGCACGAATGTCCTTCGCGGGTCAAAGCAGCCGCAATTGATATCGAGCACCTCGCCTGTGTGAGTCTTACCCTTCTTATCCACCCAGGTGTCGGTGAACAGTGGTTCACCCGGCACTCGTTCGGCGAGCGTGCCCTGGAAGATCAGCGAATTCAGGCTTGTGGTTGCTGCGGGAATGCGGAATGGGAATCCGCTCGCGTAACGCATCACCGCGCCGATCTGCCAATCGCGCGTCACCCACGAGAGCCCCTTGCTTGCAAAGTTCGACGCGCCTGCCAGCATCGTCGGAGGCCTGTAGGTTCCCGCAACAATCAGAGAGTGTGGCTGATCCAAACCCGACAGCGTCTTGTTCGCTTTCCGATTAAACACGTCGTTGATGATCGGATTCACGACCGAGCCATAGTTGTTGTTCTCTTCAGCGCCCAGGACCAGGGTCTTCGAGTACGTGTAGGTGACGACGAAATCCAAGCCGTGAGACAGGCGCTTCGTGACTTTCGTCTGCAGTGAGTCATACCAGGTATTGCCTAACGGGTTCCACGTCTGCACGATTCCGGTGTACTCCGGGAACGGCCGCAGAGTCTGCGCGACTGTGAGGCCCGGAGGAAAACCGGGATAAGGCGCCTTATTGAAACCACGCTGAGCCGCGTAGGCAGAGTTTATTGGAGACGTCAGCAATCGCCGGTCGTCGGGATTGTCCAGGCTGAGTCCGAGTGCGGCGAGCTTCCACGGCGGAATCGCATTGGAAGCGTACGGACTCAATGTCTGTGCGGCCCACCACTCCACGATTTCCGATGTAGGCCGCTTCCGCAACGAGGTCATGAGTGATTTCGCGTTGCAGCCCGATGCTCCATTGCCAGATTCGCGCCGGCCGGCCCGCTTGCGGATCGACCATGTTCGTTGGATTGCCGATCGTGCCGGGCAACGGTTGCTGGCCGGGATCGAAGTCCGGGAATTTGATCTGATAGGGCAAGCCGCCGCGCAGCGTGAAAGGCGGGGTTCCATACTCCGGAGCATTGAAGGGTTTCGTCGAGCCGAAGTTGCTCGCTTTCGACGCGTCGTTGTTGGTCTTCGCGTACATGATGCCGCCGCCGATGCGCAGCACGGTCTTCGGAGTGATCTGGTACGCGAGGCCGAGCCTTGGACCGAAGGCCCAGGGATAATTCTTCGCGAAGGCGCAGTTGCATTTTCCCGGACCATAACCTTCGAAAATGATTCCGCCGGGAAGCCCGCCGGCCGTGGGATTCGGCGCCGTCGCGCTGACGTTGAACATGTAGCCGCTGTGCTCTTTCAGATACGTCTGGTAATCGTAGCGGAGGCCGTAATCGAGCGTCAGCTTGCGGCTCACCTTCCAGTTGTCTTGCGCAAAAAATGCCCAGGAATGGTTGCCGGTGCGCATGCGGGCGGGAACGCTGTCGTAGCCGCTGTTCGGCGCGCCGATCAGGAAACTTGCATAGTTGAAACCGACGCTGGCCGGCAATGACACACCTTCGAGCGAGGGCAGTCCCGTCTGGTTGGAACTGTAGAGCATGTTTCCGGAAGAATACGTTTCGCTGTACGACGGGTAGCCGTTCACGATCAGTTCCGAGCCCGCCTTGTACGTATGATTGTTTCGCACCAGCGTGACGGACGCATTCGCCGTCGGTTTCAGATTCTCGATGCGGAAGTTGGACGGCGGTCCGAAATTGGCCATCCCGCCTTGCGCCTGACTCAGCACGGAGAAATAAGGAAAGATGTCGGCATTCGTTCCCTTGAACCCGATCTTCGTATTGTCGAACCGCGGCACTTGCGGGTCGCTGGTGATGTGCAGATAGCCGACGCCGGTGTGCACCAGCGTTGTCGGCGTCCATGCATAGTCGGTGCTGATGCGGATCGTATCGCTCGTGACGTGTGAGCCCACCGTTACCGATATCGGATAGTCGAGACCCGTGTTATTCGGCGTGTCGGTTTGCGTCCGCGACCAGTATCCGGACAGCTTCATTCGGGCACTGAGTGAATGATCGATCTTCACCGAAGGAACCTGCGTCACACGCGGATTCAACGCGTTCGGCACATAGTTGTTCGTCAAGCCCGGCCTGTTGGGGAGCGGAATGTATTCCTGAATCTTCAGCGCAACGGGATCGAGTTTGTCGCGAGGGATGATGTTGTTCGGATAGGGATCGCGGTAGCGCACTCCATTCACGACCCGCTCCGTTGTGGGGTCGTAGATCGTGTTCTCCAGGATCGGACGGCCGAGCCCATCCGTGCCCAGGTTGCGGTTCGTGAGCGCTTCGCGGAAATCACCCTGACGATATGCCAGCGTCGGCACCGTGATCGGGAAGTTGTTGATGGTGGTTTCGCGGAACTGTTCGAAGTTGAAAAAGAAAAATGTCTTGTTGCGGCCGTCGTAGAACTTCGTCTTCACCGGACCACCGATCGTGAACCCGTAATCGTTGCGGCGTTCGCGCGAGCGGATCAAGTGGCCGTTGCCGTCATCGGTAAAAGGCCAGCCCGCATTCAGCGCCTCGTTGACGAAGTAGTCGTAAGCGCTGCCGTGAAACTGATTCGTTCCGGACTTCATCGTCACATTGAATAGTCCGCTTCCGGCCTGACCGAATTCCGCGGCGTAGTTGCTGGTCTGAACCGCGACCTCCTGCGTGGCTTCCACGCTCGGTTGCGTTTGCGAAACCTGTCCAAGACTGATCGTTGCCGTCGCATCCTGACCCTCGACGCGAAGCGCAGACGAGTTCCCTTCCAGACCATTCACGCGCACCGTCTGGTCCGGCAGCCAGGTCGCGCCCGGAACGATGTTCATGACCGAGTAGGGGCTGCGAATGCCTGAAGCGCCGGAAGCATTGCGACCGATGCCTAACACGGGAAGGTTGTTGAGAAACTCCGTCGTCACATTGTGCGCGACTTCACTGCTTTCCGTCTTGAGCAGCGGCGCCGCTTCGGTCACCGTCACCGACTCGGTATTCGAGCCGATCTCGAGGTTCACGTCGAGACGCAGCGTTTGCGCCACGAGAACCGTAATTCCCTGCCGAACATATCTTTTGAAACCCGGCAACTCCGCCGACAGCTGATACTGCCCCGACGGCAACTGCGCCAGTGTGTAATTGCCCGTCTCCGTGCTGACGGTCTCATATCGCGCGCCCGTCTCTGTGTTGGTCGCAACAATGCTGACGCCGGGAATGACCGCGCCGGACGAATCCGAGATCGTACCGGTCATCGTGCCGCGATCGCTTTGAGCAAAGACAGCGAGGGAAAACAGAAACAGACAAGACAGGACTCTGACTGAGCGCATGGCCACCCTCCTTATCCGAGTTCCAGTTTCGAAATGTTCTACCGACTGTTCGAGATAGTTGGCGGCGAGTCTATTGGCTGTGGATGGAGAATGTCAAACTAGGATTGAGCCGCAGCCGCACGGTTGGTGGGCCACAATGAATGAGCCATCCACATCCCCCCACGGCCTTCGGGCCGTTGCCGAACTCGAAGCGAAGTCCCTCTCGCCTCCGGGAGCACAGCTGTCCAAATTACATTTGTGGGATTGGCTGAAAGCCGTGCCCAAGGGGTGACTCGCTATCGCTCGGTCACCCCTGGCTAAATTCCGATCACGCCTTCCAGCGTGAAAAGTCAGCCCGGCAGGGCTGGTGGGAACTTAGCCGTGGGTGGAGCAACGCGACACCCACGGTTCAACCATCGGCTGACGGCCGCACGCCGGAGGCGTGCGAGGACAATTGGACAGCAGTGCTCCGGCAGACGTGGTCCGAAGGGCCGGGTGAGGGCGAGCGAGACTAAACCGTTACGCAGGCCGCCCTCACCCGCCGCTTCGCGGCACCCTCTCCCGGAGGGGTAATAATATAGTTGACTCAGTGGGCTTACTCATGTAAAGTACTTTGCATGAGCGAAACAAAACACGTTAGCGATCCCAAGACACTTCAACAGGCTATCAAGTATTTCGCCGATCCTGATAATTGCGTCCAATGGCTTGCGGCGCAGCGCTGGCCAGACGGCAATGTGAAGTGTCCGACATGCGGAGTTGAGAATCCGCGCTATATCTCGACGCGCCGCCTTTGGGAATGTCGAGAGAAGCACGAACGACGTCAGTTCTCTATCAAGGTCGGAACGATCTTTGAAGATTCGCCGATTAGTTTGGAGAAATGGCTTCTGGCTGTGTGGATGGTCACTAACTGCAAGAACGGCGTTTCCTCTTATGAAATCCATCGCGATATTGGAGTGACGCAAAAGTCCGCATGGTTCATGCTCCACAGGATACGTCTCGCAATGCAAGGTGACAGCGTTCCTGAGATGGGCGGCGAAGGCGAAACCGTAGAAGTTGATGAGACCTACATCGGCGGTGCCGCGCGAAACATGCACAAGTTTGTCCGCGAGCGAAAGTATCGCGGCGGCGGCTCTGGCAAAACTGCCGTGTTTGGATTGCTTGAGCGGAACTACGTTACCGGCAAAAGCAAAGTCCACGCCCGCGTTGTGCCTGAACAATGGAAAGATGAGGTCAACGCAATCATCAAAGAAACCGTGAGGCCTCAATCGAATATCTATTCCGATGAGCACGGTGCTTACTACCATCTTGGCTCCGAAGGGTTTCGGCATGCGTTCATTCGTCACGCCGAAACCTATGTTGATGGCGTTATCCACACCAATGGAATCGAGAACTTTTGGTCTCTCTTGAAGCGCGGTATTAAGGGAACATATGTGAGCGTTGAGCCGTTTCATATGTTCCGCTATCTCGACGAACAAGCCTTTCGTTTTAACGAGCGATTTGGGGATGATGGCGACCGTTTCAAAACCGTCGTGAAGCAAATCGTTGGCAAGCGCCTCACCTTCGATGAACTTACCGGTAAGACACAGCCGCGTCTTAGTGCGGACCAAGCGTAAATTCATTCGGCAGAATCGCGGGAAGCGGAAGCCTTAGCGGGTTTACGCTTTTTTGTTTTTGGCTTCGAATGTCCGCGTGGATCAACAGCAAGCCTGCATTTCATTTCTTCATGCGAAACCGACAATAGTTTCTGGATTACGTTTTTGAAACGCTCGGAATCCGTATTACCGTCTGCTTTTATCTTCATTCGCTACCACCCGCTGCCGCTGCTTGTTGATTATTCTGCTCATCCATGGCGTTAAGCGCTTCCAGGGCCTCGACAGCCTCCATCTCTTGAAGCTTAGCTATCTGAATGCCCATCGCGGTAATCGCACTGGTAGCGATTCCAAACAGTGTTTTGGCTTCGGAGACTGTCAGGAAATCCTCTGGATGCATCACGGGGTTTCTGTGAAGTGCTCTTATCTGATCCATTACGCCCAAAGTATTTGTATCGGCACCATTGGATTTTAGTTCGTTTACGCATTGTGCCCATTCCGGCGACCTTCCCGCTGGTTTACAAACCATCCTATGCCACTGCCTTAAGACTGATTCCGTCGCTCGCATCGTGTGAAAACCGCACGCGGTCGATAATTCAAAAGCTAGACAACGTCCAGCTTCACGAAAATCCTTTTTTGCGCCATCCGATATCGCACTCCTCACATCGTCATCGAAGGCCAGCTCAGCATGTTCAATCAAATCGGCGGTTGAATAGATGCCGTGCTGAGAAATGAAATATGTATTAAGGGACTGCACTTCTGCCGCGAATACTGTCTCAAAATCGCGCACTGTGGATATGACTCGATTCAACTTGAGTTGCTCTACAGGAGCCTCCCATCTTGGATCATTCTCTGCGGAATCTTCATCAGGAACGATCTCGTCAATAGCTTTAATTATTGAGGCGCACGCTTGCCTTGATACTACTAGCGGCACTAAGTGGTCTCTCATTAACCATTGGAGCCATGAGCGCGCATTTATTAGGTCGAATCCTATCTGGCTGTTAAGATTCGCCTGTTTTAGGGATAGGAGCGGATGGATTCTGTTTGCTAACCGATAGAATTGAAATTCATCGACACGTTTCATCAAGCCTCCGCAGACGGGCGAATATAGGCGCACTTCATCAATTTCACACATTTTCTTCCCCCTCTCCCACTGAGTCAACTATATTATTACCTCCCGGAGGGAGAGGGGATCGCTCGAAGTTTTTCGCCTAATTTAACAACTCTCCCTCTGAAGAGATCTTGCAGGGCTGCCGATATGGATTATCGGTACTCGGAGGTGAGTATGCGTAAGGCTTTACTGCCGGGCATTTTTGTCCTGCTTTTCTCGACGTTTGCGGCTGCGCAGACGCAAAACTTGATCCTGCCTGTCGTTCTGAACGGCTCTGCCGTACCGCCGACGCATTATCAAACAACGGTTCGAATTCTCAACATGGGCACTTCGTCGGTGAGCGTCACGCTGGAGGCCTTTCAGAATGACGGTACGGCTGTCCGCGTTCTGGATCTCGCCGCGGCTCCGGATGCCGGAACCAAGAGTGTGATCCCCATCGATGCGGGCGGGTCGGTGGAAGTATTCACTGCCGAGGACGTCCCGCCATTGAACGGCTGGATTCGCCTCACCTACGACGCCAGAGCCAACATACAGGCGACCGCCGAAGCGTCAGTGATCAAAGCTCCGGTCGGTCCCGATCCGGTTTACATGAGGGCCTCGACCGATCTGCTCACGAGCGTTCAGATTCCAGGAATGAGCGCATCGACGCGATTGAGCGGTTTCGCGGTGATCCGGCCGTATCGCCAGAGCGCGTTCGCGATCGTGAATCCTTCCACGACGCAAACCGCGAATGTCTTTCTGTCGTTGATGGACCTTTCCGGGAAACTCGTCGCCAGCGGTATCGTGCAGATCGCGCCGCAGGCCCGGGTAAGCCGCTTCGTTCGCGAATTTCTCCCGGATGCGCCGCAGGATTTCATCGGGTCGTTCCGGATCACAAGCAGTGTCGCGGTCGCGCTCGGCGGTGTGAATGTGCTGTTGCCGGATGGTGACTTCACCGGCATCGGAGTGACTGCGCCTCCCAGTCGGGTGTGCGCTCAGATTGTGGTATCGGCGCGGAATCCGGTCACAAACGAATGCCGGTCATTCGGAAGTTCCTGCGATGTTCCGGACGGCTGGCTCCAGACGGCCTCGTGCAATTGAAGCAGTTAGCCGCATGGCGGCGAAAGAATCTTTCGCCGCTACGCGGCTTCGCGCGCGCTCTCGAGAAGACCGTATTACTTCTTCGGCTCTTCCTTTTTCTTCCCGCCAAACAAATCGAGAAGTCCTTTAAGCCCGGACTGCTTCCCTTCGCCCGTTTGCTCCGGCTTCTTCCCGGTGATGGCTTCGAGAATGTTTCCGACGGCGGCGGCAGGATTATCCAGTGACGGCAGATACTTCTGTTTCTGAAGCAGCGCGAGGGCTTTGAAATCCGGCGCGAACTTCGGCCGTTGAAGACTTCCCGTGACGATGGCCGGCAGGACGAGTTCACCCGACGCGTTGGTGAGCGCCGTGTTCAGAAGGGCTCCAGGCCGCGTCGCGCCGATCTTGTCGGTGAATTCCTTCGTGAAGACGGAGGAGATTTTCAGGTTGAGGCTTTCCGAGGCAAGATCCGCAGTTCCAGCCGTCGCGAGATTCGCGATTCCCATCTGTGCACGCAGATCATCCGTTTGCGCGATCCCATCCTTCACGTTGATGCGTCCGGCGATCTTGAGAAACTCGGTCAGCTTTTGTTCGGTGCCGCCGGAGGATGCAAAGCCGGCAAGCTTGGTGAGTTCATAAGCCGTATCGAATCCCGCAACCTTGAGCGGACTGAAATTCACGTTGATAATGCCGTTCAACGCCCGCGCCGCCGCGGCTGTACTGAGCGATTGCAGCGGTCCTTTCGCACGCAGATCGAAGTTGAGCGTACCGTCTCCGGAGAGTTGATCGAGTCCATTGACGCCGTATGCCTTCGCGATGGACTGAATTTCCGGCAGCGTGGCGCCGGGCGATCGTAACCCCAGATCGACCGAGGGCGAGTTGGTTGCATACTGTTGAAGCTCGAATTGCCCCACCAGATTCGTTTTGCCCGAAGTCACGGCGAATTCGTTCGAGCGGATCGACGCGGGCGTCAGCGTCAGATCCACGGCTTGCACTTGAACCGGCTGCGGGATGCCTTGACCGGATATCTGAAGGTTCTTTCCCGCGATCGTCCCCGTCAACTCCGGCTTCGCCGTCGAGCCCTTGACGCGAACGTTTGTGCTGACCCGGCCCGTCACTGAAGTGCCTGGCGCGAATGCGACGCCAAACGCAGACGCAAGCCTGGCGATCTCCGTAATGGATGCGTCGCCGGAGGTGATCTTCACGTCAATAGTTGGAGGATTCGCGGACGTGTTCAGCGAGCCCGCAACCGTCAGCGGCGTCGGTCCGAGCTGCACCGTTGCGTTGTCGATATTGATCAAGCCGTTCGCGGGCGTCCCGCTCAACTTGTAGTCGGCAGAAATGGGATATCCGATCTCGACGTCGTTGACTCGGCCTCCATCGAGTTTGAGTTTTCCAGCGGCCATCAACTTTCCCGACTGGCTGGTAAGGTCGGTCTCGCCCGAAAGGGTTCCCTTCGCTTTCGTGATGACCTGCGTGTTCAGAAATTGGAGCAAGCCTTCGATGCCGACATTGGCGATGCTGAGCTTTCCCTGGAACGGAGTGTCGGCGGGACTGCCGGCGACAACGGGCCCGGCTTCGCCTTTTAACCGGAGCTCCTGTTTGGAGTCGCCCTGCACATGAGCAGCAAGGTCGAGCGTGAATGGTTTGCCGGCGGCGAAGTGCAGGAGCGTGATGTCGATGTGTTCGTAGCCGATGCGAGGCAGATTGTGTTGAACGTCGGTGACTCCGATTTGTCCATCGACAATCTTCAATTGCTCGAGAGAAAACTCGCGTTCACTGCTTTGCGACGATGGCGCGAGGTTCGCGGCGGGATTGCCTCCCGCAGGACCGATCGTCGCGAAGTTCCAAGTCCCCTGCTTTGTGCGGATCAGCTCCACGCGCGGCCGCCGAAGCTCGATCGAATCGATGCGCACATTGCCGCTGAGTAGTGGAAGCAATTGAATTCGAATATCGAGATTGTCGGCCTGAACGAAAGCCGTCTTTTGCTGCAGCGATGAATCTTCTGCAATGACCGTGTCCTTCACTTGAAAGCGCAAGGGCAGCCATCCGAGACTCATGTCGCCGAGTGTGACTTTGCGGTTCAGGCGGCTCTCGAGTTCCGAACGGATGAAATCGCGATGACGATTCGGATTCGCGAGCGTCCAGAGTCCGGCGAGCGCCAAACCCAGGAGCACGACGGCGACACCTGCAAGAACGCCGATTTTTCGCATATTGGTTATGGCTATTTAATCAAACGCGGCTTAACGCCGTCGAGGGCCGATTTCCTGTTCGAGGATCTGCAGCGCTTGCCTGGCTTCGGGAAAATTCGGGTTGTACCGGAGTGCGGCTTCGACCTGGTCCCTGGCGTCGGCAAAACGGTTCATCTTGGCGAGCGCTACTCCATAATTCAAGCGCGCCGCGGCGAAGTCGGGCTTGAGCCGAATGGCCGTCTCGAAGTGGAGCAACGCTTCATTGAAGCGGCCGAACGAAGCAAGCGTGCTCGCAAGGTTGCTGTGCGCTTCTGCATAGTCGGGGCGAATGCGGATTGCTTCGCGAAAGGCGGGCTCCGCATGCGCGAAGTCGCCTGTCTCCAGCCAGACCCCGCCCAGACTGTTGTGGGCTTCAAAAAGATCGGGATCGAGCTCGATAGCTTTCTGAAACGCAGTCACGGCTTCCATCTTCGAGCCCTGGTCCAGATCGAGAAGACCAAGCTGGTGCCAGGTCACGGCGTCGCGTGGATCCAGAGCCAAAGCCTGGTTCAGAATCACGCCGGCCCGCTCCCCTTGGCCGGACGATCGCAAGCTCATACCGAGCCGCTGCAGCGCGATCGCCGACTTTGGATCGCGTCGAACGGCTTCCTCATAGAGCGGCAGCGCCTTGTCCATTTGGCCGCTGTCTTTCCACGCATCGCCGAGTTGGAGATAAAACTCCATGCGCTCCGGATGATGCTCGTCGATCGCAGTCGCCAGGGCCTGAGTGCCCTTGGCGAGATTCGACTTCTGGCTCACCTGCGCAACCGCGAGGTAGAGATCTTTGTCCGCTCCATCCGCCAGCGTCGCGGGATAGTACAGAACCACGTCGCCGCGATACGCATTCTCCTCGGTTTCCCGCTTTTCGTTGAGGGGCGCCAGCAGATCGCGGGAAGGCTTCTTCCGCTGGATGTAGTGATCCGTCATCACGACGTGAACAGCATCATCCGTACGCCTCTTCGGCATGTGACAACCGACGCAGTCGGCCGACGGCGTGTGCTTCCCGGAGGCGACGAGTTGCTCGAACGCCGCGGAATGGCACTGGCGGCAGGCTTGCGTGTAATGCGTGGCCGCCTGCTCACCGCGCGGAATATCGTGCGGATTGTGACAGGCCGTGCAACCGAGCGCGCCGTTGCTCTTTTGAAAACACGCGGAGCGGCGCAGCCGGTAAGCAGCACCGGCAATCTCGAACTTGTCGTCGCGGCCGGCATCCGCGGCGTGATCGAAATGAAGCACGAAATCGCTCAACGCCTCACCGGGACGATAGGAGAACGGACCACGATCGAATCGCACGATGGCATTCGGCAATCGCGAACTGGTGGTTTCGAGGTGACACTGCATGCACACCTCGGTCTGGCGATCCGTGCTCAGTCGCGCGGGATTCACAATGGCGTTGCGAATGTCCTCGCGGCTTGCGCCCGCGCGTGTGGCGGTCTCGACGTGTTTGCTGCCGGGTCCGTGACACCTCTGGCAATCGATGCCTTCCGGAACGCGCCCGTCATAGATGGGCTCACCGCCGGACTGCGCTACGCCGGCGGACACCTGCGGATAGGCGTTGTGACAGAACATGCAGCCATAGCTGATGGCTCGCGTGAAGCCGGGATGATCGGGACGATCGTAGCCCGGGTTCATCGCCCATGACCCGCCGTCCTCCGCGTACCACGCCAGCGGTAGCTCCACCAGCGTGTTGCGACTCGTCCGATGGAGAAACGCTCGCGAATGGTTGCCGGATCCCAACACGAAATCGACCTGATTCTCGAAACTGTTTGTTTCTTTGCCGTTGGAGTCGAGCTGATAGCGCCGCTGGTAGAACCGCCCGTCGCGCTCGAACATCGTGAAGTAACTGTCGGAGGCGTCGTGGTGATACGTGATGGGTTGTCTCAGATCGCCGATCGTATTGCTGTTCGCGGGCCGCGCGAACGAACGCGCCATTCCCGTGTGCCCATAGGTTTCCGCAATCTGGGAGTGGCAATCCGCGCACGCCGCGGAATCGACATAACGATTTTCCCCGGGATTGCGGTCAAGCGGGTTGTGGATCGAGCGCACAACATAAACGACGCCCGCTACCACAACGATCAGAAGAATTGTTGCGAGCCAGAAATACCGCCGCACCAAAGGATCTTAGAGAAATCGGACAGTGTTTATCCACCACCTTTTTCGCGCATCGACTGCTCATCCCAAAGATAGATCATGTAGCCGTCCGGATCCTGCAGCTCCGCGCCGTATCCCCACATGAGCTTCTGCGGCGGCTTGTCGAATGGAACGCCTCGCGAAACAAGCTCGCGATATTTCGCATCCACATCGTCCACCTGAAAAGTCAGCGTACAGGAAGGCGTGATCGCGCTGCCCGGGTTCTCGTACAAGAAGACAGTGAGATCCCCATCGTCGCGCAACGCGACAGTCTTACGCTCAGCCATCTCGAACTCCACGTGCATTCAGGAGTTCGTCGTCCGGCGGACACGTGGACGAGAGATCGCCATCTCCGATGAATTCGAGCCTCTCCGCAGGAAAGAGGGCCGCGGCAAGCTTCTCCGTCGCATCGCGATCGAGCCGCGGCTGAGCCTTCAGCGCTTCGCGCGGGGCTGAGTCCGAGTAAACGATCATCCAGGTCTTCGCGCCCATGATCCGCCAGATTCTAATAAGCATCCGCGCACTCGACAATGAAGTCTCGAGGGCGGTGCAATCTTTCGGCTCTCGGCTTTCGGACTTCAGATTCCAAGGAGTCGTCCATTTTCGGAGCTGAAATTTCACGATTCTTCGTAACCTTTTTCGGCTTTCCCGGTTCTATACCGGCATTGATACCTAGCTACCTTGGTATGACATATGCCGAAAACCAAAAATGACATTCTGCAGGGGACGCTCATGCTGCTCGTCCTGACGACCTTGTCGTCCCAGGGACGAATGCACGGGTATGGAATCACCAGCCACGTTCAGCGGGCATCGAACGATCTGCTGCGCGTGGAAGAAGGCTCGCTCTATCCCGCGCTTCATCGCATGGAGCAGGAAGGGTGGATCCGCGCCGAGTGGGGAATCACCGATAAAGGACGCGAGGCGCGGTTCTATTCGATCACGGCGAAAGGGCGGAAGGAACTCGCTCGCGAAGAAGAGAACTGGCAGCGACTGACGGAGGGCGTGCGCCGCGTCATGCGGTATGCGTGATTCTGATGGGATTGTATCGCCGACTTTCAAATCTTGCCCGACGACGGCGCGTGAGCCGCGACATCGAACGCGAACTCTGGTTTCACATTCAGGAACGGACCGACGAACTCATGGCTTCCGGCATGAGCGAGCGTGAGGCGCGCCGGACCGCAACCCGGCAATTCGGCAATTTCGGTTTGCAAAAGGAAAGGACACGCGACGTGGACGTTCATGTATCGCTCGAAGCATTCGCGAAAGACGCGCGCTATTCGCTGCGCGGACTCTGGAGAAATCCCGGCTTCACCATTATTGCGATCCTCACGCTGGCGCTGGGAATCGGCGCGAACACGGCAATTTTCAGTGTCGTGAATACGTTTCTGATCCGGCCGCTGCCGTACCCCGAGCCGGAACGGCTGGTGGCGCTCTTTGAACGGAACGTCGTGGGTGATGAAGATCGGAACGGCATCGCAATTGGGAATTTCATGGACTGGCGCAAGATGGCCGGCAAGTTCGAGCAGATGTCCGCCTATACAATCCGCATCCTGACCCTGTCGAATGATGACGCCGGTGCGGCTCCGGAACGCGTCGGCATTTGCGTCTGTTCCGGAAACTTTCTTGCGACGCTCGGGATGAAGCCTCTTCTTGGCCGTCCGTTCGCTCCAGATGAAGATCGTTTCGGCGCTCCACGCCTTGTCATCATCAGCTTCGACCTCTGGCAACGGCAGTTTGGCGGGTCAGCCGATGCTGTCGGCAAATCGATTCGGCTCGACGGAGACGACTACGAAGTCATCGGCGTGATGCCTCGCGGTTTTCTCTTTCCCCATCGCATCGTCGAAGTGTGGCGGCCGCTGCTGACGAGCCTCACGCCACAACAACAGGTCCGCCATGACCTGCACAATCTTTCGGCCGTGGGCCGCTTACGCAGCGGAATCTCGGTCGAACAAGGACGAGCGGAGATCGACACGATCTCCGCTCGCTACAAGCACGATCATCCGGACGAGTCCACGGGCCGAGGCGCAAATGCCATCCCGCTGCACGGACAACTCGTGCAGGACGTGCGCACGCCGCTCATCGTGCTGCTTGGCGCCGTCGGCCTTTTGCTTCTGATTGCTTGTGTGAACATTGCCAGTCTTCTTCTAACTCGCGCCGTCGCGCGCACGCGGGAGATCGGCATTCGCGCGGCCCTCGGGGCGGGGCGCGCCCGGATCATTCGTCAACTGCTGACCGAAAGCGTCATCCTGGCCCTCGGCGGCGGCGCACTGGGCGCGGTTCTCGCGCTCTCGATCACGCGCGTACTTGTCGAAAATGCGCCGTCGGCGGTTGTGCTTGTCCCGTCCGGGCACGTTCCGCTTGATCCAAAAGTGTTCATCTTCGGTTTCGCCATTGCGACGCTTTGCGGCATCGGTGTCGGCCTTTTTCCGGCAATTCGCATTTCCCGATTCGATCTCGCCAATGACCTCAAGAGCAGCGGCCGGTCGGCGACAACCGGGCGTTCGCACGCGCGGCTGCGCAATGGACTGGTGTGTGCGGAAATTGCGCTTTCGGTCGTGCTGCTGACGGCATCGGGTTTGCTGCTGCATAGCTTCTTCCGGCTGTACCAGGTGGAACCGGGGGTTCGACTGGATCAAACACTCACGTTGTCCGTGGCCGCGCCGTTCGCCAATTACAGTCAACCGGCCCAGCGGTTGGCGCTGATGAAC
>JADMIO011426249.1_pt1 | contig 17718 bp, 19 predicted proteins | sample 8958161 | NCBI WGS metagenome assembly JADMIO01 (sample SAMN16585339, study PRJNA669376) | soil metagenome | isolation source: Crop rotation soil | place: USA: Cullars Rotation, Alabama | collected 2011
AGAAAATGTACAAAAAGTTACGGTTGACGGCCGTGATTTCTTTGGCGATGATGCGACGGCGACATTGCGCAACCTGCCCTCCGAAGTGATTGATAAGATTCAGGTGTTCGACAGGCTTAGCGACCAGGCGCAGCTTACCGGTTTTGATGATGGAAATACCACCAAATCTATTAATATCGTCACCAAGGCCAATATGCGTACGGGAAATTTTGGGCGGCTGTTTGCAGGATATGGAACTGATGACCGGTATACCGCCGGTGGAAATGTGAGTTTTTTCAATAATAACAGAAGGGTTTCATTGGTTGGACTTTTCAATAATGTAAACCAGCAAAATTTTTCTTCGCAGGACCTGCTTGGGGTTACTAATTCAAGAAACCGCGGAGGTGGAGGAAACCGCGGCGGTGGTGGTGGAAATTCGCGCGGCGGGGGAGATGCTTCCAACTTTTTGGTAGGCCAGCAAAACGGCATAAGCAAAACCAACGCCTTTGGTATCAATTACAGTGATCTTTGGGGTAAAAAAATAGATGTTTCGGCAAGTTATTTTTTCAACAACAGCAGTACGGGTAATGATGAGACCATCAACCAGCAAAACTTCATCACCAAAGATTCCACCCAGTATTATGATGAAAAGACCATTTCGCATAATATAAATTATAATAACCGGGCCAACATACGCCTTAATTATAAAATGGATTCGTCGAATTCCATCCTCTTAACGTCGAGCCTTAATTTTCAAAATAACACATCGAACAGTGATGTAAACGGCTTACAATATATTGACCAGCAAAATCTGCTCAGTAAAACGCTGAATGATATTAATAGCAAAACTTCGGGGTTTAATTTGAACAATAGCATTTTGTTCAGGCATGCATTTCCAAAAAGAGGCCGCTCGGTATCATTTGGGGTAAACGCCAATTTTAGCGACAGAAACGGCAAAAATTACTTATCGGCGCAAAATACTTATTATAAAGGCAATTTTATCCTGATGGACTCATTGCAACAGCTAAGCAACCAGGAAAACAACAGTGATAAATACAGCTTTAACCTCGTGTATACCGAACCTGTAGGGAAAAAAGCAATGGTACAGTTGAACTATAATCCCTCTTTTCAAAAAAATCATGCAGACCAGGAGACATTTAATTATGATTATGCGGGCCAGAAATATTCAGTGCTGGATACCAGCCTGAGCAATAAATTTGACAATACGTACAACACACAAAACGGTGGTATCACTTACCGTATCGGCGACAGGAATAATATGATTTCTGCGGGTCTTTCTTATCAATACGGTGAATTAAAGAGTGACCAGCAATTTCCGGCGGTAACACAAATAGATAAATCTTTCAGCAATATATTGGGCAATGCGATGGCAAGGCTTAAGCTGTCATCAAAAAGTAATATCAGGGTTATCTACCGGGCATCGGTAAACCCGCCTTCCATCACGCAGTTGCAAAATGTAATTAATAACTCCAACCAGTTTTTTTATACCATCGGCAATCCCGATCTGAAGCAGCAGTATACCAATAATTTTATAACCCGGTACACCTATACGAACACTACGAAGGGCACCAGCTTTTTCGCCAATTTATTTTTTCAAACCACTAAAGATTATGTAGCTAATGCTACCTATACAGCGTTAAAGGATTCGGTACTTTCAAATACGATAACTCTTTTTCAAGGTTCACAGATTTCAAAACCGGTTAACCTCGACGGGTACATAAGCGCACGGTCTTTCTTTACTTTTGGAATGCCATTGAAATTCATGAAATCCAATCTGAACTGGAATGCAGGGCTTAGCTATACAAAGCTTCCGGGCCTGATAAATAATGTATCCAATATTTCGAATGCGTACAACTATAACCTCGGTGCCGTGCTTTCGAGCAACATAAGCGAGTATATAGATTTTAATATTTCCTATTCGGCAAATATCAATGTGATAAAAAATTCTATTCAGCCCACGCTTAACAATAACTACTTTTCACAATCGGCCGGTATCGTTGCTAACCTTCTTACCAAAAAAGGGTTGTTTTTTCAGAATGATTTATCCAATCAGTATTACCGGGGCCTGTCCAGCGGATTCAATCAAAATTACTGGCTGTGGAACATGGCTGTAGGGCAAAAGTTCCTGAAGAATCAGGCGGGTGAGCTGAAGTTGTCCGTATTTGATCTTTTGAAGCAGAACAAAAGTATTACGCGTACTACCACCGCCTCCTATATCGAAGACGACAGAAATCAGGTGTTGCAACAATATTTCATGCTTACGTTTACTTATAAATTAAGGAACTTTGGAAAGCCTTCATCCAATAGTGACAGGGAAACGCGGGATCCAATGAGAGAACCGGGAATGTGGCGCCCCATGGGACAGAGCGCTCCAGGGGGAAATTAAATTGGTTGGGTCGTTCAGCACATAAAATATTTGTTTTGATTGAAACGGAATTAATCGCACTTCTTAAGCAAAAAGACCGGTCTGCTTTTAAAAGTATAGTAACGACATGGCAGGACATGGTATATAACACTGCATTAGGGATTTTGCAAAATGAACAGGATGCCGAAGACGTAACACAGGAAGTGTTCATCAAAGTGTTTGAAGTAATTTCCTCATTTAAAGGTGAGTCTAAATTTTCTACCTGGCTGTATCGCATTACGGTCTCAAAAGCAATGGATCATATCAGGAAGAAAAAAAGAAAGAAAAGGTTTGCTTTTATCCAGGGGCTGTATGGTAAAAATGATGAGCCCCTAATTGACCCGCCCGATTTTTTCCATCCCGGTATCAGCATGGAAAATAAGGAAAATGCCGCTGTTCTCTTTAAGGCAATGGAGCAACTGCCACCTAACCAAAAAACGGCATTTGTACTTAATAACGTCGAAGGGCTGTCTTACCAGGAAATCGGCGATGTGATGAAAATTACCGATTCTGCTGTCGACGCATTGTTGCACAGGGCAAAAACGAACCTTAAGAAAATACTGGCAGATTATTATAAGACACTGAATAAGAGCTAATTTTATTGATAAAATGTGGTTCCGGAATGGAGCTGATTTAAGCATACAAAACACAGGGTTTAATTTAAAAGAACGTCTAAATACAATAACAAAATGGAAGAAGAATCTGTATATAAAAAAATTGATGAGGTAATGCGCAGTATGGATGGCATGAGCAGGGCAACTCCGCGTCCATTTCTTTTTACAAGGCTTGAAGCGAGAATGCAGCGCGAAAAAAATATATGGATCAGGCTGTCATCATTTGTAGCGAGGCCTGTAGTTGCATTCGCATGTATATGTTTCATATTACTGATAAATGCGATGGTGGTCTTACTGGTGCATAACCCGGCGGGCTCCCTGGCACAAGCCGGCAATGAACTGGCTACCACAGATGAGTACACCCAGGTAAGCTCCAATTTATATGAATTTGAAAACACGAGGCCATAATGGATACCATTACAAAAAATAAGTCGCTCATTTCGATTATCATTTTTTTATTGTTAATGAACCTGGCCATGTTGGTTTTTTTTCTTGTCTTGAATAACCGGGCACCGAAAGATTTTCATCAGCATGACCAGAATGGAATGTCGGGTTTATTACAAAAGGAGGTGGGCTTTACCAAAGCGCAGCTTGATAGTTACCAGGCACTAAGAAAGAGCAGGTCTGACAAAGTTCATTTGTTGTTTGAAGATTTGAGGAAGGCAAAAGCTAATTTTTATGAACTGATGTCGACCTCAAAGGTTTCAGATTCCTCAGTGATTAAAGCCGCAGACTTAATTGCCGAAAAGCAAAAAACGCTCGACCTGCAGATGTTTAATCATTTTCAGATGGTGCGTAATATCTGTACCCCCGATCAATTGCAGAAGTTTGACACCACCATAAAAAAAGTCATAACCAGGATGACCGCCCGCCCCGGGAAAGATGCACACGAACATTAATAATTTCAATTTTTTTTTATCACCAATCTTTAAAACAAATATGCAACGTATGAAAACAAAAATCTCAATGCTTGTCGCTTTATTGGTCGCGACGGTAAGCCTGCAGGCACAACAGCAGGGAATGCAGCGCCGCACGGTAGAAGAGCGTGTAAAATCTGCTATGGATAAAATTTCGGATCCCCTTAAACTGGATAAAGATGAACAGGATAAAACCACTGCCGTTTTTACCGACTATTATACAGCACAGGATAAGATGAGAGAAGAAGCCAGGGCAAGCGGCACAAGACCCGACAGGAGTGAAATGGAAAAAAGGATAAATGACCGGGATGAAAAATTAAAGGCTATTTTTTCTGATGACCAGTTTAAGAAATTTAAAAGTGACATAGAGCCCACGCTTCGCCGCCAGCGCCCACAAGGTAGCAATAGCTGAAGTTTCAAAGTGTAAGGTTAAGGCCGTCGGCTTTTAATCATGTAATCGCAGTAATGTTTTGGTTAAGATGGCAATTATAAAGGTTTGTCTGTAAGGACAAGCCTTTTTTATTACAAAGTCCCCCGGCCGGGCACAATAGAAGGCAGCCGTTTTAGGTAGATTTTATAACTTTAGTGTCTGAATATAATGATAGCATCAAACTTCATAAATAAATTGCAGCGGATACAAAAGTATTTTTAGTTACCTAAATAATTTTTTAATCAGCACATTTTATAAAATTTATAAAATTTTAAACGATGCAGGCGGCAAAACACGATAAAGAAAAACAGGATTTTCAACTTGAAAGATTTATTTTTTTCAGCGATGGCGTTTTTGCTATTTCCATTACATTGCTTATCATAGAAATTAAAGTGCCTTATTTGCCTGCCCCCACCGATCGTCTTTTGTGGCATTCACTTTCGGATATGGCACTTACTTTTTTGGGGTTCATAATAAGCTTTGGAATCGTAGGGCACTACTGGTCGGTGCATCACCGCATTTTTGGCTATGTTGCCAAATATTCCAGTTCATTGATATGGCTGAACCTTGGCTTCCTTCTTTCGGTGGTAATGCTTCCATTTAGCTCAGGTTTGCTGGGAGAGTACAGCTCTTATACAAATATGAAAATACCTTACGCCATCTATGCACTTAATATGTGCCTGACCGGCTTTATGAATTATTGGTTATGGATGTACGTAAGTAAACCCCGCAGGCACATGCTTACACGCGATATCTCAAGAGCAAGAATCAAACTGGGCGCCTACCGAAGCCTGGTGATTCCCGTAATATTTATCATTTCTCTGCTGGGTTCTTTGGTGTTTCCCGTTTTGTCGCGCTACATCCTTCTACTGATCCCTGTCATACTTCACTGGGGTATGAAGGGCCTGGAAAAGCTGGCTGAAAAAGAAGAGACGCAGTCACGTAAAATCAGCGAACGAAATCCGGCCGCTCTGCCTGTTGATGAGGTAAAAAATAAGATCGGTAGTGACACAGCGTAAAGGCGCCGACAGAATACGGTTAGCGTAAAAGAGTAACGATCCCGTTTTTCCGGATCATTTCTTTTGTACCCGGATGCCGGTATTGTATCCTCCATACATATACCCCAACAGGCATGTCAAGCTGGCTTTTTTTACCGTTCCATCCTTCATTGAGCTGGCTGGATTCAAAAACAGCCCTGCCGTAGCGGTCATATATTTTTAATTGATATTCGTCGGGAAGGCAATCAAAAACGGGTCTGTACACATCGTTTAAACCGTCAGAATTGGGTGAAAATGCGTTAGGCATGTAAAGAATGCACGGGCATTCTTTGAAAGTTACCTTAAATGCTTTTCTATCGAAAGAACAATCATTAAATATAGTGACCATGTAATCCCCCGGCTTATCTATAGTGCGTTCCGGATAAATTAACCCGTTTTCCCAAAGATATTCTTTTGAAAAGGGTGCCGTCGCATTAAATACCAGTGTGCCGCCTGCACACAAGGTGGTGTCTTTAATCGAAGCCGGTACATGCACCGACTTATCTTCCTGTATTATTACGGTTGCTGAGGCCGTATCTGACAGGCACCTGTTGTAAATAATTGCCCGTACCACGTAGGAACCCGGTCCCGGGTACTGATGTTGCGGCTTAAGCAGGGTCGAGAAATTTTTATTGCCCGACGGTGAATCACCAAAATCCCATTTTACCGAATCGAGATTATTAAATATGAGGCTAAATTCAACGGGTTTATCAATACAGGTATTTTTTTGATACTGAATGCTATTTTCCCGGGGCGTAAAATCCTGCGACCTTACATAATTATAATTAAGCGCCCTCGGAATTTTTTTAAAGTCAATTTTCATTTGGAAATATTGTATATCCAATCCGGTTTTAGAAGGATAATTGATGACGGCCAGGTTTTTATCAAGTGACAGAGGAGACCCTTCGCGTTTACTGATATAAATTTTGCCATCGGGGCCAAACTGCATAGTACGCCGTATGATAAAACAGCTGCGCCAGGAACATGCCACCCGGTCTCCTGTGACCTGGTAAAGGGTCCTTTCGACCGCTTCGGCATCTCCTGCATTCAAATCCATCTGATAGATATAATGTATCTCTGTCGGAATTTCGCCATCCAGTGTTTCATAAGAGCCAAAATATAATTTAGACGCATCCGCAGAAATTTCAATGTCCTCCAGCAGTTGCCCTTCGGGTACCGGGAGAGCCATGCCATTTAAGAACCTGCCGGTCTGATTATTAAAGTCAAATACAACAATTTTATTTCTGTCGTTGTCGGGTACGATAAACCGTTCTCCGTTGGCGGAAAATTTAATGTTGCTGTTTGTAAGGCTTAATTTTTTTGCCGGGAGCAACGATTCCGGCACCAGGGTAACTACAGGAGCCGGGTTTACGCCGGCGGCTGTTATAAGAAAGCAATTCAATGCGCCGGCCGAATGTGCGGTTATCCAGGTATCTTTTCCATTGCAATGCGTTGTGCCCGCCAGTGCATGTGATGTTTTATTCAGTAACGTTGTGTAAAAGGAGTTTTCAGAAACGGGCCTGGGGTACACCACCTCTTCGATATCGCCGGGCTTATACATCTTTGTACTAAAGTATTGAAGCTTAAATCCGGAAGCGTTATCATCATCAATACCAAAAATGTAATATAAAGAATCGTTAGGATAAGGCGTAATTAAGGGCATCACGTTTCCATGCCATGGCCACCATCCGTTATATTTTGGCAATACGAGATTGTCCCTGTTCCATACGGTTTGCCCATCTGTATAAAAAAGTAAAGCGCCATTTCCGGCACAGATGGATGAAATATAACATGGCGGGGAGACCCCCGTTGATTTCGACTTAAAAACAGAAACCGGGGTTGTGTTGAAATTTAACCCTACGCCATCGCCAAAGGCCCAAATATTATTTCTGTTCTGCGCCCGGGTATGTACAGATAGAAGCAGGAGTGTCAGGAAAAAAAGATTGCCTCTGTTCATAGGGAAAACAATTCAGTAGGAATTTTGAGATGAGTCAAAAATGAATTAGTTTATTTATCTTAAAATTACGAAGGTAATTTTATTTATTCTGGTGGTTAGCTTATATATAAATTCAAGTTGTTCGGATAACTGGTTATCGGTTTGTTTTTCCTTATATACTGGTGCGGGGACTTTTACGGCTGCTTCCTGCGGCACATAATTTTTATCTATAATCCGGAGGCTTTCCGCAAGGGCATGGATGGCACGTGTAACGGGCGGTATCGCTTCTTTTTGATATAAAGGCTTTTCATTAGCGGGGAGACCGGCAATAAGCCCCGCAATGTTCGACGAGAGCACATTGTTCAACGTTACGAATTCATAAATCTCCAACTTGTTCCGTTGCTTGCTTTTTGGCTCAGACGACATCCGCATGAAAGCAGCAGAAAGGTTTGCCGTGCTTAAAAAGACTTCCTTTCTTACAAGCTTATAGTCCAGCGTTGAAATTTGTTTACCGCCGAAGTAATTGGCAAGTTCCAGCAGGTAATTGATATTCGCTTTTAAAACGCTTTCCATAAAATGTACCAATTGATCCGATTCCCAATCCGGGAATAAAAGATAACTCGCCAGGAAAGCCAACACCGAACCAATACCGGTATCCAGCAGGCGTTCTTCGGCAACATTAATAAAGCCCATTCCTAAAAAATGAAAGAGAATGAGTATATAGGGAGTCATGAATATCACCATCACGATATAATTGACCCTTTGAAAAGTATAGGTGCCAATCATAAAAAGTACAATCAGCACAAATAATACATAGCGGTCATGGATAAACGCAAGGATCAATAAACCGATTATGCCCCCTGCGATCGTTCCTGTAAACCTCTCAAAATTTCTTTGCCTGGTGAGGCTGAAACCCGGTTTCAAAATGATGATGATCGTCAGCAATATCCAGTAACTGTAATGGCCATAGGGCAGTATCTTGCCGATTATATATCCCGCCCCGCATGTGATCATCATGCGCAATGAATGCCTGAACACCGAGGACTGGAGGCTAAAATTTTGAATAAGCTCTGCGCCGGTAACTTTTTGGTGGGTTACAAACTTTGAATAATCAGTACTGCTTCGCAGGCTACGTTTCACGGGCACTCCGTTAAAATAATTGAGAAGGTCATTCACCTTATCTCCCAGGTTCCTAAGGTTAACTAATATTTTTTTAAGGATCAGGTTGCCGGTGTTGCTATTGCCTAATTCATTAATTTTTGTTTTTATTGTTTCCAATGCAGGTACAAGGTCGAGCTTTGTTTTATAGCTGCTGTTTGCTTGAATGGCCTGGCCAATGTCATCCAGCTCATCTGCGATATTTTTTATATAGAATGATACATCATCCAGCACTCCTGTGGAGGAGAACCGTTCCCTTAACGACCGGTAATCGTACCAGGTGGCCATTATTTGTTCATACAAATCAATAAGGTCTGTAAAGGTGAAGACGAGCAATTTGCCTGTGCGTGCCGACTCTTTTATCAAATCCCTGTTTTTGAATAAAAGTTCGCGTACCGCATCCTGCTTTTCATTAACTACTATTTGCTGGGCAACAAGTTTCCGGTATTCATCATCCAGGTTTGTCTTCGAATCATACAGGGCAGCTTTAATACGCAATATCTTTGCTGTTTCGTGTATGCAATCACCAAGCGACCGCTGGGCAGAGCGATACGGCGTTAACCGGTAGAGTAGCAAGGCTATGACCATGTACCAAATGCCACCGCACAGTATTAGAGTGCTTGCCAAAATAACTTCGGCGGGGCTGGTTACTCTGGCCATCCGGAGAATCATGATGAGCAGGGCGGCGGTACCTATCGATGCCGCCCGGTTTCCATAAACCGTGAACATGGTAAAGAAAAATGTTGATACCAATACGAGTAGGCCCAGCAAAAGGCGGTTTTCGTTTACAAAGCCCGTGAGCAGGGCCATTATAAATACGAAAATGTTGCAGTACAGCATCCCGTTGCGTTTATGCTGCACAGGGCCGGGCGCATCGCTGATGCTTGCGCAGAGCGCTCCCTCAGAGATGATGATCCCTAAATCCATTCGGCCGCCGCTGGCACATAATATAGTGGGTAAAATGATTGCCAGCGTAATGCGAACACCATCTGCCAGGTATTGGCTGAAAAGAAAATACCGTACATTTTGGGCCTTTTCGTTTATCTGTAAATTCATATCCCGTCCTGCAAAGAAAGATACTTATTGTTATAATTGTTATTATATTGGTTTAGGTGCAGGGGTTGGAAGTGCGGGGATAGCGGTTGCCAGGTTAGCCCGGTAAGATATCTTCAAACCCCGGCTATACACCTGAACTTTCTGTTTTTTGTTTAAATTCATATCCCGGAAGATAATCCCGATATGAAGATTCATAAGAAAGAAGAATTTGGAAAGAAAAAACAGCATCTTGCTATGCTGGCAAAAGCCATTTCTCACCCTGCGCGCATTTCAATTCTAAAGATACTGGCCAAGAAAGAAAATTGTAATTGTAATGAATTGGTTGAACTGCTGCCCCTGTCACAGTCGACTGTTTCGCAACATCTGAAAGAGTTGAAGAATTGCGGTTTAATAAATGGTGCCGTAAATGGAACAAGCAATATGTATTCGCTCAATAAAACCATTTTGAAAAAATTTGAAAGGGAATTTAAAAAAATGATGAAATCGGTGGTCTCCAGGAAATAACCGGTCACCGGAATACGCAGACATATTTTAAGATAACGATTGTGTTATAATAAATGTCTGAAACAATTGATGAGATATTGCTTGCAAGTTTTTAAATTTGTAGTCCGATAACCATCGGATCATATAATATAATGGAAATTAAAGAAGAGGTTTTACAGGATGTTGTAATAAAATTTGCAGGTGACAGTGGCGATGGGATGCAGCTTACCGGCACACAATTTACCAATAACACTGCACTGCTGGGGATTGATTTGGCAACATTCCCCGATTTTCCCGCAGAGATAAGAGCCCCCCAGGGAACTTTGCCCGGTGTGAGTGGATTTCAGTTGCGATTTTCCAGCGACAGGGTGTTTACTCCCGGCGATACGTGCGACGTGCTCGTGGCTATGAATGCGGCGGCGCTAAAGACCAATTTGAGCTGGTTAAAGAAAGCAGGCAAGATCATAGTAAATGTCGACGGCTTTGATGCAAAAAATCTGAGACTGGCAAATTATCCTGAGGGTGTAAACCCTTTGGAGAATGGAAGCCTCGATGGCTACGAAGTTATCAAGATGGATGTCACTAAAATTACGAGGGAATCCCTGAAGGAATTTGAAATGGGCATCAAGGAAAAAGACAGGGCGAAAAATATGTTCGTGCTCGGTTTTTTATATTGGATGTATAACCGGAGCATGGACAATACCATCCGCTTTTTAAAGGAAAAATTTGCAAAAAAACCCGATATACTTAACAGTAACATCAAGGTGCTGCAGGCCGGCTACAATTACGGCGACACTACCGAAACTTTCACTACAAGATATTCTGTTGAAAAAGCCCGAATGCCGGCCGGCAATTACCGGAGCATCATGGGTAACCAGGCGCTTGCCTATGGTCTTATAGCCGCTTCTCAAAAAAGTGGTCTTCAGTTATTTCTGGGTTCATACCCTATCACGCCTGCAAGTGATATATTGCATGAACTGAGCAGGCACAAATCTTTTGGAATAAAGACGTTTCAGGCCGAAGATGAAATTGCCGCTATAACGTCGGCTATTGGAGCGGCATACGGGGGAAGCCTCGGTGTTACAGCCACCAGCGGCCCGGGCATGGCTCTAAAAGCGGAAGCTATGGGTCTTGCGGTGATGCTGGAAATTCCCTTGCTTATCTGCAATATCCAAAGAGGCGGGCCATCCACAGGATTGCCTACCAAGACAGAACAAAGTGATTTATTACAGGCATATTATGGAAGAAATGGCGAATGCCCGATGCCCATAGTTTCGGCATCAACGCCGAGCGATTGCTTTGATGCGGTTTATGAGGCTGTACGCATTTCCGTACAACATATGACACCGGTGATATTTTTAAGCGACGGGTATATTGCCAATGGGGCAGAGCCATGGAAATATCCTGAAAGCAAGGATCTGCCTGCTATCGAAGTGAAATTTAAAACCGAGCTCGGTCATCATGAAGAGAGTTTTCAGCCATATTTACGGGATGAGAAGCTGGTACGGCCCTGGGCGATACCGGGCTTCCCAGGTCTTGAACACCGGGTGGGTGGCCTTGAAAAGCAGAATATTACCGGAAATGTAAGCTATGATCCCGATAACCATCAGATGATGGTAAAGCTTCGCCAGGAAAAAATTGATAAGATAGCAGATTATATTCCGGAGCAAAAAATTGACAATGGTCCCGCTAAAGGCAAGGTAGCTGTGCTTGGGTGGGGTAGTACATATGGCGCAATAAAGTCTGCCACCGCAGAGCTGCTGACTGAAGGTCATTCCGTATCACATATTCATCTGCGTTATGTTCGCCCGTTTCCTAAAAATCTTGGAGAACTCCTTAGGAACTTCGAGCATATTTTGATACCGGAGCTCAATAACGGGCAGCTCATAAAAATCATACGCGACCAATACCTGGTAGATGCAAAGGGATGCCATAAAATTATGGGGATTCCATTTACGAAACATGAGTTGAGGGATGAAATAAAGAAATTACTCTGATTCCATTTGAGTCCTGAGAAATATTTATGCTACCGCTTTTCTAATTAATATCTCCTGTCCCGACCGAGTGTTAAGCCTAATTTTATGTTGAAGGTAACGTAGGCATCGTTATTATTAGGCCTTCCGCGAATACCATTCGGATGAGCTGTTACCGCACCGGGCTTATGCCTGTCGTTTAAAAGCAGTGCCTGGCTAAGCCGGGTTCCCGACAAATGGTTGGCAAACACCGAAGGATCAATATACCTGCCACTAACATCATCCAGGTAATCGGTAAATAGGAACCTGGTGACAATTTCCGCCCGCAGATTGACAATGGCGGAAACATCATACCTGGCACCGATGCCTGCGGGAACATTAACCTGGTTAAGGTTATAGTTTTGAACATTGGGATATTCTGAGAACCCTTCACCCTCGGTACTTAAAGGCTGAAGGTCAACATAGTTACCGTTCAGCTTTGCCTGCGGATTGAAATGAAAATAGCCAATTCCTACCAGAAGATAGGGGGAAACAGCCGGTGGGTAATGGTCATCATTATAGTTACCAAAAATATAAAAAGGGTGAAATTCGGCTGCCAGCATTATTTCTGTAATAGAACTGCGAAAGCTCAGATTTCGCTCATAACGGCCATTAGTGCTGGGCGCTACTTTTTTCAGGATGCTGTCATATGCATGTATCTGCCCAAATGTGGCCTCAACCCTAAGTGCTATTTCATTTTTATAAACCGCATCAAAGAACACGCTGCCGCAAGCCTCGGTATTTTTAAAATTAAAGTCCTTGACAAATTTTTTGCCGATTCCCTTTCTTCCGCCAAGATCGGTAAAGGCATTCATGGCGCCGGCTGAACCGCCGAGTTCAAATACCACATCGTTATTGTAGTATTTGCCATCATAAAAATAATACTGGGCTTTTAACTGGGTAGCCGCCAATAAAAAAAGGGAGAAAATAACAATTCTAAGTTTCATAAAGACGAGTGTTTTGGTTAGGACAGAAATTTATACTGTCTCGATTCTACAAAATAACAATAAATTTTTTAACAATTAGTTTTAGATAGGCTATTATAATATTTACAAACGGCTTTCAGGCCACAAATATTACATTTAGGATTACGGGCAACGCAGATATAACGACCATGCAATATAAGCCAATGATGCGCTTTATGTATCAAATTTACCGGAAAATTTTTAATTAATTGCTGTTCTGCAGCCAGGGGGGTCGTCGCATTAAAAGTTAACCCCAGGCGTGCAGCTACACGAAATACATGAGTATCCACGGCCATATTGGGCTGGCTGTCTATTACGGAGGTTATCACATTGGCGGTTTTGCGCCCTACCCCGGGCAAACGCATTAATTCTTCTACGGTCATGGGAATTTGGCCGTTATATTCTTCCATAACCATTTTTGCCATTCCGATCAGGTGTTTGGCTTTATTATTCGGGTAGGAAATGCTTTTTATCAGTGACAGGAGATCTTCGGGTGTGGCGCGGCTCAAAGAAAAGAGATCAGGATATTTCTTAAAAAGAGCGGGGGTGGTCTCATTCACCCGTTTATCGGTACACTGGGCGGAGAGTATTACGGCTACCAGCAATTGGTAAGGATTGTCATATATTAATTCTGTCTCAGCATTGGGGGCATGTGTAAGAAAGTAATCTGTTACGAACTGGTACCGCTCTTTTTTTGTCATAAAAAAATCCCGCGTATTAGCGGGATCAAAAATACTTTTTTAAATAATATCAGTGCGGGAACAACTGGCCCACTGTCTTAGGAATATATTGCAAAATCTTGTTTACCACTTCTTCCCTCGGTGAGAGATGAACTTCTTCCAGAATTTTTTGACCAGATGCAATCTGTTCAAACGAATCACGAAGATTCCAATCAGTTTCCAACGCGCCGCTAATAGCTGCTAATTTTTTTGGAGAACCTTCTCCGTAGAGGAACTTTACAAGATCCAAATCTGTGAACTTATTCATATAAAATTTTGTGGCTTTATCGGTAATAAAAAATCTATCAGTATTAAAAACGTCTTTACCGGAGAAATATTGTATAAAATGTATTCTATCTTATTGAAGATGAATCGGAAATAACAAGAAAAATATCTTCATTATCCCTTTTCATTGCATACCTCTCCCTTGCATATTTTTCCAGTGTCTGAGGGCTGGTTTTTAACAGGCCAAGCTCCTTTCTGCTGTCTTTAATTTGCTTATTCATTACCTTCTCACTTTCCTGAAGTTTGTGAAGTTCATGAATCCTTTTCAACTGCGAGGTTACATCATTTCTATCAAAGAACGCCATCCATATTGCAAAAACTATGCCGGTTATTAAATATTTGTTAGTAATTATGGATTTTATTTGCTTCATTGGGTAGCGTCTTATTGTAGCTGTAATTTTTGCATTATTTCTTATAAAATACAAAACCGGCGAGATGCTAATTTTCTAACGGTATCAGCCGCTTACTTTTCCAAATTTAATTTTTCCTTTCGGAAAAACCGCACTTTCTCCTAAAATTTCCTCAATGCGCAATAACTGGTTGTATTTGGCAATACGATCTGTACGGCTTGCAGAGCCTGTTTTAATCTGCCCGCAATTTAGTGCAACGGCCAGATCGGCGATAGTAGTATCTTCCGTTTCACCGCTCCTGTGGCTCATTATGGTGTTGTATCCATTGTGCTGCGCCAGTGATACGGCATTGATCGTTTCCGTTAGGGAGCCAATCTGGTTTACCTTCACCAAAAGCCCGTTGGCAATTTTTTCGTCAATTCCTTTTTGAAGCCTGTTTACATTGGTAACAAAAAGATCATCACCTACCAATTGAATTTTGTGGCCCACTCTCCCGGTAAGCATCTTCCATCCTGCCCAGTCATCCTCCGCCATTCCGTCCTCGATAGAGATAATGGGATATTGTTTTACCCAGCTGTCCCAAAAATCGACCATGCCTTCAATGCTCAGTTTTTTGCCATCTGATTTATGAAAATGATATACCTTTTTATCAGCATCATACATTTCACTAACTGCGGGATCCATGGCTATACCTATTTGTGGGCCCGGCGTAAAGCCTGCTTTATCTATGGCGGCAAGAACCGTTTCGATAGCTTCCTCATTACTTTGTATGTTGGGAGCAAAACCACCTTCATCTCCTACGTTGGTGCTGTATCCCTTTTTTTTGAGGACCGACTTTAAAGCATGGAAGATTTCAACTCCCCACTGTAAGGCTTCGCTAAAAGACGATGCACCCGTGGGCATTACCATAAATTCCTGGAAATCTATTTTATTATCAGCATGGGCACCCCCGTTTAAAATATTCATCATTGGAACAGGAAGAATTTTCGCATTGGTTCCTCCAATATACCTGTAAAGCGGAAGATTGGCTTCTAATGCGGCCGCTTTTGCCACAGCAAGACTTACCGCAAGAATGGCATTGGCCCCAATTCTGCCTTTATTTTCTGTACCATCAAGTGTGATCATGGCACTGTCAATCCCGGTTTGGTCGGCCACGTCCCAGCCGGTAAGCTTTTCCGCAATCATATCATTTACATTTTCCACCGCCCGGAGAACTCCCTTTCCTCCATACACTTTTTTATCCCCGTCACGTAATTCCACCGCCTCATGGATTCCTGTACTGGCACCTGAAGGCACTGCCGCCCTGCCAAGGAATTCATTTTCTGTAAGAACATCAACTTCAATTGTTGGATTGCCGCGGCTGTCTAATATTTGCCGTGCCTGTATGTTTGCTATGTAGCTCATTGAGTGATTTTTATTTTAATAGTTAAATGCGTGTTTATGAAAATTGATCGTGTGGGACACTGGTTTCGAAGACGGACAGTTTACCTCCGGCCAGCCTTACATATCCGTATTTATTATCAATCAAGACCTGATTTTTATTTTGTAACGATCTCCGGCTACTGCACCGCCGGAGAAAAAAGCCAAAACATAATGCCTTCTGTAATGCCCAATAAAAAATTCCGGTGACAAATCTACCATTTTATGAGGCATCAAAAATTCCATTTGAATTTACAGGGCCATATTTTTTGATTTTATTTCAAAAGAAAGACGTCAATCTTCAGCATTTTAATATTCATGTCCTGGTTAAAATTCGAACTGCCGGGATTTATTGGTGTAGCCTTCCTCACATCAGCCGGTTAAATTTCTAAACACATCTTCGAGGCTCTTGCTTTCAGTCTGCAATGAAATTATGTTTAAATTGTTTTGTAAACTTAGGGCAAGCAGGTGCTTTTTTACATGGTCCGGGTATAAAGTCTGGAGTTTAAACAGGAAGGATTTTTCCGCGGTCACTTTTTGCACGTCTTCAATGGCAGCCAGGATATCAATATCAACATTTTCAGCAAACTGTACCATAACGGTATGATGCGTCTTACCGGAGAGCCTCAGGTTAGATAAAGTATCGTCGGCTACAATAGTTCCTTTATTTATTATGATCACCCTGTCGCAAATACTTTCCACTTCCTGTAAAATATGCGAAGAAAAAAGTACCGTTTTATTTTCGCCCAATCCTTTAATTACCTGCCGTATTTCAATAATCTGGTTAGGGTCAAGGCCACTGGTGGGCTCATCAAGAATGAGCACCCCGGGATCGTGAATCAATGCCGCCGCAAGTCCTACCCGTTGTTTATATCCCTTGCTCAGTTGTCCGGTTTTTTTATTGCTTTCCGTGCGCAGTCCTGTAAGTTCAATCACTTCCTCAATTTTCTTTTTTACACTCGTTTTAATAGCGTGCAGGCTCGCAATAAAACCAAGATACTCCCGCACATACATTTCATAATACAGGGGATTGCCTTCGGGGAGATACCCCACCTGTTTTTTTACTTCCAGTGAATGGCTATGTACATCTATGCCATTTACGGTTACATTTCCCGAATCGGCTTTGAGATAACCGGTAATAATTTTCATGGTCGTGGACTTACCTGCACCATTTGGGCCAAGAAAGCCGACTATTTCATTATTTCCCGCATTAAATGATATACCGTCAATCGCTTTTTGTGTTCCGTACGTTTTTGTAAGATGGGAAATTGTGATCGACATGAAGTATGTAAAACGAATGTATTATTGTTTTAATCCGCCAGCAATTAAATTCCCTGAAAATATATTTGTTACCTGTCTTTTTTGCCGGGCGGACGGTTCCTCTTTGGATGAGACTTATTGTTATTTTGGTTGTTTTGCTGCTTTTGTTGCTGATTTTTTTGTGGCTGACTCTTTTGCTGCTGGTTTTTTTGCTGGGTACCCTGTTGCTGGGTATTCTGTTGCTGAGTATTCTGTTGCTGGCCGGTGGGCCGGTTATTTTTATTGCGGTTATTATTCCTGCGGTTGTTTTTTTCAAGCGACCGCAGAGTTATATGTCCTACCACATCAACAAATTCAGGTTCCACCTCCTTGGGTCTTCCACTTACGATCTCAACAGTTTCGAGTGCTTCAGGTTTGATTCCCTGTCTGTTTTGCTCCTGGATTTTTTTTACACTTTCAATAGATAAGGGGTAGTGTTTGGTGCTTTCAGGCAGCGAATACCACATCAGGTTTCTGAAAATATCCTTTTTTATTAAAAAGGCCTTTCCCTTTGCCACCTCAATAACTTCTGCATCGTCGGGAAAATGCTGAAATGCATCGAGATAGGTATCCAGTTCCTTTCCAGCACAGTGGGATCCGAAGCTTGGAATTCACGTGACTTGAAGTCGCGGCC
>JADMIO010928659.1_pt1 | contig 17717 bp, 15 predicted proteins | sample 8958161 | NCBI WGS metagenome assembly JADMIO01 (sample SAMN16585339, study PRJNA669376) | soil metagenome | isolation source: Crop rotation soil | place: USA: Cullars Rotation, Alabama | collected 2011
CATCCCCGCCGGCACCACCACCAGGCCTTCCCTCAGGTGTTCCCGGCTGGGCTGGATGTCCGTGAAGACGGCGGGCACCCGGCCGATGTTCTCATTGGCGAAGGCGGCCACCGCGACCATCTCCCAGCTCGCCGTCCCCTGGAGCCGCCGCGCCTGCGCATAGTCGGGAACCGCCAGCCCCTTCCTTTGCGCAATCCGCCGATCCAGCCAGTCCTCCCCGAGGACCGGACTGCTCAACGGCAGCACGTCCGTCCGCTCCCCGGGAAGACTCTGGAGATACCGGCACAGCCCCAGAGGGTCGTCGCGCGAGAAGAAGACGACCGAGCCCGAGTCCAGGTTCTTCATCAGCATCCGGGCGTACAGCTCCGCCCAATCGTAGCCCCGCTGGTTCAGCAGGGGAACATTGACCGCCGCCAGCGTCGCCGCCGCCGCGATCATCGAGGCGAGGGCCGTCCGGACGCCGCGCTCCTGGAGGACCGCAAGGCCGACCGCCACGAGCAGCGCCAGGGGAACATAGACGAAGACCAGCCACTGATCGAACTGACCCTCGCCCTGGAACAGCAGCGTCATCCCTCCGACCGGCAGGACCCAGCCCGCCAGCAGCCCCGCCATCGCCCGGTGGCGGCGGACGAGGACCACCGCGCCCAGGCACAGCGGAATCCCGGCCACCAGATACTCCTCGGCGGCGTACCGAAGCGCGGCGGCCCAGCGCCACCCCGAAAGCGCGAACGCCCCTTCCTGCCGGGTGAAGCGCTCTCCCGAGATGAAGCCGACAACTTCCCTCAGGGTCCTCGGGTTGGCGAAATCCGCCAGAGATTCGCGGGCGGCAAACACCGGAAGGAGCAGGCTCGGGAGAAAGGCACAGGCCGCGGCCAGCGCGACGACGCCGGCAAAGAAGCCCCAGCCAAACTCCGCGATCCGGTCCCGTCGCGCCCATCCGTAGGCCAGCAATCCGGGCACCAGCAGAGCCGCCGCAGGATGCGCGGCCCACGCGAGCCCGAGGACCGCGCCCAGCGCGACGAAGTCCCTCCGGCGCCGGGCGACGACGAGCAGCCACAGAAGCAGCGCGAGGAGCGCGGTGAACAGCGCGTAGGGCTTCGCGATGATCGCCGCGTGGCCGTAGCAGTAGCCCCCTGCGAGAAGGCAGCCCGCCCCGATCGCCGGGAGATCGGCGGGTCGCGACGGATCCAGTCTTCCCAGGAATCCTTTCGCCGCCAGCGCCGTGAAGGCCGCTCCCGCCGCGGCGCATAGGGACGAGAAGAGGTGGACCGCGAGCGCGAAGCCGAGCGCCGGCGCCACGACGAGCGTCCAGGCCTTGCAGAGGACCAGGTACAGCACGAAGCCGTGGGGATACAGCACCGACAGCGTCTGCACCCCCGTGAGGAAATACCCGGAGTCCTGCCAGTAAGCATGCGAGCCGACCGTGCCCAGCGAGAGGAGGAGCGAGAAGAGAAACGGAATCCCCGGAACCGTGCCCCGCTTCATGGCCCTGGTCTAGCGAGCTTTCTTGAGGTGGGAGAAGTACGGCGACGTCGACTTGTCATAAAGGAGCTTCCCGTTGACGAAGGTCAGGTCGACGAAGGTCCGATAGTCGAAGGGGTCGCCGTCGAGGACGACCACGTCGGCGTCCTTCCCTTCCTCGAGCGAGCCGAGGCGGGCGTCCACCCCGCAGATCTCGGCCGCCGTGATCGTGATCGCCTCCAGGGCCGTCTTCTCATCGAGCCCGCCGCGGATCGCGAACGCCGCCTCGAGCGGCAGCGTCATCAGGTCCCGCCCGGCCGTCCCACCGGTGCCGACGTTGGGATTCGGCGGGAGCAGCGAAAACTTCACGCCCGCCTTCCGGAGGATCGCCGCCTGTTCGATCGAGGAACCCGCCGGATGCGCCGAGTTCCGCGGCGCGTGCTCCTTGGCTCGAGGCTCGACCAGACCGAAGGCCCTCGCCCGCCCGATCTCCTCCGCCATCGTCCATCCTTCGATCAGGTCCGTCAGGACCGCCTTGAGGTGGAACTCGTTGACGAGATCGAGGGCGCGGCGGATCTCGTCCGCATGCGCGGTCGGAATCCGTGCCGTCAGCTCCCCTTTCAACAGCTTGACGTAGGTGTCGACGATCCCCCCGGCGCGGGGCGGCTTCTCGTCGGGCTTCAAGCGATTCTCGGCCCGCCGCTTCTCGAAATCGCGCTCTTTCTCCAGCTGCGCGCGCGCCTTCGTCAGGTTGTCCTTGAGCTCGTAGCGTTCGGAAGGGCTGCCGGTAATCCAGGCCGCCAGGGAGATGCCCGCGGGTTCCGCGACCAGCATGCCCTCCAGCGTCCCGTAGCTCATCTTGATCACGGCGCCCGGGGCCGACGGAGGCGGCGGCGCACCGAAGACCCCGCCTTGGGGAGGATTGGGCTCGACGTAGGCGCTCGTAATCCCCCCCGCCAGGGCCAGCTTGATCGATTCGCTATAGGGATCCAGCGCGTCGGCCACCTTTCCCGCCGACGGCGTGAGGCCCAGCGACCGTGCATACGGCGCGATGAAGCCCGGGAGCACCCGCTTGCCGGTCACGTCGATCTTCGTGGCCCCTTCCGGGATCTCGACGACCGACCCGATCTTGAAGATCTTGTCGTCCTTGAACAGCAGCGTCCCGCCCTTCAGCACGCCCTGGGTCACCGTCTGCACGTCGCCGCCCACGAGGGCGACGTAGACGGGCTTCTTCTCTTCCTTGGGAGGCGTCTGCGTCAGGAGCAGCGACACGATCAGCGCGTTCAGCATGTCAATCGCCCGGCACGACGGGTTTTCCGTTCACGTAGACTTCCAGCAGCCGAGCCTGGGACGACAGCGGATCGGCCGAGAACAGGAGCAGGTCGGCGTCCTTCCCGGCCTCGAGCGACCCCACCCGCTTGTCGACGCCCAGCATCTCGGCCGGGGTCAGCGTCAACGCCCTCAGCGCCGTCTCCCGGGAGAGGCCGCACTTCACGAGCTCGCCGACCCGAAAGAACACGCCCTGAAGGGACTCGGGGCTGTCGCTGAAGGGCGCCAGGGCGACCTTCGCGCCGGCCTTCTCCAGCTCGGCGGCGGTATTGATGCGCTCGCGGGTGAAGGGCGCCAGGGCCAGCACGGGCCGCAGGATGACCGAGGCCTTCCGGGCCCCCAGCTCGGCCGCCGCCTTGTAGGCGTCGGGCGGGGCCGCGATCACGATCCGCGGCTTGAACTCCGGGAACCCGTCCATCAGCTGCCAGAAATGCAGCAGTTCCGCCGGCGTGCCGGCCTCCACGATGGCGGGGATCTCGCCCTTGAGGAACTGAACGACGGGCAGCGTCTTTTCGTCCGGCTTGACCGGGGGCGTCTTCTTCTCCGCTTCGACGGCTTTGCGGCCGCCTTCCAGCACCTGCCTCAACCCGTCCTTGGCCGTGGTGCCGGACTGCAGCACGATCCGGACGAACGCGGCCTTCTCGATCACCTGCTGCTCCCGCGTCCAGCCCGTGGGCTTCAGGATCGCGCCGCGGCCGGAGAACCCCGAGCCGCCCGGCTGGATCGCGAACGTCGTCACGACGCCCCTTGCCGCCTGGGCGACGGCGTCGGAAAGCGGGTTGAGATCGTCGAAGACCAGCTGCTGCGGCGCTCCGCCGGCGGAACCGCCGTCGGGGAGACCCAGACGCGAGAGCGCATGGACGACCCCAGGAAACGCGACGCGGCCTTTCCGATCCAGGACGCGCGCGCCTTCGGGGATCTTGACGTCGGCCCCGATCTCCAGGATCCGGCCGCCGCGGATCAGGATCGTCCCCGTTTCGATTTCGCCTCTGGCGACGGTCAGGATCCTCAGGCCGCAGAGCGCGACGGTCTCCTCCTCCGTCCCGGCGGGCGGGGCCTGGAGGGCCAGGACGGCCAGCAGCAGCGCAGCGCTCACCAGCCGCCTCCGAAGGTCACGCGCCGCCCTTTGCGCTCGTCGTAGGCGATGCGGCCGCCGATGATGCTCATCAGGGGCCGGTTTCTCACGTCGAGAGGATTCCCCGTCCAGATCACGATGTCCGCGTCCTTGCCGGGCTCCAGCGAGCCCAGGCGGTGGTCGATCAACGCGGCGCGCGCAGGCTCGATCGTGACGGCCCGGAGGGCGACTTCCTCTGGGAGCCCGAGCCGCACGGACATGGCCGCCTGGACGATCAGCTCCTCCTCGGGAACGACGGGGGAATCGGTGTTGATCGACAGCTTCTTGACGCCGGCCTCGTGGTAGCGGGCGGCGATGCCGTAGCAGCGGCCGTCCTGCACCATGATGGTCCAGTCGTAGGTGCGGGGACCGATGTTCGCCGGGAGGTTGCGCTTCGCGATCTCCGGCGCGGCCTTGTATCCGCCGAACTCGCCGTGCGAGACGATGCAGGGGATCTTGAATTCGTCGTTGAAGATGCGGACCGTCGCCATGACGTCCCGGGCGTCGGCGGTATGGATGATGACGGGCCACTTGCGCTGGAACAGGCCCCGCATCAGCTCGAGGTCCTCGCGCTTCGGAGGCGGCTTTCCTCCGCTCTTCTCGGACGTCGAGCAGGCTTCGTCGTAGGCGCGGGCCTCCTCGAGCACCTGGCGCAGACCCCACCACATGCCCATGCGCGACATGCCGAGGTCGCCGCCCATCCGCTCGGGATTCCAGGCCTGCGCCACTTTCATCGCGCCCGGGAAGCGGACGATCAGATCCTCGGACGTCTTTCCCCCGCCGGTATGCATCAGCGTGCCGAAGCCCGAGATGTTGGTCCCGCTGCCCGGAATATAGAGCACCGTGGTCACGCCGCCGGCCAGCGCGTCCTTGAGAAAATCGCTGTCCGGATCGATGGTCGGCCGCGTCGAAAGCTCCGGATTGAGCGGATGCACCATCTCGTTGAGGTCCCGGAGCCCCGTGCCGGCGATGTGGCAGTGCAGGTCGATCAGCCCCGGCGTCGCCCAGGCGGCCGGGAACTCCAGCACCTCGGCGCCGGCGGGAATCTCCACCTCGCCGATGGCCTTGATCTTGCCGTCCTCGATCACGATCACGGCGTTGTCGTAGTTCTTCTCCGCCGCCGTGAACACCTTCCCCGCCCGGATCGCGAGGATCCGCGGGGGAGCCTGCTGGGAGCAGAGCGGCGTCAGCAGCACCGCGCTCAGGAACAGGACGGGAGCGACTCGGATCATGGAGCCTCGTAGACGACTTTGCCGTCGATGATCACCATCCGCACCCGGCTCGACGGCGCGAACGGATCCCCGGTGAAGAGCACCAGGTCCGCGTCCCGACCCCGCTCGATCGCGCCGATCCGGGACTCCATCTTGAGCATGCGTCCCGGATTGACGGTCATCGCCTTGAGGGCGTCGAAGGGCTCCAGCCCGTTCCGGACCGCGTAGGCGCCGAGCAGCGGCAGCCGGGCGGTCGAGGTGGCCCCGCCCGACGCGAACGCCACCGTCACGCCCTGGGAGGACAGCGCCTCGGCGGCATTGATGCGGGCGCCCCGACGTTCCTTCAGGAAATCGGGGCCCAGCGCGAGTGACGCCCCCTGCGCGAACGCCAGATCACCGGCGTAGGCCGCGTCCTCCGCTCCGGTAATGACGAGATCCAGGCCGTGGTCCGTCCGGAAGGCCTTGGCGGCGGCCTCGAGGGCCGGCAGCGTGCGCGCGACGACGAGCGCGGGGATCTCGCGGGCGTACAGCTTCCGATACGGCTCCATCGCCTCGTCCTTCTTCGGCGCCTTCGCTTCGGCTTTCGCGGCGGCCGGCAGAGGCTCGCGCCGGCACTCCAGCAGCCCCTTCTGGGGTCCCGAGGTCCAGGTCCCCTTCAGGTGGTCGGCGCCCTGGAGCTTGAGCACCATCTCGACCTTCGACGGCTTGAGCTGCTCCAGCTTCAGCTCGCCCTGATCGAACGCGCCCTCCACGGCCTCCGCATGACCGCCGACCGCGGGAGACTGCAGCGTGCCGCCCACCTTGGTCCCGTCCAGCTTCAGTTCCGCGATGAAGTCCGTCTTCGCGCCCTGCTCCGGATTCTCCAGGGATCCCTTCCAGGTGCCGCTGATCGGGTCCCGGGAGACGGCGCCGTCCCGCTTCGTCCGCTCGTAGGCGTCCCAGTCCTCCGCGTACTTCCGGCCGGCCGCCAGCTGCTCCTTGATCGCCTGGTAGCCCGCGGTACCGCCCTGAACGGTGAACTTCATCGCCGCGACCTCCCGCGCCGTGGCGCCGGAGGTCTTGAGAACGCTGCAGATACCCGACGTCTCCGGAGTCACCAGGATCGACGTCACCCCCGAGGCCGCCACCGCCCGGAAGGACGGGTCGTCCGCGGCGATGAGCGTCGCGGGCGCCACGCCCGCGGTCGACGGCGGGCTGGTCGACCGGACCTTCCGAAGCCCCGCCTCCGTACGGTCGAGATGGAAGCCCAGGTGCGATCCGAAGTCGATGAAGCCGGGCACGACGGTCAGTCCCGTGGCGTCGACGATCTTCGCCCCCGCGGGGATCGGGCGGCCTCGTCCCACATAGGAGATCTTTCCGCCCTCCGCGAACAGCAGGCCCTCGGGCACGACGCCCTGCGTCACGGTGAGCATCCGGCCGCCCTTCACCGCGAGCACGTCGCGCCCGGTCGCCGAAGAATCGCGCAAGGCGCGATAGGTCTGGACGTCCGACTCCTTCCGCTCGAACACGAATTCACCGTCGACCATGACGCGGGTGACGCCGGCTCCGGTCGCGAAGGGATCCGCGCTGAGGAAGACCAGGTCCGCGTCCTTCCCTCGTGCGAGGGTTCCGACGCGGTCCGAGACGCCCAGGATCTCCGCGGGCGTCCGGGTGATCGAGGCCAGCGCGGCCGCCTCGGAGACTCCGTTGCGCACGGCGCCGGCCGCGAGGAAGAGCAGGTCGCGCGGGCCGGCTTCATCGGAGGCGATGAGGGCGAATCGGACTCCCGCGCGGGCGAGGACCGCGACGCCTTCAAGCGAGCCGGCAGGCTCCAGAGAGGGGCGCGACGCGTCGCTCCCGTCCCGGCGGCCGGGCGCATAGCCCGGATTGAAGAGGACCGGGATCTTCTTCTCGACGAGCAGCCCCGACAGCGCGGGCGCCTCTTCCGCGTCGACAAGGACCAGGCTCACCCCCTGCTCCTCGGCGAAGAGGATCGCCTTGACGAGGTCGTCCTCGTTGTGCGCCTCCACGTAGATCGGGCCGGGCTTCGTCCCGACCCGGCGCAATTCCGCGAACTCGCCCATGCGAGACGTCGGATACTGTCGGCGGGCCGGGCGCAGCGGATGGTCGGCCGAGGCCGGCAGCGGCGGAACGTAGAGCGACGGGGGATTCTTGGACTGCTCTCCCAGCGTGATGCGGAGGCCCGACCGGGCGGTGAGGGTCCGAATCGAGGGACTCTTGCCCGCCGTCTTGACGACCGCGCCCTGCCCCGACAACAAACGCTTGGAGCCGGGAGGAATGTAGGCCGCCGTGATGCCCGTCGACAGGGCGCGCCAGGGGGAGGCATAGAAGTCGTATCCGTCGATGGCCCGGACGTCGGGCGCGATCGTCTCGTCCGAGTCCCGTCCCGGCTCCGGCGAGGGCGCCTGGGCATCGATCAAGCCCGGGATGACCGTCTCGAAATCCGCGTCGATGACCCTCGCGCCCGCCGGGAGCTCGCCGCCCGCGCGGACGTCGACGATCTTGCCGTTCTGGATCAGGATCAGGCCGTGGTCGAGCACCGCGCCCGAAACCGTATGGATGCGACCGGCGCGGATGACGGTGACCGGGCCCCGAGACTCCTGGGCCGGGGCCGGAAGGCCGAGCAGCAGGACGAGCGCGGCAAGGCGCCTCACTTCCGGACCTCCAGCACGCGCTTCAGCTTCTCGTCCTTGGACCGCTCGTAGACCACCTTGCCGTCGATCAGGACCGTTTCCACCCAAGTCTGAGAATCGAGCGGGTCGCCGGTCAGCACGACCAGGTTCCCGTCCTTCCCCTTCTCGATCGAGCCGAGCCGGGCGCCCAACCCGAGGATCTCGGCGGGCGCCAGCGTGATCGCCCGCAGCGCCTCGCCGCGGGACAGTCCGTTTCTCACCGCCGTCGCCGCCTGGTACCAGAGATACGTCGTGCCGTGCATCATCGCATCGGTCTGAAACGCGTACTTCAGCCCGGCCTTGGCGATCGCCTCGCCGGAGTAGCGCCGGACTTCGTCATGTCGCTCGTCATCGGTCTCCCAGTACTCCATCTCGGGATCCAGGATGACGTCGACGCCCTTCTTCGCGATCTCGGCCGCCGCCTTCCAGCCGTCGCGTCCCAGCACGAGCTTCACCTTGAGGCCCGACGTCTCCGCCAGCTCGAGGGCGCGGTGCGCGTCCGATGCCGTGGGACAATAGATGAACGCCGGCAGCACGCCCTTCAGCAGTCGCGACATCGGCTCGCGTCGCGGATCGGGGTCGCCTTTCTTCTCCTTGGCCGCGTCGGCGGCATCCTGAAACTCCTTCCGGAGGGCCGCCATGTGGGCCATGCGGCTCATCCCCGCGCGCGGCTTGAGCGAGATCTTCATCGCCACGTTGCGGGCGATCATCATGGACTCGGCCGTGACGCCGGTCGGACGCACGACGCAGCCCTGGCCTCCGATCATCGTGTCGTTGCCGGGCATGACGCAGAGCGTGGTGATGCCCTGCCTCAGGGCGTCCTCGTAATAGGGATCCACGGGATTGATGGAGTCGAAGGTCGAAACGAACGGCACGCTGGCGACCCGCTCGTTGGGACGGTCCGTGCCGCGGAAGGTGTGCGCCTCGATCAGGCCGGGGATGACGACCTTATGGGCGCCGTCGATGACCTTCGCGTCCCAGGGGATCTCCAGGTCCTTGCCGACGGCCTCGATCCGCCCGCCGCGCACGATGATCGTGGCGCTCTCGAGCTCCGGGCCGCTCACGGGGATGACGCGAGCGCCCTTGATGGCGACGACGGCGTCTTCAGGCGCCGCGGCCGGCAGCGAGAACAGAAGCAGGACGGCGACCCGCAAGGCGTTCATGGTTGAGACCTTTCCCCGTATACCCATCGTCCATCCACCATGACTTTCTCGACCCGGGTCGTGATCTCGTGGGGCGGACCGGAAAGGATGACCAGGTCCGCGTCCTTCCCCGCCTCGAGGCTTCCGATGCGATCCGCGACGCCCAGGATCTCCGCCGGGGTCAGGGTGACCGCCCGGAGGGCCTCCCCGGGAGCGGCTCCATAGCGGACCGCGAACGCAGTCGCGGCGAGCAGATCCTCGGACCGGGAATCCGCCGCCGGCAGCAGGGCCGTCTGCACGCCGGCCCGGATCAACTGCGTGAACGTGTCCAGGCGGTACTCCTCGGGCTCCGACCCCGCCGGCGGAGGGACGGGGCGCAGCAGCACGGGGACGCGGCGCTTGGCGAGGACGTCGGCCCGCTTGTAGGACTCCTGGGCCTCCTCCAGCGAGAGGGACAGCTTCAGCTCTTCGGCGATCTGGAGCGCGGTTTCGATATCCGTGACGCGGACCGCGGAGATGCGGACCGGGAGCGCGCCCGAGAGCGCCTTTCGCAGGACCTCGCCGGCGGCATCGTGATCCTCCGCCTTCTGACCGTCGAAGAAGGCTTTCCGGAATTCCCAGGCCACGCCCATCCGCGTCGTCGGCCGCCGGTTGAAGAACGAGGCGGCCGCCCCGCGCGGAGCGGAGTTCCCCTGGGCCGGCGCGAGCCCCATCGCCGCCTTCAAGATGGCGTCCGTCCGAAGCGTCATGGCCTTTCGCGACGCGCCCGCCGTCTTCACCACCGCTCCCAGCCCGCCGATCACGCCGCGGTTGCCGGGCTCGACCATCAGCGCGGTCACGCCGCTCTGACGGCAGCGGGAGAGGTCGGCCGAACGCGGGTCGAAGGAGTCCAGGATGCGCATCGCCGGGGCGATCTCCTCGCCGTCCTCGTTGCTCGATCCCGCCACGCCGACCGCGGAGGCGCCGTTGATCAGGCCCGGGATGACGGTCTTCCCCGACAGATCGATCACCCGCGCGCCTTCCGGCACCTCGGTGTCGGCGCCGAGGGCGGCGATCTTCCCATTGCGGATCAGCACGACCCCTTTGGCGATCGGATCGCCCTTCACGGGCAGGATCCGGGCGTTGACGAGCGCGATCGTCTCCTCGCCGTCGGCGGGGATCGCCAGAAGCAGCAGCAGCGCGATGCGGATCATTCCTTCTCCGCCTTCCGCCAGGTGACGCGGCCGTCGATCATCACCAGCTCGACGCGGCTCCTCAGCGAGAGCGGGTCGCCGCTCCAGACCACCAGGTCCGCCGCCTTCCCGGTCACGATCGAGCCGCGCTCCGCCTGCAGCCCCAGGATTTCCGCCGGGACGATCGTGAGCGCGCGCAGGGCCGCGTCGCGGTCCATGCCGTACTTCAGGGCGAAGGCCGCGCTGACGCGCAATTGCGCCTCGGACGTCGACGGCGCATCGCTGACGAAGGCCACCCGAACGCCGGCCGCGGCGAGCCTGCCCGGCGTCTCCAGCGTGGACTTCCGGTCGCTGACCGTCAGCGGCTCGAAGGCGATCGGGAGCTTCCGTTCCGCGAGCCGCTCGACAAGCGCGCCTTCCGGCCGGGCGTGCACCAGCACGATCCCGCGATTGAAGACGGCTTCCAGCTCGAGGGCGCTCTCGATTTCGCCGGGAGTGGAGGCGTGGAGGAAGATCGGCATCGCCGGAAGCCCGGCGCCCCCGTTCCCGAAGCGCTTCCGAAGCAGCGCCACGGCCCCCGTCCGCGACGTGGGCTCCCGGTCCGTCCGCAGCGCCTCCGCGCCGATCGAAACCTTGAGCGCCACCGACGGGCGGAGCAACGCGCGGTCATACCGGTCTCCGTTGAGACGGACGACCCCGACCTTGCCGCCGACGAGGTTCCCGTTCCCGGGAGCGATGGCGACGAGCGTCACCCCCGAGGACATCGCGGCGATCACGTCGGGATGCCGGCTCGCGAACGCGTCCACCGCCCGCGCGTCCGGAGTCATCGCTTCGTCGAAGGAACTCCCCAGGTGCGAGTGGGCGTCGATGAAGCCTGGGAGGATCCAGGACGAGGGGGGCAGCTCGATCACCTTGGCCCCGGCGGGGACTTCGACGGAGACGCCGAAGGCGGCGATCTTGCCGTCCTTGACGACCACCATCCCGTTCTCGATCTCGGGGCCCGCGACTGAAACGATGCGGCCGCCTTTGAGGACCACGGTTTCCGACTGGGTCAGCAGGACTGCCGCGAGCGCGGCCAGGAAATTCATCGCTTCCCCCGCTGGCTTACCGTCATGCCGTTGAGGATCGTCCGCTCGACCCGGGTCTCCGCTTCGAAGGGTTCTCCGCTGAGTACGACGAGATCCGCGACCTTGCCCTTCTCGATCGAGCCGTGAGTCTTCTCGATTCCGAGGATGCGGGCCGCCTCGATCGTGACGGCATCCAGGGCCTGCTCCCGGGTCAGCCCCCACGACGCCGCATACGCCGCGGATTCCAGAAGGAAGCGCGATCCGCCCGGACCCTGCTGCCCCGCCCGCTCGTCGCCGAACGATCCGAGGGCCACGGCGACGCCGGCCTTCATGAGCAGCGCCGCCGACGCCGGTGTGTGGTTCAGGTAGTCCGCACTATAGGGGGCCAGGCGGAAGATCGGGCCCGAGACGATGGGGACCTTCGATTTCGCGATCGCCCCGGCGAGCGCCGATCCTTCGGTGGCATATTCGAGAACAGCCCTCAGCTTGAACTCTTCGATCAGCCGCAGCGCGAGCTTCAACGAGTCCGCGGTATGAGCCTCGATGCGGACCGTCAGAGGCTGCTTGGGATCCAGACAGCGGGCGACGATCTCCTGTCGAAAGTCGACCTTGGGCTTGGTCGGGTCCTTTACGTCGGGCTTCTTGTCCTTCCGGGCCTGCTCGGCCTCGGCCAGGTCGCGACGGTACTTCTCGGCGGTTTCCAGGTACTGCCGCGCCGACTCGAAGAGCTGCCGGAGCGGCGGGTAGGATTGGTATCGCTCGAACGCCGACGACGTATCGGTGCCGGAGGCTCCCAGCGTCAGTTTCAGTGCCGCCTCCTTCTGGAGGATCTCCCGCCGCGCGTCGAGATGGACGACGGCGCCCAATCCGTTTACGGCTCCGCCGCTGATCGGGCCGACGTAGACAGTCGTGACGCCCTGCTCCCGGGCTTCCTCCAGGTCGGTCGAGTGGAGGTCGAAGCCGTCCACGACGCGCTGTTCGGCCGAACCGGGGCTGCGGTCTCCCTCGACGGGGAGGAAGAGGCGGGAGGCGGCGTCGATCAGGCCCGGGATCACGACCTTCCCGGTGAGGTCGAGCACCTGGGCGGCGGCTGGGACGGGGACATCCTTGCCGACGGCGGTAATGCGGCCGTTCTCAAGGACAATGACCGCGCCCTCAAGGGCCGGGCCGGCCCCGGGATAGACCTTGGCGCCCTTGAGGACGATCGGGGTGGGAGCTTTGTCCTGGACTTGAACGAGGACGGCGAGCAGGAGGCCGAGGAGCTGCATCATTCTTCCCCGTTCCAGAAGACCCCAGCGGCCCCCTCGCCTCCGGACGGTGGATTGACTCTAACACCCTGGAGCAGAGGGGTCAATTACCCTATTCGACACCGGCGGAATCACTTCTTCAGCCGGATCGTGGGGACCAGCTTGACGTCCAGCTCCGGCGGATCCGTTTCGTTGAGCAGGCGATGCATCACGCCGCTCATCCGCCGACGGAAATTCTTCAGGTCCACGCCCCAATACGCCTCGGGATACTTCTCCAGCTTGTCGACCGCGAGGCGGTAGCGAGAACGGGCGCCGCGCAGGTTTCCCCGGGAGTAATGGTGCAGCGCCACCGCGCTCAGGATCAGGCCCTGGATGAAGTCCTTCTCCTCGCCGAAACGTTCCAGCCAGAGCGATTCCCACGGATCGTGGGCCTGGTAGAAGTTCCTCGCATTGAAGAGCTCGACGCCCTCGAGGAAGCGCGGATCATGCTCCATCGGGGGGTTTCGGCCCCAGGGCCGAGCAGACGAGGACGCCGACTCCGATCGCCAGCGTCGCGACGGACAGCCGGACCGACAACCGATGAAGCCGATCGAAGCCCGCCTTCTGCGGCGTTCCGGCGGGGATCGAGTCGAAGTTGACGATCGACTCGCGCTCGCGGACGATCTCCGGAGCCAGATGGTGATGCGAGTGGATGACCAGGCCCAGCATCAGGAGGATTCCGCCGAGCCGGATCACGGCGGCGCGGTCCGTCAACGCGGTCCCGAGTCGCAGGAGGGCCAGCATCAGGAGACAGAGGGCCCCCAGCCCAATCTGCATCGAACCGAAACGATCCAGGATTGTTCCGAAGATCGTGCCGGCCTGGAGCCGGGACGGGACGGTCCTGAACACGGCGGGAGCCACGATGAATCCCAGGACGGCCATGCCGCCCACCCAGACCCCCAGCGCGGTCACGAAGATAGCCTGAGCCCAGCGCTTCATCGTATCGCCTCCAGGATCTCGTCGTCGGTCGGCATGCCGTGGCGGTGGAACTTGATCAGGCCGTCGGCGCCGATCACGACGACCGTCCGCTTGTTATACGTGCCCCGGGCGGCCCCGTAGGCCTGGGCCACCTTGAGCTCCGGATCCGCCAACAGCGGAAACGTGAAGCCGAAGCCGTCGCAGAACTTCTTGTGGGAGTCGAGCGTGCCGGGGTTGACGCCGAAAATCAGCGCGCCGGACCGATCGAACTTGTCTTTGTCGTCCCGCAGGGCCGACAGCTGCTTGTTGCAGCCCGGGGTGTTGTCCATGGGGTAGAAGACGAGGACGACGGGACGACCGGCCAGCGTCTGAAGGTCGTACGTCTTTCCATCACTGGCCGCCAGCGCAAAGCCGGGCGCCGGCTGCCCGATCACGCGAAAGCCGCCTTGAGCGCGTCCTCGGCGACCACCGAGCACACGATCTTGTATTCCGGCAGCCCCTGAAGGTGGCCGACGACGTCGGTGTTCCGGAGCTTCAGGGCCTCGACGACCGACTTGCCGATCAGGAGCTCCGTCAACGCCGAGCTCGCCGCGATGGCGGCGGCGCAGCCGAAGGTCTTCACGCGCACGTCCTGGATCATGCCGTCCTTCACCCGCAGCGTCAGCTTGACCTGGTCGCCGCAGACCGAGTTCCGGACGAAGGCCGTGTGCGTCGGATCGTTGAGTTCGCCTGTGTTGCGAGGGTTCAGGAAGTGGTCCATCACGGTGGGGTTGTAGTCTTCAAAGGGCATCAGCGCGCCAGTTCTTCCGCCGGAATGGGCTGCCGGCCGGCGAAGCCTTCTTCCAGGTGATGGTAGTATTCGATCGACTTTTCGCCCCGCCGCCAACACAGGAAGACCAGGCGTCCGTCGATGACGCCGTAGAAGTCGACGAGGCCCTGCTCGATGCTCTTGACGACGGCTTCGAACTCGCCGATCCGCCGGCCCGCCGCGTCATAGTCCTTCTTGGCCTGCTCGATCTCCTCGTTGTAGTGCAGGTACTCCTTGTGATCGGGGTTGGTCGCAGCCTGCACCTCGTCGCCCCAGATCATCTCCAGAACGTCCAGCTTGCTCTTGATGGTCTTGAGGCGGTTGCGGACCTCGTCGATGTCGTCGAAGGCCTTGATGAGCTTCGGGACGAGGGCGGAAGCTTCCCGGGGAGTGTAGATGCGGGGACCCATGGGTGGCGAGTATAGCGTTTACTGATTTAAAATAAAAGGAGCCAGGCCACCGCTTCGAGGTTTTACCCTTTCAAAGGCGGCCTGGCCCTGGAGAGAGGGGGAAACAGATTTTGGGCTTGCGAGGCCAGGCATTAATGCCGGAGCACTCTATACTAGCCTGACCTCAGCCTGCCCGTAGCTTGAGCCCCCTGACCCAGCTGGGCGAGCCCCTGATTCGAGCGATTGTTCCTCGGACCGTTCCCAAAAGGGCCGGTCTCCGGTACTGCACAACCACTCAAAGAGCGTCGAATCTTTCTATCCAAATCGGCGGGAACTGTCTTCCCCACCGACATGACTCACTCTCTCGAACCTTCCCTCGCTCCAATTTCCATAGGCAATACCCGTAGGTACTGCCTTCCATACGGAGTATACGCCGCTGCCTATGTCAAGTCAACCTAAAAACGCTCGAGCCCAAGGGGTTATTCGGGTCAGGGTTTCCACAGAGTTTCTACGTTCGGTCCCCAAAAGATTGAGGGCAATTCCCATGCCTGAGAAACGCCGCCCCGGAATCCCCTATTCCCCGATTCCCAACAAGCTGAACCCCCGGCCCGGGATCCCGGAAAACGGTCGATCCCAACATTCTATACCCCAATATCTTACGCAGCACCCCCACCTACCCTGAAACGACCCGAATTGAACAACCTTGGACCAAGCAGGTTCCGCTCATCGCTTCCTCCAGCGAGGTCATGCAACTGTGCCTTCAGCCGGGCAAAAGTTTCCACCGGCCGGACGCGACCCTCATTCCGTCGACCTCGTCCCCATTCGAGGACTATTTTCCGGTCGGCTCACGTTTGGATGAGGAACAGGTTGATCCCTTTTCCTTCTTCTGCTACCTTGGGCCCATCATGCAAGAACAAGTCCTCACCGCGCTCAAAGCCGTTCAGGATCCCGACCTTCACAAGGACATCGTCGCCTTAGGCTTCGTCAAGGACGTCAAGGCCTGCGACGGCCTCGTGGCCTTCACGATCGAGCTGACGACCCCCGCGTGCCCCGTCCGCGAGCAGATGAAGGAACAGGCTCACCGGGCGGTCATGGCGATCCCGGGCGTCAAGCAGGTCGACATCAAGATGACGTCCCAGGTCCGGGCTTCCAAGTCCGACCAGAAGGACAAGCTCGTCCCTCTCGTGAAGAACATCGTTCCCGTCGCCAGCGGCAAGGGCGGCGTGGGAAAATCCACGGTCAGCGCCAACCTTGCCGTCGCCCTGTCGATGATGGGCGCCAAGGTCGGCCTGATGGATGCCGACGTGTATGGTCCCAGCATCCCGAGACTGACCGGTGCGGTGCCTTCCCCCGGTGGGAGCCCGAACCGGTTCGTCCCCCCGATCGCCCACGGCATCAAGGTCGTCTCCATGGGCTTCTTCGTCCAGCCCAATGACGCCGTCATCTGGCGCGGCCCCATGCTCCATAAGGCGGTCGAACAGTTCCTGGGCCAGGTGGACTGGGGCGAGCTCGACTACCTGATCGTCGACCTGCCTCCGGGCACGGGCGACATCCAGCTCAGCCTTTGCCAGATGATCCCGCTGACGGGCGCCGCGGTCGTCTCGACCCCTCAGGACGTCGCGCTCAACGTCGCCGAGAAGGCGATCATCATGTTCAACAAGCTGAACACGCCCGTCCTGGGCCTGGTCGAGAACATGAGCGGCTTCGTCTGCAGCCATTGCGGCCAGCACGAGGACGTCTTCGGTGTGGGCGGCTGCCAGCGCTACGCCAAGGAGCGGGGCATCCCCTTCCTGGGCGCCGTCCCGCTGTCCGTCGACATTCGTGAGACCTCCGACAGCGGCCAGCCTATCGTGATGTCGCACCCCGAGTCTCCATCCGCGAAGGCCTTCATGAAGATCGCCGAGAACCTCGCGGCGCAGATCTCCATCCGCACCGCGAACACCGGGGCCGACAACCGCCCGATTCCCTCCAAAGTCGAGCTCCGCAGCCGCCAGCAGCTGGCCATCCAATGGAGCGACCAGAAGGAAACCCTGCTCGGCTGCTGGGACCTCCGCGTCGCGTGCCCCTGCGCGCAGTGCGTCGACGAGATGACGGGCGCCAAGCGGCTGAATCCGGACACCGTGCCCAAGGACGTGTGGCCGCAGAACATCGCGCCGGTGGGCCGCTACGCGCTGCACTTCCAGTGGAGCGACGGCCACGGCTCGGGCATCTACACGTTCGAGCACCTGCGGAAGCTCGCGGGCCTCTAGCGCGGCGGCAGCAGTCCGAGAACTCCGGCGTCTGCGTCGATCTCGACCGTCTTCAGCGGCGAGGTCTCGCCCGAGACGATCCGCAGGGCGCTCTTCGGCAGCCCCAGCGCCTCCGCGAGGACTTCGACCACCGCCGCGTTCGCCTTCCCCTTCTCCGGCGCCGCGGTCACCTGCACCTTGAGGCGGTCGCCGACCCAGCCGACGACCCTGCTGCGGGAAGCCTTGGGAACGACTTTGAGGGAGAGGGTGTGCCTGATGCGGACCTCTACTTCTGCCGGTCGCGCGCGTAGCCCATCTTGAAGGACAGCTTGTAGCACTCGTCCAGACGCCGCTTCACGCCCGTCGAGCCGGTGTCCGTGACCTTCGGATGGTCCTTGTGCATCTGGGAGAGGTCCTGGTACTGCTTGATCGCCTCCCGGACCTCGCGCGCCGCGAAATGGATCTCGGCGAGCTTGTACTGGCAGCTCCCGTTCTGGACCTGCGGGAACTCGGGGTGGTTCTCGAACAGCCACTGGTAGTACCCGCGGGCCTCGGGCAGGTTGTAGATCCCGTCCGAGCAGGTCTGGGCCAGCGCCCAGATCCGAGCCGGATCCTCCGGGTTGGCGCGGACCTCTTCGCGGAGGCGGACGACCTTCTTCTCCTCCTGCGGCAGGACGTTCTCGCTCCAGTTCGCCAGCGTCGCCGCGAGCTGCGTCCACCAGTCCTCTTCCTGCTTCGTATCGGGCGCCACGAAGGTCTTGGCCCCCTGGTTGCGGATCGCGTCGGCGTCCTTCCGGTTCTTCAGCAGCACGGCGTTCCGATAAAGCTCTCCATAGACTGCCCCCAGCTGCGGAGGAAAGTCCTTCGGGGCCCGGCCCTGCTGCACGATCCCGTCGCCCACCCGGCGGGCGTCGCCGTAG
>JADMIO012720382.1_pt1 | contig 17714 bp, 14 predicted proteins | sample 8958161 | NCBI WGS metagenome assembly JADMIO01 (sample SAMN16585339, study PRJNA669376) | soil metagenome | isolation source: Crop rotation soil | place: USA: Cullars Rotation, Alabama | collected 2011
CTTTCCCGGCGACGTCCACGCCGTCGAAGCGCAGCGTCGCCTCGCGCACGGCGGCATATCCCCGGGCCGCGACGTCCTCGACGACCGGCAGCACCGCCGCGGTCGCCGCCGAGACGTCCACGGCCGCGCGGGGCAGCACGCCGGCCGGGCCGATCAGGTCGGCCGGACCTGTCGCGGTGAGGTCGATTCGGCGGAGCACGAGTGCGACTTTACGGGCGCTACCGGCCACTGCGTGCCGGAATGGTCGCGCCCGGGCGGGGTCCCGGATACCGTCCCGGCACCTCACCCCTCATTGAGACACCGGGAGGACACTCATGAGACTGCGCCTGCGCCCGCGCTACGCCGACGTCGCGGCCACCCTGGCCCTCGTCTTCGCCCTGAGCGGGACGGCGTACGCCGTCGCCGCCCTGCCGCCGGACTCGGTCGACACGCAATCCATCCAGGACGGCGCCGTGACCAACCCGAAGATCCACGTCAACACCATCCTCGGCAACCGGATCCACGACGAGACGCTCACCGGCACCGACGTCCTGGACGAGTCGCTGACCGGCGCGGACATCACGAACGAGTCCGTCACCAGCAGCGACCTCGGCGTCGACAGCGTGAACGCCACCGAGATCGCCGACGGCTCGATCGACAGCGGCGAGATCGTCGACAACTCGCTGTTCGGCAGTGACATCGCCAGCGACACCCTGACCGGTGCGGACATCGCGACCGGCGCGATCGGCAGCTCCGAACTCGCCGCGAACAGCGTCACCGGCGACAAGGTCGCGAGCAACTCGATCGGGCTCGCCGACCTGATCGGCGCGAATGTCAGCGGTGCCATCAGCTTCAGCCTCGGCGCCAACAGCTGCGGAACGCTGAACTTCGGCGTCGGTGGCGCGGCGGTCGGCGAGGCCGTGGTCATGAGCTACACCGGCACCGTCGCCCTTCCGCCCGGCGTGATGTTCGCGCCGTTCCGGGTCGTCAGCGCGGGATCAATCACCACACGCGCCTGCAACGTGACCTCGAGCTCCGTCAGCGTGTCGAACATCGGCGTGCGGTTCGTGACCTTCGGCTGAGTCTTCGACTCAGCGGTTTCTTATTTCCGGGTTAGGGTGCGGGCACCATCCGCGCCCTACCCCGGGAGTTCCGCATGCGTCTTCGCCCTCGCTACGCCGACGTCGCCGCCACCCTCGCGCTGGTGTTCGCCCTGAGCGGCACCGCCTACGCTGTCGCCTCGCTTCCCCCGGACTCGGTCGACACCCAGTCCATCCAGGACGGCGCCGTGACCAATCCGAAGATCCACGTCAACACGATCCTGGGCAACCGGATCAAGGACGAGACCCTCACCGGCACCGACGTGAGCGACAACTCGCTCAGCGGCGCGGACATCGCCGGCGAGTCCGTCACGGCCAGCGAACTCGGCACCGACAGCGTCCAGGCCAGCGAGATCGCCGACGGCTCCATCGACGGCGGCGAGATCATCGACAACTCGCTGTCCGGTACCGAGCTCACCGACGGCTCGATCACCGCCGCCGACCTCGGCTCGGGCAGCGTGGGCACCGACGAGGTCGCGAACAACTCGCTCAGCCTGAGCGACCTGGTGGGTACGGATATCACCGGAACGGTCGGCGGCTTCGTCCTCAATGCGCACCAGTGCGCGTCCATCAGCTTCGGTGTCGGCGGAGCGGCCGTCGGGCAGGCTGCCGTGCTGACCTTCACCACGGCACCGCCGACCTCGATCTCGTGGGGACCGCTGCGCGTCGTGTCGACCGGCACGGTCGCGTCCGTCGTGTGCAACCAGACGGGGTCGCAGGTGTCGAGCTCCGGCCAGGGGATCCGCGTCGTGACCTTCGGCTGAGGTGGGCCGGCCCTACGGTGGAGCGGTGGCCGAGGTGCTGCCGCTGTTCCCGCTGGGCCATGTGCTGCTGCCCGGCGCGGGACTTCCGCTGCGCATCTTCGAGCAGCGCTACCGTGCGCTGCTCGCGGACGTCACCGCGCCGGGTGCTCGCAACGCGTTCGGGGTGGTCGCGTTGAGCGTCGGTGTCGAGGTGGACTCGGCGCTGATAGACCAGCAACCCGAATTCGCGGACGTGGGCACGGTGGCCGAGATCATCGAGGTGGACCGGGCCCCGGACGGGACGGCCACCCTGCTCGCCGTCGGCAGCCGCCGGTTCCGGCTCGGCCGCCTCGTGACCGGCAAGCCCTACCTCCAGGCCGAGGTCGACTACCTCGACGAGCCCGTGGGCGACCTGCCCGAGACGCTGCCCGACTCGGCCCGGGCGCTGTCGACGGAGTACCTGCGGCTGCTGGCCGTGCTCACGAACTCGCGCGCCGAACCCGACCCGTATCCGCACGATCCGGTGGCGCTGTCCTACCGCATCGCGACCGAGGCGCCGCTGGCCCAGGTCGACCAGCAGTCACTGCTGGCCGAACTCACCGCCACGGGGCGGTTGAACCGGCTGGTCCGGATACTGCGGCGCGAGGTCGTGCTCCTGCGCCGCACCCGCTCGGTCGCCGTCGCCCCCGGTCTGCTCAACGCCACCCTGCGGCCCAACTGAGCAGCCGGCCAGGCGGGCGGCCCGGACGGGATCGGGCCGGCCCAGGTCGTCGTCGACGGCAAAGGCCACGAACATGCTGTACACCAGCACGGCCAGCGCCGCCTCCAGGAACAGCAACCCGTGCGTGTGCACGCTCAGGGGCAGGTGCTCGACGCACCGGCCGGTCTCGGTGCCGCACGAGTACTCGCTGCCCTCGCCGCGCACCACGTGCCCGAGCCAGTCGGTGAGCAGGCTGCCGCCGAGCCCACCGACGCCGAGGGCGAGGGCGACGAGCGAGCCGCGCTGCCGGCGCAGGTACCACGCGAGCACTCCGGCGAGGACGCCCACCAGGCCGGTGAGCAGCGCGAACCGCCCGTCGCCGGCGATGAAGTTCTCGGTCTCGTCGGCCTGGATGCCGGCGTCGAGCACTCCCCCGCGCGGGCCGGGCGGGCTCCACGCCGACCAGACCGGCCCGAGGATCGCGCCGACGACCAGCAGCGCGACGGTGAGGACGGCGACCGGGCGCACGCTGAACCCGGCCTCGGGCGCGGGGGCCTCGGCGAGTGCCGTCATCGCGGCGGCTCCGCACCGAAGGCCGTGCGGAGCAGCAGGTGCAACTCGTCCAGGCGCGCGCGGGGCACGGCGCGGGCGACCTCGAAGCGCTTGAGCCGCTCGAGGGTGTCCCGCCGCCGCGTCCGGCCGAGGAAGCGCAGCGCGAGCAGGGGCAGGGTCCACATCCGGCCGGGCAGCCCGATCCGGCGCAGTTCGCCCAGCACGTCCGAGCGGGTGTCGTCGACCAGCGCGGTCATCCGCTCCTCGATCGGCGCGTACTGCCGGAAGCCCGTCAGGCGCCGGACGATCCCGAGCAGCACGGCGCGCAGCAGCAGCACGCCGACCGCCACCACCAGGACGAGCACGCCGAGCAGGACGGAGTCCAGCGCCCACCAGGCGAGCGCGGCGAGGGCGAGCAGCAAGACGCCGACCGTGAGCAACGCGTTGCCCATCGACTCGGTGATCGCGCGCCCGACCAGGTAGCGGGCCAGCGCCCACTGGCTCAGCGGCGAGCCCTGCCGGAACTCGCCGACGTCCGCGTGCTCCGGCGGCGGGCCCTCGGGCTTGCGCAGCCATTGCGGCTCGGCGGGATCGGGGACTCCGGAACTCACCAGCCGACCGTACCGGGACGCGCGGGGACCCGCCGGGTGCGCGGCGGTCAGGCGGTGACGGCAGTGGGGCCGAGCAGGGGCTTGAGCTCGCTCATCAGGGCGGGTGTGACCCGCACGCTGAACCCGTCCAGGCGCAGGACGTGCTCGTGCGAGCCGGTCAGCCGCAGGTGCACCTCGGTCGTGCCGGGATGCGCCGAGAGGATCTCCTTGAGCCGCCCGACCATCGGCGGCGTGCACCGGGTGGGTTCCATGCGCACCACGACGGGCCCGCGCGGCGCCTCGGTGGTGTCGAGCACCGACAGGTCGGACGCGATGAGCTTGACGGTGTCCTCGCGGGCGTCGGTGCGCCCGCGCACCGCGACGACGGCGTCTTCGGTGATCGTCAGCGCGACCTGGGCGTAGGTCTGCGGGAAGAACATGACCTCGATCGAGCCCTCGAGGTCCTCCAGCACGGCGCTGGCCCACGGGGCCCCGGCCTTGGTCACGCGCCGGTTCACCGAGGACAGGATGCCGGCGAGGGTCACCGAGCGTGGCTCCTCGCCGCTGTCGAGCGCGGACGGGATCGACTCGTCGGCGGCATTGGCGAGGATGTGCTCGAGCCCGAACAGCGGGTGGTCGCTGACGTAGAGCCCGAGCATCTCGCGCTCGAACTGCAGCAGCACCTTCTTGTCCCACTCGCCCTCGGGGACCTGCACGGCGAACACGTCGACCGCGGCGTCGCCGCCGGCGCCGAGATCGCCGAACAGGTCGAACTGCCCGATCGCCTCGGCGCGCTTGGTGTCGAGCACCGCGTCGACGGCAGGTTCGTAGACGTTGACCAGCCCGCGCCGGGCGTGGTGCATCGAGTCGAACGCCCCGCCCTTGATCAGCGCCTCGATGGTGCGCTTGTTGCACACGACCGCCTCGACCTTGCGCAGGAAGTCGGCGAAGTCGGTGAACGCACCCTTCTCGGTGCGGGACGCGACGATCGAGGTGACGACGTTCGTGCCCACGTTGCGGATCGCGGTCAGGCCGAAGCGGATGTCCGCGCCGACCGGGGTGAAGTTGGCGTCCGAGGAGTTCACGCACGGGGGCAGCACCCGGATGCCCATCCGCCGACACTCGGCGAGATAGACGGCCATCTTGTCCTTGTCGTCCTTCACCGACGTGAGCAGCGCCGCCATGTACTCGGCCGGGTAGTTCGCCTTGAGGTAGGCCGTCCAGTAGGAGATCAGGCCGTACGCCGCGGAGTGCGCCTTGTTGAACGCGTAGTCCGAGAACGGGACGAGGATGTCCCACAGGGTCTTGATCGCGCCCTCGGAGTAGCCGTTGGCCGCCATGCCGGCGGCGAAGCCCGCGTACTGCTTGTCGAGTTCGGACTTCTTCTTCTTGCCCATCGCGCGCCGCAGGATGTCCGCGCGGCCGAGGGAGAACCCGGCGACCTTCTGCGCGATCGCCATGACCTGCTCTTGGTAGATGATCAAGCCGTAGCTGGTCGACAGGATCTCGGCGAGCGGCTCGGCCAGTTCCGGATGGATCGGCGTCACCGGCTGCCGGCCGATCTTGCGCAACGCGTAGTTCGTGTGCGAGTCGGCACCCATCGGGCCGGGACGGTAGAGCGCGATGAGCGCGGAGATGTCCTCGAAGTTGTCCGGGCGCATCAACCGCATCAGCGAGCGCAGCGGCCCGCCGTCGAGCTGGAACACGCCGAGCGAGTCGCCGCGGCCCAGCAGTTCGTAGGACGCGCGGTCGTCGAGCGGCAACTCCTCCAGGACGAGTCGCTCGTCGCGGTTGAGCCGGATGTTGTCGAGGGCGTCGTCGAGGATGGTCAGGTTGCGCAGGCCGAGGAAGTCCATCTTCATCAGGCCGAGCGCTTCGCAGGTCGGGTAGTCGAACTGCGTGATGATCGCGCCGTCCTGCTCGCGTTTCATGATCGGGATCAGGTCGGCGAGCGGGTCGGAGGACATGATCACGCCGGCCGCGTGCACGCCCCACTGCCGCTTGAGGCCCTCGAGGCCCTTGGCCGTCTCGACGACCTTCGCGACCTCCTGGTCCTGCTCGCACAGCGCGCGGAACTCCCCGCCCTCCTTGTAGCGCTCGTGCGCCGGGTCGAAGATCTTCGCGAGCGGGACGTCCTTGCCCATCACCGACGGCGGCATGGCCTTGGTGATGCGCTCGCCCATCGAGAACGGGTAGCCGAGCACGCGCCCGGCGTCCTTCACCGCCTGCTTGGCCTTGATCGTGCCATAGGTGACGATCTGGGCGACGCGGTCATTGCCGTACTTCTGCGTGACGTACTGGATGACCTCGCCGCGCCGGCGCTCGTCGAAGTCCACGTCGAAGTCGGGCATGGATATCCGGTCGGGGTTGAGGAAGCGCTCGAAGATCAGCCCGTGCTCGAGCGGGTCGAGGTCGGTGATGCGCATCGCGTACGCCACGACCGACCCGGCGCCGGAGCCGCGGCCCGGACCGACCCGGATGCCGTTGTCCTTGGCCCAGTTGATGAAGTCCGCGACCACGAGGAAGTAGCCGGGGAAGTTCATCTGGTTGATCACGCCGACCTCGTAGTCGGCCTGGCGGCGGATGTCGTCCGGGATGCCGGCGGGGAACCGGCGGCGCAGGCCCGCCTCGACCTCCTTCGCGAACCAGCTCTGCTCGGTCTCGCCGGCGGGGACGGGGAAGTGCGGCATGTACGTGCCGTTGCCCTCGGTGAAGGACACCTCGCACCGCTCGGCGATCAGCAGCGTGTTGTCGCACGCCTCGCGCAGGTCGTGCTTGTCGGCCCACAGCGAGCGCATCTCGGCCGGGCTCTTGACGTAGTAGCCCTCGCCGTCGAGCTTGAAGCGGTTCGGGTCGGCCATCGTCTTGCCCGACTGGACGCACAGCAGGATCTCGTGCGCGGCCGCGTCGGAGCGGTGGGTGTAGTGCGAGTCGTTGGTCGCGATGATCGGCAGCTTCAGGTCGCGGGCCAGCTGCAGCAGCCCGTCGCGTACGCGGACCTCGATGTCGAGGCCGTGATCCATCAGCTCGAGGAAGTAGTTCTCGCGCCCGAAGATCTCCTGGAACTCCGCGGCGGACGCGCGGGCCTTGGCGTAGTCGCCGATGCGCAGCCACGTCTGGATCTCGCCGGACGGGCAGCCGGTCGTCGCGATGAGCCCCGGCGCGTACTCGGCGAGCAGTTCGCGGTCGGCGCGGGGCTTGTAGAAGAAGCCCTCGATGCTGCTGCGCGAGGACAGCCGGAACAGGTTGTGCATGCCCGTCGTGTTCTCGGCCAGCAGCGTCATGTGCGTGAACGCGCCGCCGCCGGACACGTCGTCCGTGCCGCCGCCGGCCCACCGGACGCGCGTGCGTTCGGAGCGGTGGGTGTTCGGCGTGACGTAGGCCTCCATGCCGATGATCGGCTTCACCCCGTGCGCCTGCGCCTGGCGGTAGAAGTCATAGGCCCCGAACACGTTGCCGTGGTCGGTCATCGCGAGCGCCGGCATGCCCATCCGGGCGGTCTCGGCGAACAGCTCGTTCAGGCGCGCGGCGCCGTCGAGCATGGAGTACTCGGTGTGGACGTGCAGGTGCACGAACGAGTCGTTGTCACCCGTCCGATCACCCGATGTCACGCGACGATCCTGCCACCGCGATCCGACATCCGTGGGCGTGTCGGAGGGGGCGTGTCTTTCGACCTCGCGTCGAGCCTTATCGCTGATCGGGCGGTCAGGCGATCGAGACGTCCGCGCCGATGTCGACCCAGCGGTACAGGAACGCGATCTCCCGCAGCGGCACGTGGATGCAGCCGTGCGAGCCGGCGGTGCGGTACTTCGGGCTGCCGTACGGGAAGTGCTGCCAGGACGAGTCGTGGAAGCCGAACAGCGGCGCGTCGAACGGGATCCAGTACTTCACGTCGTAGGTCGCGCCCGTGTTGAGCGTCAGCACGGTGTCGCGGTTGAGGCCCTGGATGTGGAAGCGCCCGGTGGGCGTCTCGGTGTACGGCCCGCTCATCCCGCTGGTGATGGCGCTCGTGCGCACCGTCCGCGAGTGGGCACACAGCCACATCCGCTGCAGGTCCAGCGAGACCCGGACCAGCTGCGCCGCCGTGTTGTGCGCGCAGTAGTTCCACGGCCGCCGGGCGACGGCGACCGGCGCGGCGGTCGGGGTGGTGGTCGAGGTGGAGGTGGAGGTGGAGGTGCTCGGCGCGACCGGAGCGGACCCCGTCGGGGGCGCCGAGGACGACGCGGCCGGCCTGCTCGCCGGTGCCCGGGCCGGGTCGGTCCCGGCCGACGCGCACCCGGCCAGCAGGGCGACCGCGACTTTCCCCAAGGGCGCGAGGGCCGCGCGGGCCGCGGCGATCGGCGTGCGCACCCTGCGAGCCTAGCCGCGGCCGGCCCGGCGTGCGGTCAGAGCGGCGGCGCGAACGGCTCGGTGCCGGGCACCACGCTCACCCCGGACATGCCGTGGGTGTTGGCGTAGGCCAGTTCCTTGGCGAGGTCCCCGACGCCGTTCGAGGCCGGGATCGGGGCGATCGCGACGGTGGACAGGACGCCGAGCGCGTTGCCCTGGTCGTCCAGGAAGCCCGAGCCCGAGTCACCCGGGATGCCCGGCGTGACCGTGTAGACGGTGTGCGTCCAGCCGCCGGCGTCGTCACCGAGGCTGACGCCCTTCTTGGGCGAGAGCTGCTCGATGCCGCCCCGCAGCGAGGAGTTGCCGAAGCTGTACACGGTGTCGCCGAGCGCCGTGCCGTCGCTCGCCAGCGCGACCGGCCCGCCCCAGAACGGGACCGACGGGTTCACGTCCGCGACATAGGGCGCGTCGACCCGTACGAGCGCGAGGTCGTTGTAGGCGCAGGTGTCCGCGTCCGTCTCCCCGGCGGCCTGCATCGCCAGCCAGGACGAGTAGGCCAGCGTCCCGGTGCCGACCTGGGTGCCCTCGCTCACCAGGCTCGCGCCCTTGTTGAAGGTGACCGGGGTGCCCAGCGGCAGCGACGCGGTCTGGCAGCCGTCGGTGTCGGTCGCGGCGCCGGTGCCCGCGCAGTGCGCCGCGTACCCGACGTAGGTCGCGGAGGCGTCGGCGTAGACGAAGTTCGCGGTGCACTGCGCACCGGCCGTGAACATCTGGGTCCCGGGATGGATGGTCGCGGTGGCGGCGGGCGCCCACTGCGCAGTGGCGGCGTCCGCCTGGGCCGGGGGGAACATCGCGAGCGCGACGATCGCGGTGGCCAGTGCGGCGGCTCGTCTCATCCTGGTCGACATCGCAGAGTGCACCTTTCGGGCGGAAACGGGTGGCTTGCCATGACAAACGCTGATACGGGCGAAAAGGTTACGGTCGGGGCACCGGGCAGGATGGACGCGTGGACCTCGACGCGATCGCCCGCGAGCTGCGTTCGGCCCTGCCGGACGTGCTCGTCGCGCTGGATTTCGACGGCACGCTGGCGCCGATCGTCCCGGACCCCCAGGACTCGCGCCCGGTCCACGGCGCGGTCGCGGCGCTGAACGACCTGGCTGCGAGGGGCGCGCGGGTCGCGGTGGTCACCGGGCGCGACGCCGACACCGTCCTGCGGCTCGGCGGCCTGACCGGCATCGCCGGGCTGACCGTGACCGGGCTCTACGGCCTGGAGACGTGGCGGGACGGGGCGCTGGACACGCCGGACACGCCGGACGAGATCCGCACGCTGCAGGAGCGGCTGCCCGGAGTCCTCGCCGACGCGCACGCCGACCCGGACGTGTGGATCGAGGACAAGCGGCTCTCGCTCGTGGTGCACGGCCGCCTCGCCGACGATCCCGAGGCGGCGCTCGAACCGCTGCGCGACCCGGTGGCCCGGCTCGCCGCCGACCTCGGGCTGGAGATGCACCCGGGCAACGGCGTGCTGGAACTGCGCCTGCCGGGCTTCGACAAGGCGGGGGCGCTGCGCCGACTGGTCGAGCGGTCGTCGCCGCGGGCCGTCCTGTTCGCCGGCGACGACGTCGGGGACCTGCCCGCCTTCGAGCAGGTCCGGCGGCTGCGGGACGCCGGGGTGACCGCGTGGGGCGTGGCGGTTCTGTCGAGCGGGGTGGCCGAGGTCGCGGACGCCGCCGACGTCACGGTCGCCACGCCGGCGGACCTGGTGGCCCTGCTCGAGGCGATCTAGCGGTCAGTCGCCGCGCACCGCGTCCAGCTGCGCCTGGAACCACTCGGCCGGCGGCAGCTTGACCGCCGCGGCGCGCATCCGCTCCGCGCGCGGCGCGCGTTGCTCGCGCGGCATGCTCAGCGCCTCGTCCAGCGCCGCCGCGGTCGCGGAGATGTCGAACGGGTTCACCGTGATCGCGTCCTCGCCGAGCAGGTGCGCCGCGCCCGCCTCACGCGACAACACGACCGCCGGGTCGTGCTCGGACAGCACCAGGCCCTCCAGCACGACCAGGTTCATGCCGTCGCGTACCGAGTTCACGAACAGCACGTCGCTGCGGCGCAGCAGCGCGAGCGCGGCCGGGTAGTCGTCGGTGATGTCCAGTTGCACCGGCGTCCAGTCGTCGGTGGCGAACTCGTCGTTGATCTCCTCGGCCAACCGCTCGATGGACGCGGTGTACTCGCGGTAGGCCGGCAGGTCCTCACGCGAGGGGTTGTTGTACACCCAGTGCACGACGCGGCCGCGCCAGTCCGGCCGCGTCCGCAGCAGCTCGCGGTAGGCCAGCAGCCCCCGCCACACGTTCTTCGACAGTTCGGTGCGGTCGACGCGCCCGATGAGCTTGCGGTCGCCGACCTCGCCGGTGACGACCCGCAGCGCGTTGTCGACGACCCGGCGGTCGGCGAGGCCGGCCAGCTCGTCGGCGTCGACGCCGAGCGGGAACACGTGCACGCCCTCGGCATCCACACCGAGCTCGGCCTTAGCGGTGTCGCGGAACAGCTGCGCCCACCGTTCGGTGTGGAACCCGATCACGTCCGCGCCGAGCATGCCGTCCACGATCGCCTCGCCGACGTCGTCGGGGAGCATCGCGAAGTAGTCCGGCGGCACCCACGGGGTGTGGGTGAAGATCCCGATGCGCAGGTCCGGGCGCAGCTCGCGCAGCATCCGCGGGACGAGGAACAGGTGGTAGTCCTGCACCATCACCGTCGCGTGCTCGTCGGCCTCGTCGGCGAGGGCGCGAGCGAAGGCCTGGTTGAAGCGGGTGTACGCGCTCCAGGCGCGGCGCCAGACGAGGTCGAAGTTCGGCTGCTTCGGCAGGTCGTACAACTGGTGCAGCACGAACCACAGCGTGGAGTTCGCGACGCCGTTGTACGCGGCGCGGAAGGTGGCCGCGTCGATCGGGAGCATGTGCACGTCGAAGTCGCCGTGCAGCGCGTCGGCGACCTCCGCGACGCTGGACAGCCGGCCCTCCTTGGCCTGCTTGGCGAGCGTGCGTTCGCGGTCGTTCATCGCGGCGCACACCCACACCGCGTCCTGTGCCGCGGACAGCGCCGCCTGCATGCCGCTGACCAGGCCGCCGCCGCCGCGCCGGACCTCGTCGTCGCCGTCCTCGACCGCGACGACGGTGATCGGGCCTCGGTTGGACGCGACGAGCAGCGGTGCGGATCCCATGGAGGTCTCCCTACCCGCGTTCACGCCTGCTCACCCAGGAGGTCCAGGGCGTGCTGCAGATCCTTCGGCAGCGGCGACTCGACCCGCAGCCACTCCCCCGTCGCCGGGTGCTCGAAACCAAGTTCGCGGGCGTGCAGCCACTGGCGCGTGAGGCCCAGGCGCTGCGCGAGCGCCGGGTCGGCGCCGTAGGTGAGGTCGCCGACGCACGGGTGCCGGACGGCGGCCATGTGCACGCGGATCTGGTGCGTGCGGCCGGTCTCGAGACGGATGTCGAGCAGGGTCGCGGCGCGGAACGCCTCCACGGTCTCGTAGTGCGTGACGCTCGGCCGTCCCCCCGCCACCACCGCGAACTTGTACGCGGCGCCGGGGTGCCGGTCGATCGGCGCGTCGATCCTGCCGCGCGTGGGGTCGGGATGGCCCTGGACGAGCGCGGCGTAGCGCTTGTCGACGGTGCGTTCCTTGAACGCGCGCTTGAGCGCGGTGTAGGCCCGCTCGGACTTCGCGACCGCCATCGCCCCGGTGGTGCCCGCGTCGAGGCGGTGCACGACGCCCTGGCGTTCGGCGGCGCCGCTCGTCGAGATGCGGAACCCCATCGCGGCCAGGCCCTGGATCACCGTCGGGCCGGTCCAGCCGGGGCTCGGGTGCGCGGCGACGCCGACCGGCTTGTCGACCACGACGAGGTCTTCGTCGTCGTAAAGCACCGCGAGGCCGTCGACCGGCGCCGGCTCGGCCGCGGCGGGCGGGTCGGGCAGGGTCACCTCGAGCCAGGCGCCGCCGTGCACCTTCGCGCTGCGAACGGGCCGGGCGCCGTCGAGCGTGACCTGCCCGGTGTCGATCAGTTCCGCGGCCGTGGTGCGCGACAGGCCGAGCAGCCGCGAGATCGCGACGTCCAGGCGCAGCCCGTCCAGGCCGTCGGGCACCGGCAGCAGCCGGGAGTCAGGCACTGTCGGGCTTCGGCTGCTTCGTGCCGCGCCGGCCGTCCAGATCGATGCCGAGCGTGCTCACCAGGGCGGCGAGGATCGCGCCGCACACGATCGCCGAGTCGGCCAGGTTGAAGATCGGCCAGTGCTCCCCGCGCGGGCCGAACAGGCTGATCCAGTCCACGACGTGCCCGCGTCCGATGCCCGGCTCGCGGAAGATCCGGTCGCCGAGGTTGCCGAGCGCCCCGCCGAGCACGAGGCCCAGGGCGACAGCCCACGCCGCGCTGCGCATCCGGCTCGCGGTGCGGATGATCACGGCGACCACCGCGATCGCGATCACGGTGAGGACGACGGTGAAGCCGGTGCCGAGGCTGAACGCCGCGCCGGAGTTGCGCGCCTCGTCCAGGTAGATGGCGCCGCCGAGGATGCGCACCGCGTGCCCGTCGTCCAGTTGCGCCGCGACCACGATCTTGGACACCACGTCGAGGACGAGCGCGGTGACCGCGACGGCCACGAACAACCCGATCCGCCGCGGCCGACGCGCCTCCGACGGCACGCTCGGCGCTTCGGCGTCGTCGGTCGACCGGGTCACGCGGGCCATTGTCCCGCACCCGCGATTGCGCCGGCAGAGCCGTACGCCCCGCTGGGGGCGGTTGCGCCGGGGCGCACCGCTCTGCAAGCGGACGCGGGGCGGGTCAGCGGCGCTCCTCGCGCTGCTTGCACGCCACGTCGAGCGTGGCCATCGGGAAGGCCTTGAGCCGGGCCTTGGGGATCGGCCGCCCGCAGCTCTCGCAGAAGCCGTACGTGCCCGCGTCGATGCGCTCCACGGCCCGCTGGATCTGGGTCATGATGTCGAAGCGGTTGGCGGCGATGGACTGTTCCTGCTCGCGCTCGAACGTCTTGCTGCCCGCGTCGGCCTGGTCGTCACCGGCCCCGTCCGCTCCGGACTGCTGCAGGTCGGTGAGGTCGCGCATCGAGTCGTCGTACGCCGCACGCAGCTCGTCCAGTTCGGTCACGAGTGAGCGGCGGATCTCGGCCAGTTCGGACTTGGTCCACTCCGTGCCCTTGGGGACGGAGATGTTCGGCGCCGACGCCGCGACCCGCGGCGTGGCGGCGGCGGTGCCCGTGCCGGTGGTGGCCGTGGCGGTCCGGGCCGGCGTGGTGGTGGCCGTCTTCGCCGAAGCCTTCGTCGCAGCGGCCTTCTTCGTCGGCGCCTTCGTGGCCGGAGCCTTGGTGGCCGCAGCCTTGGTCGCCGTCGACTTCTTGGCCGGGGCGGCCTTCTTGGCCGTCGCCTTCTTGGCCGGGGCGGCCTTCTTCGCGGTCGCCTTCTTGGCCGGGGCGGCCTTCTTCGCGGTCGCCTTCTTCGCCGGGGCAGCCTTCTTCGCGGTCGCCTTCTTGGCCGGGGCGGCCTTCTTCGCGGTCGCCTTCTTCGCCGGGGCAGCCTTCTTCGCGGTCGCCTTCTTGGCCGGGGCGGCCTTCTTCGCGGTCGCCTTCTTCGCCGGGGCAGCCTTCTTCGCGGTCGCCTTCTTGGCCGGGGCGGCCTTCTTCGCGGTCGCCTTCTTCGCCGGGGCAGCCTTCTTGGCCGTCGCCTTCTTGGCCGCCGCAGCCTTCTTCGCTCCGGCCGACTTCGTGGCCGTCGCCTTCTTGGCGGGGGCCGCCTTCGCGGCCGTCGACTTCTTCGCCGCCGCCGAGACCGTCCGCTTCGCGGGGGCCTTCGTCGCGGCCACGCTCGCCGACACGCCCGCGCTCGCGCGCCGCGACGCGGCGGCGCTCGAGCCGGTCACGGAACTGCCGACCCTGCGCAGCGCGCGCCCGATCCGTCCGACTGCAGCCATGTGCCCTCCTGGTGCCCGACGCGGCAACGGGCTGCCGATGTCCAAAGGCGGCCCACTATATGGCCCGAAAAGCCTTACGCCAAGAGTCCCCCGGCGGCGTGGCGTTCAGCGCTTGGCGCGGATCGCTAGCATGGGAGCCGCACGGACGAGGACAAGTAGTCGCGGCGCCCAGCCGTCGAGCGACCCGGGGACGGTGTGAGCCCGGGGGTATGGGCCGCGGGCGAAATCACCTCCGAGCGCCGGAAGAACGGGCCGCACCTGCCCCAGTAGACCCGGACCCGAACGAAGTGGGCACATCGCCGGGGCCCCCGGCGGCGCGCCAATGAGGGTGGTACCGCGGCGGTCCCCGGCCCGGGGGGCGTCGTCCCTCGAGTCCGGCTGCACGACTCGAAGGGAACCGCAGGTGGCCGCATACGTCCCCCTCCCGGCGCACGTCGACCTCGCCGCGCTCGACCGCGAGGTCATCGAGCAGTGGCGCGCCGGCAAGGTGTTCCGCCGCAGCCTGGACCAGACGGCGACCGGGCCGAACTGGACCTTCTACGAGGGCCCGCCGACGGCCAACGGCATGCCCGGCACCCACCACGTCGAGGCCCGCGTCTTCAAGGACGTCTTCCCCCGGTTCAAGACGATGAAGGGCCACCACGTGGCTCGCATGGCGGGCTGGGACTGCCACGGACTGCCGGTCGAGCTCGCCGTGGAGAAGGAACTCGGCTTCACCGGCAAACCCGACATCGAGGCGTACGGCATCGGCGAGTTCAACGCCCGCTGCCGCGAGAACGTCCAGCGCCACGTCGACGCGTTCGAGCAGATGTCGGAGCGCATGGGCTACTGGGCCGACTACGAGCACGCCTACTGGACGATGACGCTGGACTACATCGAGTCGGTGTGGTGGGCGCTGAAGCAGATCTTCGACCAGGGCCTGCTCATCGAGGACTTCCGGGTGGCGCCGTACTGCACGCGCTGCGGGACGGGCCTGTCCGACCACGAGCTCGCCCAGGGCTACGAAGACGTCACCGATCCGTCGGTGTTCGTCCGGCTGCCGCTCACGTCCGGCCCGTACGCCGGGACCGCCGCGATGCTGGTGTGGACGACGACGCCGTGGACGCTGCCCAGCAACGCCCTGGTCGCCGTCCGGGACGACGTCACGTACGCGACCGTCACCGACGGCGCCGAGACGCTGGTCGTGGCACGCGACCTGGCCGGCCGGGCCCTCGGCGACGGCTGGACCGTCCAGGACACGTTCACCGGCGCCGAGATGGTCGGCTGGACCTACCAGCGGCCCTTCGACATCGTGCCGTGGCCGGGCAAGGGCCATTTCGTCGTCGCGGAGGACTACGTCACGACCGACGACGGCACCGGCCTGGTGCACCAGGCGACCGTGTTCGGCGCCGAGGACTTCGACTCGGTGCGCCGCAACGGCGTCGAACTCGTCGTCCCCATCGATCGCAGCGGCCACTTCGACGAAGGCCTGCCGCTCGTGGGCGGGCTGTTCTTCAAGGACGCCGACGAGCCGATCGTCGCCGACCTGAAGGCGCGCGGGCTGCTGTTCCGGCACGTCCCGTACACCCACAGCTACCCGCACTGCTGGCGCTGCCACACGCCGCTCATGTACTACGCGCTGCCGTCCTGGTACATCCGCACGACCGCGATCAAGGACAAGCTGCTCGCCGAGAACGAGACGACGAACTGGTACCCCGACCGGATCAAGCACGGCCGGTACGGCGACTGGCTCAACAACAACATCGACTGGGCGCTCTCGCGCGACCGGTACTGGGGCACCCCGCTGCCGGTGTGGCGCAACGACGCCGACCCGGCCCGGATGGTCTGCGTCGGCTCGCTCGCCGAACTGCAGGAGCTGTCCGGGGTCGAGCTCGCCGACCCGCACCGTCCGTACGTCGACGACGTGACGTTCACGCGCGACGGCGAGGAGGGCACGTACCGCCGGGTCCCGCAGGTCATCGACGCCTGGTTCGACTCGGGCTCGATGCCGTTCGCGCAGTTCGGGGCGCCGTACCGCAACGCCGAGGTGGCGAAGGCGGCTTACCCCGCCGACTACATCTGCGAGGCGATCGACCAGACCCGCGGCTGGTTCTACTCGCTGATGGCGGTCGGGACGCTGGTGTTCGGGCAGAGCTCGTACCGCACCGTGCTGTGCCTGGGCCACATCCTCGCCGAGGACGGCCGCAAGATGAGCAAGCACCTCGGGAACATCCTCGAGCCGATCCCGCTCATGGACCGCCACGGCGCGGACGCGCTGCGGTGGTTCATGCTCGCGAGCGGCTCGCCGTGGTCGTCGCGCCGGGTCGGGCACAAGGTGCTCGACGAGATCGCGTCCAAGGTGATCCGGACGTACTGGTCGGTCGCGTCGTTCCAGTCGCTGTACGCGCGGGCGAACGACTGGTCACCCGGCGACGGCGCGGGCGGCGAGCGCACCCTGCTCGACCGGTGGGCGCTGTCGGAGGCCCACCGCACCGCGCGTGAGGTGGACGCCGCGCTGGAGGACTACGACACCGCGCGGGCCGGGCGCGTGCTCGCCGAGTTCATCGACGACCTGTCGAACTGGTACGTGCGGCGCTCGCGGCGGCGCTTCTGGGCGGGCGACCCCGCCGCGCTGGCGACGCTGCACGAGGCGCTGCACGTCCTGACCCTGCTGCTCGCGCCGTTCATCCCGTTCGTGACGGAGAAGGTGTGGGGCGCGCTGTTCGCGCACCAGGACGCGCTGCCGGACTCGGTGCATCTCGCGGCCTGGCCGAACATCGACCCGAACTCGGGCGTGCTCGACCCGGAGCTCGGTTCGCAGATGGCGCTGGTGCGCCGGCTGGTCGAACTCGGGCGTTCGGCCCGGGCCAACTCGAAGGTGAAGACGCGGCAACCGCTGGCCCGGGCGCTCATCTCGGCGCCCGGCTGGTCACTCGTGCCGGACGCACTGCGGGCCGAGGTGCGCGACGAGCTCAACGTCGTCGAACTCGCGTCGCTGGCCGACGCGGACGAGTTGGTCGAGGTGTCGGTCAAGCCCAACTTCCGCGAGCTGGGCCGCGTGTTCGGCAAGCGCACCCAGGCGGTCGCCAGCGCGGTGTCGAGCGCGGTGGCCGCCGATGTCGACGCGTTCGTGGCGCGCTACCGCACCGGGACGATGACCGTCGAGGTGGACGGCGAGACGCTGCCGCTGGCCGGCGACATGGTCGTCATCGCCGAGACGCCGCGCTCGGGGTGGGCGGTCGCCTCGACCGGTGCCGACACGGTGGCGCTGGACCTGGAGCTGACCCACGAGCTGCGCCTCGCCGGGATCGTGCGCGACGTGGTCCGGATCGTGCAGGAGGCGCGCAAGGCCGCCGGCCTGCAGGTCACCGACCGGATCGAGCTGCACTGGCGGGTGGGTGGTTCGCCCGAGCCCGCCGAGGCGATCCGGACGCACGGGACGCTACTGGCGGACGAGGTCCTCGCGTCCGCGCTGTCCGAGGGCCCGCCGGCGGACGTCGACGGGCATGTCGACGGGTATGTCGACGGGTATTACGCGGTCGAGGACGTGGAACTGGGCCTGCACGTCTGGCTGCGTCGCGCCGGCTGACCCGCCCTCAGCCGACGGGGGCGAGGTTCGGTTCGCACAGCGCGCAGGGCAGGAAGCCGTCCTCGACGGCCTGCTCGCGCGGGATCGCCAGCGGTGAGCGTTCCTTGATGATCAGGCAGTCGGCCAAGTGGTACCTCGGCCGGCCGTCGATCACCCAGACCCGGTCGTCCGAGCCCGCGGAACGGGAAAG